>MKWU01001224.1_pt1 | contig 46045 bp, 46 predicted proteins | sample 809101 | NCBI WGS metagenome assembly MKWU01 (sample SAMN05860141, study PRJNA318959) | sponge metagenome | host: Aplysina aerophoba | place: Slovenia: Piran, Adriatic Sea, Gulf of Piran | collected 2013-05-07 | reverse complement strand
ACCCCGACACCTTCTGGCCCCACGCAGACGTCATCGGCGGCAGCCGCTGGCCCGGAGACCGAGGCGGCCCCCGCCACACCTGAGCCCACCAAACCCGCGCCGACACCAGGGCCAAGCGGCCCGTGAGCAAAGCGAACAAGAGCGACCAGCACCGCGGCGGCAGCCGCTGGCCCGGACACCGAGGCGGCCCCCGCCACACCTGAGCCCACCAAACCCGCGCCGACGCCAGGGCCAAGCGGCCCGTGAGCAAAGCGAACAAGAGCGACCAGCACCGCGGCGGCAGCCGCTGGCCCGGAAACCGAGGCGGCCCCCGCCACAGACCCGACGATAGCGACGTCCAACCGGTACCTTCTCTTGACTGAGTTCATACCCGACTGGAGTGACACAAACTCAGACCTTCTTGATCGGTATGAGCGGATTCTTGACATTGCATCAGTCAATTAGTCGACTCGTTCTCCTTGCCTCTGTGGCGACTGCCCTGGTCGTGTCGTGCGCTGATTCAGTAACCGAGAACCGTCAATGTCGTCTGAACGAGCAAATTTGGCTTGAAGAAACACCAGACGAGATGCCGTGGATCTCGGGTTTCAGTATCACCGCCGTGTCTCCCCAATATGATGAACCCACTGAATTTGGACAAATTATCGCGGGGAAACTGACAGCACTTATCAGGACGCGGTCGAATTCAGTTGGGGACATACGCGGATATCGTCGTCTTCGACCACAGCACGATCGCCGACAAGGGCAGTTACCAACAACGCAGACGCTGTGCCATACTAGAAACCTCCATCGGTTCGGTTGTTGATTCTTCACCGGCCATTATGGCCGACTTGTCGCAACCACCGATGGAGGCCGCCCACCTAGGAAAGGAAAACCCCATGACTCGACAAGCCGTCACAGCTACGGATGTGCCTCCCGCCGCCGGGCCATACTCATCGGCCATCAAATACAATGGCTTGGCCTTTCTCTCCGGCCAAGGCCCTTATGACAAGAACGGCACCTTAGCTGGTTCCGACATCCAATCACAGACCAGACAAACGCTCGACAACCTCGCCGCGGTAGCTCGGGCCGCGGGATGTCAATTGAACGATGCTGTGCAGGTCCGCGTCTACCTCACAACGATGGAGAACTTCGAGGGAATGAACGACGTGTATGCCGGGTACTTCAAGGCCCCCTACCCAGCGCGCACCACAGTTGAAACCGGACTACCCCAAGCTGAAATGCTGGTCGAGATCGACGCAACGGTAGCAATCACCCCGTAGCTTCCCAGCACCGAGATTGCCGATCATGCGGAGTGCAACCTTGATAGGTGTGCGCATGCTTGGTTGCCTTGATGTGGCCGGCGCCGGCTTACTAGGCTTCGCCGCCGAACCAGGTGGCTACCAGGTTGAGCCCCTCGATGGCGGAGCGGGGATGCATCTCCTCAAAGATCCGGCGGTAGCCGGTGGTCCTGATCCGCCAACCCGCCGCGGTCTTGACGTATTCGTCGTAGTAGAACGCCGCGCCGCGCACGGTGATGTTGTGCTCGCCGATGATCACCTGGTCTTCGAGCTTCCAGATTCCGGTGGCGGTGCCGTCGCCGTTGAGGGTGATCTCAGGATGGTGGCAGGAATGGCTCGACAGGAAGTTCTCTGATCCCATCGAGTCTGTCAGGAAGCCGATCACGGCTTCGATTCCGTCGTAGGAGTATTTCCCGTCGCTGTAGCGGACGGTCACATCGTCGCTGAGAACCGACCGCATCTCTTGAAACAGGTGCTGGTCGAGCAGGCGCAGGTACTTGTATTTGAGTCGTTTGATCTGCTCAATCTCAACGAGGTCTTGTGGGGTCATCGTGCGTGCCTCTATTTCAGCAGGTTGGGCAACTGTTCGGTGACTTCTTCGGGGGTGACCCCGGGCGCGAACCGTGCGACCACTTCTCCGTCGGAGTTGACGAGAAACTTCTCGAAATTCCATTGGATGTCCGGTGAGTCCCCGTCGCCGGGGTGTTGAGCCTTGAGCCATTTGTAGAGGTCGGCAGCGTCATCGCCGTTGACATCGATCTTGGCGAACATCGGGAAGTTGACGTTGTAGTTCTCATCGACGAAGGCTCGGATCTCTTCGGCGCTGCCCGATTCCTGGCCCGCGAACTGGTTGCACGGGAAGCCCAGAACGTAGACACCGTGGCCTCCGTTGTGGAGCGTACGCAGACCTGCGTACTGTTTCGTGAGGCCTCAAGCGGAGGCGACGTTGACGACTAGGCAGGCCCCGTCGGCGAACGTCGCGAGCGCCACCCGTTCACCTTCCAGTGATGTCATTTCAAACCCGTGAAAGTGTGCCATCGGTCTCCCTTGGTCTCGAAGTCGGACCCGACTCTACATCCCCGCTGCGACAAGCACCCAAACGCCCGCCCGCGACCCCGCCCAAACGCCCGCCCGACGGTTGCGTGTCAACCGCCCGAGATAGGTGCCACGAAGTAGACCTCTGTGGACTCGTCGACCTTCTCGAAGACTCCGTTGGAGATCAACTCGCCATTGATGGCCACGCTGGCACCGTCGGTCAACAACGGGCCGAGGCCCGGGTATCGGCGTTCCAGTTCTCTGATCAGGTCGCCGACGGTGTCGCCGTTGACTGCCAAGACCTTCTCACCGCCGGTGAATCGACGGTGATCGGCTTGGAGATGGACAGTGGCCACTGGCACTCGCCGGGGTGCTCAGCCGCCGGCGTTCTCGCTGATCGCGGCCAGCAGCCTCGGCGGTGACATCGGCAGCGAGGTCATGCGCACACCGGTCGCGGCAGCGATAGCGTTGGCGAGGGTCGGGATGGGGGGCACGATGCCTGTCTCCCCGACGCCGCGCACGCCGTAGGGGTGGCTGGGGTTGGGGACCTCGACGATGATCGCGTCGATCATCGGCAGATCAGAGGCGACCGGCATCCGGTAGTCGAGGAAGCTGGCGTTCTCCATGACTCCGTCGGGATCGTAGATGTACTCCTCGTTGAGCGCCCAGCCGATGCCCTGCACCGACCCGCCCTGAATCTGGCCCTCCACGTAGGAGGGGTGGATGGCGGTTCCGGCATCTTGGGCTGCCGTGTAGCGCAGGATCGTCGTCTGCCCAGTCTCTTCGTCAACGGCCACGTCGGCGACATGCACTGCGAACGACGGTCCGGCCCCGGCGGCGTTGAGCGAGGCGGTGGCGGTGAGCGGCCCTCCGCTGTTCTTCGCCTTCGCGGTGATCTCGGGGATCGTGAGCGGGTCTTGGCCTTCGATGACCGCGGCACCGTCGACCCAGTCGACCTCTGCGACGTCGACGCCCTTGATGGTGGCGGCTCGCTGCTTCAGCTCCTCGATGAGCTCCCGGCAGGCGTTGACCACGGCCATGCCGGTGGCGAACGTGGCCCGGCTGCCCTCGGTGATGTCGGTGAAGCCGACTGATTCGGTGTCGGCCACGACCGGGGTGATCCGGTCGACGGCCAAGCCGAGCTCCTCGGCGGCCATCAGCGCCATCGAGGCACGGCTGCCCCCGATGTCGGGGCTGCCGGTGATCACCGTGGCGGTGCCGTCCTCGTTGAGGTTGACCGTGGCCGACGACTGTTCGCCGATGTTGAACCAGAACCCGGTCGCCACTCCCCTCCCAGCGCCTTGCGGGACTGGTGAGTTGTAGTGCTCAGAGTTCTTTATCGCTTCGAGGGTCTCGACGAAGCCGATCTTGGGGTGTGGTGCGCCCATTGCGGTGGCGTCGCCCTCGACGACCGCGTTCTGCAAGCGGATGTCGATCGGGTCCATGTCGAGGCGCTGGGCGAGCTCGTCGATCAGCGTTTCGACGGCGAATGCCGCCTGGGGGGCCGACGGCGCACGGTAGGCGGCTGAGCGCGCCGTGTTGGTGACGGTGCCGATCGCTTTGAGTTGGAGGTTGGGCAGCTTGTAGGAGGCGACCGACATGGCTCCGGTGAGCGCGCTGAATCCTTTCGTCGACCCGTTGTCGAAGTGCATCGTGGACTGCAGGGTGGTGATCTCGCCGTCGTTGGTAGCGCCGATCTTGGCTGTGATCTTGGTGGCGGGCGCGGGCCCGGTCGCCCGCAGCACCTCTTCGCGTGACATCACGATCTTCACTGGGCGGGCGGCCTTCTGTGACAGCAGCACCGCTACCGGTTCGAGGTAGATGGTGGTCTTGCCTCCGAACCCTCCGCCGATCTCTGCGGGGATGACCTTGATCCGGTCGGTGCTCCAACCGAGCGCCGCGGCGGTCTTGGCCCGCACCGCGAAATGGCCCTGCGAGGAGGCCCAGATTGTGGCTTTGCCGTCCTGGCCGCAGTCGGCGACACAGGCGTGGGGCTCGATGTAGCCCTGGTGCACTGCGACGGTCCGGAACTCCCGTTCGATGACGATGTCTGCTGCTTCGAAGCCGGCCTCCACGTCGCCGCGGCCGAATTCGTTGACTGAGGCGAGGTTCGACGGTTCGGTGTCACCTGAGAACAGGGTGCGGTTGGTGGGGTTGGCGATAGGGGCGCCCTCGGCGATTGCTTCGTCGATGGTGAGCACCGCGGGCAGCGGCTCGTATTCGACTTCGACTGCGGCGGCAGCAGCAGCAGCTTGGGAGGCAGTGACCGCGGCCACTGCGGCGACGACATGGCCGCTGTAGAGCGATTCTGTGCGCGCCATCAGGTTGACCGCCGTGTCGAATTCGGGGTGAGTGGGGTCGAGTTCGGCGAAGTCGTCGCCGGTGACGACGGCTTTCACTCCTGGCATCGCTTCGGCTCTGCTGGTGTCGATCGAGACGATGCGGGCGTGTGCGTGCGGTGAGCGCACGAACGCTCCTCTGAGTTGCCCGGTCATGTCGAGGTCCGCCGCGAAGCGGGCTTTGCCGGTTACTTTGTCGAGCCCGTCGTGACGCACCGGTCGGGTGCCGACATACTTGTACGTTCGGGGGTGCTCGGTGGTTCGGGGGTTCTCTGTGACGGTCACTTGGGGGCTCCATTCACCTCGACGGCCGCCTCTTGCACGGCTCGGATGATCTTGTCGTAGCCGGTGCAGCGGCAGAGGTTGCCGGCGAGGGCATAGCGGATCTCGGTTTCGGTCGGGTCGGAGTTCTTGTCGAGCAGAGCCTTGGCGGCCACCAGGAATCCCGGAGTGCATACGCCGCACTGCAGCGCCGCGCCTTCGAGGAACGCCTGTTGCAACGGGTGCAGGCGGTCGCCCTGGGCGATGCCTTCGACAGTGGTGATCGTGGTCCCCTCGGCTTCTGGGGCGAACATCAGGCAGGCACAGTTGACTCTGCCGTCGACCAGGATCGTGCAGGTGCCGCAGTCGCCGGTTCCGCAGCCTTCCTTGGCGCCGATGAGACCCAGCTCGTCGCGCAGGGCGTTGAGCAGGGAGGTGTCGTCGGCTGACAGGAAGTCGACCTCGTCGCCGTTGACGGTGCAGTTCACATGGGTTCGGGGCATCAGCTCGCTCCTTGCGCTCGTTGCGCGGCTGTCTGCGCGGCCCGTTTGGCCAGCACGCCCGCAACTTGGCGGCGGTATTGGACGGTTCCTCGTTTGTCGTCGATGGGGCTGGCGTCCGCCGAGGCCGCGGCAGCGACCGCAGCGAGGGTGCCATCGTCGAGGGTGCCATTGTTGAGCCTGGAGCCGACGAGAGCGGCTTCGGCGTCTGGGACTCGCACGATGGTCGGGGCCACGGCCCCCAGTGCGACTCGCGCTGATGCGACGGTGTCGCCGTCCATCGTGAGTTGCACTGCCGCGCCGACCACGGCGATGTCCATCTCGGTGCGGGGAATGAGCCGAAGGTAGGCGTCGCCGCTGTTGGCGGGCGGGTCGTCGAGCTGGAACTCGATGATGAACTCGCCGTCGCTCAGCGAGGTCTGGCCCGGCCCGGTCACCACTTCGGCCACACTGGCGGTCCGTTCGCCCGAGTTTGAGGCGATCACTGCGGTGGCGTCGTTGACGATCAGCGCCGGGACCGAGTCGGCTGCCGGTGAGGCGTTGCAGAGGTTGCCGCCCCAGCTCGACCGGTTCTGTATCTGGTCCGAGCCGATCAACCCGCTTGCTTCGGACAGGCCCGGGAACATGGAGCTGAACTCGGTGTTGGCGGTGAGCGCCGAGGTGGGCGTTGCCGCGCCGACGGTCCAGGTGCCGTTGTTGTGACTGACTGCAACGAGTCGTTCGATGCGTTTCAGGTCTATGAGCAGTGCCGGCTCGGGACGGCCGGCCCGGATTTGGGGGATGAGGTCGGTCGCGCCAGCGAACACCCGGGAGTCGGGTTCGCTTTGCACCAGTTCAAGAGCCTCATCCACAGTTGTGGGAGCTGCGTATCTCATGAAGTCCGTAACATACTGCGCCGCACGCCCCGCCACACATCCGGCCATGACGAACTCTCCACCGAACACCAAGCACCAACGCGCGCCCGCACCACTTGTCAGCCAATCTGTCAGTTAAGGGGCCCCGGTCGCGAGTCCCGCTTCGACCAGGAAAGAAGAGGGAGTCTGCGCATGGGATCGGCCGTAGCGGTCACGGGTTGTCTCCGGCCATGAAATCAGCAGTTCCCGAGACGACCGGGTCATGGCCACGTAGAGCCTGCGACGGTCTTCTTCCCGTTCCTGTGGCGAATCGACTCGGTAGTGCGGCAGCAACCCGTCGCGGACGCCGATCAGCGCGACAGCCTTGAATTCCAGCCCCTTGGCACGATCAATGGTCAGCAGTCGTACCCCCGGGTCGGTGGGGCGGGTACGTTGCGTCCTCCCAAGATGCGCAAGGTAGCCTTCGGGGGATCGGTCCTGCACCGATGTCCTTGATCGGTAGTCCTTCCATACGTCGCTCAGGGCCCGGGCTCCGTGCGGCCAATCGTGCTCCTGTCCGTGGTCGACCAGCGCATCCATCATTGTCGAAAATTCGCTTCGCCCCTTCACAAAGCATGCGATCAGGTCCCCCAAGGCCCTCAAGTGTCCGTCGTCGGCGGCGCTCAGAGCCTGAAGAGGATCGTCGCAGTGCTGGTGAGGCATCAGTTCCCGATACTCGCCGAGCGCACGACGTTTGGCAGGCGCATCATTGTTGTTCAGGCCATAGGCGAGACAATCAATGAACAGTCGGGCTTCCGGTTCCTTCAGGAACACTCCAGATTCCGTTTGTATGGTCAGTTCAAGGCCTCGATCCTTCAGTGAATCTACTATCGGAGCGAGAGTCCATCTGGTTCTTCCAAGTATGGCGATGTCCTCGGGAGTGACTGAAGTGTCCTCCCCCTCAGAAGTCGTTGCATCGTCCAGCCCATGCTTGATGAGTCGGTATGCCCACGAGGCGACATGTTCGGCCTCAGCCTCAGGCGATCGCATAGCGATAGTGCTGACCTTGCCCGGCGGCATGTTCTCTGGAGAGTGAACCTCGCACTGATCTTCGGGCAGCGCCCGCAATACGGATTCGGCAACACACAAGATGTTTCTTGCACAGCGAAAGTTATGGCGAAGAGTGATCGGAGCCTCCACCGCCTGAGGAACGAGCCTCTTGGCATTCTCGAACGCACCACCGGCATATCCCCGAATTGACTGCTTGTCGTCCGCTACGACAAAGCGACCGACGCTGTCGCCGGCAAGCTGTCGCAGAAGGCTCGCTTGGACTTCTGTCAGGTCTTGGCCCTCGTCGACGAGTATCTCTCGATACAGGTTGCGAAAATGGCCGAGCACCCATTCATCCGTTTCTAGGAGTTGACGAAGGCCGAGCAACATCGCAGGGAAGTCGATGGCTCCTCGGTTCATGAGGGAAGCCTCGTAAGCCTTAGTCAATTCGTCTAGCGCGACTCCGAAGTTGCTTCGGATCGGACCGCATCCACAGTCCGTCGCGACGTGGTCGAGTCGATGGGAGTCGATGGCACTCAGCAGCGATTTCATGTCAGGGTCCAAACCGCCGCCGACACTCGTGGCGCGTCCCAAGGATTGAAGGTACGCGCCGACGACAGCAGCGCGATCGACATCGTCGCTGAGGACCACAACGTCGGTACCGACGCCAACATCCTTGCCGTAGCGTCGCAGCCAATCGAGCGCGAAACCGTGAATCGTGTCGGCGTCGATGCGCCACAACTGCTCCGCGACCGCGTCGCGTGCCCGCCGCCGCAACTCTTCAGCCGCCTTGACAGTGAACGTTACAACGAGCAGGCGGAACGACTCGCCCACGCTGCGTTCGAGCGTTCGAATGACACGCTGGATCAGAACCTCCGTCTTGCCGCTGCCGGCGGGCGCGACGACGAGCACTTCCGGGCCTTCAGCGGCGACAGCGCGTTCCTGGTCCGGTGTGAGGGATCGGGGGACACGCCGACTCATTCGGTCTCCGTTTCGCGAGGGGTGCCCCCTTCGCGCTCCAACATCTCTTTGAGCTTCTGCCCGAGTTGTTCGATGCAATCTGGAAGCTCCTGTCCCGTCTCCATCGCCTTGGCGGCAACCTGCTCGGCTGCCCATGCCTTGTTGTCTGTGAGGAACTTCAAGTGTGGCTTCTTGCCTGAACCAATCTCAATCCCGCTATCGGCCGCTACCTGCTCAATCTCGTTGATGTAGCCGGCATCGATGAGCAGTTGCTCGATCTGCTTCTCGCCGCTCATGATCACCTCGGGAGAATCTGGAGTCAGGCGTTCGGAGGTTTCCGGATGCACAACTTTACTAAGCGCTGTTTCCCCGGATCCGTCGTGGTCCGTAAAGAGCAGCCATGGCAACTTGAGGTCGTGTGCGGCTTGAACGACCGTATTTGTATGTGGATGGTTCATTGACTCGCAGTCAATGAAGGAGACGCCCAGCCCGCCGGGATGGCAATCAAAATAGGCGGACAGCAGGATCGGCAGCGCACATCGCTCCGACGTACCGTCGCACAGCACGATTGCACGGGCGAACATGATCTCACCGAATGGCCGTTCCACATATCGGCGGAACTGGGCGGCGCGTTTGGCAGTCTCGGGAGGCAAACCGAGTACTTCGACACCTGTGCCGGAGCGCCGAATAATTCTAACATCCTGCGGGTCGACCTGAGCCACGAGTTGAGGGGAGTGCGTCGTGACCACACGCTGCCCCGGCAAGCGGTTCAGTAACGTTGGGAGCGCAGAGGTCGCCTGGGGATGAAGGTGCGCTTCCGGTTCCTCCAGCAATGTCAGCAAATGCGGCGGTTCCTCCCGGTCGGCGCCCAACCGGAGCTTGGCAAGGGTCTGAAAGACTAGCAGGGTCGCCAGGCTTCGACTGCCGAGCCCGTTAAGTCGCAGAGGCAAAGCCGGCTCGCCGTGCTGGTGCAGCACGACTTCGGCCGCTCGCGCCAATTCTTCGAGTCGCAGCGGCATCGGCTGCAACTCGACCGTGCCTACGCTGGATTGAGCATCGGACAGACGGGCAAGGTCTGACTGCAGGTTGCTCAGAACGGGGCTCGCCTCGCGGATCCGTCTGGCTACATCTTCCAGAGCCCCTTCAAGGTCGGCCCGCCCGTCACTCCCGCTGGGTTCCTCCTCGATCTGGAGGTCCGACAGCACCCGACCCCACACACTCGTGCGGTTGCCGAGTTCTGACACCAAGTCCCGTGAGGCGTCCAACATGTGTGCCTCAATGCGCGACATCAGCGCCGGTGGCAGGGCCGGAGCGTCGACGGGCTGCCAGCGTCCGGCGGCATCGGGCTGGAGGAACATGCGACGAGTCGTCAACCAGCGGCCCTCGCGGCTGGGCAAGAACTTCGTTCGGATTCCCACCGTTTCTGTGCCGTTGGACGGGTCACGCTGCACGAGGAGAAACTCCTGTGCCGTCCGGGGCGAGAACCTACTTCCGGTCGCGGGAACAATCAGCAGGTCCACCGTAGCCTCGTCTGCCAGAGCGTCGTCACGCTTTCGGCGCAAATCGTCGTCGAGGGGTCTGCGACTTCCGAGGGCGGACCATAGCGCCAGCAGGATCGACGTCTTGCCAGAGTTGTTTTCTCCCACCAGATACGTCGTGCCCGGCGCCAGATCAAGTTGAACCTCACGGACGCAGCGGAAGTCGCGAACCACGACGCTTGATACTCGGACTCCGGCGGTCTCAGTCCCGGCGTTTGCGTTCGTGTCCGCCATGGGTACTCCTTCCCACAGCCGAAGATACCAGTCGTGAGGCCCCCATCGTCTCCGAGCGGCCGGGCCGATGTTTCTTCGACGGATCCGAGGGCGCTCATCGAACAGTGACGCTCGAAGCCCCGTTCGAAGCGCCGTTCGTCACCGGCGCAGGCTGCGCGCCTCGCACTAGGCGGCCGGGCAGGGCACCGGTGGCTTCTCCTGAGGCGTAGGTTTCTTCGCCGCCGACGATGGTGTGCAGATAGCCATCGGCTCGCTGCAGTACGCGGCGGCCGCTAGCGGGGAGGTCGTAGGCCAGCTCCGGGCCTCGTACCCGCAGGTTGTCGAAGTCGATGACGTTGACGTCGGCGCGGTACCCCTGCTTGAGGACTCCGCGGTCGCACAGGCCGACGGCGCGGGCGGTGTCGCGGGCTTGGCGTTGCACCAGGAATTCCAGCTCAATCCGGTTGTCGGGCCGGTCCCGTCCCCAGTGCTGAAGCAGCGTGGTGGGGAACGAACCGTCGCAGATTGTACCGACGTGTGCCCCCCCGTCACCCAGCGCGGGCACGGTGTACTCATGCGTGAGCAGTTCTCGGGTGCCGTCGAGGTGCATGAAGCCGTAGTTGGTCAGAGGCAGCCACAGCATGTTGGTCCCGCCGTTCTTCAACAGCAGGTCGAGGGTGAATTCGACGGGGTTCTTGTGGGCGGCTTCTGCACGGCGGGTGACTGTCTGGTCTGCGGGGGGTTCGTAGTAGGGCCACTCACCCAACTCGAACATGTTGTGGAAGTCCTCGATGATGCGTCCGCCGACGAGGTTGTGTTCGGTGCCGCCGCTGGCTTGGAGCAGGCGGCGGCGTCGATCGGGGTCTTGCAGTGCGGCGACTCGCTGCGCCGCCGTCATGTCTGCAACCTCCTGCCATACCGGGTTGCGCATGAACGGGTTGAGTGTGCATTCGAAGCCCAAGAGGATGCCTATGGGCCGGACCGGGCATTGTCCGGTGATCTCCAGCCCTTCTGCACGGGCGGTTTCGATCCGGTTGAGGAGGTCGTGGTGGAACTCTTCTGAGCGGGGACTCTCAACGAGAGTGAACGACAGTGGTCGGCCCGACACGGCGCACATGTCGCGGAGGATCTGGAACTCGGCGTCGCGGTCGCGGAAATCGCTCACCAACTGGAACACCCCGGTGTTGCCGCGACCGACGGCTTCGGCGATTCCGACCAGTTCTTCGGCGGCCGCGGTGAGGGTCGGCGTGAAGTCGCCGGTGGAGGTCTTGTGGTTGGTGGTGCGGCTGGTGGTGAACCCCAGCGCGCCTGCGGCGATCCCTTCAGTGGCGAGACGGCCCATCGCGGCGATATCGGTGTCGGTGGCGTCTTCCCGGTTGGCGCCGCGCTCCCCCATCACATGCAGGCGAAGGGCGCCGTGGGGCACTTGGGCGGCGATGTTCATGTCTTTGGGGCCTTCGAGCGCGTCGAGGTACTCGCCAAAGGAGTTCCAGCCCCACTCCAGTCCTTCGTGCAGCGCCGCTCCGGGGATGTCCTCGACGCCTTCCATGAGCTCGACGAGTCTGTCGTGGTCCTGGTCGTGTACCGGCGCAAAACCGACCCCACAGTTGCCGAACACGACGGTTGTGACGCCGTGCCAGCTCGACGGTTGCATCCGTTCGTCCCAGGTCGCCTGCCCGTCGTAGTGGGCGTGGATGTCGACGAAGCCCGGTGCTACCAGCGCTCCGTCCGCGTCGATCTCGCGCCGTGTCGATCCGCTGATTCGGCCCAGGGCGCTGATGACACCGTCGTTCACGGCAATGTCCGCGGTGCGTCTGGCTGCGCCGCTGCCGTCGATGACGGTGCCGCCTCTGATGATCAGGTCATGTTGGGGCATCGTGGCCTCTCCTCGGTTCGGTCGCGCTGTTGTTCAACCAGTCACATGATGGCACTCACGTGCTGGCCCGCGCCTACTCTCGCTGGCAGCAATCCTTTCATGGTCCATCCCAGGCCTGACGGAACCGACGCTTGCCGACGTGAGTTGAAGCTGGCACGATTGGCTCGTGCATAGTCGGCTCGGCTCTCTGCGAGTCATGTTGGAGGTTCGTGCTCTGGCGGAGCTGGCGACCTTCGTAACGATCTCACCGGTGTTGGCCCGGGTGCTGCCGCGCGGCGTGGGGCGCCCGGTCTTGGTGCTCCCGGGGTTCTTGGCCGACGACCCGAGCACCAAGCCGATGCGAGTGCTGCTTCGCTCGCTGGGCCATGACGCTCACGGCTGGGGGCTCGGCCGCAACATCGGACCGACCGATGAGATCCTCGACGGCTTGATGCACCTACTCGAGGACCACAGCTCCGAGGGCGCATCCGTCGACATTGTGGGTTGGAGCCTCGGTGGCCTCTACGCCCGTGAGATGGCTCGGCTGGCACCGTCGGCTGTCCGCCAGGTGATCACGCTGGGAAGTCCGTTCCAGATTGTCGGCGAACAGGACTCGACCGTCGGCGCGGCGTTCAATTCCTTCAAGAAGTTCCACTCGGACCGGGTGATGATTCCTCGCATACCCAGTTGGGCCCGCGAGCCGATCCCGGTCTCGGCCACTTCGATCTACACCCGCGGCGACGGCATCGTTCGCTGGGACCAGTGCCTGAACCGCGACTTCCCCCATACCGAGAACGTCGAGGTGCGCGGCAGCCACTGCGGGCTCGGCCACAATCCAGCGGCGATCGCGGTGGTCGCTGACCGCCTGGCTCAACAGGGTTCGCAGTGGCGCCCGTTCAAGCCTCCTGGCGCGCTGCCGCTGCGGGCTCTGTTCCCGGAGGCGGAGGTCTACGACCCGTCTCAGCACGCCGCTTGACAACCGCGCCGGGCCGCCGGGCCGCCGGGCCCTCCGCCGCTAGGTCGCCAGGCCGACTTTGAGCCCCTCGAAGGTCTCGTTGACGGCGTCCATGAACCGCTCCGGGTCGGGCATGATCTCACGGCATGAGGTGACGCTGATGGTGATCCCGCCGCAGTAGCTGAGCACCGCGATGAACAGCGTCAGACCGTCGACCAGCGGGCCGAACCCATACATGTCGACCAGCCGGGCCGACGCCGCGTAGAGGGGAACCTGCGGCCCAACAACGTTGCTGATCACACAGTTCATGGCGGGCCGGGCAGAGTTGGCTGCGAGCCGTGTGGCTAGGCGGCTGGCCAGCGCCGCGGTCGCCGCGGGAATGAACTCGGTGTAGTCGGTCATGAGTCTGGCCCCGACCGCGTTGGTGAGCTCTTTCGATTCTCTGGTGGCGTCGCGGATGGCTGACAGCCGTTCGGTGTCGTCTGCTATGTCGGTGCGCAGCCGCACGACCATCGCCGACACGTGGTTGCCGGCGTCGGTCTGTTCGCTGTCTGAGCGCACCGAGATCGGTGCCATCGCGGTGAGGCTCTCTTCGGGGAGTTCGCCGTGGTGCTCGAGGTAGCGCCGTATGCCTCCGGCGCAGATTGTGAGGACCGCGTCGTTGACGGTCGCTCCTGGAACGGAGTTCTTGATCGCCTTGACCTCGTCGAGGTCGAATCGGCTGCCTGAGATCACCCGGTTCGGTGAGACTCTCTGGTTGAAGCGGGTGGCGGGTACCCGTCCGGGCACTGCCGGCAGGCGGATGTCGTCTTGGCCGGCCGTCTTCACCAGCCGGCCGATGGCGGGCAGCGTCTCGCGGATCAGGCCCGGTACGCGCAGCGGCTGGCGAACGCTGTTGACCGCGGCCCTGCCGAGCAGTTCGATCCGGCTCGGCTCGACGTCGGTATGCACCAACGGCCTGTCGATCGGCGGCGCGTCGGGCTCCAGGTCGTGGATGGCCGCGGTGATCTCTTGGCCGGACACGCCGTCGATGGCGCAATGGTGGATCTTCGAGACGATCGCGTAGGACCCGGTGGGGATGCCCTCGAGGTTGTCGAGACCTTCAACGACGGTGAACTCCCAGAGCGGCCGTGACAGGTCGAGCGGGCGTGAGACGAGGCGGGCCGCCTGTATCCACAGTTGGCGCCAGTCGCCGGGTTTGGGCAGCGCGATGTGGCGGACATGGTATTCGAGGTCGAAGTCGGGGTCCGACACCCAGTAGGGGTAGTCGACTCGCATGGGAACATGCACGAGCCGTTCGGTGAAGGATCGGGCCATGCCCAGGCGTTCGGACAGCATCGCCAGAATGGATTTGAAGGTGACCAGTCCTCCTTCGACGCTGCTCTGGTCGTAGATGGCCACCGACCCGATGTGCATCGGCGTCCTCTGCGATTCGAGGTGCAGGAAGCTCGCGTCCTGGGCGCTGAGTTGTTGCACTGCCGAGCCTTTCGTCGTTAGCGCAGACTACGGAGCGCTGCTTGTGTTTACCAACTATGCAAGCTGGTCGCGGGTGGTCTTGGGGCCCTGCACTGCGGCGGCTTCGCTGAGTTCGGCTGCCTGGCTCGTCAGGGCGAAGGCTTGGCTGTCGAGCTGCTCGGCCCGCCTGATCAACTCGCTGCGGGTTTCGAGCAGTTGCTCCCCCGCTGTCCAGACGTCTCTGGCTATCATTCTGGTGAGCTTCACTCGACTGACCTCTGCTGCGTTGGACGACCAGACTTCGCGCTGGTGGCGCCGGATGCAGGGTTCGAGCCGGTTGGCGAGCGACAGTCGCCGTTGGTCGATGGCCGCGGCGATTTCTCGGGCGGTTGAGGCCTGCGCGAAGTACCGGTCTGCTATGACCAGCAGCCGAGCGGGTTCGTCTATGTCGGATTCGGGCATTGTGGACCTTTGTCGAGATGGGTGGGCCCTGTCGATATGGGTGAGCCCCGTCGAGATGGATTTGTCTGGTATATCAGATATTGACACGACACGCTATAACAAGGGACATGAATTGACCCGGGCTCGCCGAGTTCGCACACCCGTGAACAACTAGCTTCTAAGGGTGCCAAAACCCGCCCTCGACCACCCGGCCCCGGCCGACCTCACGGATCTCGACGCCTGTGTGGTGATCGCCGAGGAGGCCGGACGGTTGACGCTCGAGTCATACCGGGAAGCCAATCTGTCGGTGGAGCACAAGCTTGACGGTTCGCCGGTGACGTCCGCCGACCTCGCCGCAGAGACGTTGATGCGTGAACGCCTCAGCGCCGCCTTCCCCGACGACTCCGTGCTAGGCGAGGAGCAGCCCGACACGTCGGGCACTTCGGGCCGGACCTGGGTGATCGATCCGATCGACGGCACCAAGGCGTTCACCAGGGGGGTGCCTCTGTTCAGCAGCCTCTTGGCCCTAGTCGACGAGCACGGCCCCGCTGTGGGCGTGATACACCTGCCGGTATTGGGTGAGACAGTCTGTGCGGGGCGCGGCCACGGCGCCTTCTTCAACGGTGAGCCGTGCCGGGTCAACGACCACGAAGGCCTGACCGGCGCCTACGTGTGTACCAGCGGGTTCGGCTACTGGCCGGACGCGGCGCTGTCGGCGCTGCTCGAATCCCCGGTCAGACTGCGCACCTGGGGCGATGCCTATGGATACGCACTGGTTGCCACGGGCCGGGCCGAGGCCATGATCGACCCGGAGGCCTTCCCGTGGGATCTCGCCCCGATCGCTGTCATCATCTCTGAGGCGGGCGGAACTTTCAGCACCTTGGACGGCCGGACCGGGCCCGAGGTGTGGCGCTCGGGTTCCGCTGTTGCCACCAACAGCCGGATAGGGCAGGAACTGCGCGCCGTGCTCGACCGCTGAGGACTGTCAGCTCACCTGCTCGAGGATCCTCTCATAGTCCAGGTTCGGGGCATCGGGGGCCGAACCGACGGCCCGCCCACAAGACGCTCCCGCCTCGGGTGCCAACGGTGAGTATCTTCCCAGGTAGGTGTCGAGGAAGTCGGCAACCGCGGGGTCCGACCAGTCGTCAACTGCCAGTTGCCGCCTCCAGGCCGTGAGCACGATCCGGTTCTGCAGGCCCGGGTAGGGCGCTACCAGCGCGAAGGGCTCCGCTTCGAGCCGGGCGGCGATCGTCTGCACCACTGCCGGTTCGATTTCTGGCTGGTAGGAAACCCAGACCGCGCCGTGCTCGAGGGAGTGGACGGCCGTCTGGTTCTGGACCGGTCTACTGTAGATGCCGCAGGTCTGCCAGGCAGGGAAGTGCGCTCCGCTGGCCGGCGGCGTGCGCCCGTAGTCGGCACATAGCACATGGTCCTTTCCGTTGTCGGGCAGTTCTAGGACTCGGCCCACAACAAGCCGCTCAGGCGCAGCGTTCTGCGCGTCGGGACATATCTCCGGGGTGTCGGAAACTGGCGGTTCGAGGGGCGCCGCGGGACTATCGGACGCCGCGGGCGCCGCGGACTCAACGGGCGCTGCGGGCTCGCCGGGCGCTGCGGGCTCGCCGGGCGCTACGGGCTCGTTGGCCGGCCCGGTTTCAGCGGCTGGGCCCGCGGCTCCACAGGCGCTCACCGCGACCGCAGACAGCACCACCAGCAAAGCAGCCTTGAGCCCGAAACTCATTTCACCACTCTACGGTCCTGCGCCGTACATGGACGCGCCTTCAAAGCACAGCGGACGGATACCCCGTGCGGCGATGTCGTTGAGCAGCGCCAGCGGATCCGCGACCCCTGCCAAGCCGTAGGCCCCGGCGCAAAAGCCTCCCTTGAGAACCGCGAGGCCAGCGCTGACAGCCACCGCGGCGGCGGCTGGCGCTGGCCGCTCCACGGCGCCGAACACGCGGATCCGGCTCTCGCCATCGACACGGCCCCGCAGCTCGACCCTTATCGCTCCCAACCCTCCCTCGGGGTGCGGTCGGCGCAGCATCGGCAGCGGGGAGGTCAACCGGTCTCGGCGGGTTGCGGCCATCCGCGCGGTCACTCTCTGCACTCCTTGGAATTCGGGCACCAGCAGCAGCGCGTCCGGCAGGGCGCCCCGATAGCAGTCCCGACCGCCGATCGGGTCGGGGAAGTAGGCGAGCTCTCGTCCCGAGCCCGGCGCACGCGTCGTCCAGCGGCCGTCGCGCCAGTCCAGCCCCACCGACGACAGGGCCGCGTGGTGTTGCCTGGCGCATGCCGGCCCTCCGGTTCCGACCTTGGCGACATGGATCTCGTCGACCTGATCGAATTCGGTCGCTCCGTGGCGGGCGAACAGGCAGCTGAGCCCCGGCATGAAGGTTGCCCCGACGACTACCGGGACTTGATTGTGCAGCGCTTCCTGGTGCAGCCCCAGCAGTCGCCGCACCTCCGACAGATGGTTCGAGGTGGCGACGACGGGCACGCCCTGGTGTACCGCCCGGCGGGCGATGGCGGCCTGGTTCGTTGCCGGCGTGGCTAGCACCGCTAGGTCGACGGAGGTATCGAGATGGTGGCCGCGGACGGGTTCGGGTCTGCCCTCGCGGTTGTCGACCAGGCGACGGGGGCGAGTCACGAGCTGCCGCGGCAGTTCTCTGCGGGTGTCGCGGACTTCGACGTTGGTTGCTCGGCCGTCGGCAAGCAGTTGCTGCGCGATCCGTGTTCCCGTCGCGCCCGCCCCGAACACCACAATGTGCGACATCAGCGCAGGTCGTCGCCGTGGAGCTCCCGCCAGCCTCCTTGCCGGGGCGGCGTGCCGCCGCTGCCCCGCCCTCGGATCGCCGCCGCTACCGCGATCCCGGCCCCGACCGCAACCAGTGCTCTGCGGATGAGCGTGAACAATCCGCTCCTGCCCATCAGTTCCTCCCCTGGGTCGGCGGCGCTGGACGTGGGGCTAGCAGGAGTCGAACCTGCGACCTCACCCTTATCAGGGGTGCGCTCTAACCGACTGAGCTATAGCCCCGCGAGGCGACCACGCTAGCGGGTCGGCGGCAGTTTCGACATGGATGGCGGGCGGATGGCGGCGTGACGCTGAGCGCCGCTCGGCGCACTGTCGGCTAGCCGCGGGCGCTCCTGGAGCCGCGCCGCGGCTTCTTCAGCCTCTTTTCTGGCCAGAACGGCGTCTCGTCGGCTGGTGCGGCACTGAGTCGAGGCGTTGCCGAAGGTGCTTGTTCGGTTCGAAGAACTGGCCCGGCCTGGCTGCTTGGGGCCTCGCTGCTCCGGGCGTGTCCGCTCCCGGCCTCGCTGCGCGGCGGACCGGCCCCAGACCGGCCCCGATGGCGGGGGCGTGTGCGTTTCGGACGGGGTCGAGCGGTCTCCTCTTCTACCACGGTCATCCGCACTCCGCCGGTCAGGTCGCTGATCAGGTTGAACAGCACCGCCATCAGCACCGTGAAACCCGACCCGGCCACCACCATGACCAGACCGCCGAGTGCGCTGACTCTGAATATCTGCTCGGCGTTGAAGGTGAACTGCTCCAACGCGAACAACTCCTCGATGAAGTTCTCGAGATTGTCGACGGTGCCTGCGGTGACCGCGAAGCTCCAGAGGATGACGCCGGCGGTCAACAGGATCGCCCAGAGGCAGAAGTAGAAGATGAGCGACATCTTGAGCACCGACCACGGCTCCACATGGCGTACCAGCCGCCGCACTCTGCGGGCGCGCAGCCGGCGTGCGGCGCGTTGTTGAAGAAGCACCGCCAGCGGCTGCCGGGAGCGCCGGGGGCGACGGTTCGACCTGCCTGGTTGAGGTTCGGAGGGTTCACTCATGGAGTCTGCGCCTCGGCGGGCCTCTGCCAAAAGTGTCGGGGCGCGCAGTGTCGTTCGGGCACGGGCCAAGTGTAGGGGGATCAGGGGGTGCGCGGATCGGGACGTTCCCAGACGACGCTGCGCTCGGCTCGGGCGACCGCGACTGCCGAGCCCACCTGGACGCGGACCTCGACTTGGTTGCCGAACGCGGCGTAGTCCACGAGGACGGCGCCGTTGGCTTCGGCGAGCTCGGTCGCGGCCGCGAGTCCCTGCGCGGCGCCCGCCAGGGCTGCCGCGTCCGCCGCGGTCCGCGCCTGTGCGGACTCGTCGGCGGCTGTACCGAGGCGGGCGATGGTGATCACCACGACCGCTGCGGCCGCCAACACCAGCACCATCATGGGCACGGCCTGACCCCGCTGAGAGTGCCGTGCCTCGTTTCGTCTGGCCTTGTCGTGGTGTGGCAGGTCCCGGCATGAGCACCCACCCCGCTGAGAGTGCCGCGCCTCGTTTCGTTTGGCCTTGTGGCAGGTCTGCACGCCCTTGTACCGCCCTTCGCGTCGGGTTTTAGTCTGCCGAAAGAAGCTGTTGGTCCTGTCCCCCGCCAGCGCCGCCGACAGAATCGCCCCCGCTGCTGCCCTCCGCCGTGTCGGGGTCGTCGTCGAGGTCGTCGTCGAGGTCGTCGTCGGCGCCTGGAGTCACCAGCACTACCGATGCGACGACATCGCCGGGGTCGGGGCTCATCACCTTCACGCCGCTGCCGTAGCGGCTCTGCGAGGAGATCGCCGCGACCGCGGTGCGGATCACCACGCCGTTGACGGTCACCGCCAGGATCTCGTCGTGCTCCTCGACCACCAGCGCGCCGGCGACTGCACCTTTGTCGTCGGTGAGCTTGATGCCGATGACCCCCTGTCCGCCGCGGTTGCGGGTGGGGTACTCCTCCAGCGGAGTCCGCTTTCCGAAGCCGCCAGCGGTGACATGGAGCAGCCCGCTCCCCGCGGCGGTGCTGCAGGCCACCACTTCGTCGCCGGGCTTCTTGAACTTCAAGCCGATGACGCCTGCCGCGGCCCGTCCCATCTCCCGGACCCTGGACTCGCTGAAGCGGATCGTCTGGCCGAGCCGCGACGACAGCAGAATGTCGTCGAGCCCGTTGGTGGGGACGACCTCGGCGAGCTCGTCGTCGTCGTTGAGGCGGATGGCGATGAGCCCGGCCCGTCTCGAGGAGTCGTAGGCGTTGAAGCGGGTCTTCTTCACCCGGCCCCTGGCCGTGGCGAAGAACAGGTAGCGGTGCGTCTCGTAGTTGCGGGTGTCGATGACGGCCTGTATCCGTTCGCCGTCCTCCAGCGGCAGCAGGTTGACGATGGCGGTGCCGCGCGCGGTGCGTGATGCCACTGGTATCTCGTGGGCGCGCAGCCGGTAGACCCGGCCCCGGGTGGAGAAGAACAGCAGGTAGGCGTGGGCGGTGGTCCAGATCAGGTGGATGAGGGTGTCCTCGTCTTTGAGCTTGGTGCCAGCCACGCCGCGGCCGCCGCGGCCCTGGGTCTTGAACTCCCCGGCCGGGACGGTCTTCACATAGCCAGCCGCGCTCATGGTGACCACCAGCGGGTCGTCGTCGATCAGGTCCTCGATGTCGAACTCGCCCGGGTCTATCTCGAGAGTCGAACGGCGCGGCTCCCCGAACTTGCTGCGGATCTCGCTGAGCTCTTCGATGATCACGCCGCGGAGCTTCTGGTCGTCTGCCAGGATCGCTTGGAGTTCTGCGATCCTCTGGCCCAGCTGCGCGGCTTCTTCTTGGAGGTCTGAGCGGCCCAGCCGGGTGAGTCTGGCGAGCTGCATGTCGAGGATGTGGTTGGCCTGGACCTCGGAGAACGCGAACGGGTCCGCCATCAGCGCCTCGCGGGCTGCGTTGCGGTCCTCGCTGGCGCGGATCGTGGCGATGATCTCGTCGATCAGGTCGAGGCAGCGGATCAGCCCCTCGACGATGTGCAGCCGCTTCTCGGCGGCGTCGAGGCGGAACTGCGAGCGCCGGGTGATGACCTCGATCTGGTGGTCGACGTAGGCGACGAGCGCGTCGCGCAAGTTGAGCGTGCGCGGCACCCCGCCTACCAGCGCGACCATGTTGACTCCGAAGCTCGTCTGCAGCGGCGTGCTCTTCCAGAGGTTGTTGAGCACGACCTCCGGGTTGGCATCGCGTTTGAGTGAGATGACGAACCGGGTGTCGTCGCCTGACGACTCGTCGTTGACATCGGAGATCCCCTCGAGCTCGCGGCTGTCAACGAGGTGGGCGATCTTGCGGGCCACCGCCCCGGCTGAGACCTGGTAGGGCAATGCGGTGACGACGAGTGCTTGGCGGCCCTTGATCTCGGTGATCTCGATCGTGGCCCGGGTCTTGACCGAGCCGCGGCCCTCCCGGTAGGCCGCCTCGATGCCGTTGCGCCCGAGTATCTGGCCGCCGGTCGGGAAGTCGGGGCCCTTGACGTGCTCCATCAGCTCTTCGACGCCGGCCTCGGGATCGCGCAGCAGGTGGATCACTGCGTCGCACACTTCGTTGAGGTTGTGCGGCGGGATGTTGGTGGCCATCCCCACGGCGATGCCCTGGCTGCCGTTGACGAGCAGGTTGGGCAGGCGCGACGGCAGGACTGCTGGCTCGCTGAAGTCGCCGGAGTAGTTGTCGACGAAATCGACGGTGTTCTCGTCGATCCCGGCGAGCATGCGCATGGCGAGGGGGTGGAGCCGCGATTCCGTGTAGCGGGCTGCGGCCGGCGGGTCCTCGGGTGATCCGTAGTTGCCGTGGAAGTCGATCAGCGGGTGTCGCAGCGAGAACGGCTGGGCCATGCGGGCGAGCGCGTCGTAGATGGCGCTGTCGCCGTGGGGGTGGAAGCGGGCCATGACGTCGCCGGTGACGCGGGCGCATTTCACATGCGCCCGGTCGGGCCTGAAGCCCTGGTCGAACATCGACCAGAGAATCCGCCGGTGCACCGGCTTGAGGCCGTCTCGGGCGTCGGGGAGGGCCCGGCTGATGATGACCGACATGGCGTAGTCGAGGAACGAGCTCTCCATCTCCTCTTGGATCTCGATGGCGGTGATCTCGTCGGGCCCTTCTGGGTCGTCGAGGCCAAGGGTCGGTGTGTCGCTCATTTGAGGCCCTTCAGAAGTCCAGGTTCCGCACTTCGCGTGCGTTGGTGACAATGAAGTTCTTGCGCTGTTCGACGTCGTCGCCCATGAGGACCGAGGTCACGTCGTCGGCGATGGCCACCTGTTCGACTGAGACCTGCAGCAGCGACCGCGAGGCGCTGTCCATGGTGGTGCTGCGGAGTTCGTCCCAGTCCATCTCGCCGAGGCCCTTCAACCGCTGGAAGTCCTTGGTGTAGTTGGGGCGGCCGGCGAGGAACTCGTCTTTGGCGGTGTCGTCTTTGAGGTAGACGGTCTGGGTGTTGGAGACTTTCGTCGAGTACAGCGGCGGCTGGGCGATGTAGACGTATCCGGCTTCCACGAGCGGCCGCATCTGCCGGAAGAAGAAGGTGAGCAGCAGAGTGCGGATGTGGCTGCCGTCGACGTCGGCGTCGGCGAGCAGGATGATCTTGTGGTAGCGGGCCGCTTCGATGTCGAACTCGTCGGCGAAGCCTGCCCCGATCGCGGTGATGAGCGTCTTGACTTCGGCGTTGCGGAGCATCTTGTCGATACGGGCCCGCTCGACGTTGAGGATCTTCCCGCGGATCGGCAGGATCGCCTGGGTCCGGGGGTCTCGGGCCCGCACTGCTGAACCGCCGGCGGAGTCGCCCTCGACGATGAACAGCTCGCGTGCGGCCGGGTCTTTCGCCGAGCAGTCCTTGAGCTTGTCGGGCATCCCGGCGCCGTCGAGCAGCGACTTGGAGCGGATGGCCTTGCGGGCGTCGGATGCTGCGACCCGGGCCCGGGCTGCGTTGGTGGCCTTGGTGATCGTGGCTTTGGCTTCGCCGGGGTGTTCCTCGAGCCAGTCGGCCATGCGTTCGTTGGTCACCCGCTCGACCAGTGAGCGCATGGAGACGTTGCCGAGTTTCGACTTGGTCTGGCCCTCGAACTGGGGTTCGCCGATGCGCGCCGAGATGATCGCGGTGAGGCCCTCGCGGATGTCCTCGCCGGTGAGGTTGTCGTCCTTGTCTTTGAGCAGACCCTTGCTGCGTGCGTAGCTGTTGACGGTGCGGGTGACCGCCGAGCGGAAGCCCTGTTCGTGCATGCCGCCCTCGATGGTGGCGATGCCGTTGGCGAAGCTGTGGATTCCGTCTGCGTTGAATCCGGTGTTCCATTGGAAGGCGATCTCGACCTCGTGGGGGTTTCCGGCGATGTCTTCGGCACCGACGAAGTATCCGACGGTGTCGAAGAGTGCTTCTTTGGAGGCGTTGATGTGGCTGACGAAGTCGATGATCCCGCCGTCGTACTGGAACGAGACCCAGTTGTCGTTCGCCGTGTTCTTTCGTTGGTCGCGGACTCGGATCTCCAGGCCGCGGTTGAGGAAGGCCATCATCTGGAAGCGTTCGAGCAGGGTCTGGAACCGGAACTCGATCTCGTCGAAGATCTCCTGGTCGGGCCAGAAGCGCACAGTGGTCCCGGTCCGGGGTCGGGTCCTGCCGTCGGACAGTTCGACAACATCGGAGGTGCCGACCGGCTTGAGCCTCTGGATCAGTTCACCGCCATTGCAAAACAGCATGGCGTAGCGTTCGCCGTGGCGGTCGATCTCGACCTCGACCCGGCTCGACAGGGCGTTGACCACCGAGACTCCGACTCCGTGCAGGCCTCCTGAGACCTTGTAGCCATCGCCGCCGAACTTGGCGCCGGCGTGCAGGACGGTCATCACGACTTCGGCCGCGGTCAGGTCTGTGTAGTTGGGGTGGTTCTCCACGGGGATGCCCCGGCCGTTGTCGGAGACTTCGCAGGCGCCCTCGGCGGTGAGGGTGACGTCGATGCGGGTGCAGTGGCCAGCCATCGCCTCGTCCACCGAGTTGTCGACGACTTCCCAGACGAGGTGGTGCAGACCGGTGGGCCCGGTGGAGCCGATGTACATGCCGGGCCTGGTGCGCACGGCTTCGAGCCCTTCGAGGATGGTGATGTCTTGGGCCCCGTAGGAGGATTCGGCGGCAGTGACCGTGTCTTGTGTCATCTTTGCCTCAGTTGGTCGGTTGGTGAGAGCTTCGCGGCCCCGGCACGCCTGCCCGCCGCCCGATCACCCTCTTCTTCGGTGGGCTGTTCGTTGGCCTGTTGACCTGTTCATGGACACTGTGCGCGGTGTTGCGGTGATCGGGTCGGGACTTCATCAGGACCTCAGGCTTGTTGTAGGGGCTCACCGGATTGACCCGGGTGATTCCCGCATCACAAGCGAACTGCGGGATCCGGGTGGTGCTGCGGCACCTTCGAGACGCTGGTAGCAAGGCCCATTCACTGGGTTGGAGCCTACCAGTCCGAGGGGCTCGAACCTTGCGGCGCGACCCTGAGTTTGACGGCCTTGATCCGATCGGATCCGGAGACCTCTCGGATCTTCTCGATCAGCTGGGGTTCGAGCCAGCGGAGTTGGCTCGCCCAGGTCGTGTCGTCGGCGACTACCACAAGCACCTCGCCGTCGATGGCGGTGGGCCGGGCGTGCGCGGCCACGTCTGGTCCGACGATCTCGGACCATTGGACGAACACCGCTTTGAGCACGTCGACGCTGGGTGCCTCGATGTGCGCCAGCAGTCGGTCGAAGGTCGACCCGAGCCTTCTCGGCCCGTCGGCACCGATGTTCACGGCTGCTTCTCCAGCACGGTACCGGAGGTGACTTCCAGCACCCGGTCCGGGGCCGCGCCGGGGGGCGCCCAGGTGGCTGTGGTGAGCAGCGTTTGACCTTCCGGCAGCGCTTCGCGGAGCGCCTGTGCCCGGCGGTAGTCGAGTTCGGAAAACACGTCGTCGAGCAGCAGCACCGGTTGGGCGCCGCCGCCTTGGCGGATCAGCGAGTCAACGGCGAGGCGCATCGCCAGCACCAGCGACCTTTGTTCGCCCTGTGATCCGTGTGTGCGCGCCGCGGCGCCGCCGATCTGCAGGCTGATCTCGTCACGGTGCGGTCCGACGGTTGAGACTCCCCGCCTCAGGTCGATCGTGCGGCTCTGCGCCAGCGCCGAGGCCAGGTCCGCCTGCCAGCTCGCGGCGTAGCGCGCGCTGATCCTGGTAGACTCTGCCGCGACCGCCTCGTAGGCCGCACAGAGTCGCGGCTCGACTTCTTCGAGCAGCGCTTCGCGGGTGCTTCGCAGCGCCGTTCCGGTCTCAGCGAGCTTGGCATCCCAGACGTCGAGCGTGAACGCCGCGTCGGTGTCGAGGCGCCCGCCAGCTGAGCGGAGCAGGGCGTTGCGCTGCTTGACGATCCTCTCGAGGTCGTTGCAATGCACCGCGTGGCTCGGCTGGAGGCTCGCCGCGGCTGAGTCGAGCCAGCGGCGCCGGCTGGCGGGACCGCCTTTGACCAGGTCGAGGTCCTCGGGTGTGAACACGGTCGCGGGAACAGCCCCGATCAGGTCGCTGCGACGGCGCAGAGGCTGCCGGTTGAGCTTCACTCGGTTCCTACCTGCCCGCGGCAGTTCAGCTTCGACGAGTTGTCTGCGGCCGTCGCGTCCGGTCGCCTCGGCTCGGATGACTGCGGACTCGGCGCCGGTTCGGATCAGCGTCTCGTCGGCCGCCCCGCGGAACGATCCGAGACCGGTGGCCCAACTGACAGCTTCGAGCAGGCTGGTCTTGCCTTGGCCGTTCTCACCGAGGATGACTGTGAGCCCGGGGCCGAAATCGACCGCAGCCTCGCGGTAGATCCGGAAGTCAAGGAGCTCCAACCTGTGGATTGTCATGAGTTCCGGTGGACTGCCATCAGCTGCGGCCGCGGCTGCGGGCCGCTAACTGACGCGCACCGGCATCAGCAGATACAGGAAGTTGGGGTCTTCAGAAGACTTGAGCAGGGCCGGTTTCAGCTCGCCTATGGTTTCCAGCACGACCTGTGATCCAGGGGAGACTTCGATCCCGTCGATCAGGTATTCGGGATTGAACGCGACCATGAGGTCGTCGCCCTCATAATGGGCCTCGAGGGACTCGCGTGCTTCGCCCACCTCCTGTGCCACCGCGGCAACCTCGAGCCCGTCGGCCGACATGGCGATGCGTATCGGCGTCGATTCCTGGGCGAGCAGGCGCACTCGGCGCAGGGAGTCGAGCAACTTCTCGCGGTCGATGGTGAGCCGGTTCTCGTGGGTGTCGGGTATCAGCCGGCTGTAGTTGGGGAAGTCGCCTTCTATCAGCCTGGTCGTGACGGTGGCGCGTCCCACTGAGAAGCAGGCGTTGTGCTCCCCCAGCGACAGCGTGATCTCCTTTTCGTCTCCGACCACACGGGCGAGCTCTTTGAGCGCGCGGCTCGGCACCAGCACCTTCTGTCCTTCGCCGAGCACAGCCAAACCGGCGATGTCGCACATGGCGAGGCGGTACGAGTCGGTCGACACGAGCCTCAACCCGTCGGACTCTGCGGCCATCAGCACCCCGGTCAGTATCGGCCTTGCGTCGTCGGTAGACGCGGCTTTGCTGACCTGGTCGATGGCGGCTCTGAACATCGCCGCGTCGAGTGTCACCACATCGCCCGAGGGTTCGGGGATTTCGGGGAACTCGTCGACCGCGGCCACCCTGATCGAGAACTCCGACGGGTTGGCGACGATGCGGGCGTCCTCTCCCTCGATCAGCACGTCGACTGCGCCCGGACGCAGGGAGCGGACAACGTCGCCCATCAGTTTCGAGCGCATGACCGTGCTGCCGTCGCCTGACCCGCTGACTGTGACCGTCACCGAGATCGTGAGGTCACCGTCACTGCCTGTCGCGGTCAGCTGGTCGCCTGCGAGCTCGAGTCTGACTCCGCCGATCATTGCTGCTCCCGCGCGCGCGGCCACGCCGCGTCCGGCCGTGCCGAGGGCTTCTGAGAGCACGTCTCTCTCGCATCTGAACTTCATGCTCATTGTGCGGTTACCTCTCCTGGGTTGTATGGATATACGAAATGGTAGGAGTCCATAGGGGCTGTGGATTGTGGACGGGCATCAGTCTGCCCTGTGCGGCAGCGGTTTTCGCGTACACAGCATATACGCGGGGTTTCACAGCCCGGCTGGTTGCGGCTTGTGGGCTGTGAGTTTCGCGGCGGTTGTGCAGGTGCTGCCCACTGCCGATGCACAGGTCGTCTACAGGATCTTCGCTGTGGGCGCGGGTCGCGCCGCGTTGTAATCGCAGAGTTCGAGGACCTGGTGGGTTCTTCGCTGTGGGCGCGGGTCGCGCTGGATCGCAATTCGGGTTGAGCATCGCGTCGCGGGGTCTTCTGCGTTGGCGCGGGTCGCTCCCGTCGGGTTCGGGCGGGTCTCATAGTCCGTCGTTCAGCCGCCGCTGGAGTTCGGTGACCTTGTCGAATATCTGTTGGCGCTCGCCCATCCTGGCTTCGACCTTCCGCACGGCGTGCATGACGGTGGTGTGGTCGCGGTTGCCGAAGGCGCGGCCGATGTCGGGGTAGCTGAGGTCGGTCATGTTGCGCACGACGTACATGGCGACCTGGCGTGCGTCCACGAGCGGCCGGCGCCTGCTGCCGCCGGTGATCTGTTCGATGTCGAAGTTGAAGGTCTCAGATGTGAGCTCGATAATGCGGTCCGCGGTGACCGGCGGTTTCTGGGAGTTGTTGATCTGGTCGGCGAGCACGAAGCCGGCGAGCCGTATGTCGAGCGGTTGCCCGGTGAGGCTGGTGTAGGCGGTGACTTTGATGAGCGCGCCCTCGAGCTCGCGGATTGACTGGGTGATGTTCTCGGCGATGAAAGTGAAGACTTCGTTGGGGATCTCGATCGTCCGCGACTCGGCCTTCTTGCGGAGGATGGCAAGGCGTGTCTCTAGGTTGGGTCGTTGTATGTCTGTGGTGAGTCCCGACTTGAAGCGGTTGCGGAGGCGTTCCTCGAGGGTGGGCATGGCATCGGGCGTGCGGTCCGACGAGAGCACGATCTGCTTGTTGTTCTGGTGCAGTTCGTTGAACGTGTGGAAGAACTCTTCTTGGAGGCCCTCTTTGCCTTCCATGAACTGGATGTCGTCGATGAGCAGCACGTCGTTGTCGCGGTAGCGCCGCTTGAACTCGGGCTGGGTGTTGGTGCGGATCGCCTGGACGAACTCGTTGAGGAACGTCTCGGTCGAGACGTAGCGGACTTCGTGGTGCGGGTAGTGGTTGCGCACGTAGTGGGCGATGCCGCGCAGCAGGTGGGTCTTGCCGAGCCCCGAGTCACCGTGGATGAACAGCGGGTTGTATCCGGCTGCCGGCGTCTCCGCGACCGCCAGCGCGGCGGCATGCGCGAAATGGTTCGAGGGGCCGATGACGAAGTGCTCGAAGGTGTATTTTTCCTCAAGTTCGGTTCTCGGCTCGGGCGGCTGGTCGGGGATCGTCTCGGCAACCGCCTCCGGGGCGGCGCGATACCCGTTCGCGGTGGTCAGGTCGGCGAACGGGACGCCCAGGTCGGCACCGGTAGCCGGGCTGTCGACCTCGACGCGCACGGTTGCGTCGGAGCGGGTGTTGTCGATTGCGTGCTGCACGAGCCCGAGGTACCTGCCCTCGATTCTCTCCTTTTGCAGTCCGTTGGGGACGACGATGACCAGCTCCCCCGCGTCGAACGCGGCGGCTCGGGCGCCGCTGAAGGTGGTGTGCCAGACGGCATCGCTCACTTGGGCGCGGATGCTCTCTGCACAGGAACTCCACAAGCCGGCAGCTAGGTCTTTCTCGTTGTTGTTCAATTGACACTCCACAGGTTTTTCCACAGGTGTGGATGACTGATCCATAAGGTTTTGGCGAAGGTGACAACAGTGACCTGCGAGTGCGTCGCTTGTCGGTGAGGCAACCTGACCGTGGTAGGTGGGTGAACTTAGCAACCTCGTCGGTCTCTGCAACTTGGCGTCGGCAGTCTTTTCATAGTGCCTGTTCAAGGGCGGTTTTGAAGTCAAATGACAGTTGTGTTACATTTGTTGAGGCTCGAATCCGCGTGCGGCAGCTCGTGGCCGGCGAGGGTTGCGGGTCAGCCCGCTGGGGTGCGGCGCGGCGCGGGGCGCGGGGCTGGGCGCGCCGATTGCGCGGTTGTCGCGGTAGCCTTGCCACCCTACTGTGATCGCAGAACTGTCGGGTTCGTGTGGACCGGGCCTTGCACTGCGGTATTTTTCGGTGCTCTTGTGGAGGAACAATGAAGCGGACCTATCAACCGAATGTGCGCAAGCGAAAAGTCAAGCACGGTTTCCGTGCGCGCATGGGCACTCGTGGCGGGCGCACAGTGCTCACCCGTCGCCGCCACAAGAAGCGGACGCGGCTCTCGGCGTGATTGAAGCGCTTTCTGGTCGTCGCTCCTTCGAACGTCTGAAGGCGGAGGGTGTGCGTCACGGTCGAGGTCGGCTTCGACTGCTCTCACGGCACGCGTCTGTGCATGACCCCACGCAGAGCGCGCGGATAGGGTTCGCAATCTCACGCACAGTGGGCAATGCTGTCGAGCGCAACAGGATGCGCCGTCGAGTGCGAGCGGTTCTGCACGAATTGTCCCGTGACGACCCTTCGCTGTTGCCCGGAGGCGACTACCTTTTCAGGGTCACCTCCCCTATCGGTCACTGGTCCCCCGAAGAGTTGCGGCACAGGCTCGTTGCACTCCTGCACGACTCGGCGATGGCGGGCACGGGCCGATGAGCACTAGATGGTCCGGGTCGGGGGCACGCACGCTCGTTTCGCTGCTGAGCTTGTATCAGAAGCTCACTGCGGGCCGGGTCTCTCCTTGTCGGCATGTGCCTGGATGCTCCACTTATGCGATCGAGGCGATCGAGTCTCACGGCGCGGTTCGTGGTGGTTGGCTGGCGCTGCGGCGGGTCTGTCGTTGTCATCGGTGGGGCACTTCGGGCTATGACCCGGTGCCTGCGCCTCAGGAGCCGAGATGTTCGATGTGATCTTCGACCTGATCGGGCAGGTGTTGGCGTTCTGCTACGAGTTGTGGCCCTCGTACGGGATGGCCGTTGCGGGTCTCACGCTGGTGGTGATGGTTGTCGTCACCCCGCTGACGCTAAAGAGCACCAAGTCGATGCTGCAGATGCAGCGGTACCAGCCTGAGCTGAAGGCGATCCAGAACCGCAACCGCGGTGACCGCCAGAAGCTCAACGAAGAGATGATGGCGTTCCAACAGGAGCACGGCATCTCGATGTTCGGGGGATGCCTGCCGCTACTGGTGCAGGCACCGCTCTTTTTGGTTTTGTTCCGCGTGGTTCAGGGGCTGACCAGCCGGGCGACCGACTTCGGCAACCAGATCGGCTGGGCCAGTGGCCGGTCGGCTTCGGGGCTGACGACACTCGACGGCACGGTCTTACTCGACGGCACGGTCTTCGGTTCGAGGGACCGACCGTTCGAACCTCAGAATCTCCCCGAATCGAGCAGTTTGTACACGCGCCTAGCGGGGGGCGATGGAGTCTCGTTCGAGCAGCGCCCCACGGAGATGGTGTCTTGGGGGATGGACCTTTCGAGAAGCGCTCAGGAGGTGATCAGCGAGAGCCTGATCTCGGCCTTCCCTTATGTGCTGCTGATCTTGATCGTGCTGGTGTCCAGCATTTTTCAACAACGCCAGATCCAGAGCAGGAGTGGTTCGGCGATGACTCCCCAGACACAGATGCTGATGAAGATCATGCCCTACCTGCTGCCGGTGTTCAGCTTCACGATGCCGGCCGCGTTGGTGGTGTATTTCGTTGTGTCGAACCTCTATCGGATCGGTCAGCAGGCCTACATCACGCGGAGTCTGTATCGGGGAGAGGACAGCCCCGGGGCGTTGTTGGCAAAGAAGCGTGAAGAGGTCAAGGGTGAAGAGGCGGACCACGCCGCGTCAGGCGGACGCACGACCCCCAAGAAAGGTGTGCCGACACCGAAACGCGACGGCAGCTATGCCAACAAGAAGGCCAAGAAGCCGGCGGCACGGCAGAGCGCGGCGAGCAGATCGCGTAGCAGAGGTCGTGGTCAACCAGACGGCAAGGGAACTCGGGCCAAGGGGTCCGACAAGCCAGCAACGAATGGCTCTCGGGCCAAGGGGTCCGACAAGGCGGCAACAAATGGCTCTCGGTCTGCGCGCACGGGTGCAGGCCGAACGGGCAATGCCCCTTCACGGCACCATCGAGGATCTGGAGGGTCGGGCCGGACCACTGAGCGAGGTTCTCCCCAACACAAGAAAAGAAAGAAGTAGCAGTTCGGCTCTCAATCGCGGAGACTCGATCTGCTTGGCAGCACGACGTGAAAGGAACGATTATGGAATGGGTAGAAAGCACGGGTGATTCAATCGGGTTGGCAAAAGAACACGCGTTAGACCGGCTCGGAGTTCACGAAGATGATGCAGAGTTCAACGTCCTGAACGATGTCAAGACCGGGTTGTTCGGGCGGATCAAAGAACCGGCGAGGGTGAGGGCCCGAGTTCGTCCCACCACCCCGAGATCCAAAGAGAACCGCAATCGACGCGACCGTGGCAGCAAGCGCGGTCGGGGAAACCAGGGCAACCGCAACGCCGGGAGCCGAAAGTCGGACTCCAGTCGCGGTCAATCCGGTCGAGCACAGACTGCCAAGGGCGGGAAGTCCTCATCCCCAGACGACGGCTCCGACGACCGGCCTTCTGCTCCGCGTAAGGCCGACCAGAGCAGACAGAAGCCGAGAATCCCCGACAATCACGACAGACCTGGCAAATCGGAGACGCCCGAGAACCGGGCGGCACAAATCAAGAAAAAGGTAGAAACTGTGAACGAGCACCAAGAAATGATGCCATTGCCCCAGCAGGCAGATCTCGCCGAAGAGTTCGTCAGGGGCCTCGCCGAACGGTTCGGTACGACCGTCGACTTCCACAGGGAGAACGTTGGCGGCGATGAAATCCGGATCACTGTCAGCGGTGAGGAACTCGGCCGGATGGTCGGCCACCGTGGAACGACCGCGGGCGCTATCGACGATCTTGTCCGCACGTTCCTGCAGCGCCGTGCGGGTAGCGCGCGCAATGGTCGTGTCCGAGTGGACGTGGGCGGTGTCATTGCTCGTAGGAGAGCCGCGCTCGTTCGCTTCGCCCACAGCCAAGCGATCGAGGCGCGCGACTCCGGGGTGCCGCGATCCCTTGAACCGATGAATGCGGCAGATCGCAAGCTGGTCCACGACGCGCTCGATGGAGTTGAGGGCGTGAAGACTCTCTCTGAAGGTGAAGATCCCCGCCGTTACGTTGTGATCGCTCCTGTGGACGCTTAGGACCCCGCACGCGCAGTCCGATCGTGCGCTCCCTGAGGTGGTAACGAGCCCGTGATTGAGTCACAGCTCCAAGCATTGGAAGCGGTTTGGGCACCGGCACGAGCAACGGGATCGCTTGGTTCGGCGTCAGTCGAGGAACTCTGTGTGCACGCCCAAGGCTATGTCTCGGCGAGCATGTCCCTCCGGTCTGGTGCTTGCTGCGTCGATCTGGGTACTGGGGTGGGCGTTCCTGGGGTGTTCCTCGCGATGCAGCACCCAGAAACATTTTGGCGGCTCGTGGATTCCAGTTCAAGACGTTGCGACTTGGCACTCTCGGCGGTTCGAGCTGTTGGTCTGGAAGGTCGGGTTGATGTGGTCCATGGACGCGCGGACGCACTTGCCCATGACCCGGATTGGCGGGCCGCGAACGACCTGGTTGTTGCGCGCCTACTCGGACCCTCCAGCGATGTCGCAGAGTGCGGGCTCCCGTTGCTAGCTGTGAGCGGGTCACTGGTGGTGTCGGTGTCAGACGGGACTGCCGACTCCTGGTTGGGCGCGGACCTGTCGCCGTTGGCCGCTTCGGTGGTTGAACTTTGGACGACGAACTCTGGGGGCTATATTCGTGCGGAGCGGACAGGCGGTACCGTTGCCGACCATTTTCCCCGCCGTGGGCCCGCCCGTCGTCGTGACCCGTTGTTCTAGATGTTTCATGTGAAACGCGCGGGCCGTTCAACGCGCGGGGTTCTATCGATTTGCGTTTCACGTGAAACAGAAACTTTTCTAGGGAATGCTTGACCTTTGCGATCGACTGGTTGAAGATACTGGGGTTCTTGAGAAGGGAGTTGGTTTTGTGACTCGACCCGGTACAAGGGTTTTCGCCGTTGCCAACCAGAAGGGCGGGGTCGGAAAAACTACGACGACGATCAATCTCGCGGCCTGCATGGCCCAGCTTGACCGGCGCGTGCTCATTGTCGATCTCGACCCTCAAGCTAACGCGACGAGGGGCCTCGGCATAGATTCGCGCATGGTCGATCAATCGCTCTACGATGTGCTGCTCAGGGACGTTCCTCTGGAGGATGTGATTGAGCCAGCCTCGGTGAAGAACCTCTACATTGTGCCCTCCAGCCTGGATCTTGCGGGTGCGGAGATTGAGCTTGTGCCAGCCATGAACCGTGAGAGGAGACTGAAGATCGCGCTCGATGCGGTTGCTGAGGATTACGACGTCGTGCTCATCGACTGTCCACCGTCGCTCGGCCTGTTGACGATCAACGGGTTGACAGCAGGTAGCGAAGTTCTCGTCCCGGTTCAGGCTGAGTACTATGCTCTTGAAGGTCTCGGCCTCTTGATCCGCAACATCGACTTGGTGAAGCGCAACCTCAACCCTGACCTGTATCTCAGCACGATTGTGCTTGGGATGGTTGATGCGCGGACCAAACTCTCCAAGCAGGTGTCCGACGAGGTGCGGGGCCATTTTGGAGACAAGGTTTGTCGCCAAGTGATCCCCCGAGCGGTTCGCTTGAGCGAGGCACCGAGCTTTGGTCTGCCTATCTCGGTGTTTGATCCCGGGTCGCGTGCCGCGACTGCCTACCGCATGCTAGCTAAGGAGGTCCTCAATGTCTAGACCTAGTGGCCTTGGTAGAGGTCTCAGTTCACTGATTCCGGCGGACTCGACCGCTGCGAAGGGTGCCTATCAAGAGATTCACATCGAACAGGTGGTCCCGAATCCGAACCAGCCCCGCGAGCATTTCGATGAGGAGAGTTTGGCCTCGTTAGCTAGGTCAATATCTGAGGTCGGGGTCATTCAGCCGGTGGTGGTCCGAGAATTGAACGACGGACGCTACGAATTGATGGCGGGGGAGCGACGTTGGCGAGCGGCCAAGCGCGCCAACCGGGATTCCATACCGGCTATCGTCAGGGATTCTGACGACCTGGCGTCGCTGGAGACGGCCGTTGTGGAGAATCTTCATCGCCAGGATCTCAACTCCCTGGAGGAGGCTGCGGCTTATCAACAGCTTGTCGAAGAGTTTGGCTTGACCCAAGAAGAGGTTGCGAAGCGGGTCGGGAAGTCTCGCTCGGCGGTTGCCAACACTCTAAGGTTGCTGCAGCTTCCGCCGCTGGTGCAGCGTCTACTGGTGGAGGGGCAGCTCAGCGCTGGACATGCGCGGGCCTTGTTGGCAACCCCGGACCGTTCAGAGCAGGAACGCTTGGCGACGGAGATCGTCGAGGATGGATTGACTGTTCGCCAAGTTGAAGAGATGCTTCGTGATCGGGACCCCGCGGAACCCGAGGATAGTGACAGCGCTCCCGCCAAGACGCCGGCCCCGCGAATACCTGATTCGGGCGTGCTGGAGCTCGAGGAACTCCTCGCAACTCTGCTCGACACCAGAGTTGCGGTTAAACTGGGCAAGGGCCCGGGTCGACTGGTGGTTGATTTCGCCGACCTAGACGACCTGGAGAGGATATATCGGGTCATCGCCGGCTAATGGAGGCATCGAGGCGAATGGTCGTCACTGGCTGGCGCACCTATTGACATAACTACTGCCAAAAGAAAGCGGGCACTGGCGTGTGAGAGATCATCGCAGATGAGGGTCCGCGCACCAGTCGGTCACGGCGTCGTGCAGCGCCGTCGCGAGAGCCTCGGCTCGCTCGACCACCATCGGTGGGGGGCCGACCCGGCACCAGACCGCGGTCATTCTCGTCTCCCGGAGGATTGGCAGGCGCATCCCGGTCGCGGGCAGGTCGCGGTCGAGCACCCGACCGATCTTTGCTGTGCATCGTTGGGCGAGCAGGCGGCCTCCGTTGGAGGTGAAGCCCTCGGTCTCGAAGTAGGCGACCCGGAAGTCGTCGGCGGCGAGGGTCACGCCGACGTATGCGTCACCACTCCAGCTGTTGGCGACCCGGGCGTGTGAGGAGAGGTCGGGGTGGTGCAGGGTGAGAACCGTTGCACCGTCGAGCTGCAGCAGTCGGGCGAGCGAGTTGACCACCGCGGGCAGGCCGCCGGTCTCCCCCAGCAGGATGCGCCTTTTCTCGACGCCGGCGTTTCGGCGGAGAGCCTCTGTCTGGTGCACTTCAGCGATGGTCTTGGCCCCGACGACGCGCCCGGCGAGGCGGTCGAGCGCGGCGACGGTCGCGCGCCCGACGGTGCCGTCGGCGTTTAGCCCCTGGTTGTGTTGGAAGTCCCGCACGGCTGCTTCGGTGTCGGGCCCGAAGATTCCGTCGAGCCAGCCGGCATCGAACCCGAGATTGCCGAGCCGCAACTGCAGATCGGCGATGTCGTCGCCGCGGGTCATGGGGGCACGCAGGTACAGCATCCGGTCACCGAGCCGAAAATGGGCGTCTACCAGCGCAGACCAGGTTTGTCGACCACAGATTCCGTCTTCGACCAGCCGCCGTGCAGCTTGGAACGCACGAAGGGCCCGCTCGGTGGTCTCGTCGAACACCTCTGGCACCCCGAAGTCCGTGAACCCGGCCGCGGCCAGCCGGCGATGCAGGTCCCGCACCCCGGCACCGGTGTCGCCGCGCCGCAGGGGAAGCCCGGGCGGGTTCATCCGGAGCTGCTCAGAGGAAAGGGGTTACGTCGTTGAGAAGAGCGCCTTTGGGCTTTGCACCGATAATGCGTTTTGCTTCTTCCCCGTCCTTGAAGAGGATCAGGGTGGGAATGCTCATGACACCGAACCGCTGGGCGACCTGCGGGGCGTCGTCAACGTTGAGCTTGAGAATCTTTAGGGCGTCGCCCTGCTCTTGCGCGATTTCTTCGAGGATGGGGGCGACCATCTTGCACGGACCGCACCATTCCGCCCAGAAGTCGACCAGAACGGGTGTGGTTGCGCTGCCGATCTCCTCGTCGAAGGTGCTGTCATCGAGGGTGCCAAGCGATCCTGCCATTGTCTGGCTCTCTTTCTGTCGGGTTGCTGCTGACTCTACCTGTGTTGCGACTCGAGCCAACGCTCCGCGTCGAGTGCGGCCATGCACCCTGAACCGGCTGCGGTGACTGCCTGGCGGTAGACGTCGTCCTGCACGTCTCCGCAGGCGAACACGCCCTCGATGTTGGTGCGGGAGCAGTCGGGTTGGGTGACCAGGTAGCCGTTGTCCTTCATTTCGAGTTGGCCGGAGAAGATGTCGGTGTTGGGCCGGTGCCCGATGGCGATGAACACTCCGCTGACCGCGAGCTCGGATTCCAAGCCGGTCTTCACGTTGCGCAGCCGCAGTCCGCTGATCGAGTCTTCGCCGAGGTATTCGGTGACGACTGTGTCCCAGATGAACTCGATCTTCGGGTTGTCAAAGGCGCGCTGCTGCATGATCTTCGAGGCGCGCAGGGTGTCGCGTCGGTGGATGATCGCGACCTTGCTGGCGAACCGGGTTAGGAAGGTGGCCTCCTCGATGGCGGAGTCACCTCCTCCGACCACGGCGATCTGTTGGTCGCGGAAAAAGAATCCGTCGCAGGTTGCGCAGGTGGAGAGCCCGTGTCCGACGAGTTCGAGCTCGCGGTCGAGGTTGAGCATTAGCGACTGGGCCCCGGTGGAGACGATCAGGCAGTTGGCCTGATAGGTCGGCTCCGAGGCTTCGGGGTCGCCGACCCAGACTTTGAAGGGCCGCGCGGAGAGGTCGACTCTGGTGGCCTTGACAGTCTCGATGCGCGTCCCGAAGCGGTGGGCCTGGGCCCGGAAGTTGACCATCAGCTCTGGCCCCATGACCCCGTCGGGGAATCCGGGGTAGTTCTCCACGTCGGTGGTGAGCATCAGCTGGCCGCCGGGCTGGTCGCTGGTGCTGCTGGGTTCGCCTTCGAGCAGCACCGGGGAGAGGTTCGCCCGGGCGGTGTAGAGCGCCGCGGTGAGCCCTGCGGGGCCCGAGCCGATGATGACTACGTCGTGGGTTTCGGGTCCATGCGTTTCGGGCTCGTGGGTTTCGGGTCGATGCGTTTCGGGCTCGTGGGTTTTGGGCTCCTGGTTCTTGGGTCCGTGGGGTTCTGGTTTTTGGGCTCGCGGGTCGCGGGTCGGTGCGGTTCGGGCCCGGGGGTTTTGGGGCCGTGGTTGGTGGGTCGATGCGTTTCGGGCTCGTGGTTTTTGGGCTCGTGGTTTTCGGGTCGATGCGTTTCGGGCTCGTGGTTTTTGGGCTCGTGGTTCTTGGGTCGATGCGTTTCGGGCTCAAAGGTTTCGGGCATTGGTGTTCCTATAGCGGGGCGCTTCGGGATGGTGCGGTCAGGCGAACGAGTCGATGATGCCGTAGCAGACGATCACGACAATGATCGCGGCGTCGAGCATCAGGGCGAGGTTGACCCAGCGCAGGCCCTCGGTCTTGCGGTTGAACCAGAAGCCGAAGCCGAGGATCGCCAGGAGGCTGCCGATGAACAGATGGGCGGCCCAGGTGGTGTCGCCGACTCCGGCGCCGATCGGCAGGTAGGCGTCGGCGAGGCGCACTCCGATGATGACCAGCAGGGTCAGTGCTGCGATCACGAAGACCAGCGCCACCAGCCCGTAGACGACGGCTCGTACTGCCCGGATCGCGTTCTCGGTGCCGTGGGTCCGGACCTTGTCGATGTTGTCGACGATTGCGTCGACGACACCTGATATCCAGTCATTCTCGGCTGGGGTGGTCTCAGAGGCCATGGCCCCAGAGCCTACCGCCAGTCCAGGGCGCGAACGACAGTTTGAATATGCGTATATTGGGCGCCAATTTATGTGTATGCCCAACCGCACGATCTACTTGCCGCAAGAGCTCGATGATCTGAGCCGCAGCGTCGGTTTGAACCTGTCGCGTCTGGCCCAAGAGGCGATCCGAGACTATCTGGCCGATCATCGCAGGGAGACTCTCGAAGCGAGGCTCGAGGAAGCTTGTGCGCGTGCGGAGGCCCTGGCTGTCGACTGGCCTGAGAGGTTCCTGAAATACCAGAGGGCACAGGCTCAGGATCGGTGAAGAGGTCGACGGCGGTTAGAGGTCGAGGCCGGTGGCGGCGACGGGGGAGTACGTGGCCATCTGCGGGGGGCTTGCGAGCAGTTCCATGAAGGTTGCCATGACCTCCTGCAGGGCTTCGGACTGGCCTTGTGACTGGATCGCCTCCATAGACGAGAACAGCGCGAAGTAGGAGTAGTTGTTGCCCTCGCCGCGGTGGTACGAGTAGACCTCCACGCCCTCCATCTCGGCTGCGACCGCGACCTGGGCCGCCAGAGCGGCATCCATCTCGTCGTTGCGGCCTTCCTTGCAGGTGAATGTTGCGACCATTGACACTTTGGACATGTGGTGTCTCCTCCGGTTCAGTTGGGCTGCCCAGCATAAGAGGCCGATCGGGTTGATCCCGCGATCGGCGCAGCGGCCTGAAGACCCTGCCCATTCAGTTCACCGACACCGCCTGACCTGCCAACGCCCGCAACGCTGCCGGGATGTCGCCGCTGCTTCGGAATTCGTACGTCCTGCTCATCCGAATTCGAGTAAGCAACCCGAGTTGTTCCAACCCCAACAAGTCGGTTCGGGCCGTCTGGTAGGTCACCTGCTCTTGGTACTGGTGCTCGCGGATCGTGAAGATTCGGTAGGGGTCGCGGTGGGCTTCTTTGACTACGGCGACTTGGCGACGGTTCAGGCTGGGCACCGTGCGAGCGACCCGTTCGACCTCGGCAACCTCGGAGATCTTCTTGGCGACGTATTTGTTCAGGCTCGTGATCGCTTTGTCGATAACCCGCAATTGGTGGATCACGAAGTAGGTGGCGTCGTTGCCGTCTGTCTCGGAGTGGAGGTATGACCGGATGTACTGCGCGGGTGCCTCCCGCAGAATCGTCGAGATTGAGAAGTACGAGGCCAGCCAGTACCCCGACCGAAGCATCAACCAGTAGAACAGGGCCCGCGCGGTCCGTCCATTGCCGTCTACGAACGGGTGGTCGTGACCCACCCAGAAATGAATGAGGATGGCTCGGACGACGGGGTGAAGGAAACCTTCGTCACTTTCGCCGTTGGCAAATGCGCAAAGTTGTTCAAGCCGCTCGGGGAGTTCCTCTGCTGCCGGTGGTATGTGCAGCACCTTGTTGTCATCGCCGGCGACGATGACCCGGTCTTCGCCCGGTTCTTGAAGGCGGCCGGCGTCTGCTTCGTCGACCAGTGTTCCGGATGTGACGATTCGGTGGAGTTCCAACACGTCGTCTGGTGTCAGCGGAGTTTCTTGGTCGGCCAACTGCCCGGCCGCCGACACCGCTCTGTAGTTGTTGAGGATCATCCGTTCGGAGTGGTTCCTTGGCTGCCGTTCCGTCTGAAGCATTTCGCGGGCCACCCTCCTGGTGGTGGCCGCACCTTCCAACATGCTGGAGGTGATCGCTTCCTCAGCGAGCAACGACGACACTAGGTAGCGGTCCCGCGATTGAATAGCGGTGAGAGCGTCTTCAGTGTCGATCCGACCACTTGCCTGTTGGTCGATGCGGTGGACCATGGCTTGGACCGGGTCAACGTTGGAGAACCGGAACGGGTCGCCGTTCACACCTTTGAGGGGCAGATTGCGGGCAAGAGCGTTTCGGCTGTTGACGGTTCCGAACCACCACTCCTTGAGGGTGAGACCATCGGGCGGTTCTCTACGCCACATTTCATCCCAGTGCAGGTAGCGGCCCTTGGGATCGACCGGGTTTGCTGTTGAGAAGATGCGGCCGAGACGCGCCGGGCCGCGTTTGACTACTTCGTTGAACAGTTCATCCCAGTCTGGTGGCGCGAGAACCTTTGCCATGACTGGAACCCTAGCTCGATTCTTGGGCGCTGAATACTAATTTTGACACAAATCATAACTCAATTAGTATTTCGTCGGTGTAATTTGATCTTCCTCGGCAGGTTCGAAGCACCCCTGGTTCGTCAGCCGGTCGATCACGGCGCCAAGCCATTGTTTCTGCCGCTCGCCCAGGCCTTCGTCGGAGAACACGTTCTGCACCAGTGACTCGACTTGCTCGACTGTGCTGTAGCCGCACTCACGCAGCAGCTGTTCGATGTCTGACTCGTCGACCGAGCGTGCTGCTCTCGCTTTCATCGCCAGCAGGTGACCGTTGCTTGGCGCGATCACTTTGAGGTAGGGATGGTCGTACACCACGGTTCCGCGGCGCTTCTCTGGTGGTGGCATGAAGGTGGTCGCATGCTTGTTGATCCAGGTGCTGGGCCAGCCGCGCTGTCTGGCGATCTGTTGCGCCGCGTCCATGACCGCGCAGTATCCTTCTTCGATCCAGGCGTCTATGTCCCGGGTGATCCTGTCTGACTTGTTTGCCAGAATCATCGCAGCGCCGCCGGCGACATAGATTCGCGCCCGTTTGCCGCGTCGTTGGAGGTTGACCGCGAGCTCGCTCAGTGCTTCCTGAAGTTCAGATGCCGAGAAAGCGGGAGTCACACAACTTCCAGTTCACGTTCGGCTATCCACATGCCGTGTACCTCGAACGCCGCCGGAGTGCTCATCATCACTGAGCCGCGCTCGAACTCGAAGTAGCGGGCAGGCCACCACATGCGTTCGAGATAGCGGTTCGCCTGTTGTGTCCATGCCGGCGCGGGCAGTTGGGCGTGGTAGCAGAGATGTTCGACGTAGGCCGCCAAGAAACCGTCCCAGCGCTCGTCGAACAGTTCTGGTTCTTCGCTGACCAGGACGATTCGTTCGGCTCGCTCGGCGTGCTGCCACACCATTCCGAAGTCGTGCAGGATCACCCGCAGCCGGAACGCGTCGTCGTATTCGCGCAGGCCGGGGACGTAGCAGGCCAAACGGTTCTCGGTGATCGTCTTGTCCATCGTGTTGAAGTCTAACTTTTGGGAGTGGTCTCCCTTGCCCGTGCCGCTGCGTCCGGCCGGGGTGAGTCTGGAATACACATGGGTCAGGAGCTGAGGGTGGTGAGTTGTTCGACGGTGCAGGTGGTGTGGGTTGCGCTGGTTGGTCGTGTGGTTGAGGTCAGGGGCTGAGGGTGGTGAGTTGTTCGACGGTGCAGGTGGGTTCGGAGGCGGTCAGCAGTGCGGCGGTGTCTGCTGGGTGGTCGCCGGTGAGTGGGAGAACGGCGACGGTGACCGGGATGCCGTCGATTGCGGTTTCGCTGACTCTGAGGGTGTCTGCGCCGTCGATTTCGGGCATGGCGTGCATGAAGTCGAAGAGGCTTTCCCCGCATGGGGTGGCGACCAGAGCTTGTTGGGTCGGCTCATCGCCTTCGGTGTCTTCGGGGACGGTCGATCCGGCGAAGTCTGTGGCGACCAGGTCACGCCATCGTTCTGTTGCCTGTTCAATCAGCTCGTCGAGGGTTTCGTAGCTCTCAGCGATTTCCAACTGGATCAGTCGGTAGCCCCTGTGTGTGGTCACAGCTGCGACCGTGGTGGTCGCCTCGGCTTGGTCGTCTGTGCCGCCCAGCTCGAAGTCGTCGGCGGCATCCGTCTCCTCAGCCGCGGCCATGGCGTCGCTGTCGACCTCGAAGGACTCTTCGGGCATCGCTTCGGCCATGTCTCCGTCGTCGGCCATGCCACTGTCGGCGGGCGCGTCGCTGTCGTCGGACATGTCTCCACTGGCGGCCATGTCTCCGTCGTCGGCGGCCGTGTCACTGTCGGCGGGCGCGTCGCTGTCGTCGGCCATGTCGTCGCTGTCGGCTGCGAAGTATTCGTCGGCCATCTCGGCGGTGCTTGCGGTCATGTTGTCGTCGCCAGCGGAGTTGAACATGATCACCGCGCCCACCGCGCCGGCGAGGATTATCAGGGTCGCAGCGATGGTCGCCAGTCGCTGGGGATTGAAAGTGCGGATGGCTCGGACCGCCGCCAGGTCGATGACTTGGCTGCTGTTGTCACTCTGGTCCAGGGCCCTGCCGATCAGTTCTTCCACGTCGCTTTGCGCGAGCGGCGCGACGGGCGTGGACACCAACTCGGCGACGGCCTCGAAGTCTCGGACCTCAGCGAGCAGTTCCGGGGAGGCCTGGACGCGGGCAACCTCGTCGAGGGTCGCTTCACCGTCGATGTAGGACGAAACGATTTCGTCGTTGGGATGGGTCGGGTCAGTCATCGGCTCAGTCGTTCTGACGATTGTCAAGCGGGGGTTGGTTCCTCGAATCACCGGGGTTCATGGCGTTCACGAGCCGGCGTCGCCCGCGGGCTATTCGGGAGCGGACCGTGCCGGGCGCGATATTGAGGACCTCGGCGATCTCGTTGTAGTTGAGGCCGGCCACGTCACGCAGCACCACCGCGGTTCGGAACTCTTCGGGGAGTTGCTTGAGCCCGCGGTCGATGTCGATGCGTGCGCTGACGGTGTCGGCGGGGTCTCGGGGTGCGCTCGAGGCCATCGGGTTGGTGTCGGCGTGTTCGTGTTCGGGCAGGCCCGGTGCGGGTTGGCGCCGGCGGCGGCGCAGTTCGTCGATGCAGGCGTTGGTGGCGATCCGGTAGGCCCAGGTTGAGAATTTGGAGCGTCCGTCGAAGCGCGGGAGCCCCTTGACGATGGCGATGAGTGCTTCCTGGGTGGCGTCGAGGGCGTCGGCGTCGTTGCCTGCGATGCGGCGGCAGATTGCGTGGATCCGGCTCTGGTGTGAGCGCAGCAGTTGGTCGAGAGCCTGCCGGTCTCCTCTCTGCGCAGCGTCGATCAGGGTCGTCTCGTCCATGGGAGCGATACTGCGACCCTAGTACGAGCCTGTGCGTCGGCGAGTGTCGGGTGCGGTTTGTGGCTTTGGGGGCTTGCCTCGGCTACTAAAATGTCCGGGTTAGGTGGAGGTGACACCGAAGTTGGCACCTTCGAGTGCGCTGATGCGCTCCCCGTGCCCCATCATGTGCTCAAGTTTCTTGCCGTGTTCGGCTTGGGTCGCCGCTATCGCCGCGACGGTCGCTGTCAAGGCGTTGACCTTCTCGTCGAGTTGGGCAATCTTCGTGTCGATCTTCTCGTCGAGTTTGTCGATCTTCGTGCCCACACTCCTGATGAAGTAGCCGAACATCAAGAGGGCGGCTCCTCCGAAGATGCTGATCGTTTCTACCACGGATGGCTCCATTGTTGTCCTTTCGTGACCCTAACACGCCCTCCGCCAAGGCGGCACGATTAGGACCGGTTGTAGTCACTTGTCAAGATATCACATGTGAAGCCACAACAGCACGTTCCATAACAAGTCCCGCCTGAGGCCCCTGTTCGTTCGGCATTGACGGCAAGTACGAGTCGGTGTGTCAGCTTTGCAGGGCGAAGCCGATGACTCCGGGTCCGCCGTGGGTTCCGACGACCGGGCCGATGACTTCGACTCGTGCCTCTCTGATGTCGACGACCCCGTCGATCATCCGCAGGAAGTCGTCGAGGTCGGGTGCTTGCGCGTGCATGATCGCCAGGTTCTCGGGCTCGTCGTATTCGCCGAGTTTGTCGCGGAGCCAGGCGAGGGCCTTCTTGCGGGTGCGTTGTTTGCTGGCTTCTTCGACCTCGCCGCTCGACAGGTCGAGTATCGGCTTGATCGCGAGCATCGATCCGACCAGCGCTTGTGCTCCGCCGATGCGGCCGCCCTTCTTGAGGTACTCGAGTGTGTCGAGCGCCCCGAAGACGTGGGTGCGGTCGCTGAGGTCGGCTACGGCTGTTTCGATCTGGTCCGTCGTCGCTCCGTTTGCGGCCATTTTGGCCGCGGCGATCACGATCGATCCGAGTCCGACGGTGATCGAGCGGCTGTCGACGACTCGGATGTCGCCGTCGATGCCCGCTGCGGCGGTCTTGGCGGACTGCATTGTTGCCGACAGCGCGGCGGAGAGGTTGATGCAGACGATGCCTGAGGCGCCGGCGTCGAGTTGCCGCCGGAAGGCCTGGTCGAATCGCCCGGGCGCGGGCGCCGCTGTTTCGGGGAGCGTGTCGGCTGCGGCCAGCTCGCGGTAGAACTGCTCGACGTTGAGCTCTTCGCGGTCGATGTACTCGGTTTCGCCGAAGCGGATTGAGAGCGGTACGACTTCGATGCCGAGCTGGTCGACTTCGTCGCCGCGAAGGTCGCAAGCGCTGTCGGTGACGATACGAACGGTCACAGTTCCTCCTGGTCTTGTTGTGGTTGGTCGGGTTGTCCGCTGTGCGGGTGGGTGTCTGGGTGTGGGTGGGTGTCTGGGTCGCGTTCGGGTTGTTCGGGGCTTGGCTGGTCTGAATCTGGGTCTCGCTGCTCGCGATTCGGTGGTTCTGGTTGGTCTGGTTGTTCGAAGTGAGGTGAATCCAAAAGGACTTCAGGTGAGTCGGAATCGGCTGCGTCGGCCGGTGCGTTGTGTCTGACGGTAGCAGCGACGGTGCCTGCGGCGGTCGCGGCGGAGGCGGCAGCGGCAACTCGATTGCGACGGATCCGTAGAATCGTTCGGGCCCACCATCCGCCGAGCACGACCAGTGCGATTATCGAGATCACCAGGCCCAGACCGGAGATGGCTGTGGAGCGGATGTCGACGACTCCTTCGGTGAGCTCGATCTGTCCTGTTGGCGAAGTGATGTTGACGGTGACTCTGGCATCACCGGAGGCGAGCGTTTCCACCCGCACGAGGATCTCGTTGTCGCCGGGGTCGAGCGTCTGAGTGAATCGCTCGCCGTCCACGAATCGCAGTTTCTCGGCGCTGAGCAGCAACTCGACGGTGATCGGCAGCGGCTGTCCGTTGCGGATGGTGATCCGCAGGTCTGCCTGGCGGTCGGTCAAGGTGATGCGTTCGGCCGGTTCGATGGTGATGTCGGCTGTTCCGGTGAGCACTTCCTCGAACACGCTGCGGGTGTAGGCGGCGCTCTGCTGGCTGCTCAGTCCGCTCGCTGCCGCGGCTCGCATGAGCGTTTCGAGCGGGGTTATCGGCGTTCGTTCGGGGGCGATCATCGAGGCGTAGGCGGCGACGGTTCCGCGGGTGGTGCCGATGTCGGCCGACCGCTGTGACAGGTCAGGTGTCGGCGCCGACCCGAACGTGGCCAGCAGCGGGGTGCCGTCGGCGTTGTGGGCGACAGGCACTTGCAGGGCTCTAGCGATGTCCGACGTCTGCAGGCTGCTTCGTGCGTCGATGCCGTCGAGGAGCACGTCGAGCGCGGCCGCGTCGAGCCGGTCGAAGTCGATCAGGATGGCGCTGTCGGTGCTCGCGTTGGCCGCCTCGATGGCGAGTTCGGTCAGGGCGCGCTGCCCGGCGAGTTCGGGGTCGGGGTGGCTGAGCGCTTGTCGCAGCGAGGTGTCTATGGCGATGGCTTTCATGGTCTCGCCGCCGCTGGCGTCGAGGTGGACGGGGGCGAGTCCGCCAGTCCCGGGCGGAGCGTCGATGATGGCGCTCTCGGTGCCGTTGCCGGCCAGCAGAGCCAGTGTCTGGGGCGCGGTGTTGCGGTCGAGCTTGGAGATCGTCGAGGGCTGGCGCCCGAGTATCTCAGTGATGACCGCCGCTCCGTGGCTGTACTGGTCACCGATGAGTTCGATGTCGCCGGCGAGCCGCCAGGCATCCTCGTCGAGGTCGACCCAGGGGGCGTTGAGGACGGGCCGGTCGGCGAGCAGTGCGATGAACTCGTCGAGTCGGCCGGGTTCGCTGACGGCGAGGGATTGCAGCGTCTCTGGCTGCAGCGCCACGGTGATCGGCACCCGCCGGAGTCGGGCGATTCGTCGCGCGCGTTCGAATAGGTCTTCGGTGTCGAGCGCGATGGTCTGGTCGGGCTGGAGGGCGAGTGGTGCGCTGAGGTCGGCGAGGAATGCGATGTGAAGGGTGTGGTCTGGTTGGTCGTCGAGCACGAGCAGGTGGGTGACGAGCGTGTCGATTGCGTCGCCGTTGGCGTCTTGGAGGGTGATGACGACGGGCAGGGCGCCTTGGTTGATTCGCAGGATCTCCCCGATTTCCTCGTCGGGTATCTCGATTGAGAGGATCTCGCCGCTGCTGTTGAGTTGGCAGGGGGCGGTCTCGAGGGGTTCGTCGGTGTCGCAACTGAAGTCGCTGAAGGGTTTCTGGTCGCCTAGCCCCTGGTAGCTGGAGCGGACGTCTTCGCGGCTGGTGAGGGCTGCGAAGGTCTGTACCCGGATTATGGAGTCGGCTGGTGCGCTGAGCCTCAGGTCGATGGTTGCGGGGGTGTCGCCCACAAAGGCGGTTTGGGAGACAAGGTCGATCCGCCCTTCGGCTTGGGCCGCTGCCTGACTGACTGGCGCGGCCGCGGCGAGCAGCACGATCGTGAAGGCGAGTGCCGAGACGGTGGTTGCGCGCCCGGTCTCGGTGTGCTTGGAGCGACCGCGCGCGGAATGATCGCGTGCGGTGTTGTGGGGCTCAGGGTGATCGTGGTTGGGGTGGCCGTGCGCGGTGTTGTGGGGCTCAGGGTGATCGTGGTTGGGGTGGCCGTGCGCGGTGTTGTGGGGCTCAGGGTGATCGTGGTTGGGGT
>MKWU01001223.1_pt1 | contig 46067 bp, 44 predicted proteins | sample 809101 | NCBI WGS metagenome assembly MKWU01 (sample SAMN05860141, study PRJNA318959) | sponge metagenome | host: Aplysina aerophoba | place: Slovenia: Piran, Adriatic Sea, Gulf of Piran | collected 2013-05-07 | reverse complement strand
GCGCCGCCGGCCCGGTTGCGCGTGGGTTCAAGTATGGCGCCGCATCGCGGAGGCCCCGCGGCCATCCCGATCCGCGTGCCGGCTCCCGCGCTGCCCGAAACGAAGCAACCCACGCCCTCAGCCCCGGGTGGCGCGGCGCCGCAGCAGCTCCGCGCCGTACGCCGGCGCCGCGCCCGGCGGCCGTGTCTTGAATCGCCGGTGCACCCACAGGTACTGCTCGGGGCTGCGCTCGATCTGTGTCTCCAGCACCGCGTTCAGCCGCGCCGCGTCCGCCGCGTCGTCACCGCTCGGAAAGTCCTCCAGCGCCGGGCCGATCACCACCTCCCAGCCCGAATCGTCCGCAAGGCGATACGACGCGAACGGGACGACCCGGGCGCCGCTCGTGCGCGCGAGCCAGGCGGTCGCGGTCGTGGCCACCGCCCGCTCGGCGAAGAACCGCGCGAAGACACGGCGGCGGCCGCGCCGGCGCCGCGGCGCCCGGGGCGGGGGGGGCCACCCGAGCCGCGTGCCGCGCCGGCTCGAGAAGTCCTGGTCCGGCGCGTACCACAGGATGCGGTTGCCGCCCAGGTGCCGGACCATCGCCCTCGCGTCCTTGTGCGGAACCAGCGCCGCGAGGTGGCGCCCCCGGCCGTCGCGCAGGATCGCGTCCCACCGCGGATCGTCGTGCGGCCGGTAGGTGGCGCCGCACTCGAACCGCGATGCGAGAATCCGGCCGCTCAGCTCGAACGTCGTGAAGTGACCGCCGAGCAGAATCACGCCCCGCCCGCCAGCCAGCGCCGCCTCCAGATGCTCGGCACCCACGATGCGCGAGCGGGCCATGATCCGCGACTCGCTGCCCCACCAGGCAAGCGCCGTCTCCACCAGCGCGAGACCCAGGGACCGGAAGTGGCGACGCACGAGGCGTGTGCGTGCCGCATCGTCGAGGCGGGGAAAACAGAGCGCGAGGTTCGTCTCCGCGATGCGGCGCCGGCGCCCCATCAGGCGGTACATCAGCCCTCCGGCCGCGCCGCCGAACCCGCGCTGGATGCTCCACGGCATCCGCGCGACGCCACGCATGGCATGGACGAAGCACATCGACAGGACGCGGCCCACGACGGAGCCTACCTGCCGCGAGATGCGTCTGCGGTGCGCTTCGCTGTGCCGCGGGTGCCGATGAACACAGGAACAACCAGGTGTCTTGATTTCGAGAGACTACACCGAAGACATCGGGGCCGTATGATTGCCCGCCCAAACTCTCATGATCGGGCCGATCTCCCGGCAGCATGAAAGGGTTCGCGGTCGCGGAACCGCTTTTCCCGGGAACAGCGCCCATCCCGAGCGTATTTTCACAGCAAACCCTCAGCCCCGGAACCGGTCCGAGTTCCGCGGCTGTCGTCTCCCGCATTCGGGGTCCGGCAACACCGCAGCCCTCGCGAAACCGCCCCTCACTTCCCGATACAGAAGCTGGAGAAGATCTGCGCGAGGAGATCCTCGGTGGCGAACTCGCCGGTGATCGCGCCGAGCGCCCCCTGCGCGTCGCGAAGCTCCTCGGCGACGAGCTCGCCGGCATTGTCCACGGTCAGTCGGCACTGCGCCCGGTCGAGCGCGGCCAGCGCACGTTCCAGTGCATCGAGGTGGCGCCGACGTGCCATGAATGCGTCTTCGCACGCCGTCGTTCCGCGCATCACGCGTTCGACGATCGCTTCCTCGAGCTCACCGAGCCCGCTCCCCTCGAGCGCGGACACGCGCGCGGTCGGCATCCCCTCGCTGTCGGTGCCGACACCGGGTTCAGCGCCGCTGAGATCGATCTTGTTCCGCACCGCGATACGCGCGGCAGCCGCGCCGGCACGCTCCAGAAACGGATCCTGATCCGCGTCGCAGGCCGTGTCGCGATCGTCGACGACCACGAGCACCAGGTCCGCGTCGTCGATGGCGTCGGCCGCCCGTTCGACGCCGATGCGCTCGACCGGATCGGTGGTCTCGCGAAGCCCCGCGGTGTCGTGCACGTCGAACGGAATCCCCGCGATGACGACGCGCTCGCGCACCACGTCCCGGGTGGTGCCCGGAACGTCGGTGACGATGGCCGCGTCGGTGCGGGCCAGGCGGTTGAGCAGGCTCGACTTGCCGACGTTCGGTGCGCCCGCGATCACCAGCTTGACGCCGTTGCGCAGGACCGCACCGCGGCGCGACTCGGCAAGGGTCGTCGCAATCGCGGTGCGCAACGCCTCCAGCCGAGCCGCGGTCTCCGGCGTCGCGAGGAGATCGAGCTCCTCGTCCGGAAAGTCGATGGAGGCCTCGATGAACGCGCGCAGCTCGACGAGCGCGTCGCGATGGCTGTCGACGGTTCTGGAGAACTCGCCCGAGAGCGACCGGCGCGCACACCGCACCGCCGACGTGGACGCACCGTCGATGAGATCGGCGATCGCCTCGGCCTGCGCCAGATCGATGCGATCGTTGAGGAATGCGCGCAGCGTGAACTCACCGGGACCGGCCGGACGCGCCCCGAGCTCGCAGACCCGCTCCAGCACCATGCGGGCGACGACGACCCCGCCATGACCCTGGAGCTCGAGGACATCTTCCCCGGTGAACGAGCGCGGAGCGTCGAAACGCAACGCGAGACCGTCGTCGATCTCGGCCCCGGTGCGATCCGTGAACCGGACGCGGACCGCCGTGCGCAGCGCCGGTACGCGACCGAGCAGCCGGTGCGCGATATCGGCCGTCAACGGTCCTGAAACGCGCACGACCGCGATGCCGCCCCGGCCGGGCGGCGTCGCGATCGCCGCGATCGTGTCGCCGGTCCCGGGTAGGTTCATGGACCGGCACGGCCCTGCGGGCAGCGGGGGCCCGTCAGGTCTCGCCCACGATCTTCTTGGTGATCACCCATTGCTGAATGATCGACAGCACGTTGTTGACGAACCAGTAGAGCACGAGTCCCGACGGGAAGAACAGGAAGAAGAACGTGAACACGAAGGGCAGGGCCATCATGATCTTGGCCTGCATCGGGTCGGGCGGAGTGGGGTTCAGCTTCTGCTGGATCAGCATGGTGACGCCCATGGCGATCGGCAGCACGAAGTACGGATCGTGGAGGCTGAGATCGTCGAGCCAGCCGATGAACGAGGCCTGGCGCAGCTCCACGCTCTCGAGCAATACCCAGTACAGGGCGATGAATACCGGAATCTGGACCAGGATCGGCAGGCACCCGCCGAGTGGGTTGATCTTCTCCTTGCGGTAGAGCTCCATCATCGCCTGGTTCATGCGCTGCTTGTCGGCACCATAGCGCTCGCGCAACTGGGTGATGCGCGGCTGGAGCTTGCGCATCCGCGCCATCGACTTGTAGCTCGTGGCCGAGAGCTGGAAGAACGCCAGCTTGATCAGGAACGTGAGGATGATGATCGCCCAGCCCCAGTTGCCGACGAATCCGTGGATCCAGCTCAACAGCCAGAACAGGGGCTCGGCGATCAGCCACAGCCATCCGTAGTCGACGGTGCGCTCCAGGTGCGGGGCGACGTCCTGCATGCGCTCCTGAATCTTCGGACCGACGTACAGCGAAAGGGCAAATTCCCCCGTGCTCCCGGGCGAGACGGTGGCGACCGGACCCACGACCCCGATGGCGAACCGGCCGTACGGCAGGCTCTTCGAGTAGTAGTGGTTGGTGTCTTCGGACCCGGGGATCCAGGCCGCGGCGAAGTAGTGCTGGATCATCGCCACCCAGCCGCCGACGACGTCGCGGTCGACGTCCTGGCTCTCCATGTCGGAGAAGTCGACCTTCTCGTAGGGCTTCTCGGGCCCGGACAGGATGCCCCCGGTGTAGGTGTAGGTGCGGAACAATCCGCCCTCGCTCTCGGGCTCGCCGCGCTGGAGTTGCGCATATGGTGCGACGTGCCAGGCCTCGTCGCTCCCGTTCGCGACGTCGGTCCGTACTTCGACGAGATAGTCGTCGCGCTTGAACCGGTACGTGCGCACCACCTCGACACCATCATCGGAGCGCCACCGCAGGGGGACGTCGATGAAGTCGGTGCCGTCGGCAAGCTCGTAGACGTCCGCGTCGGACTCGAATCGGGTGTGGTGGTTCGGCGCGGACGGCGCGCCCGTGAGGCCGGACTGCGCGATGAAATAGCTTCGTGGATCGGTGTCGTCGAGCAGGCGGAAGGGCTCGTCGGGCGTGTCGTTGGAAACCGGGTAGGACCGAAGAGCGACACCGGCGATGGTCCCGCCCACGGTGTCGATGTCCACCCCCAGGACATCGGTGGTCACCCGAATCTTCCGGCCACGATCGGGCGCGTCCGTCTCCTCGGCCGACGAGGGGGCGGCGGTCCTTTCGGTTTGGACGGACTGGGGAGCTTGCGGAACGTCGGCGTCCGGCGGTGCCTGGCCGCTCGGTGCGGTGTCGGAGGCGGTCGGGTCGGTGGTCGTCGGGGGCGGCGGGGGCTTGGGTCCGTAGTCGCGCTGCCAGGCGTCCCACAGGAGAAACGACACCACGCAGAGCGCAACGATCAGGATCAGGCGAAGCTGTTCGGTGGCCATCATGCGCCAGCGTCCGCTCGCGCTCGGGTGCCGGAACGGCGCATCGAGGCTCCTGCGCGCGCCCATGCGCTCGCCAGCACGTTCCGGAAGCGCTTCGAGTCCATCTTCTCCGCCCCCGATCTGGCGATCACCACGACGTCGATCCCGGCCAGGTGTTCTGCGTGGTGACGGAAGCTCTCACGTATCCGGCGCTTCAGCCGGTGGCGCGCAACCGCCCCGCGCACTGCCCGGCGGGGCACCGCCAGCCCGAGTCTTGGATGGTGTATCCCGTTGGGACGCAAGACGAGTGTCATGACCTGCGCGTTGAACCGGGTGCCGCCGGAAAAGACCCTGTCGAATTCCTTCCGCCGCCGCAACCGGTGTTCCGGCCTGAGCCGCCGATCGGAGAGCTTGCGCTCAGGCAGAGAGTCTGCGTCGTCCCTTCGCACGCCGCGCGCTGAGGATTCGCCGACCTGCCTTGGTCGCCATGCGGGCCCGGAAACCGTGACGCCGCTTGCGTTTCAGGTTGCTCGGCTGAAATGTGCGTTTCATCGTACGGCTCCCACCCCGGTGAGGATCCGCCGCATGCGGCGGTCCGCGCACAGCACAAGGGGGCGGAATCTACAGGCGCTCGCGGGTGAGTGTCAATTTCGCGGGCCATGGCCGGTGTGCCCCGTTTTCGTTTGGCCGTCTCGATCAACCGCGTTACACTTCAATCCTTCCGCCTCCGAATCGCCGCAGCCGCCGTCATCATGAGGGTCGGAGCCGTGTCAGCTACCTGGGAACGCTGTCTCGATCGTCTGGAGGTCGATCTGACGCCGGAACAGTTCAACACGTGGATACGCCCCCTCCATGCCGTCGAGGACGGAACCATCCTGCGGCTGCTCGCTCCGAACCACTTCGTCAGCGACTCGGTCAACAGACACTTCCTGGACCTCATCAAGAAAATTGTCGGCCGGTCCGAATCGGACGCGAAGAACGTCACCGTCCAGGTTGGAAGTCGCAAACCGTCGTCCCCGGTCGGCGGCCTCACCGAGCCTGCGGCACGAACACCCGCGTACAGCGTCCATTCAGGCGACCGATCGGCCACCGGACTGCGAGCGGAGTTCCGGTTCGAGAATTTCGTCGAGGGCAAGTCCAACCAGATGGCCCGGGCCGCCTCGATGCAGGTGGCGGCCAACCCGCACGACACGGACAACAATCCCCTGTTCATCTACGGCGGCGTGGGGCTCGGCAAGACGCACCTGATGCACGCGATCGGCAACAGAATGCTCGAGGACAATCCACGAGCCAACGTTGTCTACCTGCACTCCGAGCAATTCGTCGCCGAAATGGTGACTTCGCTGCAGCACAACCGAATCAACGAGTTCAAGCGTCTGTACCGTTCGGTGGATGCGCTGCTCATCGACGACATTCAGTTCTTTGCCGGAAAGGAACGCTCGCAGGAAGAATTTTTCCATACATTCAACAGGTTGCTGGAACGCGAACGGCTCGTGGTGCTGACCAGCGATCGATATCCGAAGGAAATCCACGGTCTGGAGAATCGACTCAAGACCCGCTTTGGCGGTGGACTGCCGATCGCGATCGAACCTCCCGAGCTGGAGACCCGCGCGGCCATCCTGATGAACAAGGCAGCGGCCACCGACATCGAATTCCCCAACGAGGTGGCGTACTTTATCGCGCGACGGATACAATCGAACGTGCGCGAGCTCGAAGGGGCGTTGCGCCGGGTGATCGCGAATGCGAGGTTTACCGGACGGGCCGTGACGATTGATCTGGCCAAGGAGGCGCTGCGCGACCTCCTGGCGTTGCAGGAGAGGCTCGTCACGATCGAGAACATCCAGCGCACCGTCGCCCAGTATTTCAAGGTCCGCGTCATCGATCTCACGTCGAAGAAACGCAGCCGGTCCATTGCTCGGCCGCGGCATATCGCGATGGCGCTATCGAAGGACATGACGAACCACAGCCTGCCGGAGATCGGTGACGCCTTCGGCGGCCGGGACCACACGACCGTGTTGTACGCGTGCCGGAAGATCGCCAAGTTGCGCAACCAGGACGTGACGACCGCCGACGACTACACTGCCCTGGTGCGATCCCTGACCGCGTAGTGAGAAAGCTCTGTACAACCTTGTGGATAAATCTGAATTCGCGCGAACACGTGACTGAAGTCACAAACAATCCACAATCGTTTCACCGTGAAATCGGACCATTCGCATGTAGTTTCTCTCGCATATAACCCTCTGATCAAAGAACAGAAAATCCAATAATCCACAGTGCACGCACGCACTAGATCCTATAGATCTGGTAAGGATTGATCCATGAAATTCACTATTGACAGAGAGACGCTGCTTGCGCCGCTGCTCACCGTTCGCGGGGTCATCGAGCAACGGCACACGCTGCCGGTTCTCTCGAACATTCTGGTCACTGCGCGTGACGGCGTGCTGGCGTTCACCGCGACCGATTCGGAAGTGGAGTTGCAGGCACGGGTGTCGGTCGAAGATGCGGTCGATGGCGAAATCACGGTGCCGGCCCGCAAGATCATCGATATCTGCCAGGCCCTCCCGGCGCACGCCAGAGTCGAATTCGAGGTCGATGACGCGAACAGGGCCCATGTCCGTTCGGGGAGAAGCCGATTCGCGCTGACCACCCTTCCAGCCAGCGATTTTCCGACCACCGAGGAGATTGCGGATGAATCGGTGTTCGCCATTGCGCAGAACGAGCTGAAGCGCATGATCGATCTCACCCAGTTCGCGATGGCCCGCCAGGACGTTCGCTACTACCTCAACGGGTTGTTGCTGGAAATTGGCCCGGGGGGGATCAAGGCGGTCGCCACGGACGGTCACAGGCTGGCGGTTGCGCATTTCGAGTCCGAGACGGGTGTGGAGGGGTTGAAATCGATCATCGTGCCGAGAAAAGGGGTGCTGGAGCTCGCGCGGTTGCTGGCATCGGAAGATGCCGAGTTGAGGGTTCGCGTAGGAAGCAATGCGGTACAGCTTGCCGTCGGCGATGTCCGATTCACCAGCAAGCTGATCGACGGCAAGTTTCCGGACTACGGAAGGGTGATTCCCGACGAGGAGACATGCGACAAGCGGCTGTGCATCGAGCGGGAATCGCTTCGACAGTGTCTGATTCGCGCGTCGGTGTTGTCGAGCGACAAGCATCGAACGATTCGATTGACGCTGGACGCCGGCACGTTAACCGTCGCGGCCAACAACCCCGAGCAGGAGACGGCGGTGGACGAGATCGAGATCGAATATGCAGGCGAGAGTCTCGAGATCGGGTTCAACGTGTCCTATCTGATTGATGCGCTGGGCATATTGCCCTCCGAGACCGCGGACGTCTTTCTCACGGATTCCTCGAGCAGTTGCCTGATCCAGCCACATGAGCGATCGAGCTGTCAGTTCGTAGTGATGCCCATGCGGCTCTAGCCCCCGTCTGTCGACGGGTTCCGAAGCGAGGGAGCGGATTCGGTATCGGGCGACGGGATGTTCGGTCATGCGCGTCGCGTCCATCGAGATTCGATATCTTCGGATACTCGACAGTGTCAGTGTGGAGTTCTCTCCGGGCGTCAATCTGGTCGTCGGTCCGAACGGCAGCGGAAAGTCGAGCCTTCTCGAAGCGGTTCACATCCTCGGGGCCGGTCGGTCCTTCAGATCGCACCGGCTGCGCGATGTCGTCACGCACGAAAAGTCCTCCCTTCGCATCGTGGGACGGACGATCGGATCGGACGGGATATCCGAAACGACCGGGCTCGAACATACGTCCGAGGGGCTGCGAATTCGTCGCGGAGGCGTCGACATCAGGGCGGCATCCGATCTGGCATCGTTTCTGCCGACGGTCACGATAACCCCGGACTCGCATCGATTGATCACGGACGGCGCGGACCTTCGTCGACGAATCGTCGATCGGCTTCTGTTTCACGTGGAACCAACGTACCTGAATCACCATCGGAGATACCGGCGGGGGCCGCGGCGCAGCAACCCAGCGCGTGGCCCCCGGGCGGGGGGCGGAGCGGACCTACGTCGACGAATCGTCGATCGGCTTCTGTTTCACGTGGACCCAACGTACCTGAATCACCATCGGAGATACCGGCGGGCGCTGCGCCAGCGCAACGCGGCGATTCGCTCCGGTGCGGGGATCAGCGTTCTGGGTGGTTGGCACCTGGAACTGGCGGAAGCGGGGGAGTTGCTGACGGAGCAACGCGTCCGTTACCTGGGCCGGGCGCTGCCGACGATGAACGAGGTCGTTGGGGCTCTGGTCGGCAAACCCGTCGATATCCAATTCTATCGGGGATGGGATTCGGAGCTGTCCCTCGCACAGGCGTGTGAGTGTTCACTGACAGACGATCGGGTGCGGGGTCATACGCTGGCTGGTCCGCATCGAGCCGATCTGCGGCTCACGATCGGCGGCAGGCCTCTGCGGCACTCGCTTTCGCGGGGTGAGGCGAAGCTGTTCGTTACGGCCGTTGCCGTCGCGCAGGTCCTCGACCTGACCTCGGTACTCGGGTATCCGCCCGTGGTGCTGGTCGATGACATCGCGTCGGAGCTCGATTCGGACAGCCGGAGCCGATGCCTGGCGGAACTGAATGCCACCGGGGCGCAGCTTTTCCTGACCGCGGTCTCGGACGTGGGGATGCAAACGAGCGACGTGGAGGGGGCACGGTTGTTTCACGTGGAACGAGGGCACGTTCGCCAAGTGGTATAATCACTCGTTTTCCACAGATCGGGTGCCTCCAGTGGACGCCCAGACCTACGACTCCACGAACATCAAGGTCCTGAAAGGGCTCGAGGCCGTGCGCAAGCGGCCCGGCATGTACATCGGCGACACCGATGACGGCACCGGGCTTCATCACATGGTGTTCGAGACCGTCGACAATTCCATTGACGAAGCGCTCGCAGGGTATTGCACCGAAGTCGCGGTGACCGTTCACGCGAACGAGTCGATCACGGTCGCGGACAACGGCCGCGGGATCCCGGTCGACAACCACGAAGAGGAGGGACGTCCTGCCGCCGAGATCATCATGACGATGCTCCATGCCGGCGGCAAGTTCGACGACAACTCCTACAAGGTCTCCGGCGGCCTTCACGGAGTGGGGGTGTCGGTCGTCAACGCCCTCTCCGAGCGCCTGGAGCTCACCATCCATCGCGATGGCAGCACCTACCGGCAGGTGTATCGCGACGGCGATCCCGAAACCGGGCTGGAGATCGTCGGCGAGTCGACCCGGCGCGGAACCATCATCCATTTCCGCCCGAGCCCCAGGACATTCACCAACATCGCGTTCCACTACGACATTCTCGCCAAGAGACTCCGAGAGCTGTCCTTCCTGAACTCCGGCGTGCGGATCAAGCTGCTCGACGAGCGTTCGGGCAAGCAGGACATCTTCCAGTACCGGGGTGGAATCCGCGCCTTTGTCAAGCACCTGAACCGCAACAAGACCCCGCTTCATCCGAGCGTCCTCTTTATCGTCGCGGAGCGCGACGGCACGGCGGTCGAGCTCGCAATGCAGTGGAACGACTCGTATCAGGAGAACATCTTCTGCTTCACCAACAACATCCCCCAGCGCGACGGGGGTACGCATCTCGCCGGATTTCGATCCGCCCTCACCCGGACGTTCAATCAGTACATGGATGCCAACGGGTTGACGCAAAAGGCGAAAGTCGAGCCGACCGGGGACGATGTGCGGGAAGGCCTGACGGCGGTGCTCTCGGTCAAGGTGCCGGACCCGAAGTTTTCGTCGCAAACCAAGGACAAGCTGGTCTCCTCCGAGGTCAAGTCCGCTGTGGAGTCGACCGTAGGCGAGAAGCTCGCCGAGTTCCTGCTCGAGACACCGGGCGAGGCGCGGTCGATCGCAGGGAAGATCATCGAGGCCGCGCGCGCTCGCGAAGCGGCGCGCAAGGCCCGGGAAATGACCCGGCGGAAGACCGCACTCGATGTCGCCGGCCTTCCCGGCAAGCTTGCCGACTGCCAGGAGAAGGATCCGCGCCTCTCGGAGCTGTTCGTGGTGGAGGGAGATTCGGCCGGAGGATCGGCCAAGCAGGGTCGCGATCGGCGCTTTCAGGCGATTCTTCCGCTCAAGGGCAAGATCCTGAACGTCGAGAGGGCCCGGTTCGACAGGATGCTGTCGTCGGCGGAGGTGGGGACGCTCATCACCGCGCTCGGTTGCGGTATCGGGCGGGAAGAGTACGACCTGGCGAAGCTGCGCTACCACCGCATCATCATCATGACCGATGCCGATATCGACGGCTCGCACATCCGCACCCTGCTGCTTACGTTCTTCTACCGGCAGATGCAGGAACTTATTGAACATAATCATGTTTTTATCGCACAGCCGCCGCTGTTCAAGGCAAGAAAGGGCAAGATGGAACGCTACCTCAAGGACGAGACCGAACTCGACGCGTACTTCATGGAGTCGGCTCTGGACGGCGCGCGGATCGTGCACGGCAACGGAACGGCCGACGAGGTGATCGAGGACTCCACCCTCCAGGACGTTGCCCGGGAGCAGCTCCTCCTGGGAGGGATCGTGAAGCGCCTGTCGCGGCGGATCCCGCCCGAAGTGCTCGGTGCGATGATGCATGCGCCGCCCCTCGACACGAACGGCTCGGACGGGATTTCGCAGGCGGGCGCATGGGCGGACGAGCTGGCGCAGCGACTTCAGGCAGCCGCGCAGGGCCAGGACCGCTTTCACCTGTTCGTCGAAGAGCGCCCCGACGACGGGTTCGCGGTCCGCATCGAGGCAATTCTCCACGGAGTGGCGTCGGAACGCCGGCTCGGCAGCGAGTTCTTCCGATCGATCGAGTACCGCGACCTTGTGCGGCTGAGCGAGCGTCTCGACGCGCCGCTCGTGAACGCGGCCGTGCACAAGGGCGAGAGACGCCATGAAGTCGCGACTCTAAGGGACGCTCTCGAGTGGCTTCTCGCCGATGCCCGACGGGGGACGCATATCCAGCGCTACAAGGGGCTTGGCGAGATGAACCCCGATCAGCTCTGGGAGACGACGATGGACCCCGAGACGCGCCGACTGCTCCGGGTTCGAATCGAGGACGTGGTGGCCGCGGACGAGCTCTTCACCACGCTGATGGGAGATCAGGTCGAGCCGCGCCGCGAATTCATCGAGGAGAACGCGCTCTCGGTGGCCAATCTCGACGCCTGAGGTCGTCACGCATCCCGTCGAAGGGATGCCATTCTAAGGTGTTCGCGCCACCGCCCACACCTCGACCCGGCCGGCGCCGGCGCCTTTCAGACATCGGGCGAGTTCGTTCACCGTCGCTCCGGTGGTGACCACGTCGTCGACAATCGCGACATTACCGCCGATCGAGGTGCGCACCCGGTAGGCGCCCGCGACGTTCGCACGCCGCGCGGCCGTGTCGCTCAGCGAAGACTGAGGAGTATCGGCGCCGCGCCGCCGCTGCACCGCCCGCGTGATCCGGACTCCGGTGCCCCTGCTCACGACGCGCGCGATCTCCAGTGCCTGGTTGAACCCGCGCCTTCGCAGGCGCGGCGCGGTGATCGGCACCGGGGCGAGCCAGTCGGCACCGCTCCCGGGGGCCACGGCGCGCAGCAGCAGCCCGGCGAGCGCCGGGGTGACCCGCAAGTCCCGGTGAAACTTCAGTCGCCCGACGAGATAGTCGACCGGCGGCAAGTACGCCAGCGCGCAGACGGTGCGATCGACCGGTGGCCGTCGGGTGGTGCAGGCAGGACACAGCCTGGTGCGGGGGACCGCGCCCGCTCCGCAGACGACGCATGGATTCGGCAGCGTCGGCAGCTCGCGCGCGCAGGCGTCGCAGAGATTGGCGATGGTCCCGCCCCGCGCGTCGCAGAGCAGGCAGATGTCGCTGCGCATGAGGTGCACCGGGTGCCGCCTGCCGCCATGAATCGGAGGCCCATGATAGGGCCCCCACGCGCGATGGGTGGTTCACATCCGTCTCGAGACGCGTCAGCGATCGGCTCTCGACGCATGGGGATTGCGTCCCCATACTCGTCAGCCATGGCACAGGGGCCACCCGCGCGGCGCTCGATCCCGCCGACGTTCGACCGCGTCGCGGTGCGCCGTCTGTTCGCGCGTGCCGGCGACGGCGACCCTGCGTTCGCGCGCGTCATGCAGGACGCGCGCGATGCGCTGCTCGACCGTCTCGACGGCATTCGAATCGCACCTCGGCGCATCCTCGATCTCGGGGCCGGCACGGGTGCGCTGGCGCGGTGTCTCGCGCGTCGCTTCCGCGGTGTGGAGGTGGTGTCGGTCGATCCCGTTCCCGGATTGCTCCACAGCGCCAGAGAGCGTGGGCCGCGGTGGCTCTCGAGGCATCGGCATGTCGCCGGCGAGGCCGAGCGGCTGCCGCTCGCGACGCACTGCGCGGACCTCATCGTGTCGAGCGTGGCCATGCCCTGGTTCGATCCTGTTGACGACGCGCTGCACGAGTGCCTGCGCGCCTTGCGCCCGGGCGGGCTGCTGCTTCTGAGCACCCTGGGATCGGGCACCCTGAAAGAGCTTGCCGTTGCGTGGGCGGACGTCGGCGGGCCGCCTCGCATGCACCCCTTCGCCGACATGCACGTCCTGGGAGACGCCCTGGTGCATGCCGGATTCGCCGACGTCGTGATGGACGTGCAACGGATTCGTCTCAAGGCGCCCGGGTTCTGGCCGCTGTGCCGGATCCTGAGCCGAAGCGGAGGCTCCGGGGCGCTCGCCGCGCGTCGGCGCGGGCTGACCGCGGTGGAGACGTTCCGGGCGGCGGAGGCGCGATACCACACCCTTCGCGATGCCGACGGTGCGCTGCCGGTGAGCGTGGAGCTGGTGTTCGGACATGCGTGGGCGCCCGAGGGGGACCGGCCGGGTGCATCCGCCGTGCTTCCTCGAATGGACTGGTCCGTCCGATCGAAGCCGCGCGCATGATCGGCGAGGCAGAAATCCACCCTGTATCAGGGGGTTCGCTTATTGCGAGGGCGAAGGAGCCTGCTGTAGCATTGGCCGCCCTCTGTGGGGAGCGGTGGTGACCCGGGGGGCGCATGCTTGCCACCAGGATCGAAAACGGCTCCATACGGCGCATCATCATTCGGCCAAACCGATCGATGACGTGGGAGCAGACGAAGACCGTCTACTTCTGCATCGCGTCCTACAGCCTGGCGATCGCCGGGGCGTTCGCGGTCATGGGGTTCTGGCCCGTGCTGCCGTTCGCAGGGGCGGAGATTGCGGTTCTGGGCCTTGCGTTTTACCTCAACGCCCTGGCGGGAACGTCGGTCCAGGTCGTGACGGTGGGCGAAGACATCGTCAAGGTGGAGAAGGAGCGGCCGGGGCCGCGGTGCGAGTGGAAGTTTCACAGGGCATGGGCCCGGGTTGACATCGATTGGTCCTCCGGCGCTCGTGCGAGCCGCCTGGTGGTCCGCTCACACGGCAACGAGGTGGTTCTCGGCGAGTTTCTGACCGAGGCCGAGCGTGCGTCGCTGGCCGCGACGCTGGTGGACGTGCTGCGAGACGGGAACCCGTGCGGCGCCCGAGGAATTCGTGAAGCGGAGAGACGGGAAGATGCATAGGAGAACACCGGGCCGGCCGGCGTGTTCGGGAATCGCGGCCCTGATGGCGCTTGCGCTCGCGAGTCCGAGCGCGTTCGCGGCATGGGACCTGAACCTGCCGGTCGGTGTCACGCCGATCAGCCGGATCGTGTACGACCTGCACATGCTCATTCTGTGGATATGCGTCGCGATCGGCATCGTGGTCTTCGGCGTGATGTTCATCTCGATCGTGCGCCACCGCAAGGCGGCGGGGGCGCAGGCGGCACGCTTCCATCACAGCACGCTCGCCGAGATCGCATGGACGGTGATTCCGATCGTCATCCTCGTGTCGATGGCGGTACCCGCGACGACGACCCTCATCGAGATGGAGGACACCTCCGACGCCGACCTCACCGTCAAGGTCACCGCCTATCAGTGGAAGTGGAAGTACGAGTACATCGAGGACGGCATCACGGTCTACAGCACGCTCGCCCCATCGAGCCGCCAGGCCATCTACGAGGATCCGACGAAGGTCGAGAACTATCTCCTCGAGGTCGACAATCACATCGTGTTCCCGGTCGACAAGAAGGTGCGCCTGCTGCTGACCGCCGACGACGTCATCCACGCGTGGTGGGTCCCGGAGCTCGGGCAGAAGAAGGATGCGATCCCCGGCTTCATCAACGAGATCTGGACCCGGGTCGAGGAGCCGGGGGTCTACCGGGGCCAGTGTGCCGAGCTCTGCGGGAAGGACCACGGGTTCATGCCGATCGTGGTCCGCGCGGCCCCCGAGGAGGAGTACCAGGCCTGGGTCGCGGAGCGGAAGGTGGCGCAAGCCGAGCAGGCCGCACTCGCGATGCGCGACTGGGAGAAGACGGAGCTGATGGCGCTCGGCGAGAAGGTCTACGTCACCTCGTGTGCGACGTGTCATCAGCTCGACGGCACCGGCGTCGAGGGCGCGTTTCCCTCAATTCGCGCAAGCGCAGTGGCGACCGGCGGTCTCCAGGCCCATCTGAAGCTGGTGATGGACGGGCGCGGCGGCACCGCGATGCAGGCGTTCGGGTCGCAATTGAGCGACGTGGAGCTCGCTGCCGTTGTGACGTACCAGCGCAACGCGTTCGGAAACGCCACCGGTGACGTGGTTCAGCCGGCGATGATTTCGGCGGCACGCAACTTGAATACGGGAGGTTGAGGGTCATGAGCACCTCGTACGGAGCCCACGCCGACGACCACGATCATCACGGGCCGGACCCCGGCCTGCTGCGGTGGGTGTTCACCACCAACCACAAGGACATCGGCACGCTGTACCTGTGGTTCGCGCTGACCATGTTCTTCGTCGGCGGATTCCTCGCCATGGGGATCCGGGCCGAGCTGTTCATGCCCGGGTTGCAGGTGATGGATCCGCACCTGTTCAACCAGTTCACGACCATGCATGCGCTGATCATGATCTTCGGCGCCATCATGCCCGCGTTCGTCGGCTTCGCGAACTGGCTGGTCCCGATGATGGTGGGGGCGCCGGACATGGCGCTGCCGCGCCTGAACAACTGGAGCTTCTGGATACTTCCGTTCGCGTTCACCCTCCTCATCGGCACGTTCTTCCTGCCGGGCGGGGCGCCGGCCGCGGGCTGGACGATCTATCCGCCGCTGGTGCTGCAGGGCGGGGCGAACGTCGCGTTCATGGTCTTCGCCATTCACCTGATGGGGATCTCCTCCATCATGGGCGCGATCAACATCATCGTGACCATCCTCAACATGCGCGCACCGGAGATGACGCTGCTGCGCATGCCGCTGTTCGTGTGGACCTGGCTCATCACCGCGTTTCTGCTCATCGCCGCGATGCCGGTGCTGGCCGGGGCGGTGACGATGCTGCTGACCGACAAGTTCTTCGCCACCTCGTTCTTCAACGCGGCCGGCGGCGGCGACCCCGTCATGTTCCAGCACGTGTTCTGGTTCTTCGGACATCCCGAGGTCTACATCCTCATCCTGCCCGCCTTCGGAATCGTCTCGCAGATCATCCCCACCTTCTGCCGCAAGCCCCTGTTCGGTTACGAGTCGATGGTGTACGCGACCGCCTCGATCGCGTTCATCTCGTTCATCGTGTGGGCGCATCACATGTTCACGGTGGGGATGCCGCTCTCGGGCGAGCTGTTCTTCATGTACACGACGATGCTGATCGCGGTGCCGACCGGGGTGAAGGTCTTCAACTGGATCGCGACGATGTGGCGCGGCGCGATGACCTTCGAGACGCCGATGCTGTGGGCGATCGCGTTCGTGGTGCTGTTCACCATCGGAGGGTTCTCCGGCCTCATGCTCGCGATCACGCCGGTCGACTTCCAGTACCACGACACCTACTTCGTCGTCGCCCACTTCCACTACGTGCTGGTCACCGGCGCCATCTTCGCCATCATCGGCGGCGCGTACTACTGGCTGCCGAAGTGGACCGGCCACATGTACAACGAGCGGCTCGGCAAGTGGCACTTCTGGCTCTCGACGATCTCGGTCAACGTGCTGTTCTTCCCCCAGCATTTCCTGGGCCTGGCGGGAATGCCGCGACGGATCCCCGACTACGCCGTCCAGTTCACCGACTGGAACATGGTCTCGAGCATCGGAGGCTTCGCGTTCGGGCTCTCGCAGCTCCTGTTCGTCTACATCGTGGTCCAGACCATTCGCGGCGGCGAGAGAGCGACGGACCGGGTGTGGGAGGGCGCGCACGGCCTCGAGTGGACGCTGGCGTCGCCGCCTCCGTACCACACGTTCGAGGAGCCGCCCCGTGTCACCGAGGCGGAAGCCCACGGCTGAGGCCGCGCGCGAACCCATGGCCGTGACCGTCGATGGCGATCGGGGCGGGCGCAGGGCGAACGTCCGGCTCGCCGTCGTGCTCGCCATCGTGGCGGCCGCGTTCTACGTCGGCATATTCGTGCTGCAGCACTCATGAGCGTCGATCGGCTGCGGGCGAACCGGAGGACGGCGCGTCGTCTCGCGATCGTCGTGCTCGCGATGTTCGGGTTCGGGTACGCACTGGTTCCGCTCTACGACGTGCTGTGCGAGATCACCGGTCTCGGCGGGCGCACCGGAGTGGTGGCCGCCGGGTCCCTCGATGGGGGCGTGGACACGGGCCGTACCGTCAAGGTCCAGTTCCTCGGCACCGTGAACAGCCGGCTCCCGTGGGAGTTCCGTCCCAACGTCGCCTCGATGGAGGTGCATCCGGGACAGATCTACGAGACGACGTACTTCGCGAGGAACCTGTCCGAGGCCGCGACCGTCGGTCAGGCGCGCCCCTCGGTCGCGCCGAGCGTTGCGTCGCTGCACTTCAACAAGACGGAGTGCTTCTGTTTCGTCGAGCAGGAATTCGCGCCCGGGGAGGCGCGGGACATGCCGGTGCGGTTCGTGCTGAGCCGGGATCTTCCGGCGGACATTGCAACGGTGACGTTGTCGTACACGTTCTTCAATTCAGGGCAGGCGGGATGATCCGACTGCGGGGATCGGTGGTGCCGCCGGAGCGGGCGGCCCGAGTTCAGCGAACGGGATGACTACGGAAATGGCTGCGGCAAACGGCGGGTACTACATTCCACACGGCACCAAGTGGCCGATCATGGGCTCCATCGGCCTGTTCACGCTGGTCGGCGGGTTCGCGATGCTGCTCAACGGCAGCCCGTCCGCGAGCTGGCTCATGGCCGTCGGCGCCCTGATCATCGTCGCGATGATGATCGGCTGGTTCGGCACCGTGATCGGGGAGAGCGAGTCCGGGACCTACAACGCGCAGGTCGACCTCTCCTTCCGGCAGGGGATGCTCTGGTTCATCTTCTCCGAGGTGCTGTTCTTCGCCGCCTTCTTCGGCGCGCTGTTCTACGCGCGGATCTACTCCGTGCCGTGGCTTTCGGGCGAAGGGGCCGGCGGCATGATGACCGGGCCCGTGCTGTGGCCTGGCTTCGAGGGAACATGGCCGACGAACGGCCCCGGCGACATCGGCGGGACGTTCGACATCATCCCCGCGTTCGGGATCCCCTTCATCAACACCGTCATCCTGGTCTCCAGCGGCGGCACCGTCACCCTCGCGCACTGGGCGCTGAAGAAGAACGAGCGGGCGAAGCTCTGCTGGTGGCTGTTCGCGACGGTCGCGCTCGGTCTGCTGTTCCTCGCCCTGCAGGCCTACGAGTTCGCGCACGCGTACGGCGATCTCAATCTGACCCTGGGCTCCGGGGTATACGGGTCGACCTTCTTCATGCTCACCGGATTCCACGGACTGCACGTGACGATCGGTGCGATCATGCTGATCGTGATGCTGATCCGGTCGATGCGAGGCCACTTCACGCCGGAGCACCACTTCGCGTTCGAGGCCGCGGCGTGGTACTGGCACTTCGTCGACGTGGTGTGGATCGGGCTGTTCATCTTCGTCTACTGGCTCTGAGCGAACGCGCCGGTCGCGGAGCCAGCGTGGATCATGGACGAATGCCGTGCGGCTGGATGAGACCGAGCGCCCAGAGCAGAACGAGCAGGCAGAGAAGCCCGATCGAGATCCCGACGCGCATCGTCAATGCCTTGACGGTGCGATCCGACCGGCCCCGGTCCTTGACGAGATAGAGAAGCGCCGAAGCGAGGCTGGCCAGCACACCGATGAAGATCGCCACCACGACCAGCTTTGGGAGCATCGGACCCGGACCCGGATGCGTGCGTGAGGGCATTGTATCGTAGTGCCGGCTGCCGCATCGCCGCCATGGCCCGCGCGACGCACGTTGACCACCCTCGCCGCCATTCGATCTTTCGTACCGACCGCAGCGGCGGCGCTCGCCATCGCGGGGTTCTCATGGCTCGGCCTGTGGCAGCTCGACCGCGCCGGCGAGAAGGAGCGCCACGAGGAGATGTTCGCCGCGCGCAGCGTCGACGCCCCCATCCTTCTCAATGAGCGTCTGTCGACCATGCCTTCCGAGCTCGATCCCCATTGGTGGCGGTATCGGCGGGTCGAGATCCTGGGGGAGACATTGGGCGAACGCCAGTATCTGCTGGACAACCGCACCCGCAACGGCGTCGCCGGCTATCACGTCCATGTGCCGATGCTGGTGGCGGGGATCGGGCGCGTGGTGCTCGTCAATCGCGGATGGGTGGAGACCGGTCCGAGTCGCCAACGCCGTCCGGACATCTCGCTGGCCGCTTCGGAGGTGGTGATCTCGGGGTTGGTGGAATACCCGCGCCTGACGCTTCTCCTCGGCGACGACGGCTACGGCGAGTCCGCCTGGCCGAAAGTGGTCCAGCGGATCGATCTCGACAAGACGGCCCGGGACCTCGGTCGCCAGGTGCTGCCGTTCGTGGTCCTGATGGACGCGGAGCTTGCGCACGGCTTCGTGCGCGAATGGACTCCGTACCTCGGAATCGGCCCCGAACGGCACCGGGGCTACGCCCTTCAGTGGTTCTCCCTGGCGGCCGCGGTGGCCGTCGTGTGGATCGTCCTCAAGGTCCGTGGTGCGCGGCGGCGCTGAATCGAGCCGGCGAGCGCGGCGCGGGAACCAGTTGGCTCTCGTGGGGCTGTTCGCCGCGTTCGTGGTCCCGATCCTGGCCGCGTACGCGCTCAACGTGTGGTGGCCGAACTGGAGCCCGTTCGGACGCATGAACCACGGGGAGCTCGTCGAGCCCGCGTGGGCGATCGGGCTCGAGAGCGTTGCCGAACGCGCGGCGGGACGCTGGATCCTGCTGCATCCGGCTGCGGCGTCGTGCGACGACCCGTGCGAGGCCGGACTCGATCTCGTGAAGCGCGTGCACGTCTCGCTCGGCAAGGACTACGACCGCGTGGTCAGGATGTTCGTCCACCGTGCCGGCGTTCCGGTCGAACGGGTGCGGTCCATGGACGCGGAGTTGATCCTGGTGCCTGCGCCGGCTGCATGGTTCGACCGGTTCGCCGGCGACGAGACGACGCTCCTGATCGTCGACCCGCAGCGCCAGGCGGTATTGCGCTACGGCGCGGATCTGGAGGCCAAGGGGCTCGCGCGCGACCTGGCCAGGGTGCTGAAGATCTCGAAGATCGGCTGATCGGACACGCGTCCTCCGCGACCCGGCTTGCGGTCTTGGTATCATGGCGCCGCCTTTCCAACTCTCGTCCCGCGCATCCACACCGTGCCCTCTCCCACCGCACTGATCGTCGGCGTTCCCCGCACCTGGCGGGACTACGTCGCGCTCTGCAAGCCGAAGGTCGTCGCCCTGATCACATTCACCGCGATCGTGGGCATGCTGCTTGCGACACCGGGGATGGTGCCGCTGGACGCGCTGGTGTTCGGGTCCCTGGGGATCGGGGGCGCGGCGGCGGCGGGAGCCGCGGTCAACCATCTCGCCGATCGTCGCATCGACGCGCTGATGGCCCGCACCCGCGCCCGCCCGCTGCCGAGCGGAAAGGTCGACACGGCTTCCGCGGCGGTCTTCGCCGCGGTGCTGTGCATCGTCTCGATGGCGGTTCTGGCGTGGGGCGTCAACGGGTTGACGGCGGGACTGACGTTCGCTTCGCTGGTGGGGTACGCGGTGGTCTACAGCCTGTTTCTCAAGCGCGCGACGCCGCAGAACATCGTCATCGGCGGCGCGGCCGGGGCGATGCCGCCGGTGCTCGGGTGGTCGGCGGTAACCGGAGAGGTCGATCCGCACGCGCTGCTGCTGTTTCTCATCATCTTCGCGTGGACGCCGCCGCACTTCTGGGCGCTCGCGATCCATCGCCATCGCGAGTACGCGGACGCGGACGTTCCCATGCTGCCGGTGACGCACGGCGTGGATTTCACGCGGCTGCACGTGCTGCTCTACACGGTGATTCTGTTCGTCGTGAGCCTGCTGCCGTTCGCGACCAGGATGAGCGGCGTGATCTATCTCGTCGTCGCGACGGTGCTTGGCGCGGGCTTTCTCGCCCACGCCGTGGCCTTGTACCGCCGTCGGGACGAACGCCTGCCGATGCGCACCTTCGGCTATTCGATCCACTACCTGCTCGGGATCTTCGGCGGACTGCTCGTCGATCACTACGCGAGCGCGTGGTAGCTGTGCACGCGCGTCGCGGATCGGGGGATCTTTCGGGCAGGGGCGCGGCGAGGACCGCGAGCCCCCAGGGCGATCAGATGTCGATCACCTTGCGGAGCTTCTTCAGCGCGTTCTTCTCGACCTGACGAATGCGCTCCGCCGAGACGCCGTACTCGTCGGCGAGCTCCTGCAGGGTCGTCTTGCGCTCGGCAAGCCAGCGCCGCGTGACGATGGAGCGGCTGCGGTCGTCGAGGGCCGCCAGGGCGTCGGCGAGCTTCGCCTCGCTGTGAGCCTTCCAGTCGTCGTGTTCGGCCCGCGTCGCGGGTTCGAATCGCAGGTCCTGCAGATAGCCGGACGGCGCCGGCCGATCGCACTCGGCATCGTGATCGACGAGGGGATCGAACGACGCGTCATGCGCGCTCAGCCGCTGCTCCATCTCGACGACGACCCGCGGCGCCACCCCGAGGTCGGCGGCAATGTCCTCGACCTCCGCCCGCGACATCCAGCCGAGTCGCTTTCTCGAGCTTCGCAGGTTGAAGAACAGCTTGCGTTGCGCCTTGGTGGTGGCGACCTTGACGATTCGCCAGTTGCGCAGAATGAATTCGTGAATTTCGGCCTTGATCCAGTGGACCGCGAAGGAGACGAGCCGCACGCCCACGTTCGGGTCGAAGCGCTTGACCGCCTTCATCAACCCGATGTTGCCCTCCTGAATCAGGTCGGCCTGGGGGAGGCCGTATCCGTCGTAGCCCCGGGCAATGCGGACGACGAAACGCAAGTGAGCGGTCACCAACTCCCACGCCGCGTCCAGATCCTGCTCGTCGCGGTACCGCTCGGCCAGCTCGCGCTCCTTCTCCGCGCTGAGCATCGGCAGCGAGAAGACCGCCTGCCGGTACGCCGCGAGATTCCCGACCGTGAGGGCGGCGGCCGGCAACTGCAATGCTGTGCTCATCTCACTCGTCATGGGGCGTTGGTATCCGGGAATGTTAGCACTCGACGTTTTTGAGTGCCAGGTGTGGATTTGGTTCCGCCAGGAAAATGCCACGCCGATATGCCGGAACGAACAGCAATGCTCCGGCAGTCCCGCAGTTCCTTGGAGTGCCGGACACCGAGGCGGTTCCGCGTCTGCGCGTGCTCACCGGGCCCCACCATGGCACGCCGATGCGACAGGAGGTTCATGTTGCGGGACGGAACCGCGGGGACCCGCCTCCATTCGGCGGGTCGGCCTACTGCGGCGTGGATTCCTCGGCGAGCACCCGGGCCACCGCGATCCACGCACCGGCGAGCCCCAGAAGACCCCCGGCGGCGACCGCCACGGCGGCCGACCACGGCTGCAATCCGATGAGCTCGAAATCGCTCGCGTAGAGCGCCACGAGACGCTCCACCGGTCCCGCGGCGAGCCCTGTCGCCGCGGCGACGAGCGCGCATGCGGCTCCGCCCGCCGAGAGGCCGTACCACAGTCCGGTATAGAGGAAGGGCCGGCGGACGAACGCATCGGTCGCCCCGAAGAGTCGGACGATTCCGATCTCCTCGCGCCGGCTCTCGATGCTCAGGCGAATGGTGTTCCCCACGATGAGCAGTATCCCGAGGCCGAGCATCGCGAACAGCACTTCGACGATGCGGCGCAACGTCTCCAGGATGGCGGCAAGACGGTCGACCCACACGAGGTCGAGCTCCACCGCGTCCACCTCGGCACGTGCCGAAATCCGGTCCCGCAGCGCGACCAGATCGGCGCGGTTCGAGCGCTCGTCGCGGGCGGTGACGACGATCAGATCGGGAAGCGGGTTCTGCCCTTCGAAGATCGCACGGACATCGTCGAATCCGGTCATCTGCTGGTACTCGGCGAGCGCTTCGGCCCGCGTGACGACGCGCACGCGCTTCACCGCATCCCATTGGCGCACGTCCGACGCCACCGCCGCCGTCTGGCCCTCGCCAAGATCGTGCCGGAGAAACGCGGTGAGCTGCGCGCTGCGATCGAGCCCGCCCACCGCACGCTGCGCATTGTCCAGTACGACGTAGAGAGCGAACGGCAGGGAGAGCGCGACCGCAATCGCGAGCACGGTCACCACCGTCGCCAACGGCCGGCGCATCAGGCGCCCGAACGAGGAAACCGCCGCCTGAGCGTGTCCCGACAGCCATGCCGCCGGGTTGAAGGTTGTCCCGGACGACAGGACGAACTCGCCCTTTCGCCGCTGTGACCGCTTACTCACATTCGTCCCGCGCCACCATCGGGATCAACACCGACTTCTCGAGCGGGTCCGCACCCTGGTGCCCCCGCCTCGTCGCCTTCGGTCTCCCGTGTCGTCGACGATGGCGCCCTCGCGCAGGGTGATGATCCGGTGCGACATGGAGCGGGCGAGGTCCAGGTCGTGGGTCGCGATGACGACAGCGCCCCCGATCTGATTAAACCGGTCGAACAGCGCCATGGTGTAGCGGCTGAGCCTGGGGTCGAGGTTCCCGGTGGGCTCGTCCGCAAGCAACAGCGACGGCCGGTGAACCACCGCGCGCGCAATGCCGACGCGCTGCTGCTCGCCGCTGGAGAGCACGCTCGGCTGCAGGCGCTCCTTCTGGAGCAGACCGACCAGGTCGAGAGCGGCCCGCACCCGTCTGCGCACGTCGCCGTGACGATACCCGGCCGCGACCAGTGGCAGGGCCACGTTGTCGAATATGGTCCGCTCCGCGAGCAGCCTGTGATCCTGGAACACGACGCCGAGATGACGTCGATACAGAGGAACGTGCCGGGCACGCATGCGCGAGAGATTGTGACCGCCGACCACCACGTGTCCGCGCGTGCATCGCTCGATCAGCGTGATCAGCCGCAGCATCGTGCTCTTGCCGGCCCCCGAGTGGCCGGTGACGAACACCATCTGCCCGGGGGGGACGCGCAAGTTGACCGAGCGAAGCGCCTCCTGTCCGGAGGGGTAACGCATCGTCACGTCGTGAAACTGAATCACAGGCAGAGACCCGTTCGTCGATGCGGGGTGCGGAAGACCCGACGCGACCGAAGCCCTCAACGCCCGACAATCGCGGCGACAAACGCCTTCGCGTTGAAGTCGCGGAGATCGTCCACGCCCTCGCCGACGCCAATCAACCGGATCGGAAGCTTCAATCGTTCCGCGATCGCGAAGATGATCCCCCCTCTGGCGGTGCCGTCGAGCTTGGTCAGCGCGATTCCCGTCACCCCGACCGCGTCGTGGAACTCGACCGCCTGGGTCAGGGCGTTCTGCCCGGTTCCCGCGTCCAGCACGAGCAGCACCTCGTGGGGCGCGGATGCGTCGAGTTTCCCGATGACCCTGCGCACCTTGCGAAGCTCGTCCATCAGCCCGACCCGCGTGTGCAGCCTGCCGGCGGTGTCGGCGATGAGGACGTCGACGCCGCGCGCGCGGGCCGATTCCAGCGCATCGTAGATGACGGACGCGGAGTCGGCGCCCGGCTGCTGCGCGACGACCGGCACCCCCGCCCGGCGGCCCCACTCCTGAAGCTGCTCGACCGCGGCCGCCCGGAAGGTATCCCCGGCGGCGATCATCACCGACCGGCCCTCCGACTCCAGGCGCGCCGCCAGCTTGCCGATGGTCGTGGTCTTGCCCGCGCCGTTGACCCCGACGACCAGGATGACGCATGGCCGGTCGAGATCGGGAATGGCAAGTGGCGCCTGCACCGGCTCCAGCATCGCCAGCATGTCCTTCTCGAGCGAGGCGAGGAGTGCGGTCACGTCGCCGACCTCGCTGCGCGACACCCGCGCCTCGAGGCCGCCGATAATGCGGCTCGTGGCATCGACGCCCACGTCGGCGGTGAGGAGGATCGTCTCGATCTCCTCGAGCAGGTCGTCGTCGATGCTCGCGCGCGATCCGACGAGCCGGACGATGCCGTCGGCGATGGCGCTCCGGGTCTTGCCGAGCGCCGCGCCGAGACGCCCCAGCAGCCCCCGACGAGCCGGCGCTTCCCGGTTCGAATCCTTCCGGAGAAAATGGATCAACGGTCCGACATCCTCGGTGGAACCATCCGGCCGGAGGAATCCGCCACCCATCCCGACCAGGCGGTCACTGTCAGGATTCGCCGATGCGGAATTCTCGCTGATGGACCGATCAGGAGGGCTCGAAAAATCTTAGCACGAGAGCAGGCGCATCAAAGGCGGTCCGGGCGTGTTCGCACCCGGGCGCACCCGGCGTGAAGCAAGCGGCTTCTGGGGGCGCGGTGCGCATCATCGCGGGGCGCTGGCGCAGCCGGCGGCTGCCGGTGGCGGCGGCCGGCAACGTCCGTCCCACGCCCGATCGAGTGCGCGAGACCCTGTTCAACTGGCTGGGCGCCGGGATCGAAGGCACGCGCTGTCTCGATCTCTTCGCCGGTACCGGGGCGCTCGGTTTCGAGGCCGCGTCACGCGGCGCGAAGGCCGTGGTCATGGTCGAGCGCGACCGGAGCATCGCCGCCGCCCTGGAGCGCGCGGTTTGCACCCTCGGCGCGGACAACGTCGCAGTCGAGTGCGCCGATGCCCTCCGCTGGGTGCCGCCGACGGGTGTGCGGTTCGACATCGTGTTCCTCGACCCGCCCTGGTCGGGACCGCCGCCGGAGACGGCGCTCGCCCGGCTCGCCCGTGCGGATGCGCTCGCCGCCGGGTGCGTGGCGTATCTCGAAACCGATCGGGACCTGATCGACATCAAGCTGCCGCCCGGGTGGCATTTCCTGCGCACCCGTCGCGCCGGACGAGTGGGATATCATCTCGTCTCCCGCAACCGGCCGGCCGGGCGCCGGCGCACCGCACAGGGAGGCGACTGATGGAGCGCACCGCCATCTACCCCGGGACGTTCGATCCAATCACCAATGGTCACGCGGACCTCGTCCATCGAGCGGCAACGTGTTTCCACCGGATCATCATCGCGGTGGCGGGCAGCACCGGGAAGGCGACGCGGTTCAGCCTCGACCAGCGTGTCCGGCTTGCGCGCGAGACGTTGCGCGACCTCGACAACGTCGAGATCGAGTCGTTCGACGGGCTGCTCGTGGAGTTCGCCCGGCAACGCGGAGCGCACGTGATCCTGCGCGGACTCCGGGCGGTGTCGGACTTCGAGTACGAGTTTCAGCTCGCGAGCATGAACCGCAAGCTCGCGCCGGGCATCGAGACGATGTTCCTTACCCCCGACGAGGGATACACGTTCATCTCGTCGAGTCTCGTGCGCGAGATCGCCGCCCTCGGGGGTGACGTCGGAGGGTTCGTGCACCCCACCGTCGAGGCGGCGCTCAAGGAAACCGCCGGCTGAGGCGGTTCGGAGCGGGCATGGCCCTCCTCATCACCGACGAGTGCATCAACTGCGACGTGTGCGAGCCCGAGTGCCCGAACGAGGCCATCTCCATGGGTGAGGAGATCTACGTCATCGACCCCTCGCGATGCACCGAATGCGTCGGCCACTACGACGAACCGCAGTGCGTGCAGGTGTGCCCCGTGGACTGCATCCCCAAGGACCCGGACCACGAAGAGACCCACCAGGCGCTCTTCGCGAAATACCTGCGTCTCACCGGCGAGGCGGCGTGACGGCGGCGAGTCCCGCTCACCGCCTGCATCGCCGGCAGCCCGTCCTGGGAAGCGCCCGGCGGACCTCCGTAGGTCGAATTAGCGCAGCGTAATCCGACATGAAGTGGCGACCGTCTAGGGCCGTGACGTCGGCTTACGCCTTCGGCCAAGCCGACCTGCTGCAAGCGCCCGACTTCGCTCAACGCTGACACCTTCGGCAGTGCCAGGTGGATCGCTGACCGAGGGTGGTTCGGGCGATGGGCGCCGCGCACCGCCGACACGGCTCGCCCTCCCGCCCGTACACGTTCAGCCGGCTGGAGAACTCCCCCATCGTCCCGTCGGCGCGCGCGTAGTCGCGAAGCGTCGTGCCGCCGGCCTCGACCGCCACCGTCAGCACCTCCCTCACCGCGCTCACCAGCCGATCGATGCGTCGGCGCGCGACGCGTCCGGCCGCCCGGCGAGGGTCGATGCCCGCGATGAACAACGCCTCGTTCGCATAGATGTTGCCGACCCCCGCGACGATCCTCGAGTCCATCAGCATGTTCTTGATCGACGCGGTACGCCCGCGAAGCCGCCGGTGGAGCCGGGCGCCGTCGAACTCCGGTCCGAGCGGCTCGGGGCCGAGATGAGCGAGCAGCCGGTGTTGCGCCGGATCGGATTCGGTCCACAGCCAGCAGCCGAAGCGGCGCGGGTCGCGGTAGCGCACGCATCGACCGTCGTCGAGGACGAGGTCGACGTGGTCGTGGAGCCCGGGCTCGGTGGGGGCGCCGAGCAGGCGCAGGCTCCCCGACATCCCGAGGTGGACGAGCGCGGTCCCGTTCCCGGCTCCGATCAGGAGGTACTTCGCGCGGCGCCCGATATCGACGATCGTCTGTCCGGCGAGCCTGCGCGCAAGGTCGGCAGGGACCGGCCAGCGCAGGCGCCGGTCGCGCACGACCACCGCGGCGACCGCGCGACCGGCGAGATGGCGCACGAGGTCCCGGCGCGTCGATTCGACCTCGGGAAGCTCGGGCACGGCCGGCGGTCGCGTCAGGTGCGCGGCGGTTCGCCGCGCCGGCGGGCGAGATGGTGGACCGCGGCCACCAGCGCGAGGCCGACCGCCATCAGCGCAAACGCGCCGAGCGTGGCGTCGTCGGCCGTGTCCGGCCAGACCGGATCGCTCGACATCAGGCGCCGCTCGCCGTCCACCAACTCGAACCGACGCGCCTGGAACGGCCAGATCACCCACAGCGACCCGATCAGCAGACCGCAGATCGCGAGCAGCGTCACGCGGTAGCGCGCGCGCAGCAACCAGGCGAGCAACCGGCTGAACGCGACCAGTCCGGCGATGACGCCGATGCCGAATGGAACGACGACACCGGGGTCGAGGCGGCCGATGCCGTCGAGGACGTACGCGTACTTGCCCAGGATCAGCAGGATGAACGCGCCGGAGAGGCCCGGCAGGAGCATGGCGGAGATCGCCAGTGCGCCGCTCAGTGCGACGAACCACGACGCGTCCGGAGTCGAGACCGGAACGAGGTTCACGATTCCGAATCCGACCGCGGCGCCGGCGCACACCGCGCCCCACTCGACCGTGCGCACACCGTCGAGGGATCGGAGCAGGAGGACGACGGAGGCGACGATCAACCCGAAGAACAGTCCGTAGACGAGCTCCGGGTGCGACGCGATCAGCCGCGGAAGCGAAACGACGCGCGTGAAGAACATCAGCGCGGCGAAAACGCCGAGGCCGAGGGGAACGATGAGCGCGAGGTCCACGTGCCTGCCCGCGTGCCGGAATCGGCCGGCGAGCAGGTGGCGCACCAGAGCGGCGTCGAACGCGCGCACCGCCTCGATGAGCCGGCGGTAGATCCCGAGGATGAACGCCATGGTTCCGCCGCTCACCCCCGGAACCACGTCCGCGGCGCCGATGCAGAACCCCCTGGCAAGTCCGAGCGCCGCGTCCTTCGGCGTGAACCCCGCGCTTCGCCGGCCCGAGCCGGTTCCCGCCTCCGCGGCAACGGCGTCGTCGGCGCACTTGCGGCGATCCGTCGGCTGATTTCCAGACATTCCGAACCCGGACGCCCAGGCCTCAGGATGCGCGGTGGTACTCGGCGCTGAGCTCGTGCACGGCGTCGACGCAGGCGCCGACGTGATCCGGGTCGATGTCCGGCGTCACCCCGTGCCCGAGATTGAACACGTGCCCGGGGCCCGTCCCGTACTCGGCAAGCACCCGGCCGACCTGTTCGCGAATCCGCACCGGCGAGGCGAGCAGCGTGACCGGGTCGAGGTTTCCCTGCAGCGCGACCCGTGCCCCGATCCGCGCGCGCGCATCCCCCAGATCGACCGTCCAGTCGAGTCCGACCGCGTCGCAGCCGCTGCGCGCAATCGACTCGAGCCAGCCGCCGCCGCCCTTGGTGAACAGCACCACCGGAACCGACGCGGACCCGTGCTCGCGGGGAATGCGCTCGACGATCCGGCGCATGTAGCCGAGAGAGAACTCGTGGTATGCGGGCGTGCTCAGGATGCCGCCCCAGGTGTCGAAGATCATCAGCGCCTGCGCGCCGGCGCGCACCTGCGCGGTCAGGTAGCCGGCGGTCGCGTCCGCAAGCAGCGAGAGCAGACGATGGAGCTCGCGGGGGTGCTCGAACAGCAGGGTCTTGGCGCGCGCGAAGTCCCGCGAGCTCCCGCCTTCGATCATGTACGTCGCGAGCGTCCAGGGGCTTCCCGCGAATCCGATGAGCGGCACGCGGCCCTCGAGCTCGCGCCGCACGGTCCTGACGGCGTCCATCACGAACCCCAGATCGTCTTCCGGATCCGGAACGCCCAGCCGGTCGATGTCGGCCGGTGTGCGCACCGGCGAGCGGAACCGGGGCCCCTCTCCCTCCACGAACTCCAGCCCGAGTCCCATCGCCCAGGGGATGGTCAGGATGTCGGAGAAGAGGATGGCCGCATCGAGCGCGAAGCGGCGCAACGGCTGAAGGGTGACCTCGCAGGCGAGCTCCGGAGTGCTGCACAGCGCCAGGAAGCTGCCGGCGCGCGCCCGTGTCGCCCGGTACTCCGGGAGATAGCGTCCGGCCTGGCGCATGAGCCAGACCGGAGTGCGATCGACGGGTTCTCTCGCGAGCGCCCGCAGCAGGCGGTCGTTCACCGATCGTGCCTCCGTCTTCGAGCCCCGACTGCGTGCCGAGCCGGGACAGCGCGTCCGGAAGGGCGCAATGCCGTCGGCCACCGGCCCCGCGACCCCGAGCCCCCATTACTCACCGATTCACGGCTGCGGCTGCGGATCTCGACAAGCGGAAGTCTGAGCATCTCCGCACCCTCGCTTCGCGAATCGGTGAGTAATGGGGGCCAGGTAGTCTATCCCGGGTGCCGGACGGCGCCACGCCCCGGATCCGCGTGCACTGTCGCGGTGCCGGCGCCCATCGTCAACACTGCCGGCACTTGACGCGTTGACCGCTCACCGTTCAGAGTCGGGCGTCCGTCCTGTCGCTGGCGGATGGAAGCGGCACTTCTTCCTGACCCCGTCTCGCGGTGCTTCAAGCGCCCGGCCGTCCGGCGGCGGCAGGGCGTGCGGATTCCATCCGTCCGGGATCAGGCGGTCCGGCACGACGAGCAGAGTACGATGAACGGGACAACACGGACATTTCACAAACGCGCGGGGCTGCCCCCGGCGCAGGGGCTCTACGACCCCCGCTTCGAGCACGAGAGCTGCGGCGTCGGCTTCGTGTGCAACATCAAGGGCCGCGCGAGCCGCGGCATCGTCGACGACGCGAAGCACATCAACTGCAGCATGGACCATCGCGGCGGTATCGGCTACGAGCCCAATACCGGCGACGGTGCGGGCATCCTCACTTCGTTGCCGCACGGGCTGTTCACCCGTGTCGTCGCGACCGACATCGGCCGGTCTCTCCCCGAGCCGGGCCGCTACGGCGTAGGCAACGTGTTCCTGCCGCACGACCCCGCCGAGCGGCGCACGTGCAAGGAGCGCATCGAGACCATCATCGCCGCGCAGGGCCAGGAGTGCCTCGGCTGGCGCGCGCTTCCCTCCGACGCCGGCCGCGCCAATCTCGGCAGCGCCGCCGTCGCGTCCATGCCGCACATGGAACAGCTCTTCATCGCGGCGGGGCCTCACGTCGATGGCAAGCGATTCGACGGCGAACGCTTCGAGCGCCAGCTCTACGTCATCCGCAAGCACGCGAGCCGGGAGCTGCGCGGCGACGAGCGCCTCGCCGAGCGAGCCTTCCTCTACATCAGCTCGCTCTCGTCGAAGGTGATCGTCTACAAGGGCATGCTGACCCCGCACCAGCTCTTCGAGTTCTTCGACGATCTCGAAGACCCCGACTACGAGACCCATCTCGCGATGGTGCACTCGCGCTTCAGCACCAACACGTTCCCCTCCTGGGACCGGGCCCAGCCGAACCGCTTCATGAGCCACAACGGCGAGATCAACACCCTGCTCGGCAACTGCAACTGGATGAACGCGCGCGAGGGCGTGATGCGGTCCGAGCTCTTCGGCGACGATCTCGCGAAGCTCTTCCCGGTGGTGGAGCCGGACTGCTCCGACTCGGGCAACTTCGACAACGTGCTGGAGTTCCTGCTCATGTCCGGGCGCACGCTCCCCGCGGCGGTCATGATGATGATCCCGGAGGCGTGGCAGAACCGCCACGACATGGCGCCCGACAAGCGCGCCTTCTACGAGTACAACTCCTGCCTGATGGAGCCGTGGGACGGCCCGGCGTCCATCGTCTTCACCGACGGCACCTGTATCGGCGCGGTCCTGGACCGCAACGGGTTGCGCCCGAGCCGCTACTACGTCACCGACGACGACCGCTGCATCATGGCGTCCGAGGTCGGGGTGCTGCCGGTCGCTCCCGAACGCGTGGTCGAGAAGGGCCGGCTGCGGCCCGGGCGGCTGTTCTTCATCGACTTCGACGGCGGCCGGATGGTGCCCGACCACGAGATCAAGGCCGACTGGGCAAGGCGCCGGCCCTATGGCGAGTGGCTCGCGCGCCAGCGTCTGGACCTGGACGAGCTCGACCGGCCGGGAGAGGGAGAGGTGCCCGGCCTGCACGAGGACACGCTGCTCCAGCGCATGCAGGCGTTCGGCTATACCACCGAGACCATGCAGTTCATGCTGCTCGACATCGTGCGCGAGCGCCGGGATCCGCTGGGCTCGATGGGCAACGACGCGGCGCTGGCGGTGCTCTCCGACAAGCCCCGCATGCTCTACGACTACTTCAAGCAGCGTTTCGCGCAGGTCACCAACCCGGCCATCGACTCGATCCGCGAAGAAGTGATCATGTCGCTGGAGTGCTACGTCGGGCCCGAGGCGAACCTGCTGGAGGTGACCGAGCACCACGCGCACCGGCTGCGCGTGCCCCATCCCATCCTCTCGAACGAGGAGCTTGCGGCGCTCGCTCGGATCGACACCCGCGGCTGGCGGGCGCGGACCCTGGACATCACGTTCCCGAGAGGCTCCGGTGAGACGGGGCTGCGCGAGGCGCTGGCGCGCCTGGAGTCCGAAGCCACGCAGGCCATCGACGACGGCTTGAGCCTGCTCGTGCTCTCGGACCGCGCCGCGGGCCCGGAGCGCGTGGCGATCAGCGCGCTGCTGGCCACCGGCTGCGTGCACCATCACCTGGTCCGCACCCACAGCCGCACCCGCATCGGCCTCGTGGTCGAGACCGGCGAGGCGCGCGAGGTGCACCAGCACTGCCTGCTGATCGGGTACGGCGCGGACGCCATCAACCCCTATCTCGCGTTCGAATCGCTGTGGTACTCGCGCAAGTCGAGTCTGTTCCCCGACTGCGAGCACATCGGATCCGACGCCGACGTGGTGGCCGCCTACCGCAAGGGCGTCGCCAAGGGCGTTCTGAAGGTGCTCGCCAAGATGGGGATCTCCACCCTCCAGTCCTACAAGGGCGCCCAGATCTTCGAAGCGGTCGGACTGGGGCGCGAGCTCGTGGAGCGCTGCTTCGCGGGCACTGCGAGCCGGGTGGAGGGGGTCGGCTTCGCGGTGCTGGCCGAGGAGATGGAGCGCCGCCACCGGATCGGCTATCCGGACGGGGCGCACGAGACGCTGCGCGAGCTGCCCAACCCCGGCGATTTCCACTGGCGCAGCGGCGGCGATCGGCACATGTGGGATCCCCCCGCGATTGCCGACCTCCAGGTCGCCGCGCGCGCCAACTCCGAGGACGCGTACTGGCGATTCGCCCGGCACGCCAACGAGCAGAGCACCCGGCAGGCGACGCTGCGCGGGCTGCTGGACTTCACGCCGGTGGGGTCCGCGGTGGAGCTCGACGAGGTGGAGCCGGAGGCGGGAATCGTCCGGCGGTTTGCGACCGGAGCGATGAGCTTCGGCTCCATTTCCGACGAAGCCCACCGGATGCTGGCGGTGGCCATGAACCGCATCGGCGGCAAGTCCAACACCGGCGAGGGCGGTGAGGATCCGGAGCGGTTCGTCCCGCTGCCGAACGGCGATTGGCAGCGCTCGGCCATCAAGCAGGTCGCGAGCGGCCGCTTCGGGGTGACCATCGAGTACCTGACCGAATCCGACGAGCTCCAGATCAAGATCGTGCAGGGCGCGAAGCCCGGCGAGGGCGGCGAGCTTCCCGGTCGCAAGGTCGACGACAACATCGCCAGGATCCGCCACTCCACCCCGGGCGTGGGGCTCATCAGCCCGCCGCCGCACCACGACATCTACTCGATCGAGGACATCGCGCAGCTCATCCACGATCTGAAGAACTCGAACCCGCTGGCGCGCATCAGCGTCAAGCTCGGCGCCGAGATCGGCGTCGGCACCGTCGCGGCCGGCGTCACCAAGGCGCGCGCCGATCACCTGGTCATCGCGGGCGACACCGGCGGCACCGGCGCATCACCGCTCACCTCCATCAAGCACGCGGGCGTGCCCTGGGAGCTCGGCATCGCCGAGACCCACCAGACGCTGGTGATGAACAACCTCCGATCGCGCGTGGTGCTGCAGACCGACGGGCAGCTCAAGACCGGCCGCGACGTCGCCGTCGCCGCCCTCCTCGGCGCCGAGGAGTTCGGCTTCGCCACCGCTCCGCTCGTCGCGCTCGGCTGCATCATGATGCGCAAGTGCCACCTCAACACCTGCCCGGTGGGCATCGCGACGCAGGATCCGGTGCTTCGCCGGAAGTTCACCGGCACCCCGGAGCAGGTCGTCAACTACTTCTTCATGGTGGCGAAGGAGCTGCGTCTCATCATGGCGGAGCTCGGCTTCCGCACCGTCAACGAGATGATCGGGCGGGTGGACGCGCTGCGCCTGTCGCCCCGGGCGTCGCACTGGAAGGCGAAGGACATCGACCTCGCCGCGGTGCTCGCGCCCGCGCCCGAGCCCGAGGACTGCCTCGGGGTGTACTGCCGGCACGAGCAGGACCACGGCCTCGGCGCCGCGCTCGACAACGAGCTCATCCGCCTGGCCGAGCCCGCGATCGCGCGCGGCGAGCGGGTGTACCGCGAGATGCCGATCCGCAACACGCACCGGGTGGTTGGCGGGATGCTCTCGAACCACATCATTCGCGAGGTCGGCCGGGACATGCTGCCCGACGGCAGCATCCACTTCCGGTTCACCGGTCACGCCGGCCAGAGCTTCGGGGCGTGGCTCGCGAAGGGCGTGACGCTCGAGGTGGAGGGCGACGCCAACGACTACGTCGGCAAGGGCCTCTCGGGCGGGCGTATCGTCATCTACCCGCCGCGGGAGGCGACGTTCACGGCGGAGGAGAACATCCTGATCGGCAACGTGGTGCTCTACGGCGCGATCAGCGGCGAGTGCTTCTTCCGCGGCATCGCGGCGGAGCGCTTCTGCGTGCGCAACAGCGGCGCGAGCGCCGTGGTCGAGGGTGTCGGCGACCACGGCTGCGAGTACATGACCGGCGGGCGGGTGGTGGTGCTCGGCGAGACCGGGACGAACTTCGCCGCCGGGATGTCGGGCGGCGTCGCGTACGTGTGGGATCCCGGGCGGCGCTTCCCCGGCCGGTGCAACATGGAGATGGTGGAGCTCGATCGACTGGAAGACGAGGCGGAGCGCCAGGACGTCCGCCGCATGATCGAGCGCCACCTGGAGCTCACCGGATCCGTCCCCGCCCGAACCGTGCTGGCCGACTGGGACAGATCGGCGGACGACTTCGTCAAGGTGATGCCGACCGATTACAAGCGGGTGCTCCGCGCGCGGGCGGCTGCGGGCGAAACGGACCGCATCGTCGTCGAAGCGGCCGACTGAGCCGCCCGTTCGTTCCTCGAACGGCGGCCCCGCCAGCGGGCCGCCCGATTTCAGACACATGGGCAAGACCACCGGCTTCAAGGAGTTCGCGCGCGAGGCGGCACCCTATCGGGAGGCCGCGTCGCGGCTGCTCGACTTCGACGAGATCTACACGCCGCACGACGAGGCGCGTCTCGCCACCCAGGGCGCGCGCTGCATGGACTGCGGCGTCCCCTTCTGCCAGGCCGACGACGGCTGCCCCATCGACAACCTGATCCCGGAGTGGAACGACCTCGTCTACCGGGGCCGCTGGCGCGCGGCGCTCGACCGGTTGCACAAGACCAACAACTTCCCCGAGTTCACCGGGCGCGTGTGCCCGGCTCCGTGCGAAGGCTCCTGCGTGCTCGGCATCACCGACCCGCCGGTGACCATCAAGAACATCGAGATGGCCATCATCGACCGCGGCTTCGAGGAAGGATGGGTGACAGCGAATCCGCCCGCCGCGCGCACGGGCAGGCGCGTCGCGGTGGTGGGCTCGGGACCGGCGGGTCTCGCCGCGGCCGCGCAGCTCAACTCCGCGGGCCACCGGGTCACCGTCTACGAGCGCGAGGATCGGCTCGGCGGGCTGCTGATGTACGGCATCCCCAACATGAAGCTCGACAAGGGCACCGTGCAGCGGCGCGTGGACCTGATGTGCGAGGAGGGTGTCGAGTTCGTCACCGATGCGGCGATCGCCGACGGCAGCGGCGGTTCGGTGGACGTGAGGCAGCTCAGGGACGAGAACGATGCGCTGCTTCTCGCCACCGGCGCGACGGTGCCGCGGGACTTGCCCATCGACGGCCGCGACCTGCCCGGCGTGCACTTCGCCATGGAGTTCCTCACCGAGAGCACCAGGGCGTTGCTGGACGGCAGCACGCCGGCGCTCTCCGCCGAGGGCAGGGACGTCATCGTGATCGGCGGCGGCGACACCGGAACGGACTGCATCGGCACGTCGCTGCGCCAGTCGTGCCGGAGCCTGACCAACTTCGAGCTCTTTCCGAAGCCGCCGCCGGAACGCGCGCCGGACAACCCCTGGCCCACGTGGCCGCGCATCTTCCGCGTCGACTACGGACACGAGGAGAGCGCGGCGAAGTTCGGCCCCGACCCCCGCGTCTACTCGATCTCCTCGAAGTCGTTCATCGCGGGCGGGGATGGAGCGCTCGCCGGGATCCGCACCGTGGAGGTCGCGTTCAGGGAAGGGCGTATCGAGGAGATCGCCGGCACCGAGCGCGAGTGGAAGGCGGACCTGGTGTTGCTGTCGATGGGATTTCTCGGCCCCGAGCACGGGGTCTCGGACCCGCTGGCCATCGAATACGACCGGCGCAGCAACTACGCGGCGGCGTACGGCCGGTACACGACCAGCGAGGAAGGCGTGTTCGCGGCCGGCGACTGCCGCCGCGGCCAGTCACTCGTGGTGAACGCCATCAACGAGGGTCGCGAGGCGGCGCGGGAGATCGACCGCTACCTGATGGGATCGACGCGGCTGCCGTAACGGGTTCGGGTGGAATCGTCGTGCACGCCGCCCCGCACAGGCACGTGGCGGCATCTGTAAGTCAGCGCTCACTTTCGAAGTAGGAATCGATATCCATGGACACGTGCGGGACGCCGATGATCTCGATGGCCGTCCCCCGCGTGCGGTAGAAGACGATGTGCGATCCCTCCCGGAAGCCGCGAAGGTCCCGGAGTATCTCCGGCCGCGCTCGCCCGATGTCGGGGTATTCCGCCAGCCAGGCGAAGCGGTCGCTCAATGCCGTGAGGTAGGCGGTCGTCTGCCGTCGTCCCCACTTCCGAAGCGAATACACCGCAATGTCGTTCAGGTCTGCCGCGGCGCGCGGCGTGACCCGATACGGTGCCGTCACGCTTGGTCCGAGTTGCGTTTGGCCGCTTCAGAGACGACCGTCTCGATGTCGAAGCCGTCAACGAAGTCTCCCCGATCCGCCTGTTCGATTCCTTCCGTCAAGTGAGCCCGTAGCGCATCGAGCTTCCGCCTCTTGTCTTCGTACTCCCGCAGGGCCGCTCGGACCACCTCGCTCGCGCTCGCATAGCGCCCGGTCGCGATTTCTCCGCGGATGAAATTCTCCCAGTGCGGGCCCAGGCTCAAGGAGGTGGTGGCCATCGGGTAGCTCCGTCATGTCGAGACTATTCATTATGAATATATCGCCAGATGTCTCGACGTCCAAGTGTGTCCCGGTCACGTCGACGAGGCCGCCGTGTCGCCGGAGCCGCCTGCTACAACGTCAGGGCACGATCGCGCGCCGTCACCTCCCATCGTTCCGTGGCCCTTCCGCCGCTCACGACCCACGCGTGCGAGTGCAGCGCGGAGGTCGGGCAGATGTGGGCCGGGATCGCGAGCTCCACATCACCGGGCCGGTAGGACGATGCGTGCTCGGTCTCGATCACCAGGTGCTCCTCGTTCTGCAGCACCTCCCTCGCATCGGGGATCGCGGGGAAGTGCAGCCGGCTTCCCGCCGGGGGGTCCGCCGCGCAGGCCTTGTGGCCCAGATCGAAGGTGACGAGGTCGCGCGCGGGCCGACTCACGACGCGCGTGAGGACGAGCGCAGCCGCAACGAAGTTCATGTCCGGGAACTCCCGCGTGTAGCGGTCGTCGTGGAACACACAGGTTCCGGGGCTCAGCTCCAGCGCCGGATCCTCCTTGCCCGCATACACCGGAAACGAGCCGGTGCCGCCCGCGACGATCGCGGGAACGGCCAGCGACGCGCTCTCGAACCGCTCGCGGAGCGCGCAGACCGCGTTCCAGCCCCGGTCCACGGCGCGTTGCCGATCGCCGAGGTCGCTCTGATGGTTTTGCCCGTCGTACACGTGCAGCCCGGCCGGAGCCAGATGGCTCGAACCGTCAATCTTCGCGTACAGGTCGTGTGCCTCGGGTCCGGGCGGCAGGCCGGTGCGCCTGAGCCCGGTGTCGATGTCGACGAAGACGTTGACGCGCTCGCCTGCGCGCGCCATGGCGTCGTTCAGGGCATCCACGGGCTCCGGGTGGTCGGCGGCGACCGAGAAACGCACCTCGGGAAAGCGTTGCCGGTACCGGACGGCCCGCGCGATGTTCGGCCCCACCACGTTGTAGGCGAGAAACACGTCGCGCGCGCCGCCGAGCGCGAGCATCTCGGCCTCGGCGAAGGTCGCGCACTTGTGCTTGACGATCCCCATGCCGACCTCGAGCCGGGTGATGTCGACCATCTTGTGCGTCTTGCAGTGGGGACGAAGGCGCCCGACGTCGCCGGCGATTTCAATCATGCGTGCGATGTTCTCGCGAAGGATCTCCTCGAACACGACGAGCCCCGGCGACAGGATGTCGTCAGGGTTGGCGATTGTGTAACGCGAATTCATTGTGGCTCCTCGTGGCGGCGCAGGCGCTGCGATTTCGTCGACGCCCGCGCTCCCGCGGGACGCCGGGTCGCAGTCGGGTACCGGCCCTCCCGCGGCGGTCAGGTCAGCGCATCCACGTCGAACAGCCGCCCGTGCTCCGCAATCGCGAACCGGTCCGTCATGCCGGCGACGTAGTCGGCGACGAGGCGGGCCCGCTCGGATTCCCCCCCGCCCCGCGCCTCGATGCGCCGCTGGACATCGTGCGGCAGGCTGCGGGGGGTGTTGAAGAAGACCTCGAACAGGTCCCTGACGATTCGCTGCGCCTTCATGGCCATCCGGAATACCCGGTAGTGGCGGTAGAGCTCCCTGTGCAGAAGGTGCTTGAGCTCCTGGTGCTGCTCAAGCATCCCTGCGCTGAAGCGGACCAGCGCGGCGCGTTGCGCGCGCACCTCGTCGACGCCGCCCGGGCCCGCGGCCCCGATGGCGGCGCGACTCGTCTCCAGCAGGTCCGTCGCCTGGCGGTTGATCATCGCCCGGACCGTCTCGTGGATGACTCGCCGCCCCGTCAGGTCGGGCCAGCGCTCGCGCACCGTCTCGTACTGCTCGCGGAAGAAGGCCGCCGAAGCCAGGGTTTCGATGTCGAGCAGCCCGGCTCGCAGCCCGTCGTCGACGTCGTGGTTGTTGTATGCGATCTCGTCGGCGAGATTCGCGACCTGTGCCTCCAGAGACGGCTGGCCGCCGTTCAGGAATCGTTCCCCCAGCGAACCGAGCTCGCGTGCGTTCTTCCGCGAGCAGTGCTTGAGGATGCCTTCGCGCGTCTCGTAGGTCAGGTTGAGCCCGGGGAAGCTCGCGTAGCGCTCCTCCAGCACCTCGACGACCCGCAGCGATTGCAGGTTGTGCTCGAACCCGCCGTGTTCGCGCATGCAGGCGTTGAGCGCATCCTGCCCGGCGTGGCCGAACGGCGTGTGCCCGAGGTCGTGGGCCAGCGCGATGGCCTCGACCAGGTCCTCGTTCAGCCCGAGCGCGCGGGCGATGGTGCGGGAAATCTGCGCGACCTCGATCGAATGCGTGAGGCGGGTTCGGAACATGTCGCCTTCGTGGTTGACGAAGACCTGGGTCTTGTACTCCAGCCGCCGGAACGCGGCGCTGTGGATGATGCGGTCGCGGTCGCGCTGGAACGCGCTCCGGTACGCGGGCGTCTCTTCGTCGTGCGCCCGCCCGCGCGACGTCGCCTCGCTGACGGCATGGGGCGCGAGTGCCGTCATGGCGCCTCGCGACCGGTCTCCAGCGTTTCGCGCAGCGCCTGCGGGTCAAACTCGCTCGTCAGCACCGCCTCGCCGATCCGGCGCAGCAGGATGAGCCGGAGCCGGCCGCGCCGCACCTTCTTGTCCACCGACATCAGCTCCAGCATGCGCTCGGGCGAGAGCGCCGCCGGCGCCCGGACTGGAAGCCCCGCACGCACGAACAGCCGCTCGATCCGCTCGCAGTCCTGGCCGGCGAGCCACTCCATGCGATGCGACATCCGCGCCGCCAGCACGATGCCCGCGGCGACCGCCTCGCCGTGCAGCCATTCGCCGTAGCCGGTGCCGGTCTCGATGGCGTGGCCAAACGTGTGCCCGAGATTGAGCAGCGCCCTTACGCCTGCTTCGCGTTCGTCGGCCACCACCAGTGCGGCCTTGCGCTGGCACGCCCTGATCACTGCGGTGGCGAGCGCATCGCCGTCGAGGTCGAGCAGGGCGTTCGCGTTGGCTTCGAGCCAGTAGAAGAACTCAGGATCATCGATCAGCCCGTACTTCACCACTTCGGCGAAGCCGGCCCGGACCTCGCGCGGGTCGAGGGTCGCGAGCGTCGCGGTATCGCTGACCACGCACCGGGGCTGGTGGAAGGCGCCGACCAGGTTCTTCCCGCCGGGCAGGTTGACGCCGGTCTTGCCGCCGACCGAGGAGTCCACCTGGGCGAGCAGCGTGGTCGGCACCTGGATGAAATCGACGCCGCGCTGGTAGCAGGCGGCCGCGAATCCGGCGATGTCGCCGACCACTCCGCCGCCGAGCGCGACGACCACGCCGTCGCGCGCGATGCGCCGCGCGACGAGGGCCTCCTGGACGGCGGCGAAGGTCGCGAGCGTCTTGTGCCGTTCGCCGTCCGCGATGACGTGGATGTGGACGCCGGCGGCATCGGCGAGCGCCGGGCGCAGCCGCTCCAGGTACAGCGGAGCCACCGTCTCGTTGGTGATCACGAAGGCGTGGCGGCCGCCGACGTGCGGGGCGAAGAGCCCGCGCTCGCCCATAATGCCGGCGCCGACGTGGATCGGGTAGCGCCGCTCTCCCAGGTCGATCTCGACGGTCCGGCTCACAATGCCTCGATGCGCTGAAGGATGTCTCGAACGACGTAGCGGCTCGATCGGTGCGTCGATCTTACGACGAGGTCGGCGCTTCCACGATAGAGCGGATCGCGCACGCCCATGATCTCGCGCATCGTCGCCTCCGGGTCGTCGGTCTGCATCAGCGGCCGATTGCGGTCGCGCGCAACCCGTGCCACCAGCAGCTCGATGGGCGCGTCGAGGTAGATGACGAACCCGCGCTCGGCGAGGTGCGCCCGGTTCTCGTCCGCGAGCACCACCCCTCCTCCGGTTGCGAGCACGATGCCCTCGCGCTGAACCAGCCTCGCGAGCATCTCGCTCTCGCGCCTGCGGAATCCCTCCTCGCCTTCGAGCTCGAAGATGAGCGGAATGTCCGCCCCGGTCCGCTCCTCCAGCGCCTGGTCGGCGTCGACGAACGCCTTGCCGAGCGCCGCCGCGAGCCGCCGCCCGATGGTGCTCTTGCCCGCGCCCATGGGGCCGATGAGGAAGATGTTGGAGGGAATGTCCATCGTTGCCGCCGAAAGCGCCCGGGTCGGTGCATGACCCTGGGACACGCCGGATTGTCTCCGAAGCTACTCGCGGGAGTCGTGCTCGGCGATGCCGGCAATCTCGACCGGAGGGCGGTCGGGGAACCGGGCGATGAGCGAGAGGCTCCCGCCCATCGCTTCGACCGTCCTGCGCAGCGTCGACAGCAGAAGGTCGCTGCGCTGCTCGAGCCGTGAAACGGCATCCTGGTTGATACCGAGCTTGCGCGCGACGCGCACCTGGGTGAGCTGCCGGGCCTTGCGCAATTCGCGCAACGTCATCTCCTCGGCCATGAGTTGCGCGGACATCTCCTCGACCTTGCGACGCCGGGCAGGGTCGAGCCCGGCGATGATGTCTTCGACTTTCAAACCCATCACGATCCTCCTTCCTTCGCGAGGCGGGTGAGGTGGCGGTCGAAACGCTCGTCGGCCTTGCGGATGAGGGTGCGGTAGAACCGCCTCGAGCTGCCGCCTGACTTGTCGCCCGCAACGAGAAGGATGGCATTGCGCGCGGGGTCGAAGGCGAAGGCGAGCCGCCACCCCCCGTCCGCCGCGCTGAACCGCATTTCCTTCATGTTTGCATGCCGCGAGCCTTTCAGAGTATCGACCCGCGGCCGTCCCAGTTGCGGTCCGAGCTGTCGAAGAAGGCGCGATGTGGCCAGGATTGTGTCCTGCGCACTCTCCGGCAAACCGAAGAACTCGGGCTCGAACTCGGGGGCCAGTTCGACCGTCCATGTCATTGGCAGAATATGTGTTGGTAGTCATATGAAGTCAAGCGCATTACGGCGACAGAACTTCATGCGGCCTGCGTGCCCGGAGGAATCACGGTTCGGCCGGTGCCATCGTCTTGCATTACCCTTGTCAGCCTAGCCACCGGAGTCCCTGAATGCCCCGCACCGGAGCCCAGTACCTGGAGGACGTGGAGGACGGCCGCAACGTCTACCTGAACGGCGCGCGCATCAACACCGTCACCCGGCACAAGGCGTACAGCGGCGCGGCCCGGTCCATCGCGTGGCTCTACGACTTCCAGCGCGCGCCGGAGAACCTCGAGCGGATGACGTTCGCGTCGCCGGAGACCGGCGACCGGGTGAGCCGCATGTGGCTGCTGCCCCGCAGCCACGGGGACCTCGTCGCGCGCCGCGAGGCGCTCGTCGCGTGGGCGGAGACCCACTTCGGATTCATGGGGCGCTCGCCCGACCACGTGGCGTCCACCATCGCCGGATTCCGCATGGGGAGCGCCGTCTACGAGGCGCACGGGAAGGAGCGGGCGCAGGCCGTGCGCGACTACTACGACTTGGCGCGCGACCGCGACCTCTACCTCTCCTACGTCATCATCGACCCGCAGGGCGACCGCTCGAAGACCCGGAGCGAGGGCGGCAACGCGGACCTCACCGTCTCGGTGTGCGACGAGGACGCCGAGGGCATCACGCTGCGCGGGGCGAAGATGCTCGGCACCGGCGCGGTGCTCAGCGACGAGATCCTGGTCTCGACGCTCCGCCCGATGAAGCCGGGCGAAGAGCGCTGGGCGTTCACCGCGATGCTTCCGATGAACGCCCCGGGCTTGAAGATCCTCTCGCGCCGCTCCTACGAGGAGGCCGCGTCGTCCGAGTTCGACTATCCGCTCTCGTCGCACTACGACGAGAACGACGCCCTCATCTACTTCGACGAGGTCAAGGTGGCGTGGGAGCGGGTGTTCGTGAACCAGGACGTGCGCACCCAGTTCGCGCAGTGGCACTCGACGCCCGCGCACTCCTACCAGAACTACCAGGCCGAGATCCGGCTGATGGTGAAGCTCAGGTTCCTGGTCGGGCTCGCGCGCCGCATCGCCGAGACCATCGGCGTCATCGCGTTCCCGCAGGTGGTCGAGACGCTCGGACGGCTCTCGTCGCAGCTCCAGGTCATCGAGGCGTTCGTCATCGCGATGGAGGCCAAGGGGTGGCGCTACGGCGAGTACTGGTTGCCCGACCGCGAACTCCTCTACGCTTCGCAGGTGCAGTCGCAGGCGCTCTACCCGGAGATCGTGCGCACGCTGCGCGAGCTTGCCGGCGGCGGGATGATCATGGTGCCGTCCTCGGTCGAGGACTTCGCCGACCCCGAGCTCGCGGCCCTCATCGGCCGCACCCAGTACTCGCCGGCGACGGACTCCACCGGCAGGGTCAAGCTCTTCAAGCTCGCGTGGGACGCCGTGGGCTCCGAGTTCGGCTCGCGCCACACCCAGTACGAGATGTTCTACTCCGGCCCGAAGGTGGTCACCACCGGCATGGCGTACCGCACCTTCGACTGGGACCGGGCGACCGAGCTGGTCGACCGGTGCATGGCGGGCTACGACCTGCCGGGGGACGCAGGAACGGCCGGCGGGCCGGATGACGGGAGGAGCACCGCGTGACGACACTCGACATCGGCGGCATCTCGGTCGCGCCGGGCACCCGACGGCGCCACTCGATCGAGCTCACCGAGCTCGCCGACGGCACCCGGGTCTCGATTCCGCTCGACCTCATCCACGGCGCCGAGCCCGGGCCGCGGCTCTACCTCGGCGCCGCGATTCACGGCGACGAGGTCGACGGCGTCGGAATACTCTTTCGGGCGCTCGCGGACGTGGACCCGAAACGCCTGCGGGGCAGCATCGTCTGCGTGCCGGTGCAGCACCCACTCTCGTTCCACGCCGACCACCGGCTGCCCATCTCGCAGTTCATGAAGTCGCCGCTCGACCAGGCCCCGGCCGACGCGTGGGCGTGCTTCCCCGGAATGCACGACGGCAACCTCGCCCAGGGGCTCGCCGCCACCCTGTTCGACATGGTGAAGACCTGCGACTGGGCCATCGACATCCACACCCCGACCCGGGGCGGGCGCTACGTGCCGATCGCCATCCTTCCGCACCCGAGCCTCGGGGAGAGCCATGCGCGTGCGGAAGCGATGGCGCACGCATTCGGAAGCGGCTGGATCATGCGCACCGACACCGGGTTCTACGTCGCCGACGGCATCCTCTGCGTGGAGGCGACGCGCGCCGGGGTGCCGGCGTTCACGTTCGAGACCGGAGAGGGCGGCCGGCTCGAGGAGGGAGTCGTCGACGACGGCGCCGTCTACATCCGCAATGTCATGAAGTGGCTGAAGATGATCGACGGCGAGCCCGTGCCGCCGGAGAAGACCTGGGTGATGAAGGAGTTCCTCGGGCTTCGGGCGCGGCGCGGGGGGTTGCTGCTCACCCGGGCGCGGCTCGGGGACGTGGTGGAGGCGGGCGCGCACTTGTGCTCCATCGTCAACATCTACGGCGACGAGGTGGAGACCGTGACGGCGCCCGCGCGCGGGGTGTTCGTGCGCTCGACCACGCTCTCGACCGTCTCGCGCGGCGAGCGGGCGGCGACGCTGGGGCTGCTTTGAGCGCGGGGGACCGAGAAGGCGGGTCTCGCAGCGAGCAAGTTCGTTCCAGCCGGGGAGCATCGAATCGGGCGTACAGAAGGTGGGATTCGGCGCACTGATGCCGGGCACGGCCGGTCCATTCTCCATAGAATGGCCGCATGCTTCTCTACGAACCGCTGTTTCGCGCTCTCAACGCATCGGAGGCCCGCTACGTCGTGGTCGGAGGTGTGGCGACGGTCCTGCACGGCTACGCCCGTCTGACGGCCGACATCGACCTGATAACTGAAGGACAAACGCGATGAACCGCGCGAAGACACCTGACACCGCGGCCGCGGTTGCGCAGAGGTGGGTCGGGACCTGGTCGGAGGTGGAGCAGGCGCAACTCGAGACCATGCTGAGGGCAACACCCGCGCAGCGGCTCGCGTGGCTGGAGGAGGCGATGCGGCTCGCCCACGCCTGCGGCGCCCTCGGGACCGTACGCGGCGCTGCGCCGAGCCCGTTGCCGGCGAAAGCAGCCGGCCACCTCGACGCTGCACACGACGGCCGAGAGGTTTCCCCGGTCAAGCGCAGGCCCTGAGCGCTCTTCGCACGAACGCGTTGACCGATCACGAATGCTCGTGTGCGGGAACGGCGCGAGACCGAAGTCACCGTTCGCCGGGCGCAGGGTCTCCGAACAGATGTTGGGAGTGGATCACGATCCGTTCGGCGTCGACCAGAACTATCCCGTAAGCAGGTCCCTCATGCGTGTACCGAGGCTGCTCGACCAGGGTGAGATCCAGCGCCAACTGATGGTTGGTCGCAAAAAGCGTGGAGAAAGAGATCTTTCTCCAGTGACCGCTGATCGGTCGATGTGCGTGACCAAAGAAGATATGACGCACGTTGTGGTACCGGTCGATGGTCGAGACGAAGTCGTCGACATCCACCAGCCCGATTCGGTCGAGATTGGGAATGCCGACCCGAAACGGCGGGTGATGCATGAATAGAAATACGTCGCGATCCGCTGCCGCTGCCAACTGCTCGTTCAGCCAATCGAGGCGGCGAGCACAGTATCGGCCGGCCTTGCTCCCTTCGTCGTGCGTATCCAGAAACAGGAATCGATATCCAGGACAGGTCAACACGGATTGAACGAATCCCTGCGAGTCGCGCGGCGCGTCGGCGAGCGCTCGCGCAAATCCCTCGCGATGGTCGTGATTTCCGAGGAGCAATCGGGCCGGCACTCGCAACTGCTCGAGCAATCTGGCGAGCTCGCTGTAGCCATCGTCATCGCCGTTGTGCACGAGATCGCCGGTGATCGCGCAGAATGCGGCGTCTTCATGGCGGTCATTGATCTCTGCGATACAGCGCTCGAGGCGCGCACCAGGGTCGAGACCATGCACGTGCTCGCCGCGCCTGACGAGATGAGGATCAGTGACATGAATGAACTTCAGTATCGTCTGATCGCCCGCCGGGGGACCCTCTGACGACATCGGATGTCTCCGGGTGATAGCCTCTGGCCTCGGTCTGAGTTCCGTCGGAGGACCTCAGGTCTCACCCAGGATTTTCGGGAATGTTCGGAATCCTCGGAATCCCAGGAAGAAGCAATATAGACCGGGAGGGATGTCATGACGCGCTTCGCAACAATGATTGGACTGCTGCTGGCAGGGCTCCTCGCGCTCGGCACCGCACATGCGGCCTCGGGAAAGCTGGTCATCTACACGAGCCAGCCCAACAAGGACGCCCAACAGACGGTAGACGCCTTCAACAAGGTCCACCCGAACGTCGAGGTGGAATGGATTCGGGACGGCACCACGAAAGTGATGGCGAAGCTGCGGGCGGAAA
>MKWU01001220.1_pt1 | contig 46104 bp, 38 predicted proteins | sample 809101 | NCBI WGS metagenome assembly MKWU01 (sample SAMN05860141, study PRJNA318959) | sponge metagenome | host: Aplysina aerophoba | place: Slovenia: Piran, Adriatic Sea, Gulf of Piran | collected 2013-05-07 | reverse complement strand
CGCGGTTCGACAAGGTCGTGGAGAAGGCTCCGGAGCTCGAGGATGCCATCGCCGAGGGGCAGCTCTCGGTCCGCGACGCGGTTGTCGTCAGCGAGGAGGATCCGGAGCTGCGCCGCCAGGTCGTCGAGGACGTCAAGGAAGGCCGCGCGCGCACGGGGGCGGCTGCCATCGAGAAGCGCACGGGGCGCGCGCCGAAGGCGCACAGCCGTCCGAAAAAGCCGGGCGGCGCGAAGGCGGATGCGGATGGCGCAGGCGGCGGCGTCGCGGGCATGCCGCCGCTGCCGTCGGTGGGCGGCGGGTCGGAAGGGAAGGACGGCGCGGCTCCTGCGGGCTCGGCGGCTCCTGGGGCGGCGGCTGCTCCGCCGCAGGGTGCGTCGCACCCGTTGCTGCCGGCGAACGCGTTCTCTCCTTCGCTGCTGATGGCGGGGGTGCGCAAGCTCATGCCGGCCATCGCGTTCGACCCGTGTTCGTCGGAGGCTGCGCAGGAGCGGGTCCGCGCCCTCGAGTGGCTCTCGGCCGAGCAGGACGGGTGCGCGAAGGCGTGGTCCGGCGAGGCTTACGTGTTCCCGCCGCCGCAGTTCGCCGGACGCTTCGCCTCGAAGCTGATGGGCGAGATGATGGCGGGACGCGTGCCGCGCGCCCTCTTCCTCGCGCCGTCGGACATGGGCGACGAGCACGCGGGGCTGCTGCTGCGCAGCTCGCGCCTGACGGGCATCGTGCACGAGCTCGAGCGGTCGATGTTCGACGTCGAGGGTGGCAAGCCGGTCAAGGCGCCCTCGCGGATGGTGCTGTATGTGTTCGGGTTCGAGCGGAAGCAGCTCTACGACGCCTTCGACCCCTGGGGCAAGGTGCTGACCGTCGAGTCGAGGCGGTAGGGAGGACGGCCCCGGTGTTCTCGCGCACGTGGCTCGCGGTCCTGGCCGGTTCGGTCGCTCTGTGGGGGATGAACCAGCTTGGCGGCGCTCCGGTGTTGCCGGACCCGGGCGCCGGGTCCGCGCCGCTGGTCCGGGCGCCGGGTCTGCCGGCCGCGTCCGCTGCGGTGCCGCGGCTGGCGGCGTGCCTGGACGAGGCGGCTTCGCTGGATGCGGCGGCGGTTCCCGGTCCGGTAGTGCGGGACGTTTCCTTCGTCGAGCGTCTGTACCGCACGCGCTGCCGCCCGGTGCTCGACGGCGAGGTGTTCGACGCGTTCGCCGTCGCCTACGGGGAGCGGTCCCGCGCGGCGGTCGCCGCCATCCTGGAGCGCGAGGAGCGGCTGGCGGCCGAGCTGGTCGCTGGTCCGCAGGCGGCGGCGCTGGACCCCGACGCGGTCTGGGCCGCGGCCCTGGGCCGGGCGGCCTCGGACGCACGGGCGTTCGGCGTCGAGCTGGCCGCGTGGTTCGACGCGAGGGCGCCGGCGGCCGGTGCGGGATGGCCGGTGGTTGCAGCCGGCGAGGGCGCCGTGGTGGACTCGGCTGGAGCGCCTGGGCGCTGAGGGTGGGAAGGATGCTGGCGTCGCGTGCTGGAGTCGTGGTCCTGGTTGCTGCCGTGCTGGCGGCGTGCGTGCGCAAACCCTGGCCGGAGACGCCTCCGGAGGCGCCTCTGGAGGCGTCGGTGGAAGCGCCTCCCGCGCCCGAGCGGGTTCGGTCGGAAGCTCCTTCACCGCGCATCGTGCCGCAGCCGTGGGAGAGGTACCGGGCGGCAGAGCGCACGGTGGGCGCCGCCGATCGTCTCGCTGCGCCGCTGCCGCCGGAATGGCGGGGGCTGCGCGTTGCCGAGCCGGCGCGCTGTGCCGCGTTCGAGGCGTCGGACTACAAGGCCGGCGGGTTCCTGCCGCCGCGTCTGCCGGACCCCGGCGGCGGGTTCCGCGAGCCGCTGGGCTGCTCGCTCTTCGCGGGCGCCGGGGACTTCGCGGTCGGCGCGGACCGCGTCGTCTCCGCCGAGGCGGCGCACGATGCGGGCCTGTGTGCGCGTCCCGAGGCGCGGGCCGCGTTCGGGGCGGATCCGGACAACCGGCTGTACCTGCCTGCGGTCCTCGCGGCGGCTCGCGCCGAGGCGGTCGCGCGCGGGGACGGCGAGTGGCTGCCGGGCCGCAACCTCTGCTGGTACGTCGGGACGCAGCTGCGGGTCCGCCGTCGCTACGGCCTGAGCGTGTCGCCCTGGGAGGCGCGGCTGTTCGAGGCGGTGCTGCGGGGTTGCACGGCCGTGGCCCCGGCGCCTCGCTGCGACGTGCGCGGCGGCGGCGTGTGGTGACCGCCGTCGACCGGCTGGTCTGGTAGCCCTGGATCCGGCTGTGGCGGTCCGCGGTGCAGTTCCGCAGCCGGAAGGGGCGCCGGCGGCTTCGGCGGCGGGTGGCCTGGCGCTTGGTGGCGCTTTTCGCGTTCGGCCCCTGGGTCCTGCCGTTCGTCGTAGCGTGGGTGGGTGACGAGTTGAACCACTTCGTGCGCGGGCGCGTGCAGGTGCGCGGCAGCGCGGCGCCGGTGACCGGCGTGGCCGTCGTGCTGGTCCTGGTGGCTGCGCCCGCGCCGGAAGCCGAGCCGGTCTGGATGTTGGCCGGACGTCGACGGGTGGTTCTCGACGCATGCGTTCTCGGGTGGGATCTCTGGCGCGCTCTACTTGGTCGAAGTGCGCAGGACGGGATGCGCGGTCCAGCGTGTTGTCGTTCGCCGGTTCTGGCTGGTCGCGCCATGGGCGCGGCGGCTGGTCCTGGAGGTGGGACCGTGCCGGGCGTTGTAGGTGCGGCGGAGCGGTTCGTTCTCCGGGTCGGGGGGCTGTACCCGTTCGTTGTGCTGTGCCGTGTCTGGAGCGCGTCTGCCGGGCTTGCTGCAGGGCTTATCGTGGCGGCGCCGGCGCCTGGTGGTCCGGCGCAGGCGACTGGTTGTGTGTTTGCTGCTGGCCTGCGGGCTGGCCGGTCTGGTCTGGGGAGTCGCTGGCGTTGTGGGCCGGCGGGTCGCGGCTGGCCGGCAACGGCCGGCTGCGCGGGCAGATCCTCGTGCGTCCGCCGGCCGGGTCCGGGGCGGTTCGCTCGGCCGCGGTGCGGCTGGGGGCCGTGGCTCCGGCGGGGCCGGGGGGCCGGGGGGCTGGTCCGGCTGGGGCGGCCGGGTCCGGGGCGGTTCGCTCGGCCGCGGTGCGGCTGGTGCCCGTGGCTCCGGCGGGCCGGCTGGCCGGGCTGCTGTTCGCGCTTGGCGCGCCTGCGCCAGAGGTCGTCGGGCCGGACGTGGACCACGCGGGGCGTTGGAACACGGTCCGTTCGGTGCCCGGGTGGAGCTACGCCGTGGTCGTCGAGGCCGAGGGTTGCAGTCCGCAGATGGCCGGGCGTTGCGGATGCGTTCTGGCTGCGGAGCGTGTGGGTGGAACACCTGATGGGGTCGTGCCGCTTGCGTGAAGGGCTGTTTCAGTGGATTAGTGGGAGCCTCGTGTCGTCGTCCGGTATGTCGGGTGTGTTCTCTTCGAGGTAGTCGATGCACTTGCGGAGCAGGTCCAGGATCTCGCCTGCCATCTGGCAGGGCGGTGGGTGAGTTGCGTCCCACTGTTGGGCCATCTCCAGGATTCGGCTGCGGTTCAACCCGCTGTCCTCGGGCATGCCGTCGATGATGGTCCTCGTGGCGAGGAGCAGGATCTTCATCGGTGTGATGGTGTACCCGATCTGGATGGCCTTGGCCTCGTTCGGCGTGTAGCCGAGAGCGGCCGTGCTCTCGGTCTCGGCGTCCATTTCGTCGATCGTCCTGTCGAGGGCGGCCAGGTGCTTCTCGACGCTTGCGGCGAGCTGTTCGATGCGGCTTGCCTTGGGGTTGCCGGCGCGTCGGCGTCGCCTGGAGTTCTTCTTCATGGTGAGCCCTGCTGGATCTGTCGCGCGGACTTGGTTTCGGGTCCGTTGTCCGGATCGGGGTTGTTTTCTCAGGAGAGTCTGCGGGAGCTCTGGCCGGGCGCGGGGTGTGAGGGCGATAGGCCTTCGCGCGGGATACGGGTCGGCGGTAGGAGGCTCTACGAGTTGTCAGGCTGTTTCTGGGAATCGTCGCAGTGGAAAACAGGCTGCGCACCCATCGCGAAATATGCACGAGATATGCACAGTGTGTGTTTTCGTCTGAAAAACAGGGCTTTGACTCGCCTTCACACGGCGGGGGTCAGTGGTTCGAATCCACTAGCGCCCACCACTGCTTGGCTTTCTCGCGGCAGTGGCTTTCGACGGATCCCTTCCCGATCGCGTTACAGCGGCGAATCCGGCAGGCGCCGCTCCCCCGGCCCGTCGTAGAAGTGCTTCGACGGATCGATGGGGCGCATCGCGTCCTGGCGACGCTGCTCTTCGATGGCGTGCGTCACCAGACCGGGAACCCGCGAAATCGTGAAGAGCATCGTGGCGGTCTGGGCGTCGAGGCCGAGGTCGCCGGCCACGGCGGCGATGGCTCCGTCGGCGTTCAGCGACAGCCTCGGCCGGCCGGTCGCCGCCTGCCGCTCTCCCAGTTCCTGCTCGACGGCGCGGGCGAGCAGGGTGTGCCCGCCCTCGAGCTCCAGCTCGAAGGCGAGCTGCATCAGACGCGCCGCGCGCGGGTCGCGGCGGTGCCGGCGATGTCCGAAGCCGGGCGGAATCTGCCCGCTGCCGCTGCGTTGATCCAGCAGCCGGCGCGCGGCGTCGTCGTACGAGACCCAGTCGCCCACCAATGCGAGTCCGTCGTCGAGAAACCGCATGCAGCCTTCTATGCTCCCCCCGCCGCCGAGGGGCGAGCCGAGAGCCAGCATGCCGGCCGCGGCGGCGGCACGCAGCGGGGCGCCGGTGCCCGCGACGTGCCGCGCGGCCAACGTCGAGGGCGGAGTCGCTCCGTGATCCAGCGACGCCACCAGCAGGGCGTCCATCACGCGGCTCACCGTCGGCGAGGCGATTTCACCGGTGATCAGCAGGTAGATGGCGTCCCCGAACGACAATCGGCCCATCAACTCGTCGAGGGGGTACCCGCGCACCAGGATCTTGTCCGGCTCGACCCGGGTGATGGCGGTCGGCCAGTGGTCGGCCGGCGGCCGATTCGGGGGCGCGTGCGGTGTCTGGGAGCTGGACATCGAGCTTCTCGCTTCGGGCTATCATGCCCCAATGACCGCCAGATAGGGTAGATGACGGTGCTCCTCGTTGTGATCGAGGCCGTATCCGACCACGAACCGGTTCGGGATACGAAAGCCGACCAGGTCCACGGGAACGTCGGTCCGCCGGCGCGCCGGCTTGTCGAGCAGGGTCACGGTGTCGAGGCTCCGCGGCCGCGCCGCGATGAGGTTCTGCCGCAGGGTCTGCAGGGTCAGACCGGTGTCCACGATGTCCTCCACGATGACGATGTGCCGGTCATGGAGATCCGAGCTCGGGCCGTGAAGCAGCCGCGGCGTTCCCGACGTGGTGCTGCCGGAGCCGTAGCTCTGCATCCTGACGAAATCGATGGTGACCGGCCGCGGCATCGCCCGCACGAGGTCGGCCAGGAACATGAAGCTGCCGCTGAGCACGGCGACGAAATGCGGCGTGGCGCCGGCCGGAAAACGGCCGTCGAGGCTGATCGCGAGCTCGGCCACACGGTTGCGGATCTGCTCGGCCGTGTACAGCGGTACCGGAACCCTGGACATGGGACGACGCAGGCGAGAGTACACCATCGGGACCGCGGCGCGGCGCGGGCGGCCGTCGCGCGTCCGGATGCGCCGCAACGACCCAAAGAGGTGCAACATGAAGCGATCCATCGTCGCTGCCGCCGCCGGTGTCGTGCTGTTCGTCGCGGCAGGCTCGCCAGCGCGGGCACAGCCGGCGATCGCCGGTGGACATCCGGATATTCGCCTCTTCTTTCAGGCGATCCACGATGACGGCGACGTTGCCGATGCCGCGCTGGAGCAGATCGCGGCACGCTGGCGGCACGGCTACGCCGGGATCATCTGGGACCTCGTGCGGTTCATGCGGCCCCCCCAGCGGCCGGCGGTCCGGGCCCCGGGCCTCGGCGCCGATCCGACGAATCCCGACGCCGGCGGGCGACTGGAATGGATACGGCCGGAACACCCGAGCACCCGGGTGTGGCGGCGCCTGATGCGCTTTCTCGAGCGGCAGACCGGGCAGCGCTTCCGCGGGGACATCCGGCGGGCGCATCAGTGGATCTGGGACCAGCCGTACGATCCGCATCCGGACTACGGCTTCTTCAAGGGGCAGTGGTACGCCCAGATCGATCCCCGTTTCGCCGACTTCTTTCCGCGCCGGGTGTTCTCGACCATCCGGCTGGACGAGATCGACTGGGGCGGCGTGGACGTCAACGGCATTCCGCCGCTGGAGTACCCCGCGCACCTGGCGGCCGGCGAGGCGGACTACCTCGACGACGACCATGTCGTGTTCGGCGTCGCGGCGGGCGGCGAGACGCGCGCCTATCCGAAGCGGATCCTGGCCTGGCACGAGATGGCGCTCGATCGGCTGGGCGGCGTCGAGCTGACCATCGTCTACTGCACGCTGTGCGGCACCGTCATTCCCTACGAGAGCGTGATCGAAGGCGAGCACATCCGGTTCGGAACGAGCGGCCTGCTGTATCGATCCAACAAGCTGATGTTCGATCACGGCACCCGGAGCCTCTGGAACACCTTCGAGGGCGTGCCGGTGCTCGGCACGCTGGTCGGGTCCGGCAGGCGGCTGACGCACCGGTCGGTCGTCACCACCACCTGGGGCGAATGGCGCCGCATGCATCCCGATACGACGGTTCTCTCGCTCGACACCGGTCACCAGCGGGACTACCGCGAGGGGGTCGCCTACCGCGCCTACTTCAGGACCGACGACCTGATGTTCGATGTCCCGGAGCGCGACGATCGGCTCGACAACAAGGACGAGGTGCTGGTCATGCTTCTCGAGGACGTCAGGGGCGCCCGCCGGCCCCTGGCCGTCTCGGCGGATTTCCTCGAGGACCACCGACTCCACCTGGAAGAGCACGCCGGGCGCCGGCTCCTCATCGTGACGAGCCGCGAGGGAGCGAACCGCGTGTACGACGCCGGCTCGACGACCTTCGAGCGGCTCGCCGGAGACCTCGTCGTCGTCGACGCGGAGGGCGGCCGCTGGCAGGTGACCGAGGATGCGCTGATCGATACGTCGGATCCGGCGCGGCAGGCGCCGCGGGTGGCGGCCCAGCGCGCGTTCTGGTTCGGTTGGTACTCGCAGTTCCCGGAGACGCGCCTGGTCCGTTGACCCGGCCCCGGCCGACGCTACTCGGCGAAGGTCAGTGGGATGTATCCGTGGTCGGGCGTCCACTGCACCCGGCCGCTCGCCCGCGACGCTCCGGGGAGATGGAAATAGACGAGCGCCTCCAGGAGTTGCGCCGCCGCCGGGGTCACCACCTCGCGGGCGATGGCGGTCATGTCGTCGAGCCGCTCCGTCTCGAGGATCACCATCAGCACGCCCGAGACCGAGTTGGCGCTGATCACGCGCCAGCCCGGGCCGCCCATGGCGGGCTGGCCCGGTCGCGGGCCGGCGGACGGGGGAGCGGGGACCTGCAACGTCGCGCTCCGAGGCAGCGCCGGGGCGTCCACCGCCGGCGGATCGGTGGAGAATCTACCGACCTGGATGGCTGCCGCCGCCAGCGCGCCGAGGGTCGCGACGGTGACGCCGGTTGCGGCCAACCGTGGCAGGCGGCGCGGGCGACCGGACGGCTGCGGGTCCGGTTTCGCCGGGGCGTTCATGGCGTCCTTCCCGCCGGCGCGTCATCTGTCGTGGCTTCCGGGCCGCGATCCGGGCCGCTGGCAGAATCGGCCGCGGCTGCAATATCCTGTGGACAGCGAGAACCCGAGAGGCGCATGCGGGCGCGGAATGATCCGCGCCTGCAACAGCGAAGGAGTGCAGCAAGCATGAGACGACTGTGCGTTCTGGCTGCCGCCCTAACCGTCGCCGCGTTCGGCGCCGGCGGTGCGCTGGCGGCCGAGCTCGATGTCGGCGACGTCGCGCCGCCGTTCGAATTGCCGGGCAGCGACGGGAACACCCACACCCTGGCCCAGTACGAGGGCCGGACGGTGGTGCTGGCGTGGTTTCTCAAGGCCTTCACCGGTGGTTGAACGGCCGAGTGCGAGTCGCTGCGTGACTCCAGCGACCAACTGAACCAGTTCGACATTCAGTACTTCATGATCAGCGTCGACGACGCCGAGACCAACCGGCGGTTCGCCGAATCGCTCGACGCGAACTTTCCGATCCTGAGCGATCCCGGCCGGGGCGTCGCCGACGCGTACGGCGTCATGAACGCGGCGTGGTCGATGCCGAACCGGTGGACGTTCATCATCGGTCCCGACGGGAAGATTCTCAGGATCGACAAGCGGGTGAGCATGTCGCGGGCGGGACAGGAACTGGTCGCCCACCTCACCGAGCTGGGCGTGACCCGGAAGTAGGAAGCGCGCGTCGGAAACAACTCGAACGGCGGGCGACGCCCCGCGCGTCGTCCGCCGGTTCTCGCCTGGTTGGGAATGCGGTCAGCCGGCGCCAGCCCGGCGCCGTCTGCGTCGGCACGATTCCTGTGGCGCCGACTACCGGTTCGACTCGGAGCCTTCCGACTTCTCGTCGACTTTCATCTCGTCCTTGAATCCCCGGATCGCCTGGCCCAGTCCCTTGCCGAGACCGGACAGCCGGTTGGCGCCGAAGATGAGGATCACGATGACGAGAATGATGATCAGTTCCATCGGGCCGACGGGACCAATCAGCGCGAGCATCAGTTCAGGGTGCATCGTATGACCTCTCTCTACGTTTCCCGATTGTAGATCGATTCCCGCGGCGGTCCCACGGAATGCGACGATCCGCTCGTCGAGGAGACCCGGACAACGGCCGACCTTTCGTGTTACGTTAGGCGGCCAGATGACCGACACGCCCGCATCCGACGTTCAGGCGGTCCAGGACGCGCAGGCCCGGTTCGACGAGCAGCGCCGCCGGGTCGGCCTGCTGCTCGGGCCGGCGCTGTTCCTGCTGGTGCTCCTCGTTCCGTTCGGCAGCCTGACCCCGGAGGGGCACCGGCTGGCCGCGGTCATGGCGCTGGTCATCGTCTTCTGGACCACCGAGGCGCTGCCGCTGGCCGTCACGGCTCTGCTCGGGCCGGTTCTCGCGGTCATCCTGCGCGTGGCGCCGGTACGGGACGTCCTCGCGCCGTTCGCCAATCCGCTGATCTTCCTCTTCATCGGCAGCTTCATCCTGGCGCAGGCGCTGTTCGTGCACCGCGTGAACGAGCGCATCGCCTACGGGGTCCTGTCGTGGCGCTTCATCGGCGCCCGGCCGACCCGCATTCTCGTGGCCTACGGCGCCCTCGCCGCGTTCCTGTCGGCCTGGATGAGCAACACCGCCACGACCGCCATGCTGGTGCCGATCGGGGTGTCGCTGGTCGTCTTCATGGAGTCCGAGGGGAAGCTGCCGAAGCACTACGGCACGGCGCTCATGCTGATGACCGCCTACGGCTGCTCCATCGGCGGCATGGCGACGCCGGTCGGCACGCCGCCCAACATCATCGCCATCGGCTTCATCGGCGAGCAGCTCGGCGTGCGGATCTCGTTCGTCGAGTGGATGCTGCTGGCCGTGCCGGTCACGGCGATCTTCATGGGGATCGTCTTCGTCTACCTGAACTGGGTCGGACGGACCGGCGTGACGGAGATCCCGGGCGCGGAGGCAATCATCGCCGAGCGGCAGCGCGCGCTCGGTCCCTGGAAGCCGGGCGAGCGGAACGCGGTCATCGCGTTCGGGGTGACCGTGCTGCTCTGGATCGGGCCCGGCCTGCTGCCGTTGCTTCTCGGGCGCGAGCACCCGTTCGCCGTGGCGGTGCTCTCCAGCGTCCCGGAGTCGGTGGCGGCGCTGACCGGCGCCGTCCTGCTCTTCCTGCTGCCGGTGAGCAGCACCCAACGGTCGACGCTCACCTGGAAGCAGGCCGCGCAGATCGACTGGGGCACCATCCTGCTCTTCGGCGGCGGGCTCGCGCTCGGGACGCTGTCCGGCGCAACCGGGCTCGCGCAGGTCGTCGGGGAAGGGATCACAGGTCTGGTACCGTCCAACGGCGTGGTTCCCATCACCTTCGCGGCGACGCTCTTCACCGTCGTGCTCTCCAACACGATGTCGAACACCGCCGCCGCCAACATCGCGGTGCCCATCGTGATCTCCATCGCCGTGGCGGCCGGCGTCGATCCGATCACGCCGGCCGTCGCCGCGGCTCTCGGCGCGTCGGTGGCGGTGGTGCTGCCGGTGTCGACGCCACCCAATGCCATCGTCTACGCATCCGGGCGCATCCCCATCACCCACATGATCAAGTACGGTCTCCTGATGGGTGTCCTCGCCATCGTGCTGGTGCCGATCGTGACGCTGGCGATGATGAGCCTCGTCGGCATCGGGGGCTGATCGCCCGCTTGCGCGATCCGGCCGCCGGTCCTATCGTCTCGGTAGCGGGCAGCGACGAGGATTTACCGTGGCGGGACTTCGTGATTCTGCCGCGGCTGCGAGGATGATCCAGGTTCTTATGGGAGGTTGACATGAGCAGGCAGCGCATGGCGGCGTGCATGGTGGCGGCGGCGTTGGCGGCGGCGCCGGCAGCGGTCTCGGCGCAGGCCCCGGAGGGCTGGACGGTTCCCCGTCTGGCGGACGGCCGGCCCGATCTGCAGGGGGTCTGGGCAAGCGACTCGGCGACGCCGCTGCAGCGGCCCGAAGAGCTGGGGGACAGGGAGTTCCTCACCGACGAAGAGGTGGCGACCCTGGCCGCGCACGCCAGCGAGTACTCCGTCGTGGGGGGCGATGCGGTGTTCGGCGAGACGCCGTTCCGGCGGGCGCTGGCCGCCCTGGCGGCGGAGCCGGCCGACGAAGAGCAGGCTGCGAACCGGCCGCGGCGTCGATCGACCGGCAGCTACAACCAGTTCTGGATGAGCGGCCGCTGGTTCGAGAACCGCACGTCGCTGATCGTCGATCCGCCGAACGGACGCATGCCTCCCAGGACCCCCGAGGCGGAGGAGCGCGCCGCGCGGCGGCGGGCGGAGCGCACGTCGCCTCTGCCCGAGCGGCCGACCCTGGCCGACGAAATAGTGCGCATCGATCCGAACATCCGTTGTCTCGGCGGCGGCGTGCTGCTGAGCGGGCGCGGGTACAACAGCACGTACCAGATCTTTCAGACGCCCACGCAGGTGGCCATCCTGAAGGAGATGTACCACGAGACCCGGCTGATCCCGATCGGCGGCGCGGCGCCGAGCCGGCTCGGGCCGCCGCGCGCCGCCCGAGCCCCGCGGGCGCCCTGGGGGGGGGCGACCCCGGGGGGGGGGAGGGGGGGCGCGGAGCGGGCTCGCCCCGCCGAGCGCCGCCGGATCCTCGCGGGCGCATTGGGAGGGCGACACCCTGGTGGTGGAGACTGCGAACCTCTCGCGCGGCGCGAGCGGCTCGACGCGCGACGTGCACGTGACCGAGCGCTTCACGCGCGTCGGCCCGGAGCTGCTGCAGTACGAGTACACCCTGGACGATCCGGCCACCTGGACGGCGCCCTGGACGGCGCGCATCTTCATGCGGCCGTCGCCGGGCACCGGAGTCGTCTACGAGTTCGCCTGTCACGAGGGGAACTACGCGATCGAGCACGCGCTGCGCAACGCGCGGTTCCTGGAGGCGCAGCAGGGCCAGTAGGGTCCAGACGCGGAGCGGCGGCACGCCCGATTTCGGGCTCGTTCGTCGCTCCGCCGATTTCCGCCGAAAATCGCGGGCCGTCCGCCTCTACCGCACCGGGACGATGGGCAGGATCACATGCGAGGGGTGGGCGGCCTCGTGGTGGATCGAGTTGTCCGCGCGGATCGCCCGCCGGTTCCGGCCGAGCGGCTCGCCGGTGTTCGGGTTGACGTCGAAGCGCGGGAAGTTGCTGCTCGAGATGTCGATGCGGATCCGGTGGCCCGCCTGGAAGCGGTTCGCCGTCGGGTAGGGCCGGATCTCGAACTCGTGGATCTCCCCCGGCGTCATCAGCTCCGGCCGGCTCGGTGAGTTGCGATAGCGCGCTCGCAGGATCCCGTCAGTCACGTTCATGTCGAAGCCGGTGGGGAAGTCCCGGCTCGGCGGGTGGACGTCGACCAGCTTGACGGTGAAGTCGGTGTCCACAGCCGTCGACGATGCGTACAGCGTGACCGAGATGGGGCCGATCACCTCCACCGGTTCTTCCAGCGGCGCGGTCTGGAAGACCACCACGTCGGGCCGCGTCTTCAGGGGGAGGTAGGGCGGCCGCGATCCGTAGAAGCCGTTCTCCGAGCCGCCCCGCAGGCTTCGGAACTCGCGTTCCCGCTGATCGTAGGCGCCGCGCTTGAGCACGCCCGAGAACGAGCCTCCGATGGTCGGCACCGGGTGGGCCGGGTCGTAGGTATAGGTGGTGGGCGGTACCCCGTCTGCCGGCGGGGTCGTGCGCAGCGTGCCGTCCGCGTGGAAGTAGTAGCGGGTTGGTTCCGCCTCGGGCAGCGGCCACTCTTCGGCGTCGCGCCAGTAGCCGCCGTGGCGCAGCCGGCCGTTCTCGTCCCTGCGCCCGTCCCCCGTGCCCATTACGAACAGGCGGATGGACGGCCACCGATCGGCCCCGGTGGGCCGGCCCTTCAGATGGCGGTCGAACCACTGCAGGTGCAGCGCCGTCGCGAAGTCGGGCAGCGCGGCCGCCGGTCCGAAGTCCACGTCGCCGGCGTAGGAGCGGGTGTTTCCGCCGTGCGTCCAGGGGCCGACCAGCAACCGTTGCGGTGCGGTCTTGACCGCCGACAGTCCGCGGAAGTTCTCGAACATGCTGCCGCAGTAGGGGTCGTACCAGCCGGCGACGTGCAGCATCGGCACGTCCGCCGTCCGGCCGTAGTAGCGGCGCCAGCTCACGCCGATGCGGTCCCAGTGCCGGAAGTCGGCGTCGGGAGCGTCGTCGTCCCCGCGCGTCATCTGCGTGAGCACGTACTCCTCGAACTTGGGGGCCGCGGCCAGCGGACTGAGGCCCGGCCGCAGCGGCATCGCCGCGAACCAGTCGGCGACCTCTTCCGCCTCGAACGCGGCGCGCACCACCGGGTCGGGCGAGACCCGGAGCTGGTCGAAGGCCCAGCCGAGCTGCTGCCCCAGCTCGAACGCGCCGTGGTTGCGGACCTTGTGCGCCCAGGGACGGGAGATGCCCCCCTGGTTGAGCAGTAGCGCGCGCAGGTGCGGCGGGTTCATCTTGGCCGCGTCCGCCTGCGTGTGTGCGCCGTAGGAGGTGCCGAACATTCCGACGTCGCCCGACGTGTAGGGGAGTGCGGCGGCCCACTCGACGGTGTCGTAGCCGTCGGGGGCGTCGAAGTCGTGGTACTTCGAGAACGTGCCCTCCGATTCGTAGCGCCCGCGGGTGTCCTGGAGCACGACCACGTAGCCGCGCTCGACGAAGTACAGGCTGCGCTCCACCAGCCCGCGTCCGCTCTTGCCGTAGGGGGTGCGCTGCAGCAGCACCGGCAGCCGCTCGGCGACCGGCACGCCGTCGCGTGCGGGCCGATACACGTCGGTGGCGAGGCGGACGCCGTCGCGCATCGGCACCATGACGTCCTCGGCGAACAGGACCGCTTCGTACGCGGTCTGCGCTTCGGTACCGGCTGGGAGACTCCCGATTGCGAGCGTCGTCAGGACGACGAGGGCGAGCCCGATTCCCGGCTTCTGCATCAGCGTGCTCCCGCGTCCGGCCGTTTGTAGACCCGGCCGTCCTTGACGATGGCTGCTACGTTCCGAAGGTCTCGCATGCTCAGCAGCGGGTTGCCGTCGACGACGATGATGTCGGCCCGCTTGCCGGGGGTGAGGCTGCCGATCTCGTCGCCCAGGCCGAGGTACTCGGCGTTGCGCCGGGTGGCGGTGACCAGGACCTCCATGGGCGGGAAGCCGAAGCCGACCATCAGGTCCATCTCCTGCCAGGTGGCGTCGGTGTGGAAGTTGAGCGGCGTCCCGGCGTCGGTGCCGACCAGCAACCGCACGCCCGCGTCCCGCAATTGGCGGAGCTTCGCGCCCATCGCCTCGAACCGGTTTACCCGCAGCCCGCCCCCGAAGTAGCCGAATCGCCGCGGGTTCTCGAGGGAGCGACGAACGTCCGCCCACAGGTCGGGTGGCGTCAGCGCCCGCGCCCGCCGATTGTCGCGCCGGTCCGGCCACTCGACGGCCAGGCCCTGCGCCATCGTCTGGATCATCGTCGGCACCACCCAGGTCTGCCGGTCCACCAGGCCCTGGATGACGTCGGGGTGTATGGAGGGACTGTCACCCGCCGACAGATAGAGGTGCTCGATGCCGTCCTGGCCCGACCGGATCCGCATCAGCAGGTCGTCGCGGTCGCCCACGTGCCCGGTGACCCGGAGCCCGCGCCGGCCGGCCTCCGCCGCGATGGCGCGCAACTGCGCTTCCGAGAGCCCGGTGTGGACCTTGAGGATCCCCGCGCCCTGTGCGATGGCGGTGCGCGCCGCGCCGCGGGCCTCCTCCACGGTGCGGACGTTCACGGTATGGGTGCGGCGGTGGTGGCGCCCGACCTGCTCGGCGGTCCAGTTGGTGATCCAGCCCATGCTGGCGATCACGCGGGGGCCCGGAATCGCGCCGCTCTCGATGCGCCGCTGCGTGGCGACGAGGGCGTCCGGGTTGCCCGCGAGGTCGACCGCCGTGGTGACGCCGCTCATCAGGAGCTGGCGGGCGGAGACCGCCATGACGTCGGCGTAGTCCGTACGATGCGTGCCGTGCCAGTGCTGGTAGTCGGAGTGCCCGAGGATGTCCAGGTGTACGTGGACGTCGATCAGCCCCGGCATGACGGTCATCCCCGTGGCGTCGATGACCTCGGCGCCGGCGGGTACCGCAAGCGCCTCCCGGCTGCCCGCGGCGACGATGCGGTCGCCGTTCACCAGGACGATTCCCCCGGGCAGGGGCGGTCCCTCGTGACCGTCGATGAGCAGGCCGCCGACGATGGCCAGGGTGGCGGATTCGGGCTGCGGATCCCGCTCGCCGTCGAACGGCTGCGCCGCCGCAGGCGCCGCGCAGGCCAGGATCGGGACGAGGGCCGCGAGGAGATTGTGGCGCCAGGGGCGTCGTGTCGGGACCATGCGCGACCTCCAGAGTCTCATCGCCTGAATCTCGCCGCCGGAGTTCGTTGCCGGCCAGGCGTCACGACGGCAGTCGGAACGCAAGGTACTCGCCCGGGTAGCCGCGACCGCTGACGGCGAGGACGATGTACTGCCGGCCGCCGGCCAGATACGTCATCGGCGACCCCGACTGCGGGGCCGGCATGAACACCGCGCCCACTTCGTTTCCCGTCGTCTTGTCGTAGGCCCGGAGCATCGCTCCTCGCCCGGCCGGCGTCCGGTGGAAGCCGCATTCGCCCATCACGACCAGCGTCCCGGTGACGAGCGGGCCGATCAGGTGGGTACAGGGCTCGCCGGTGCGCGGGATCTCCAGATCCGCCAGCGCCGGGTGGTTCCGTACCAGGTCCGGCGTGTCGCCGAGCGGCCGCTGCCACAGGATGTCGCCCCGGTCGAGGTCGATGGCCGAGAGACGGCCGTAGGGCGGCTTGACCAGCGGCAGCCCGCGCACGTTGAGGTCGCGCAGCCCGCCGTGCCCCACGCCGTGCTTCGCCGTCCCCTTGACGTAGCGCATGTCGGAGACCTCCGGGCCGGGGCTCGGAATCAGCTCCCAGGAATAGAAGCCGGTCCGCGACGGCACGTACAGGATGCGGGTCTCGGGATCGTAGCCGCCGCCGGGCCAGTTCGTGCCGCCGCTGCCGGCGCCGAGGCCCAGCGTGGCGATCGGGCCCTCCGGCCGGCTGACCACCGGCGGCGTGAACATCGGTCCGAGCCTGTAGCGCGAGACCAGCTCGACCGCTTCGGCGCGCAACGCGGGCGTGAAGTCGATCAGGTCGTCCAGCGAGGCGCCCTGCCGGTCGTAGGCGGGCGGCTTCGTCGGGAAGGGTTGGGTGGGGGAGTACCACTCACCCGGAACGTCGCCCCGCGGCACCGGCCGTTCCTCGATCGGCCAAACCGGCTCGCCCGTGGCCCGGTCGAAAACGTAGAGGAAAGCCTGCTTGCCGGGCTGCGCCACCGCCCTGATGGTCCGCCCGTCGACGGTGATGTCGGCCAGTATCGGCGGGCTGGCCATGTCGAAGCCCCAGAGGGGATGGTGGACGAGCTGAAAGTGCCAGAGCCGCTCGCCGGTGAGCAGATCGACGGCGACGAGGCTCTCGCCGAAGAGGTTGTCGCCCGGCCGGTGCCCGCCGTAGTAGTCGCCGGTCGGGGACTCGACCGGCAGATAGGCGATGCCCAACTCGGGATCGGCCGAGATCTGCGTCCAGACGCCGTTGTTGCCGTTGGTGCCCCACGAATCGCCGAGCCAGGTGTCGGCTCCGAACTCGCCGGGGCGGGGAACCGTGTTGAAGGTCCACAGGCGGCGGCCGGTGCGGACGTCGAACGCCTGCACGAGTCCCTTGATGTGGTTGTGCGTGGGCGGCGCCGCGCCATCGGCGAAGGTGCCTCCCACGATCACCACGCCGCGCGCGACTGTCGGGGTGGCGTTCGACCCGATGGCCCCTGTGACCGGGTCGATCCGCCGCCCGTCGCCCACGAAGGCCGCTGCCTTCAGGTCGACCGCGCCGCCGATTCCGAAGTCGGGAATCCGCGCGCCGGTGATCGCGTCCAGCGCCACCAGGCGAAATCCGATGGTCACGTAGAGGATGCGTGCGTGCGTACCGTCGGACCAGTACGCGAGTCCGCGGCCCGACAGGCGGCGCGGCGACGCCGCCGCCCGCTCGCCCTCGTCCTCCCGGTGCATCCAGAGCAGCTCGCCGGTGGCGGCATCGAGCGCGACCACGGTGCGGCGTGTGCCGCCGGTGGCATAGAGCACGCCGCCGGCCATCAGCGGGGTCCCGGACAGCTTGAACTCGGGCGCGGGACCGAGATTGTCCGTTCCGAAGCGCCAAGCGAGCTCCAGAGTGCTGAAGTTCGAGGCGTCGATCCGGTCGAGCGGCGAGTAGCGCGTGTGCCCGGCGTCGCCGCCGTAGCTCGGCCACTCGCCGTGCTCCGTGGTCAGGGCGCGAACAGCCGGTTCGTCACCCGCAGGCTGACCGGCGACGGCGGCCGGCAGGACGCCGAGCGCCAGCAGGACGGCGCCGGGCGCGCAAAGATGCCGAGACATGCCTCGTATCATAAGACCGGCATGCGCGTTCCGGCGATCATTCCGACCAGGGATTGAGGACGGGAACGTCCGCGGCGCGGAAGTCGTTCTCGTTGCGCGTGCAGACGGTCAGCGCATGCACCTGCGCGGTCGCCGCGATGAACAGGGTCTTGTGCAGCTCGGACACCACGTTCGCGTCTAGCAGCCAGCCGTTCAAAGGTCGACCTCGCGAACCGGGCTCCGGATGCTGCCACTCCCGAACTCCAGGCGGTTCAGCGGGGATCCGGACAGAAGAACACACGGAACGGCCGGCAGCCGTCGACCGGTTTCGGGCCGCTATGCCGTCAGCCTGTCGAGCGGGCCCGACACGTCGACGAAGTCGCCGCGCTGCCCGCGCACCTGCCGCAGGCCGACGTGGTCCACGTCGAGCCCCATCGCGCGCGCCACGCTCACCAGCAGCCGCTGGTGCGGCACGCCGGCGAACCGCGTTCTGCCGCCGGTCAGGACCTGTGCCGGAACCCGCATCTCGACCGGGGTGCGGTCTGGCCAGTGGAGGTAGCGCCCCGTCCGGAAGGCCCACGAGCCGCCGATCAGCACCGGGTTGTAACGGCTGTAGCCGTGCCAGCCGTCGCCGAGCTCCGAGCCCCAGACGATGAGCGTATTGTCCATCACCGAGCTGCCACCGGCGTCCGGGGTCGCCTCCAGCGTGCTGACCAGACGCGCGACCTGCCGGGCGTGGTGCCGGACGTAGCCGGTCATCGCGGCGTGCTTGGCGGCGTCGTCGTAGATGTAGTGCGCGATGCCCTTGTGGACCTTGTCGCTGATGTGGTCGGCGCCGAACTCCGCCGTCGGCATCTCGCCGAGCGAGAGCGAGACGACGCGCGTGATGTCGCAACCGAATGCCGCGGCGATGATGTCCGTGAAGGCGTCGAAGCGCCGGTCGTACCGCTCGAACGCGGCGGCGGGCCGCGGCGGGGCGTCGCAGGCGAGCGTCGCGAGTCCTTCCAGCCGCCCCCCGAGCCGGTCGACGAGTCCGAAATGAGACTCGATCCGCGCCCGATCCAGGGAATCGAATCCGCGCGCGGTCGCCCGGTACTCGCGATACGCGAAATCGAGGGTCGTGCGGCGGCGGGCGCCGACCGCATCGCCGGTCGAGGCTGGTCCGAAGACCCGCTCCCAGGCGTCGAGCGGCGTGTTCTCCGCGGGCAGGCGCACGCCGCCCAGGTTGTAGGCGATGGGTCGGCCGGCCTCGAGCGCGGCGTCGACCGACAGCTCCAGCGACGGCAGCCGGTCGGGCCGCGCGAGGTGGGCGGCGACGAGCTGATCCAGCGAGGCGGACCTCGACCGCGTGTCCCGCTCCGAGAAATCGGCGTTGTTGCCGGTCCAGGCGTGAATCCAGCCCCGGTCATGGCGGTTGCCGCCGGCGTCGAGCTCGGCCGTCGCCAGCGACAGGCCGTCGAGGACGAGGAGGCGGCGCCGGTGCGGGTGGAGCGGAGCCAGCGGCGCGCTCAGCTCGCTCTCGTCCAGGGACGTCAGATCGAGCGACCAGGGCTGCGACTCCGGCATCCCCGCCGGACGCATCCGCCATGCGGCGTGGGGCCAGCCGTGGCAGTGACTGATCACGACGAGCCGCCGCGGCGGCGCCCCGGTCTCGGCGAAGGCCCGCGGCACGCCGCCGGGCCAACCGGCGCCGAGGGCCGTGAGACCCCCGAGCTGAAGAAGATGCCGCCGCGAGATCATCGGGTGCCTCCTGGAACGTCTGCCTGCCGGCCGGTGCGAAAGAGATCGCTGCCGGCGATCGAGACCAGCAGCTCCCCGATCGAGTCGTTCTCGCGGAATCCTCGCTGTATGGTCTCGAGTCCCGGCGCCGCCGCCTCGATCCGATCGCCTAGCGCGTAGCGCGCCCAGTGCAGCGCGTAGCAGTCGCGCACGCGGTCGCTCGCCGCGAGCTGGCGGACGAAGTCGATGCCGTCGGCGAACGTGAGCGTCTCGCCGCCGGGCAGCGCCAGCGATCCGCTCGCGTCGACCGCCTGCCCGTTGTCGCGGGCGCGCCAGGCGCCGAGCGCGTCGTAGTGCTCGAACGCGAATCCCGGCGGATTGATCCGCCGGTGGCACGCGGCGCAGGTACGCGGCGCGGTGGCCGCGGCGGTCCGCTCGCGGTTGGTGCTCTCGACCGCCAGGCTGTCGGGCGGCAGCGCGGTCTCCGCCCCTTGAATCGGCGTGCCCAGCTCCAGGCAGGCGATCCGCTCGAGCACGTGAACGCCCCGCAGAATCGGCCCGGGCTGCACGGCGTAGGCGCCCACCGCGAGGACCGAAGGGTGCGTCAACACGCCGGCGCGCTGGTCTTGGGGAAACACGGCGGGGTAGAGGGTGAGCGGCGCCTTGCGCCCGATGGACGCCGCCACGAACTCGATCTGCCGGGTCACCGCGGGCCGGTCGGGAAGGCGGGCGACTCCGTCTCCGTAGATCGGGGCCGTCGCGTCCGACAGGAAGCCGCGGTGGTCGGTCATCAGCGCGGTGAAGGTGCCGTCGCCGTCGAAGACGGTCCGCTCGACGAAGAGCTCGGTCTCCAGTTTCATGGAGTGCCGCACCGGCCCCAGGATGGTCGGCCACTCCACGTCGTCGTCGCGCGCGGTCGCCAGCTCGGGCGCGATGCCGAACAGCGGTCCGAAGGCTCGACGGGCGGGCGCGATGCGCAGCACCTGGTCGGTACCGAGCCACTGGTTGTGGAAGTGGACGACGGCGGGCCGGGCCTTCGGGTCTTCGAGCATCCGCCGCGCCTGCCGCTCGACGCCCGGCCGCCCGGTCAGCTCGCCGGATCCGGCCGCCGCGAACAGCTCCGCGTCGGGCATCGAATCCCAGAGAAAATAGGAGAGGCGGGTCGCCAGCTCCCACGGCGTGGGGTTCCCGCCCGCGGCAGCCTGCTCCTCGATGCGGAAATGGAACGCCGGCGCCTGCAGGATGCCGGCGACGGTGAGCGCGACCGCTTCTTCCAGCCGGCCGGCCGCGGCGTTGGCGCGCCAGAACGCCTCGATCCGCTCCTGCTCGCCCGCATCGAGCGGCCGTCGCCAGGCGCGCGCGGCGAACCGGTCGATGCTGGCCTGCGCGCAGCGCTCCCGGTCGGGGGGCGACGACGCGGCCCAGTCGTCGCAGGCGAAGAACGTCGGCGACAGGAGCGCGAACGCGGCGAAGTGCATCGCCGCCAGGTGCAGCTCCTCGACTTGGTAGGACGACGGATTCTGTCCCTGGACAAGCCCCTCGAAACCGCCGGCGCCCGGCTCGGCGGGGAACCGCCAGGGCCAGACCGGGGGCGGCGGCGGGGGCAGGAAGACTCCCTTGCTCGCCGCGCGCCGCGGGCTCAGCGTGTCGGCCAGGGCCGGCCGCGGCGGCCAGCGCTCGCCGTCGCGCGGAAAGCCGAGCAGATCGGCGATGGTGTTGTTGTACTCGGTGGGGGTCAGCGCCAGCGGCGGTGTGCGTGGGACGGGGTTCGGCTCGGCCGGCTCGTTCGCCCGATCCTGGGCGATGGCGGTCGCGCCGACCAGGACTGCAAGCACGAGTGTCGCGGCGGATTTCATGGCGGTGACTCGCCGGACATCGATGGCGTTTCAGGCTCCGTCAGGATTCTACCGGCCGGTCGGCGCGGAGGGAGTCAGGAGGTCGCGGACGCCTCGAATCTCGTCGCGGACGCTTCGAAGTGTATCACCGTTGCCCGGCCACGAAGCGGCGCAGGTGCGGCCCCGAGCGGCGCACGTCTCGCGGACGTTTCCGCTGGGGGGCGGTCGGCGCCGCCCGATTCGGGACATGGCGCTCTTGCCTACCTGCTGGAGCTGTACCGGGAAAGCGGTGCGTTCGACCAGGACGTGGACGCGGCCCTGGAGGTGATGCGCGAGTGGTACAACGGCTACCGGTTCGCCAGAGGCGCGCAGGCGGCGGCGCGGCTGCGGGAGGCGCGGGCGCAGTTGCGGGGCTATCTGGCGGACGAGGCCCTGCGCCGCCGGTCGGTGCGGTACGTCGGCCTGGCCGTGGTGTTCCACGGCTGGGAGATGGCGGTCTGCGAGGCGGAATGACCGTCGAGCTCTCCGAAGATGGTGCCGTTGACGGATCTGAAGACCAACCCCAGCCGTGTGGTCCGGCAGGTGGCCGAATCGCGCCGCCGGTTGCTCGATGGCCGTCGGGTTTCGCACGGCCGCGTCGGCGCTGGCGGATCTTGAAGATTCGCGTGCGTGGCACGCGGGGCGGGGAGCTCCGGCCGCTGGACGTCGGCGCCCCGGGTCCTTCCGACTGACCGTCGAGCCGGCGTCTTCGTTGCCTCATGCTCCGGCCGGAGGGCCGCGCTACGGGATCTTGGATCCATTAATCGGGATCCCACCGGGGGCGCCGGGGCGGGCGCCGGCGCGGCAGCCAACGATTGCGGGCGCTACGGGACTCGCGCTGGTCGCAGGTGGAGTGGCCCGGAGTATGCACCACAGGGACGAGCAGGCGACGCGCGCTGCAAGAGGGATTTGCAACCGGCGCGCGTCTGCGCTGGGTTGCAGTTTCGCGGTCTTTCCACCGTCCCTTCGCGACCTTCCCACCTCAAAGGAGGACTGGAGCCGAAACTGACGCGTAGGCGTCGCTGTTGTCTGCACAACGCAATGATCACGTGAGCGCTGGTTTCCGACCGACCACGTGATCGCCCGTTTTCGGCTCTAGAAAAGAGGGTGAACAGTGCGAAGGCTTACGATGTTCTTGACCGTCGTGGCGCTTGTCGGCGCGACGGCCACATCGGCTCTGGCACAGCAGGGTCGCACCGAGCTTCGGGGAAGGGTCACCGACGAGACGGGAGGTGCGCTCCCGGGGGTGACCGTCTTCATCCAGAACGAGGCGGACGGGACGTTCCGCGAGGTGATCACCAGCGGTGACGGCAGCTACTTCGCGGCCCAGTTGCTGCCGGGGACCTTCTCGGTCACGGTGGCCCTGCCAGGCTTCACCACGTTCCAGATCACCGGCTTCGAGCTCCGGGTCGGTGCGACGCTCCCCCTCGACGTCGTCCTGGGCGTGGGCGCCCTCGAGGAGACGGTCACCGTCTCCGGGCAGGCCCCGCTGGTCGACCTCACCTCGGCCGAGGTGGGCGGCACCCTGGACAGCGCGGAGCTGACGGATATGCCGCTGCAGAACCGCAGCGCGTTCGCCGCGATCTCGCTGCTGCCGGGGATCCAGTTCCTGCCGTCGGCCTCGGGGGGCAACGACACGATCATCGCCAACGGGCAGACCACCGCGTCCAGCAGCCTGAACGTCGACGGGGGCTCCAACAGCGACTCCAGCAGCGGCGGCGCCGGCGGCAGCCAAGTAAAGGTGGCGATCGAGTCGGTGCAGGAGTTCCAGGTCGTCAGCGGGCAGTTCGACGCCGAGTTCGGCCGTTCCAGCGGCGCCGTCATCAACGCGGTGACCAAGCGCGGCACGAACCAGTGGTCCGGCGCCGGCTTCAGCTACAGCACGAGCACGGCGATGACGGCGCGGAACTTCTTCAACGCCCAGCAGTTCGCGGAGGACGCGAGCGTCGAGAAGCCGACGAACAACAAGTACGAGTTCGGCGGCGTGTTCGGCGGGCCGATCGTGCAGGACAAGGCGCATTTCTTCGTCAGCCTCGAGCGCCGGCTCACCAACCCGGCCCGGGCTCTCATCCTGCCCAGTCGTGGTGCCGGCCTGCCCGATCTGAGTTGGTCGGCAGCCGAGTCGTGGCGTGCATGGAACACCATGTACCGGGTGGACCATCAGGTCAACGGCAACAATTCGTGGGCGCTGCGGTTGATGCGCGAGACGAGTCCGGAGACCAACAGGTACGGAAACCGGACGCTGACCTCGGGGCATGACGCTTGGGACGAGGAGTACATCTGGGTCGGCAGCTACACCAGCGTCATCGGAAACAACGTCGTCAACACCGTGCGGCTCACCAGAAGTTACGAGGACAATGGGGGCGGCCCTCCCGCCTGGTGGGAGCTGGACGGGCCCGGGCTCCGCGACGGGCAGATGCGGAACTTGACGCCCGCCCTCGTCCACGACAGCTTCCAGGACGGGGTTGCGCCGTGGGCAGGCGCGCGAGTCGACTCGCAATGGCAGTACAACAACACCACGTCGTGGTTCGTCCCCGACATGATGGGCGATCACGACTTCAAGTTCGGCGGCACGTTCCACCGTTCGTTCATCGACGACTTCCGAGAGAGCTTTCTGGGTGGTGAATTTCATTTTGCGTCCGACATGCCGTTCAACGTCAACGACTACTCGACCTACCCTGAACGGCTCCGGGTTCGCGTCGGCGCGCCCGCCGGCAACGAGTTCGCCTACCCCATCAACACGTTTGAAACGTTCTTCCAGGACAAGTGGACGCTGAACGAACGCTGGACGGTGGGGCTCGGCGTGCGGTGGGACGCCGAGCTGCTGAACGCGAAGCGGGTCGACAATCCGCTGATGGTGCCGGAGACCGATCCACGGGACTGGAACAACATCTCGCCCCGGCTCTCGATTGCCTACGACGTGACGGGCGACGGCCGATCCGTCCTGCGGGCGGGCTACGGGCACTTCTATGATCGGACGCTCTTCAGCGGGCTGGACAACGTCCTTCAGGATCCGGTCTTCAGCAACTCCTTCGTCGCCTCCTTCCCCCGCGGTGGGGGGGACCAGGGCGGACAGGAGGATCCCGGGCCGAGGAACGGCATGCCGATCCAGGATCCCGATTTGGCGCAGGCCCTCCGCATCGGCTCCGCGGCGGCCGGAGAATGCGGGCCGGCGACCGCGCGCGACGGCGCGACGCACTGCCCGCTGGTGAATCACGACTTCATACAGTCGATCTACCCCGGCAGCGCGACCCGCTTCAACGAGGCCAACACCTTCATCGACAACTACCGCCGGCAGCAGCCGTTGTTCGCTCAGTTCACGGTGGGGTTCGAGCGCGAGCTGATGCCGACGCTGTCGGTCGCGATGGACTACGTCAACATCCGGGGCAGCCAACTGCTCAACCGCATCAACTACGTGGCGCCGTTGCGCGACGGAATCAACAGCAGCGACGAGCTCACGTGGTACGACGTGTTCCCGTACCAGAACGGGCCGGGAGGGGGCTACACCGGGGTCTACAACCGGGACGACACGGTGAACTACCCGAGCTGCCCAGGCGCGGTGGGCGCCGGCTACTACAGCGACGATGCGCTGCTTGCGGCGCAGTGCGCGAAGGCGGGCCCGGACGGTATCGATCCGCGGACCGGCCTGCTGATCGGCGTCTGGCAGGGCCGGCTGCTGTCGATCGAGAGCACCGGGTTTTCGTCCTACGACGGCCTGAACTTCTCGATGGAGAAGCGCTACTCGGACCGCTGGGGCATGCGGCTGTCGTACGCGCTCGGCTACTCGCGCGGCGACACCTTCGAGCAGTACGGCACCAACGGCATCAGCGTCAACGGCGTCCAGACCCAGGTCCTCGGCGATCTCAACATGGACCTGAACTGGCAGCCGGCGGAGCACGACCGCAAGCACGTGCTGACGCTGAGCGGGCGCACCGAGCTGCCCGGCGGGATCACCCTGAGCCCCATCTTCCGCTACATGAGCGCGAACCCGTTCACCATGTACAACAGCCAGTTCGACCTGGACCGGAACGGCACGAACTGGGACCCGCTTACCGCGGGGACCTACAGCGGAACGGGCGCCAACGCGTTCACGACGGAGCACAACGGCCGGCAGGGCGGCGCCCGGCAGGGCGACTACATCAACCTGGACGTGCGGTTCGGATGGCGGGCTCGTCCTGGGGACGGGGACACGCTCGACATCTACTTCGACCTCATCAACGTGTTGAATCGCCCGAACTTCTTCGTGGCGTCGTGGGCGAACGGGGACCAGAACAGCAGCAACTTCTCGCGCTATACGCTGCTGCGCTCCGGCGGGGTCCCGCGGCAGGCGAACTTCGGGATTCGGTACGGCTTCTAGGCACCGCGTCCAGCGTCTGACCTGGTCACTTGGAGCCGGGCGCCCGCGAGGGGCGTCCGGCTCGTTTTCTGTACGCCTGGCGCGGGGTGGCGGCGCGCTGCCGGGCCGGCGATGATCCGCGATCCCGAATCCAGGAATCGGGATCCCGCCCTGGCGAGCGCGTGCCGATCCACCCGCGGAGCGAACGTTGGCGGGCTTCGCCGGGCTCCACGGCGCCGGCGATGAGATGGCCCGGACTATGCATCCAAGGGCAAAGCAGTCGCCGCGCGTTGCAAAAGGGACTTGCAATCGCCGCGCGTCTTGCGCTACGGTGCCGTTTTTGCGGTTCGTACGCCATCAAGGAGGGGGCAGAGAAACGAGTCGGGTCGGGGGAATACACGCGGTCGGCGGCATCAATGTCGGCGGCATCGCGGCCTGCGGCAATCCCTAAGAAACTGCTTGATCGGTCGTTTTCGGTCTCAGAAGGAGGGTGGAACAGTGCGAAGGCTTGCGACATTCTTCACCGTCGTCGCGCTCGTCGGCGCGGCGGCGACCCCGGCACTGGCACAGCAGGGCCGGACGGAGCTTCAAGGAGCGGTCCTCGACGAGACGGGAGGCGCCCTCCCGGGCGTGACCGTCTTCATCCAGAACGAGGCGGACGGAACGTTCCGCGAAGTGATCACCGGCGCTGACGGCAGCTACTTCGCGGCGCAGTTGCTGCCGGGGGTCTTCACGGTCACGGCGGCCCTTCCGGGCTTCGCCACGTTCCAGACGACCGGCTACGAGTTGCGGGTCGGGGCGACCGTCCCCCTCGATATCGTCCTCGGCGTGGGCGCCCTCGAGGAGACGGTCACCGTTTCCGGGCAGGCCCCACTGGTCGACCTCACTTCCGCCGAGGTGGGCGGCACCCTCGACAGTCAGGAACTGACGGAGATGCCGCTGCAGAACCGCAGCGCGTTCGCGGCGATCTCGCTGCTGCCGGGGATCCAGTTCCTGCCGTCGGAATCGTCGGGCAACGACACGATCATCGCCAACGGGCAGACCGCCGCGGCCAGCAACCTGAACGTCGACGGGGGCTACAACGGCGACTCCACCAGCGGCGGCGCCGGCGGCAGCCAGGTCAAGGTGGCGATCGAGTCGGTGCAGGAGTTCCAGGTGGTCAGCGGGCAGTTCGACGCCGAGTTCGGCCGCTCCAGCGGCGCGGTCATCAATGCGGTGACCAAGCGGGGCACGAACCAGTGGTCCGGCGCCGGCTTCAGCTACAGCACCAGCACCAACATGACGGCGCGGAACTACTTCAATGCCCAGCAGGCCCTCGATGATCCGAGCGTCGAGAAGCCGACGAACAACAAGTACGAGTTCGGCGGGGTGTTCGGCGGGCCGATCGTGCAGGACAAGGCGCACTTCTTCGTCAGCCTCGAGCGCCGGCTCAACAACCCGGCCCGGGCGACGACCTTCAGCACGCGTCCCGAGCTGAGCTGGTCGTCACCGGAGAGCTGGCGAGCGTTGAACACCATGTACCGGGTGGATCACCAGGTCAACGGCAACAACTCGTGGGCCCTGCGGTACATGCGCGAGACGAGTCCGGAGGACAACCGGATCGGCAACCGAACCATCGTCTCGAACGTGGACAGCACGGACGAGGAGTACATGTTCGTCGGGAGCTACACCAGCGTCATCGGCAACAACGTCGTCAACACCGCGCGGGTCACCCGCACCCACGAGTTCTACAGCGGCGGCCCTCCCGCCTGGTACGAGGCGGGCGGGCACATCGCTCTCGACGGCGCGATGCGGGGCGTCACGCCCGCCTACTACATGGACAGCTTCCAGGATGGCGTCGCCCCGTGGGCCTGGGGCCGCGAGGACTCGCAGTGGCAGTACAACAACACCACGTCGTGGTTCGTCCCCGACAAGATGGGCGATCACGACATCAAGTTCGGCGGCACCTTCCACCGCTCGTTCATCGACGACTTCGCCGAGCATCACCTGGGCGGTTCCTTCCATTTTCAGACCGACATGCCGTTCGACATCAATGACTACTCGACCTACCCCGAACGGCTCCAGGTTCGCGTCGGCAAGCAGAACGGCCGGCAGTTCGCGTATCCCATCAACACGCTCGAGGCGTTCTTCCAGGACAAATGGACGCTGAACGAACGCTGGACGGCCGGGCTCGGCGTGCGGTGGGACGGGGAGATGCTGAACGCGAAGCTGACCGACAATCCGCTGATGAGGCCGGGAACGGACCCGCGCGACTGGAACAACATCTCGCCGCGCTTGTCGATCGCCTACGACGTGACGGGCGACGGCCGGTCCGTCATCCGGGCGGGCTACGGGTTCTTCTACGACCGCACGCTCTTCAGCGGACTCGACAACGTCCTGCAGGATCCGGTGTTCAACGACTCCTTCGAGGCCTCCTTCCCCCGCGGGGGCGGCGGCCAGGGCGGACAGGAAGATCCCGGACCGCGCAACGGCATGCCCATCCAGGATCCCGAGCTGGCGGGCGCCATGCGCATCGGCGTAGCGGCGAACGGGGAGTGCGGGCCGGCGACCATGCGCGACGGCGTGCCGCACTGCGTGCTCTTGAATCGCGACTTCGTCGAGGGGATCTATCCCACCGGCGACACGTTCCGCTTCAACGAGTCGAACGTCTACATCGACAACTACCGCCGGCAGCAGCCGTTGTTCAAGCAGTTCACGGTGGGGTTCGAGCGCGAGCTGATGCCCACGCTGTCGATCGGGGTCGACTTCGTCAACATCCGGGGCAGCCAACTGCTCAACCGCATCAACTACGTGGCGCCGTTGCGCGACGGCATCAACAGCAGCGACGCGCTCACGTGGTACGACGTGGGCTTTCCGGGCCGGGGCGGAGTCTACGACCGGACCGACACCGGCAGCCCCCCGGGGTTGGACTCGTACCCGAGCTGCAAGGGGGGGGCCGCGGTAGCCTCCGGCCTCTACAGCAATCCCACGCTGCTTGCGGAGCAGTGTGCGAAGACGGATCTGGCGACGGGCATCGATCCGCGGACCGGCAAGCTGATCGGTGTCTGGCAGGGTCGGCTGCTGTCGATCGAGAGCACCGGGCTGTCGTCCTACGACGGCCTGAACGTCTCGGTGGAGAAGCGCTACTCGGACCGCTGGGGCATGCGGCTGTCGTACGCGCTCGGCTACTCGCGCGGCGACACCTTCGAGCAGTACGGCACCAACGGCGTCAGCCTCAACGGCGTCCAGACCCAGGTGCTCGACGACCTGAGAATGGCCGAGAACTGGCAGCCGGCGGAGCACGACCGCAAGCACGTGCTGACGCTGAGCGGGCGCACCGAGCTGCCCGGCGGGATCACGCTGAGCCCCATCTTCCGCTACATGAGCGCGAACCCGTTCACCATGTACAACAGCCAGTTCGACCTGGACCGGAACGGCACGAACTGGGACCCGCTTACCGCGGGGACCTACACCGGAACGGGCGCCGACGCGTTCACGGTGGAGCACAACGGCCGCCAGGGCGGCGCCCGCGCGGGCGACTACATCAACTTGGACGTGCGGTTCGGATGGCGGGCCCGCCCCTCGGAGGGGGACACGCTCGACATCTACTTCGACCTCATCAACGTGTTGAACCGCCCGAACTTCTTCGTCGCGTCGTGGGCGAACGGCGACCAGAACAGCGGCAACTTCTCGCGCTACACGTTGCTGCGTTCCGGCGGGATCCCGCGTCAGGCGAACTTCGGGATTCGGTACGGCTTCTAGGCACCGCGTCTAGAGTCTGACCGGAGTCACCTTGGAGCCGGGCGCCCGCAAGGGCGTCCGGCTCCTTTTCTTGTACTCCCCCTTCGGAGCCGAGGCAGGTTCGACGGAGGTGCGCGACGGCGAGTCGCTGGCTCGTGCCACTATAGTGAAAAACTATAGTAGGCTGATCGGCATGACCGTCGCGGATCGGCTGACCGTCCTGGCGACAGGCGCAGTCGTAGCGGTTTCCATCATCGGCGGGTCGTGTTCGACGAACGCTCGCATCGGCGACACGACCGCGACGCGGAGTGCGCAATGACACCGTAGATCGTGTCGGTCGTCCTGACCGGTGCGGGCGTTCTGGTGGGCGTCAAGCTCACCGAAGGGCTGTCCGCACGAATCGACAAGCTGTACGAGCTGCTTTCCGCGCAGCGCAGTTGACGTTTGACGTAGTTCAGGGTCCTGCCGGCCCCGGCGCAACAGTTGGCTCGCCAGTCCGGGCGAGCGTATACGTATCGCGGGCCTGTACCTCCAGGCCGTCGCGCGCTACGGTCACGCTCAGCGCGCGGCGCCGGTGGGTCGGGTCCGGGTTGCTGGTGTAGTAGCCGACGACGTAGTAGTCGCTCGTCTCCGCGTCGATCCGCCGCAGCAGCTCGGAGAAGTTGTTCGTGTTGACGATGGAGATCCCGCCGGTCAGCTCCGCCAGCGTGCGCAGGCTGGAGCGGGCCGCCATCATGTACTCGCGCCAAGCCTCGATCGGCACGTCGTAGTCGATGTCGGGGGCGGAGATGAGTCCCCGCGGATCCATGGTGTACAGGGTCGTGTTGGCGCGGCTGGCGGTGTCGCTCAGCTCGGCCAGCTCGCTGATGAGCTCCCCGTCGGCGAACACCGCTCCCTGGCGCTCGAGGCGGTTGAACGGACTCATGATCGCGCGCTCGTCGGCGCCGCTGCCGCCGCCCGCCAAGTCGAGCGGCCGCTCGCGCAGGAACTCGTCGCGCATGGAGACACCGTACAGCCGCTGCAGGGCGAAGGGATTCAGGTCGTATCCGGTGCTGATGTAGATGATGACCTTGCGCCGGTCCTGAATTTCCGCCAGTCCTTCCAGGACGCCATTCACCGTCATGAACGCGCGGTGCGCGCGCCAGCGCAACTCCCCGGGGCCGTCCGGTCCCTCCTGCGTGTTCTCGATGAGGTCGCGCGGCGTCATGCCATTGCCGACGATGCCGTCCACCGCCGACTTCACGTGCTGGAGGTCGTAGGTGAGATCGACCGCCGTCCCAGCCGAGCCGTTGGAAATCAGCCCCACGAGGTCGCCGTCGTGCACCAAGGTGTCGGCCGTCTCCTTGACGAAGTGGCGGACCCGGGGGGTGACCTCCGGCTCAAGGTGCATCGCATCGACGAAGAAGACGATGATCCGACCCGGAATCTGGCTCTGGACGCGGCGCTCCGGGAGGATGATGCCCTCGTGCACCGGCGGCGGCGGCACGAGCTGGTTGAAGACGCGGCCGCCGTGCACCAGGATCAGCGACGCTACCTCCTGGCGCACGCCGTCCTCCAGTATCCGGAAGTCGTCCACCGTCAGATCGGGGACGAAGGCCCCGGTGGCGTCGCGGACGATGACGTCGGTGCGAATCAGCGTCACGCCGGATCGGAAGGTGGTCCCGGGTTGCTGGGGCGCCGGGGCTTCAGTGGTCTGGGCCTGGGCGGTGGATGCGAGTCCCGCCGCCAGGGCGAAACCGCAGATGCCTGCAACGGCCCGCACGTTCATCGACGAAATCGCTGGAAGATGGCGCATGGCGATATCCAACCTCCTTGTCGAGCTGGTCTACCCCGTTCCACGGCACAGACTACCAGGAAACATGCTAACCCGTCTTGGCGCGAAGGCGGAAGTCTCGCGGTCTCGCGAGCCGTTGGGGCTCCCTTGTTCGCGCGCCTGCCCGCGATGTCCGTCAGGATACCAGCCGGGACAGGGCCCGGACAGGGCCCAGGCTCAGCCGGCCGCCACGTCGAAGGCGGTGAGACTCCGGGTTGCCTGACTGAATTCCACCCCGATCAAGTGGATCGGTACGTCCGAACTCCGGTACTTGCCGGCGTAGTCTCGATCTCGCAACTGCGCCAGCGCCGCACCTTTCGAGGCCCGCTCCGCCACCTTGAACTCGAACAGGTACACCTGAGCGTCCAAATGCACGGCCAGGTCCAGCCGTCCCCGGCTCGTGCTGTCCTCAACCCGCACGTCCAGACCCAGCGCCGCGAGGCAGGCATAGAACACGCTCGCGTAGTAGCCCTCGTAGTGCGCCATGTCGTTGTTCGTGTGCCACTGGTGCGGGATGCCGGCGAAGAAGGCCCGGAACAGCCGCTCCAGACCCGCGAAATCGTTGCCTCGCAGCAGTGCGAGCAGCCGCGGGTCCGGTTCGGCGCCGCCGGACGCCCCGCGTACGAGACGCCGCAGCAGACTCCGGTTCAGACTCTGGCGAACCTCGCGGTTCGGATAGCCCAGGCGGTAGTACCGCGTCCCGTTGACCGATTCGACCTCCCGAATCGTGAGGTACCCGGTTTGGAACAGCAGCGCCTCCGGCGCCACGTCGTCCATGTCGAACGACGAAAGCAGATCGTCGCTGCCGAACAGGTCGTCGAGAGCGAATGCCTCGACGCCGCGCGACACCAGCGTGTCCAGCAGGATCGCCGGCGTACCGGTCTCGAACCAGTACGCCCCGAATTCGCGCCGGTCGAACAGCAGCAGGATGTCGAAGGGGTTGTAGACCGTCTCCGCGCCCGCCCAGCCGTAGCCGTCGTACCAGTCGCGGACCTCGTTCCTGTCCAGGCCGGGCAGTTCCGGCGCGAAGACCCCGTCCAAGTCCGTCTCGGCATAGCCGCAGATGGTCGCGTACCGCGGGTCCAGGGTGATGTCCTGGAGGTTGTTGAGTCCGGAGAACAGACTGACTTTCGAGAACTTGCTGACGCCGGTCAACAGCGTGAACCGGACGTGTGCGTCGCTCGACTTGATGGTCCCGTACAAGCCGCGGAGGAAGTCGCGGTTCGCACGGGCGACCTCGCGCTTCTCCAGCGTGTCGAGAATCGGCTTGTCGTACTCGTCCACCAGGACCACGACCCGCTGGCCCGTCCGCCGGTGCAGCGCCTTCAGCAGATCCTGGAATCGCAGCGACGGGATGTCGTAGCGGGTGGCGACTCCCATGTCTTCCCCGGCTGCGTCGAGTTGCGCCAGCACGGCCTTCGGCAGATGCTCGGGATTGCCGAAGTCGCCCGCCCCGAAGTCCAGCCGCACCACGGGATGGCTTGCCGTCCAGTCCCAGCGGTCATGGATGGCGAGGCCCTCGAACAGCGGCCGGTTCCCTTCGAACAGCTCCTTCAGCGTGTCGACCAGCAGGCTCTTGCCGAAGCGGCGAGGACGCGACAGAAAATAATGCGTGCCTCCGTCGACGAGCCGCCCCAGCAAGCCGGTCTTGTCCACGTAGTAGTAGCCGCCCTCCCGAAGCTTGCGGAAGGTCTGGATGCCGATCGGCAGCTTGCGGCGGCCTTCCGGCGCCGGCGGGATGTTGGCGTCCTGTGCGGCAGTCATCGTAGACGTCGATTATGCATTGAACGGGTCACGGCGGCTCGATTCGCGATGCTGGCCTGCTGCAGTGTCCGGAGTTGTTGGGGCTTCGGCCGGATCGGTGCTGGGGGTAGAATGGAAGAGTTGCCGGTCGAAGTGATCCCCGGTGCTGTCCGGCAGGCTTGGCTGACAGGTTGGTCGACTGATGCGAACCAGAAACATCGAAGCGCTCGTAACCGGCCTTGCTCTGGTCGGTCTGTTGATCTTGGCTCCTGCCGCGTCGGCGACTGCCGGCGCCGAGCAGTCCCGGCCGACGGTCGCGGAGGCCGTGGCGGACATGCTTAGCGACGGCCTCGACCTGGAGGGCGTCACGGTAACTGTCGCCGGCACCGAGGCGACGCTCGCCGGCAGCGTCCCGACGTTCTGGGACAAGACGGAGGCGATCGAGCGGACCTTGGCGTTCCCCCAGGTGGAGACCGTCGCCAGCGAGCTCGTCGTTCCCGAGGTCGAGGACGACAACGAGATCGCTCGCGGGGTGGGCCGGGCGATTCGCAGTTACCGCTACATCACCATCTGGGACTACGTCGGCGGCGGGGTGGAGAACGGCGTCGTGACCCTGAACGGGGCCGTGACACCGGACCGCGACAAGCCGGCGGAGCTGTTCGAGCGGGTGGCGCGGATTCCTGGCGTGCAGGACATCCGCATGCAGGTCGCGCAGCAGTCGGCGTCGAGCCGCGACGACAGGCTGCGCTTGGAAATAGCCGGCCGCGCGTTACGGCACCCGACGCTGTCGCACTACACGCTGACGGGCGACATCATCCCGCCGTTCCGCATCATCGTGGATCAGGCGATAGTCACGCTTGCCGGTTCGGTCCGGAGCGGGGCCGAGAGCCGCGTCCTGGAGACAATCGCCCGCCAAGCCTTCGAAACGCAGGAAGTCAGAAACTTCCTGCAGTTCCCCGGCAGGTAGGCGGTGGCCGGACTCGTCCGATATGCAAGGCTCCGTACGGAGCCAGGGGCCGCCGGGTGGCCGGCTCGAGCGCCGCGGAGGCGCCTGAATCGACCGCCGGACGCTCTACGGCGCGAGCTGGGCGATCAGACCGGTGGCCTGGGCCGCGAAACGGCCGTCGGGCTCGCGTTCCACGTAGGTCCGCCAGTAGCTGACCGCCTCGGCGAGCTGTCCCGCGTTCAGGCTCGCCATTCCTAGCCAGTAGTTCGCCTCGCCGTGGCTCGGGTCCAGCTCCAGGGTCTGCTCGAAGTGGCCGCGGGCTTCATCGGTACGCCCCGCGTTCCAGGCGGCGAGGCCCTGATTGAACACCGCGCCGGCGTCGCCGCCCCCGCCCGCGGCGCCGCCCCGGATCCGGGACGCCTCGGCGCTCGCCTCGCCAGCGTCGTCGAAGCGCCGCTGCGCGTTGTAGACGGCGGCCAGCGTGTCGAACGCCGCCGCATCGTCCGGGGCGATCTCGGTCGCCCCCAGCAGGGCCTGCTCGGCCTCATCGTAGTTCCGGCGCTGGTACTCGACGATGCCCAGGTTCCGGAGACATTCGCCGCAATCCGGCGTCGTCTCGATGGCTTCGTTCAGGAGTTCCGCCGCCTCGTCGTAGTCGCCTCCGCGCGCTGCTTCCAGGCCGCCCGTGAAGGCGTCGGCCGTCGCTTCGCGGGCTTCCAGCTCGGCGATCTCCTCTGCCGACATCCCCGTGCGGTCGACCTGTCCCCGGCCGAGGACCTGTGCGTCCAGCTCGAACTCCTCGCCGGCGGACACCCGGAGGTTGTACCGCAAGGTGCCGATCCCCTCCGCGGTTATGGTGACGAGGTAGGGGCCGCTCGCGAGGCCGACCTGGATGTACTCGCCCTGCGCGTTCGACGAGGTCTGGAAGCTGCGCGTGAGGCCGCCCTGGAACTCCATGAGGATGCTGGCGCCATCGACGGGGTTCCCCTCGTGATCGGTCACGATGCCGAAGATGCGGGCGCTGTTCTGGGCGAGAGCGGGCTGCACGAGGACCACCGCGGCAGCCGCGGCGACCAGGATCAGGCGAATCGGTCGAAAAAAGGGCATGGCGTACCTCCGAGGGAAGCGGGTCTCTGGATCAGGGGCACGATATCCCACCGGCCGACGGAGGGCAACCGCCGACGCGGCGCCGTAGCTCGCTGCCGACCGGCTGCGCAACTCACGCACGCTCACGAAGCGCATGACCCTCCCGTCGGTGTGTGCATGATCGAGCATACGATAGCGGCGCACGTGCAGTGAGGCGGGATGGCGGAAGAAACATGGCAGGACCCGGACGGGCCGCTCGACGTAGTGATCGTCGGCGGCGGTCCCGCCGGTGCCGCCGCCGGTCGCCTGCTAGCCGCCTGGGGGTACTCCGTCCTGCTGCTGACGAAGGCCGACGCCGCGGCGCCGTCGCTCGCCGAGTCGCTGCCGCCGAGCTGCCGGAAGGTGTTCGAGGCGGTCGGCGTACGCGAAGCGATCGAGTCGGCGGGGTTTCTCGCCGCGAGCGGCAATACGGTCTGCTGGGGCGGCGGTCCGCCGCGCGCGGCGGCGTTCGGCGGCGGGCGGGTGGGGCATCAGGTGCTCCGGCGGGACTTCGACCGGCTGCTGCTGGCCGAGGCTCGGCGCGGCGGCGCGGTCGTGCGGACGGGCGTGACCGTGCGGGACGTGCAGATGCCGGGGGAGGCTTCCCCTGCGACGTTCACCGGCCGTGGCGACCCAAGCGGCACGGTGACGATCACCGGCCGGGACGAGCGCGGCCGGGCGGTGACGGCGGCCGCCCGAATCGTTCTCGACTGCTCCGGGCGCGCGGGCGTCGTGGCGCGCCGTCACCGTACGCGGGTGCAGGCCGGCGCGACGACACTGGCGCTCGTGGGCGTCTGGCGGCGCGCAGACCCGTGGCCGCGCTTCGAACGCAAGCCGCGCGACGGTGGTGCAGAGGCGTCCGGGGACGACGCGCACACCGTGGTCGAGGCGTACGCCGACGGTTGGGCGTGGTCGGTGCCGGTGTCGAGCCGGCGGCGCTACGTGACGGTGATGGTCGATCCGCGGACGACCGGGACCGATCACCCCGGATCGCTGGCGGCGCGGTACGCCGCCGAGATCCGGAAGACGCGTCACCTGGCGCACATGACCGGCGGGGCGGCGCTGGAACGCCCGCCCTGGGCGTGCGACGCCTCCCAGTACGGCGCGCGCCGCTTCGGAGGGCCCGGCTTTCTGCTCGTCGGGGATGCCGCGAGCTTCATCGATCCGCTGTCGTCGTTCGGGGTCAAGAAGGCGATGGCGTCGGGCTGGCTGGCCGCGATCGTGACCAATACCTGTCTGCGACATCCCGATCGCGCGGCGCTGGCCCGCCGGTTCCACGCCGAGCGCGAACAGGAGACGTGGAGCGCCTACCGCCGCCAGGCGGCGACGTTCTTCGCGCAGGTGTCGCAGCGCGAGCTGCACCCGTTCTGGAGCGACCGTTCGGATCCGGTCACGCTGGCGGCGGTTGCGGATCGGGCCGGCGGGGCGGACGCGGTGGAGGCGTTTCGCCGGGATCCCGCGGTCCGCGACGCCTTCGAGGCGCTGCGGCGCGCGCCGGCGATCCGTTTGCGGCGGACCGCTGCCGCCCGCACGTCGACGGCGCCGGCGATAGAGGGGCGCGAGATCGTGCCCGGCGCCAGCCTGTCGATCTCGACGGGCGAGACCGAGGCCGTGGCCATCCGCTATCTGCGCGGTGTCGATCTGCCCGCGCTCGTCGCCCTGGCCGACCGGCGGACGCAGGTGCCGGACCTCTACGAGGCGTACGCGCAGTCGCATCCGCCGGTGGAGCTGGCCGATTTCCTCGGCGCGCTGGCGGTTCTCCTCGGCAAGGGGCTGCTGCGAAACGAGATCTGAGCACGGCCGGCGTTACTCCGTCATTCGACCGCGCCGGCGATGTGTGCTACAACAGCATCAGTCATGGCTTTCCCATCCTCCCTTGCTCTGCGGCGTGCTTCGTGCGTCGCCATGATCCGCGGTCGGCTGGCGGCGACGCTCGCGGCGGTGGCGGTTCTGGCCGGAGGCGGTGCGCCGGCCGTGGCGCAGGATGCGTCCTCCGGCGCCGTGCTTCCGGACGGAGGTATCCCGGTCACGAGCGACCTCGTGCACCGCGTCTGCGGCACCTGCCACCGCGCGGACGAGCAGCGCCGCATGAGCCGCATCTCATACCAGCGCACGACGCCGGAGGGTTGGCAGCAGACCATCCGCCGCATGGTGCTGCTCAACGACCTGCAGATCGAGCCCGCCGACGCGCGCGAGGCGGTGCGCTATCTCGCGACCAACCACGGTCTGGCGCCCGAGGAGGCCCGGCTCGGGGCCTTCGAGGTGGAACGCCGCAACATCGACTTCTACTACGAGGCCGATCCGGAGACGCAGCAGACCTGCAACCGCTGCCACTCGATGGGGCGCGTGCTCAATCAGCGCCGCACGCTCGAGGAGTGGGAGCTGCTGACCGCGATGCACCGCGGCTACTACCCGCTCGCGGACGTGCAGGGGTTCCTGGTCGGCGACTGGCTCGGCGGGCCGGGGCCGGAGGCCGACGACGGGGACGACGGCCGGACGGCGGTCGAACGCGCGGTGGCCCACCTGGCCGAGGTGTTTCCGCTCGATTCGGCGGAATGGGCGAGCTGGTCGGCCAACATGCGCACGCCGCGGCTCGAGGGCGCCTGGGCGCTGGTCGGCTACGAACGGGGGCAGGGACCGGTGTACGGCGAGGTCGTCGTGGAGGCCGATCCCTCCGCGCCCGATCAGTTCGAGACCCGGGCGCGCTACACGTATCCGGCCCGCGACGTGGACGTCACGCGGACCGGACAGGCGCTGGTCTACACCGGCTACCAGTGGCGCGGGCGGAGCACCAGCCCGGAGCATTTCAGCGCGCGGGAGGTGCTGTTCGTCTCGCGCGACCGCGACGAGATCGCGGGCCGCTGGTTCACCGGCGCCTACGACGAGCGGGGCATCGACGTGACGCTGCGCCGGGTGGGGCCGGAGCCGTTGATCACGGGGGTCTACCCGCCCGCGGTGTCCGCCGCGGCGGGGGAGGTGACCCTGCGGCTCTTCGGCGCCAACCTGCCGGATGAACTCGACGCGGCGTCGATCGATCTCGGCGCGGGCCTGACCGTGACCAGCGTCGGCGGGCAGTCGTCGACGGCGGCCACGTTGCAGGTGACAGTGGCGCCCGACGCGCGGGTCGGCAGCCGCGATCTGTTCATCGGCCGCTCGGCTCTGACCGAGGCGGTCACGGTGTACGACGAGATCCACCGTCTGGAGGTGACCCCGGCCACCGGTCTCGCGCGCGTCGGCGGCGCGGCGTTCCCGAAGCAGTTCGAGCGCTTCGAGGCCCGCGCCTGGCACGACGGCCCCGACGGCGAGTCGGGCACGGACGACGATCTCGATCTCGGCATGCTGCCCGACGTCGACTGGAGCGTCGAAGAGTACGCCGTCACCTTCGACGACGACGACGTCGCGTTCGTCGGCACCCTCGGTGAGCACGGCGTGTTCGAGCCGGCCGTCGACGGTCCGAACCCGGAGAGGAGCGGAGAGCGCAACAACGTCGGCGACGTCTGGGTGGTGGCGACGCTCGCCACGGGCCCGGACGGCAGCGCGCTCGACCGGCCGCTGCGGGCGCGGGCGCACCTGCTTGTGACCGTGCCGCTGTACATTCGCCGAGGGGAGTCGGGCCAGTGACCGAAATCGCACTCGGCGAGTGCCATCCGTTCGAGGCGGCGGGCCGGCAGTTCCTGTACCTGGTCCCGAGCGCTGCGGTGTTCGCGCTCGACGAGACATCGGCCGCCGTCGTCGAGACGCTGCGCGGCGGACATCTCGCCGCGCCCGATCTGTACTCGCGCCTCGCGCCCCGCTTCGACTCGCACGCCGTCGAGGCCAGCCTCGCGGAGCTGGCCGGCGCCCGCGCCATTCGGCCGGTCGATCCGGCGCCGATCGCGGCGCCGCCGTCCCAGCCCGCCCCGAACATCATCCCGCTGAAGCCGATCCCGCTCTCGACGCTGGTGGTCAACGTCACCAACCGCTGCAACCTGAGCTGCGCGTACTGCTACGAGTACGGCGAGGACAAGATCACCGAGCCGACCGCGGGCGGCATGCCGAAGCTGATGAGCGAGGAGACCGCACGCGAGAGCGTCGACTTCATGGTCGAGCGTTCGGGCAACAGCCCGGTGGTGCGGCTGACGTTCTTCGGCGGCGAGACGCTGTTGAACTTCGCGGTGCTCGAGAAGACCATCCCGTACGCGCGCCGCCGGGCGGCCGAGGCGGGCAAGCGGGTCGAGTTCAGCCTCACCACCAACGGTACGCTGTTGCGCCCGGAGGTCATCGAGTTCCTGGCCGACAACGACGTCGGGGTGACCATCTCCATCGACGGCCCGAAGGAGATGCAGGACAAGTTCCGCGTGTTCCACGACGGGCGGGGCAGCTACGACGTGGTGGCGCCGAAGGTGCGCGAGCTGCTCAAGCGGCACACTTCGCGGCCGATCGGCGCGCGCGTCACGCTGACCTCGGACGTGCTCGACATCACCCGCATCTACCGGCACCTGCGCGAGGAGGTCGGCTTCTGGGAGGTCGGCTTCGCGCCGGTGACGACGTCACCGGGCCGCGCCCACGCCATCGGCGAGACCGGCTTCGACTCGATGCTGGGGCAGTTCCGTGAGCTGGCCCACGAGTTCCTGGAGGCCGCGCTCGCCGGCCGGCACCACGGCTTCAGCAACGTCCGCGACACGGTCGAGGAGCTGCACAAGGGGGCCAGCAAGGCCCTGCCGTGCGGGGCCGGGCTCGGCCTGATGGGGGTGGCGACCAACGGCGACGTGGCGCTCTGTCACCGGTTCGCGGGCTCCGACGACCACAAGCTCGGCACCGTGCGGGACGGGGTCGACGAAACGTCGCAGGAAGCGTTCCTCGACGCCCATCACATCGACCGCAAGACCGACTGCCGGACCTGCTGGGCCCGTCCGCTGTGCGCCGGCGGCTGCTACCACGAGGCGTACACGCGTTACGGCACCACGCAGGCGCCCAATCTGCACTATTGCGAGTGGATCCGCGGCTGGACCGAGACCTGCCTGGAGATCTACGGCGAGATCGCCGAGCGGAACCCCGCGTATCTGCGGCGTTTCGACGGCGGAGGCACGCCGGAAGAGGGAAGCGATGACGCATCTGAGGCCCATTAACCAGAAGGCGGCCCGAATCGCGCAGGGGATGGAAGAAGCCCGGCGCCGCACGGCGGCCGGGAACGGCGGAAGCGCCGGCGACGACGGCCGCGTGGTGGCGCTGCAGGACAGTCCGGCGCAGCCGCCGAAGCAGGAGGGGCCGCACATCCCGCTGGGATGCAGCTTCATCTTCCTGCCCGGCTGGGAGGCGGACAGCAACGGCGGCGCGGCGGGCCTGTGCCAGCCGGTCGAGCGCGACCTGTTCGACTGCCACCTCGGCTGCTTCTGGCCGGCGCAGGTGCCGGACCAGTTGAATCACGCGCCCGACTGGACGGGCAAATGCGCCGCGGCGCAGAAGGACTGGCGGAAGATTGACCTCATATTCCCGTAGCTGTGCGTCCGGCGCGCCCGAACAGGCCCAGCCGCGGTCCGTGCGACGGCACGGCAACGCCATGGGCGCTCTGCGCCGGGTCGCGTGTCTGGCGTTCGCGACCGCGGTCGGTGCCGGGCTCGCCTCGACCGGCCGGCCGGCCCTGGCCCAGGAGGCGGAATCCGCGCCGCAGGTGTCGGCCGGTGACGGCACGCTCTATCTCGGCGGGTTCCCCAGCCGCATCTTCGTCATCGACGAGGCGACCACCAGCGTCGTCGACGAGATCGCGGTGCCGCACGGCTCTCCGCGCGCGATGGTGGTCTCTGAGGATGGCGAGCGCTTCTACTTCCTCGATCCGACCATGGAGTACCTGACGACGGTCGACGTCGCCTCGCGCGAGGTCACCGACTCGTTGCGGTTCAGCGCGGGCAATCGCACCGTGCGCATCCGCGGGTTCCGGGTGGCGCCGGACGGGCGGACCGCGATCCTGAACCTCGACGCCGCGGTGAAGCTGATCGATCGTTTCGAGGTCGAGCCGTACCGGCTGGTGGAAGTCGATCTGGAAACCCACGAGATCCTGCAGGACCTGCCGTGGCCGGCGGGAGAGCCCACCCCCCGGACGCGTTTTCTGTACTCGCCCGACGGGGAGTACGTGTACCACTTCGGCCGCGACGTGATCGTCCTGGAGACCGAGGGGTTCACCCAGGTCGACCGCTGGTCGCTCCGCGAGCCGGTCGAGCCCGGCGTGGGGCCGATCCGGTTCGGGTTCTCCACCGACCTGCTCTACGAGGAGCCCGGCTTCTTCACCAACCTGTTCACGCTGCACGACGAGGCGCAGGATCGCGAGCTGATGGGCATCGCCCGCATCGATCTGCCGAACCGGGAGGTCGACTTCTACACGCTGGGGCCGGCGCGGGGCATCCAGTTCGCGCTGGCGCCGGGGCGGCGGACCGCCTATGGGCTGCAGAGCAGCATCGAGGGCTACGAGTTCTGGACCTTCGACCTGGAGCAGCGGCGCATCGGCCGGCGCCGGCAGGTCGCGGGCCGGCCGCGCATGGCGCTCGACGTCAGCACCAACGGCGAGGTGCTCTACATTTCGTCCGCCGGCAACACGATCGACTTCTACGACGCCGCGTCGTTCGACTACCTCGACACGCTGGCGCTCGACGGCGACATGACGTCGGGGCTCATCGTGGTGCCGTCGTCGCCGGCGCCCTGACGCCGGTCCGGGCCCCCGGGGCGCCTGCCGGAAGACCGGCGGCATTCCAGGCCCGCGCTGCAGAGATGAGCCCGGAGCGGCCGGCGCCAGCGTAGGAAGCCTTGGTGACACCCCGCCGCCACGGACTCCTGGATCCGCAGTTCCGGCGCGCGCTGGCCTACGTCGCGCCGTACTGGCGGCGCCTCGCGCTCGTGGTGGTTCTCAGCCTCGCCAGCACCGCCGCGTCGCTGATCGTCCCGCTGCTGTCCCGCGACCTGATCGACGACGCGCTGCTCGCCGGCGACCGAACGGTGCTGGTGCGCATCGTCGCGCTGTTCGTCGGCCTGACCCTCTTCGGCTTCCTGCTGAACGTCGCCAGCGGCCTGCGCTACACGCAGGTCTCGGCGGAGATCCTGTTCGACATGCGGCTCGATCTCTACCGCCACCTGCAGCGGCTCTCGCCCCGCTTCTTCGCCCGCACCCGGCTGGGCGACATCGTGTCGCGCCTGAACAACGACATCGGCGAGATCCAGCGCGTGGCGGCGGAGGCGGCGCTCTCGTGGATCGGCAACCTGCTGTTCCTGGCCGGGTCGGTGGGCATGATGGTGTGGCTCGATCTGCGGCTCTTTCTCGCCGGGATCGCGGTGCTGCCGTTGAGCATCTGGGCGCTGGTGATCTACCGCCGGCAGCTCGAGGGCCGCGTGGCGACGTTCCGCGAGCGGAGCGCCGACATCGGCAGCTTCCTGATCGAGACGCTGTCGGCCATGAAGCTGGTGGTCACGGCCAACGCGCAGGATCGCGAGCTGACGCGGTTCCGCGATCGGAACCAGGCGTTCATCGGCGCGCTGATGGCGATGCAGCGGGTCACCTACCTGGCCGGCGGGCTGCCCGGAGTGTTGCTGTCCGGCGGCATGGGCCTGGTGTTCCTCTACGGCGGGTTCCGGTATCTGGACGGCACGCTGAGCATGGGAACCCTGGTGGCGTTCATGGCCTACCAGACGCGGCTGATGGCGCCGGTGCAGGGGCTGATGGGGCTCTACGCGAGCCTCGCCACCGCCAAGGTCTCGCTGGGGCGCGTGCACGAGATCGCCGATGCGCCGGTCGAGGTGGCGGAACGGCCGGGGGTGGCGGCGCCCGCGGACGTCCGCGGATTGGTGGAGTTCGACGGGGTGAGCTTCTCGTTCGACCGCGGCGCGCCGACGCTGGAGGATGTGTCGTTTACCGTCGCGCCGGGCGAAACCGTGGCCATCGTCGGCCGCAGCGGCGTCGGCAAGTCGACGGTGGCCGACCTGCTGCTCCGCTTCCTCGACCCGGACCGGGGCGCCGTTCGCCTCGACGGACGCGACCTGCGCGAGTTGCCGCTGGCGTTCCTGCGCCGGCACGTGGCGCTGGTGGAGCACGCGCCGTTCATCTTTCATGCGTCGATGGCGGAGAACGTGCGCTACGCGCGGCCGGACGCGAGCGACGGCGAGGTGGAGGCGGCCGCGCGGGGTGCGGGCATCCACGACTTCATCGCCGGGCTTCCGGAAGGCTACCGGACCGTCGTCGGAGAGCGTGGCGCGGCGCTGTCGGCGGGGGAGCGGCAGCGCGTCGGCATCGCCCGCGCGCTGCTGGCCGATCCGACCGTGCTGGTGCTCGACGAGGCGACCGCCGCGCTGGATCCGGTCGCGGAGCGGCGCGTCATCGACGGCTACGAGGCGCTCATGCGAGAGCGGACGACGCTGCTCATCACGCATCGGCTCGGGCTCGCCCAGCGTGCTGATCGCGTAGTGGCGCTCGACGGGGCCCGCGTCGCCGAGATCGGGCCTCCCGCCGAGCTGCTGGCGCGGGGCGGGGCCTTCGCTCGGCTGTTCGAGCCGCAGTCGCGCACCGCGGAGCAGCGGGAGGCCGAGCCTCTCGGGCCGTGGGCCGGTTCGGCGGCGGAGGCCGCGCCCGCGTCGTGAAGCAGGACGACACGCCGCGGCCGTTCGTCGTCGGGGTCATCGACAGCGGCATCCACGCCGGCCATCCGCACGTCGGCGCGGTCGCCCCCGGCGCGGGCTTCGACAACGACGGGGGCGTCCGCGAGGACGTCGTCGACCGGCTGGGTCACGGCACCGCCGTCGCCGCGGCGATCCAGGACCTCGCGCCCTCCGTGGAAGTGTGTCCGCTCAGGGTTTTCGACCGTACTCTCGACACGTCGGTCGCCGCGCTCGTCGCAGCCATCGACTGGGCGGCGATGCACGGCCTGCCGCTCGTGAACCTCAGCCTGGGAACCAGAGACCGATCCCGGGCAGGTGCGCTGTCCGACGCGGTGGGGCGTGCGCACCGGGCCGGTACTCTCGTCGTGGCCGCCGGTTGCGACCGCGGCGTCGGCTGGCTGCCCGGCACGCTCGATCTCGATGGCGTCATCCGCGTCGAGATCGACTGGGCGTGCCAGCGCGGCTCCCACAGGGTGATGGGCCCGCCCGAGGCTCCGGTCTTCCGCACCTGCGGCTATCCCCGCCCGATTCCGGGCGTCGATCCGGAGCGGAACCTGAAGGGGTTAAGCTTCGCCGTGGCGAACGTCACCGGGATTGCGGCCCGGGCGATGATGGAGACTGGGCTGAGTAGTCATGCGGCGGTCGCAACGGAGTTGCGACGCCGCGCCCGATAGCCCGGTCGGTGCACGAATATCCTGATGAGTGCCCCTGCGAGACAATTGTGCTACGGTTTATGTGCATAACCTGGAGAGGATGTGAATTCCATCAGCGTCTTCAGCGCACGCGACGTCCGACAGCGTTCCGGCGAACTGCTCAGGGGCGCGGAGCAAGGACATGTCGCGGTCATCACAAAGCACGGCCGTCCCGCCATTCTGGCCGTTCCGTTCGACGAACGTCTGCTCGAGGTCGGCTTCCATCGTGCCATGGCGTTGCGCCTGTTCGAGCAGCGCCAGGTAACGCTGGTTCAGGCGGCCAAAATCGCGGCAGCGACCACTGAGGAGTTCATCGTTCTACTGGGTGAGGCCGGCATTTCGGCGGTCGATTATCCGCCCGAGGAACTGGACGACGAGGTCGTTGTCTCTTCGTGACGCCGATCGTTGCCGATACCGGGCCTCTGATCGCCCTGGCTCGTACGGGCCGTCTCGAGCTTCTGCGTCGCCTGTTCCGGCACATTGTCATTCCGCCGGCCGTGCACGAAGAACTCGCAATCGGGTCCGGTCGCCCCGGTGCGACTGCGCTCGCCGCCGCCCTGGCCGCGAAATGGATCTCCGTTGAGTCCGTCGCGTCTCGGCGCGTGGCTCTGGAGCTCGCGCAGCTTCTGGACAGTGGCGAGGCTGAAGCGATCGCGCTGGCCGAGCAGCTCGACGCACGGTTCCTGCTCATCGACGAGCTCGCCGGGCGAAGGATTGCGCGGCGGCGTGGCGTTTCCGTGACCGGTGTCGCGGGTGTGCTCTTGTCCGCGAAGGCGAGCGGAGCGGTGGTCGCCGTCAGGCCAATCCTTCAGGAGTTGTCGGAGGCCGGATATCGCCTGTCGACCAGGCTCCTGGCGAGCGTGCTTCAGAGAGCAGGAGAGTGAACTCGCCGCAGCCCGAGCGCCGCGCACCGTCCGGGGGGCGCCGGACGGAATGTCATACTCGGACCGTGCGGAAGTTCAATACGGAGGGCCCCGTCGTTGCGCGGGACCACTACTGCATCCCGTCGCTGGAGCGGTTGAATCTGCCGTCCGTGCTGGAGCTGATCGGGGACAAGCGGTACTTCGTGCTGCATGCGCCCCGCCAGACCGGGAAGACGTCCGCCCTGCTCGCCCTTCGCGACCTGCTCAACAGCGGTGCCGAGGGTGACTTCCGTTGCGTTTACGTGAACGTCGAGGCCGCCCAGGCCGTGCGCGAAGACGTGCGGCGCGCCATGCGGGTCATTCTGGGGGAGCTGGCGTCCAGGGCCCGGTCGGCGGGCGAGGAGTTCCTCTACGACGCGTGGCCGGACATTCTGGCGACCTTCGGCGACGGCGCGCTCGCCGAGGCCCTGACCCGCTGGTGCGAGCACACCGCGGCGCCGATCGTGCTGCTGATCGACGAGATCGACACCCTGATCGGCGACACGCTGTCGTGCTGTGCGGCGTGCGCGACGTGCGCGACTACCGGATTCGGTCGAGCGCCGAGAACACGGCGATTGCCGGCGGCAGTGCATTCAACGTCAGGGCCGAGTCGTTGCGCCTCGGCGACTTCACCGAGCCCGAGGTGCGCGCACTGCTGGACCAGCACACCCGGGAGACGGGCCAGCCGTTCACGCCGGAGGCCCTGGAGACGGTCTGGCGCCAGACGCTGGGCCAGCCGTGGCTGGTGAACGCGCTCTGCCGCCGCGTCTGCTTCGACGACGCGCGGGGTCGCGACCGATCCCGGGCCATTCGGGCCGATGACGTCTATCAGGCCCAGGAGCACCTCATCCTCAGCCGGCAGGTGCACCTCGACCAGCTCGCCGACAAGCTGCAGGAGGATCGCGTACGGCGCGTGGTCGAGCCGTTGTTGAGCGGCGCGAGCGAGGACGAGTCGTCCACCCGTGACCTGGAGTACGTCCGGGACCTGGGCCTGATCGCGCGGGGCGATCCGCCGCGCATCGCCAATCCCATCTACGCGGAGATCGTGCCGCGTGAGCTCACCTACCCCGTCCAGGCGAAGCTGATCGAGGACGTCGCCTGGTACGTGGATGCCGACGGCGGTCTGGATGTCGACAGGTTGCTCGGCGCCTTCCAGGCATTCTTCCGCGAGCTTCCGCCGAGACGTGGACCGGGACGGCCGGACCATCACCGTGTGGGGGATGTGAAGAGTCCAGCGGCAGCGAGGGAGACTCATGGAGGTGGACCCAGAACAAAACGGGCCCGCTCAGTGCGCAGCATCTGATACGGGGTCACGCACTTGATGCCGAGTCCGATGCACGCGTCCGGGATCTTGACCCGTCGGGTAGAGACTGAAGGGACTTCGTGCGTGACAACCGTGTGTCCGCCGGCGTGTGCCTGGGCAACGAGATAGGTCTTCGTTTACCGGGTGATTCGTCAATAGACACGGGCGTGGAATGGGCCTGGCACGTCGAAGTTCGAGCGACGCCGAGGTTCCTTTGGCGGGCGTTGCGTCTTGCGCGGGAGGCCGCAGTGGCTGC
>MKWU01001218.1_pt1 | contig 46179 bp, 43 predicted proteins | sample 809101 | NCBI WGS metagenome assembly MKWU01 (sample SAMN05860141, study PRJNA318959) | sponge metagenome | host: Aplysina aerophoba | place: Slovenia: Piran, Adriatic Sea, Gulf of Piran | collected 2013-05-07 | reverse complement strand
CTTGGCGGGCAAACGCCCGATCAAGCCTATGGCAACCAGCCCAAGCCAATCCCGGCGGCGGCATAACCAGAGCGGAGAGCCACTTATCGACAGCCTGCCAACTGTTCAAAGAAACCGAGCCACCTCTCTTACAATCTCGACTCGTGGTGGTCTCTCTGCTTCAGTGATCACTTCAGGTGAAATTTTTGGCGCACCACCGTGGACAAGTATACCTCTTGGATCTTTTCCTGTTTCTCTTTGTAGACGTTTCATATAACGCCGTAACTGTTTTATGTTATCAACTGATGGTGAATGTTGTTTGCATTCAACGACTACGGCTCTATTAGATCTATCAATCAGTAGAACATCCGAACGGCTTCCATCTTTGAAACGATTCTCCCGCGTTTTTCGGTAGGAATATGGAAGCAATCCATCCTCAAGGCGGTTTGGGTAATTTCCTATATAATCTGATAATGTTTTTTCATAGCCGAACTTTCCGAGCAAATTGACCCAATTTTTCGGGTCATTCATAATCTTTCGCAATTGGTCGACTTTCATTGAAGATATTTTTGCTACGGTTCCCATCACCTCTTTGAATCTCTTTCCTTCAGGTAACTGAACAACCAGATCTTGATTATCTGGTCCAGTAGTAAGCTCCCACCTTACGAAAATTCTTCGCCCCATATCTCCGTCTTCCATGTCTTTGATGGCAAGGCTCCGGGGAACCAATGGATCCCACTCATCATCCCTTATTGCCTTGCCCGTAATTTGTCCAATACACCCAACGCGATAATTTCTTAATGCAACTACGACATAATCTCCAATGGCCATATTTTTGATCTTCTTCCGTGCATTTCTCCATGCTTGCGGTTTATTTCCGTCAATCTCTCCATCAAGTGGATAACCCCATTGACTCGCCCAGCCAACAGCAACACATTGTTCTTTGAACCAACGTTGCCACATCCCAGGATATTCATTTTCCATACAGTATATTCGCCAGAGCGTGCTCATCTTCTTTCTCCTTTTCGAGTATCTATCAGATCTATAGCTACTTCATTTCCTACAACGACCAAGCTATGCCAATGACAGGAGTGACACGGCATGGCTTATCTTGAAGCAGGACTTCTACGCCGATGCCGGGTGTTTCATCTTCATGTAGACGCCGCCTCTTTCGAGTTCCTCAAGCATCTGGCGCAGCCGTTTTTCTTTCGTCTCCTGACGCTTGGCGCGGTTTATCCAACCGACGTAGTCATTCTGCTGATACGCGGGTCGCTTTTGATAGGCTTCCATCAAGCCCATTTCGTCCAGGGCCTGTCTGACAAATTCCGGCATAGCGTATCGCGGCCGCTTCAGTTTGGAAAAGTCCCCGCCCATCTGTCTGTTTCCTCACCAGCACGCAACTATTAATCAGGTTGCCCGCTATAGCCCCGTAGGTCAGGTTAGCGAAGCGTAACCTGACATCTTCCCTGATCGACGAAGAGGGAAGGTGTCGGATTACGCTTCGCTAATCCGACATACTCTTCTGATGCCGTACCATGCAAACGACAGCCGTGATTCACGGCATGGCTTATTATTGAAGCAGGACGTCTATGCCTTTCTGCCAGGGCAAAACCTGTATCGAACCAAGGGCATATTTACGTGGCGTTTGACAGAGGCAAAACAAATTCGCTTTGTTGTTTTCCGACGCAAATGCAATGAGTCCTTTCAAGTCTGATTCTTGGGGCGAAGTTTGCGATTTGATTTCAACCGCCTTGGGCACGTCGTCCGGACCACGTGTCATCACCAGATCGACTTCCATGCCGGCATTTGTTCGCCAATAATGGAAACGATAGCCTGCCTCATTGTAGTCATTGGCCCTGATCAGCTCGTTGACGATGAACGTTTCAAACAGCTTTCCATATCGATAGCTGCTTGGTTTCAATTCAGTCCGTAGTTCACCTCTAACCGCGTTCAATACTCCACAATCAAAGAAATAATACTTGGGGCTTTGGCGTAATTGCTTGCGCACCGAATAACTCCAGCCATCTATACGGAAAGCAATCAACGTGTCTGCCAATATGTCGAAATACTCCTGAGCCGTTTTCACGCTGACGCCAGTGTCCCTGGCAATGGCCGTGAAGTTGAGGGGCTCACCATTCACCTGTCCGGCAACGTCAAGCAAACGAATAAAATGGTCTATCTTCCTGACCAACGATTCCTGCATCACCTCTTCCCTGAGATAGGTTTCCACGTAGGCCTTCAATGATCGCTTTGCCGATAATGAGGGTTCCTGATAAATGCCGGGCAACGTACCGATGGTCAGTGCCTTGCGCAGATCAAGCGCAAGCTCCTGTGAGCTTAGCGGATGTAACTTGAGTGTCCATGCCCGTCCGGCCAGGAGATTGGCACCTGAACGCTTGAGTTTTCTGGCACTGGAACCGGTCAGCAGAAATTGAACCTTGTGCCGCTCGATCAGGTAATGCACTTCGTCAAGCAGCCCGGGTAATTTTTGCACTTCATCGACAAGAACGGTCAGTGTATCTTTTGCAGGGATATCCCGCAGTCGTTGCTCTATTTCCAGACGAAACAGACCGGGTTCGGCGATGTAGCGTCGATAGACATCCAAGCTCAACAAGTCGATGCTTTCCGCGTGTTGGACGCGGCTCAGATAATCCTGCGCCAACATGGTCTTACCCACACCCCTGGGTCCGAACAGAAAAGCGGATTTCTTCTGCTTTAACAGACCGGCTAACTGGAGCTTTCTCTCATACATACTCCACATATATATTATAAATATGGAATATAGTCAATATACATGCAGACAACAAAAGAGCTTGTCAGTTGACGCACAGACACAATAAATTCAAACTTTTTGCAGTAGTTTGAACCGCCTCATCCCGGCTCAAGGGCAGGACCATGCCTCATGACGCCTCCCATCCCCCTCACCCTACCCTCTCCCACCAGGGGCGAGGGTTTTCTTGTCAACGAATGATTGAGTCGTTATCCGCCCGCCAGGGACGTCAACACGGCAGGGGCTGAGGCTGTTGGAGCCGCCAGATTGGAGAACATCAGGGTGGCGGAAACGGCCCAGTCGATGAAGGGTTTGGGGTAAATCCCCAGCAGCAGGGTGCCGGCGATACCGACGAAGATGACGGTCTTCAGTGGGGTCGAGACCGAGAGCGGCGTGGGGTCGTGGGGTTCGTTGATGTACATCTTCTTGACCACGACCAGGTAATAGTACATGGAGATCACGATGTTGATCAGCCCGACGATCAGCAGCGTGTAGAGTTCCTCTTCGATGGCCGCGACGAAGATATAGAGTTTGCCGATGAATCCCGCGAGCGGCGGCACGCCGGCGAGTGACAACAGAAAAAGCAGCATGGCGGCCGCGAGAAACGGTGACCGTCGATTCAACCCGTTGTAATCTTCGATTTCATCGCTCTTGATCCGGTTGCTGACGCCGATGACGACGGCAAAGGCGCCCAGGTTGGCAAACAGGTAGGTGAGCAAATAAAAGAGTATCGCGTCACTGCCCCGTTTGGTTCCGGCCGCCAGGCCGATCATGACGTTGCCGATTTGCGCGATGCCGGAATAAGCGAGTAACCGTTTGATGTTTTTCTGGGCGATGGCCACGATGTTGCCGTAGGTCATGGACAGGATGGAGGCCACGACGAACAGGAGGACCCACGTGGGTTTAAACGTCGCGAGCGCGACGTAGAACATTCTGATGAGAATGGCTAACGCCGCCGCTTTGGGTGCGATCGACAGAAAGGCGGTGACGGGCGTGGGCGCCCCCTGGTAGGTATCGGGAATCCAGGAGTGAAACGGGACGGCGCCGATTTTGAAGCCCAGGGCCGCGAAGATCATGATGAAGCCGATGGCCAACCCATAGCTGCCGGGCGCCGACGTCATTTCAGAAAATATCAGCGTGCCCGTTTCTCCATAGACGAGACTGATGCCATACGCGAGCAACCCCGCGGCGAACACGCCCAGGATGAAGAACTTCAGCCCCGCTTCGCTGGATTTCTGATCTTCCCGCAGATATGCCACCAGGACGTAAAACCCGAAGGTGGAAAATTCCAGCGTGACGAACACGGAGAGCAGGTCCTGCGCCGAAGCCATGAACATCATGCCCAAGGCCGACATCATGACCAGGAAATAATATTCGCCCCTGAAAAATTTGAACGATTTGACGTAATCGATCGAAGCCAGCAGGACCATCGCCGTGGAGATCAACACCAATATCTTGAAGAAGATCGCCACCCCATCCAGGACAAACATGTCTTTGAACAAGGCACCCTGGACTCCGGTGTAATCGAACCAGATCAGGTTGATCAGCGTGGCGATGACGCCTCCCACGCTCAGGTAGGCCAGTTTTTCGTGGTCGATCTGTTTGTAGGTAAAGTCGACGGCCAACACCACGCACAACCAGATCGTGAGAAAAATTTCCGGTGCCAGGAGAAGAAGGTCTGAGCCCGATAGCGTGAGGTCGAAGGTCATGACGGGTTACGGCAACAGCCCCGTGGTGTTTTGGGTGACCACCGGGGCCACTTGGTTAATTCGATCCAGCATCGGCACGACGGTCGAACGGACGACGTTATAAAAGTGCATGGGGAAGATGCCGAAGAAGATGCTGCAGCCGATCATCAGGAGCAGCGGAAGGCGATCCACCCATTGCGACGTGTCACGGGCATGCGCATATTCCGGCGACATTTGTCCATAGAACAGCCCGCGCATCATTTTAAAGAGATAGGCCATCGTCAACACGATCCCCAGCACGGCCACCACCACCTGGAAGGGATATTTCTCCCATGCGCCGACGATAATCATGATTTCGGCGATGAAGTTCACGGTGCCCGGCATCCCCACCGATGCCATACACGCGATGACAAAGGCCCCGGCCAGGAACGGCATGTTCTTGACCAGTCCGCCCAGGGACGGAATGTCCCGTGTATGCGTCTGGTCATAGACCCAGCCCGCCATGGCGAAGAGCATGCCCGTGGCCAAGGCGTGCGCGAACATGTAGATCACCGCGCCGGTCAGGCTGATGTAATCCAGGGCGGCCATGCCCAGGAACACGTAGCCCATGTGACTGGAACTGGAATAGCCGATCACGTACTTCGTGTCCTTGGCGTAATACGCGACGAACCCGCCGTAGATGATGCTGAACACGCACAGCACCGCGGCGATGGGCATGAGTTCCCGCGTGGCGTCGGGAAGGATTTCATAGGCCACGCGAATGATGGAGAAATGGCCGAGTTTCATCAGCACGCCGGCGTGCAACATGCTGGTCGCGGCCGGGGCCGCGGCGTGGCCGACGGGAGACCAGGAATGCAGAGGCCAGATCGGCGCGATGGAGGCAAAACCGAAAAAGACCAACACCCAAATGATCGTCGCCAGCGTACCGTCGAAATGGGCCACTTCCCGCAGCACGAGGATATTGAACGTGTGCACGGGCGAAAAATGGTAAATCAGCAGGATGCCCATCAACGCCATCACCGCCCCCGCCGAGAGGAACAGCGTGAGTTTCATCGCGGCGTACTCTTTACTGTTCGACCCGAAATTCAGGATGAACCCAACCGAATCACGGAGCTTGCGACCCTCGGAATCGGTCATGCTCAAATACCCTTTGGTATGACTCCCCCACACGCCCAACAACACGTACATGGGCAACACCGACATTTCATAAAAGAAGTAGAGGAAGAACAGGTCGAGCGACATGAACACCCCGATGGTCGCCGCCGCCAGGATCAACAGGAAGATGTAAAATTCCTTGGTGCGATCCTTGATGTGCCACGAGATGAAAATGCCCGCAAACAGCAAAATGGCCGAGGCAAAGACCAAGGGAGCCCCGATTCCATCCACCCCGATGTGAAACCCGATGCCCAGTTCCTCGGACCACGCCCAATTGGTGATGAATTGAAAACCGCCCTCGTCGGGATCGTAGGCCATGAAGACGTACAGGGATGCGAGCAGCGCCGTCCCGGCGGAGGTCGCGGCCACGGCACGCACCAGCAGCGGCTCGCGATTGGGAACAAACAGCAACGCGATGGCACCGAGGAACGGGGCAAACAGGGTTGCCAGTAAAGCCAACTGACCCATGGCTCAGTCCTTCCCTCCGGCTTCAGGGGGGACTGGATTGTAGATTGCGGATTGCGGATTGTGGATTGCCATCACCCAGTTCTTCTCTCCGGGTTCATCGGTTACGGCGCGAGACAGCAGCGTCCGGTCTTGTTCAATACTCGCAATAGACCCGCGATCCAATCGGTCCATCACGGCCTGCAGCGATCCATTGACCATTCGCAAAAAGGGTGAGGGGTACAACCCGATCCAGAAAATCATCACGCACAGGGACACGGCGATGATCGATTCGCGCCGCGTCAGGTCTTTGAGCACCTGCGGGACTTTTTCGCCAATGGGTCCGAAAATCGCCCGCTCGTAGTACCACAGGAAATAGGCAGCCGCGAAGATCACTCCCGAGACGGCCACGACCCCATACACCCAATGCGCCTGAAACGCGCCCAGCAGGATCAGAAATTCGCCGATAAAACCATTCGTTCCTGGTAACCCTATCGAGGCCATCCCGATGATCAGGAAGAACGTGGCCAAGAGAGGCATCTTCGAGGCAATGCCTCCGCAATTTTCGAGGAGGGTATTACCGAGCCGGTCATAGAGAAACCCGGCCAGGAAAAAGAGGCCCGCGGTGGTAAACCCAAGATTGATCATTTGCAGGAGGCTGCCTTGCAGCCCCTGGAAATTCAAGGCAAACAGGCCCAACACGACGAACCCCAAGTGACTGATGCTGCTGAAGACGAGCAGGCGTCTGAAGTCCGCTTGCATAATGGCGATGATCGCGCCCCAGACGATGGCGGCCAACGCCAAGCCCATGACGATCACCACCACGGTGGCATTGGTCGAGGCTTCCGGCAGCAACGGGAAGCTGAACCGCAGAAATCCGTACGTTCCCAACTTGACGCCGGCCAACACCACGGACATCCCGATGGGCCCTTGGACGAGCGCATCCGGCAACCACGTGTGGAACGGAAAGACCGGGGCCTTAAAGGCCAATCCCATGAAGATGAGCCAGAAGATCAAAAGCTGATCTGCCACCGGAACGGGCACCTTCAGCAGGTCCAACAAGTCGAAACTGTAGGTGTTCGTGACGTCGTGGTGATTCAGGCACAACAGGGCGAATCCCACCAACATGAACACGCTGCCCAACAGGGTGTACAACACGTACTTGAGCGCGGCATAGTGCTTTTCCTCACCCACGCCCCACAGCTTGATCAGAAAATAGCTGGGCACGAGCATGAGTTCCCAGAACACGAAGAAGAGGATCAGGTCGATGGAAACGAAAATCCCCATAATCGTCGTTTCCAATGCCAGGATACTCATGAAGTACGCTTTGACGTTGTCCTGAACGGCGTCCCAGGAATAGAGAATGACCAGGACCGTGATGAAAGCCGAGAGGCCGACGAACAGGACGCTAATGCCGTCCACGGCGAGGTGATAGGAAATGCCGAGCGCCGGAATCCAATTCACCTGTTCGCTGAATTGCATGGCCGCGGATTCCGGTATAAACCGGAGCAACACCAGGACGGCGAGCCCCAACTCGAGAAGCGCGATTCCCAGCGCGGACTTCTTGATCAGCTCGGTATCCCGCTGCGTCCACAACCCGATCGCCCCGAGAAGCGGGAGAAAGAGCAGCATCGACAGTATCGGGAATCCGAATTCCAGTTCTTCAAGCATCATGCAACCCTACAAGAGCGAACTTCCGGTCAACCACACCAAGAGAAAATGCGTAAGGAGAAACAGGCCGATGACGATCACCGCGGCGTAATGGTTAACCAACCCGGTTTGCAGTTTCCGCCAGGACCAGGCCGCCAGATGATTGGCGTACCCGATCACGTTCAGCCCCCCGTAAATCACGTGTTTCTCGGTCCAGGTGACTCCGGCCGCACTCACGTCGGCCCCGTGACCGATCCCCCTGATAAAGCGATCGATCACGTGTTGATCGATCCAATCCCATAGACGGCCAAGCCGTTTACAGGGCTCGACAATGACGGCGTCGTACAGTTCATCCACGTAGTATTTGTTCAAAAGCGTTCGATAGGCTCCGGCATACCGTGCCGACCAGTGGTCCGCCGTCCCTGGTTTGATCGCGTACAGATAGTGCGCCAATCCCCACCCACTCAACGCGATGCCGATGGCCACCGCCATCAATCCGACAAGAGTCCCCATGGCGACCTCATGCGTCACCGCGCCCACGGGCGCAGCCACGGATTCCAAAAAGCCATGGAACCAGCCATGTTCCGGCGGCACACCCAGAAACCCGCCCAGCACGGAGAGCCCGGCCAGGATCATCAGCGGCACGGTCATGACCGGCGGAGACTCATGAATATGATGCTCCACCTTGGGATCGACCCGGGATTGTCCGTAGAACGTCACATAGGTGAGACGGAACATATAAAAGGACGTCAGGAACGCGCCGGCCGCCGCAAAGGCGTACAGCACGTAATGGTGATGCACAAAGGCATGGGCCATGATTTCGTCTTTGCTCCAGAACCCCGCCAAAGGAGGAATGCCGGCAATGGCCAGGGTGCCGATCAGAAACACGGCGTGCGTGACGGGAATTTTTTTGGCAAGCCCGCCCATCTTCCGGATGTCCTGTTCCCCTTCAAGCGAATGGATCACCGCGCCCGCGGACAGGAACAGCAGCGCCTTGAAAAAGGCGTGGGTCACGAGATGGAAAATGGCGGCCATGTACGCCCCGACCCCGCAAGCCAAAAACATGTAGCCCAACTGACTGACGGTCGAATAGGCCAGCACGCGCTTGATGTCGTTTTGCACCAGCCCGATCGTCGCGGCAAACAACGCGGTCAGGCCACCGATGATCCCCACCGTCGCCATGGACACAGGGGCCATGTCGAACAGCACGTGAGTACGCACCACCATGTAAACCCCGGCCGTGACCATCGTCGCGGCGTGGATCAACGCGCTCACCGGCGTCGGGCCTTCCATGGCGTCAGGCAGCCACGTGTACAGGGGAATCTGGGCGGACTTCCCGATCGCGCCCACCAACAGGCACAGCGTAATGGCCGTGGCCATTTCAACGGAGAGTTGGTTCGCGTTTTCGAAGATCTTCAAGTAATCCAGGGTCTTGAAATTGACAAAGACCAAAAAAATCGCCAGCAGGAACCCGGCGTCGCCGATCCGGTTGACCACAAACGCCTTGGTGGCGGCCTTGGCCGCGGAAACCTTATTGAAGTAGTACCCGATCAGCAGATAGGAACAGAGACCGACGCCCTCCCAGCCGATGAAGAGCACCAGTAAATTGTTCCCCATGACGAGCAACAACATGGAGACCATGAACAGATTCATGTACACGAAGAAGCGGGTAAACCCGTCTTCTCCATGCATGTACCCGATCGAATAGACGTGAATCAAAAAGCCGACCCCCGTCACCACCATCAACATCACGGCGGTCAGCGGATCGACCAGAAATCCGAAATTGACGTGCAGGTCGCCGCCGAAAATCCACGAATAGGCGATGACTTCACGGGGTGTGGGATCGTCAATCACGCCGGCCACCACCCCGACGGCGCACAAAAATGAAAACCCGATGGAGCCGACTGCAATCCGGCCGGCCAGGTCAACGGCATAGCGATGGCCGAGCAGGCCGTTCACCAGCACCGCGATCAACGGGAAGACCGGTATCAGAATGACGAGAAGATCGGACACGTTACCACTTCAACAGATTAATCTGGTCGACGTTCGTCGCAATTTTTCCACGGAATACTACAATAATGATCGCCAGGCCGACGGCGGCCTCCCCGGCCGCGATCGCGATCACGAACAACGCCGCCATTTGGCCGGCCATCGACGAAAGGTAATGGGAGAACGCCACAAGATTGATGTTCGCCGCATTCAACATGATCTCGACCGACATCAGGACGATGATGAAATTCCGGCGGATCAGGACGCCCAACAGGCCCGTCATAAACAGGATGAAACTCAAACCCACGTATGCCGACAAAGGAATCATGACGTGCCGCTTACCTGTCCGCCCCGGCAGGACCAGTCGGGGTTTTGGCCAGGACGATCGCCCCGATAATGGCGCCTAAAAGAAAAACTCCGACGATCTCGAACAACAACAAATAGTCGCTGAACATGGTGATGCCCACGGCGTGACTCGGCCCGGTCTGCAACACGACCTCCGGGGTCGCGGTCCCTATCGCTCCACCGTAAGGAGTTTGAAACACCAGAATGAGCAACTCGCCGAGAATCGCCACGCCGGCGAACAGGAAAAAGGGATATTTCTTGTGCAGATACTGTTCCTCGGTTTTCAGGTTGAGCAACATCAGGACGAAGAGATAGAGCACGAGAATGGCTCCCGCGTAGACGATGATCTGCACGGCAAACAGAAACTCGGCGTTGAGCAACACGAAAAGCCCGGCCACGTGCAGGAGCAACGACAGCAGGCTCAGGCCGCAATGGACAGGATTCTTCAGGGCGATCGTGAAGATACCGGAGAGGATACTCACGATCGCAAAGTACCCGAACAATAAATAAAGCATCGTGAAAGACTACGAGTCGGAAGCCTCGGTTTTTCCTATGGGTTGCGGGAAGTGGTAACGGTAGGCGCGACTCTCCTCATCGTTCTGTTCCTGATTATGGGCATAGAGATATTTTTTCGCGTCCTCCAGATGTTGCTCACCGATGTCGTAGAGTCGCTCTTTGTCGAACAGGAGGGTCCGTTTGTCATGGGTCGAATACTCGTACATCTTCGTCATGGCCAACGCGTTGACCGGGCAGGCTTCCACGCAATATCCGCAAAATACGCACTTGGTGATATCGATGTAAAACTCGCTCGCATACCGTTGCAGCGGCAGGGACTTGTCCTCCTCACTGATGACCTTGATGCACCGGGACGGACAGGCTGCCTCGCAGAGGTCGCACCCGACGCACCGTTCCTGCCCGTTGTCGTACCGCAACAAACCCAGGGCTCCGCGATGCGCGTCGGGGATCGTTCGCTTTTCACGAGGATATTGGAAGGTCATCGGACGATGGAGCATGTGCTTAAACGTGACTTTCATCGCCTTCCAGATTTCGCGGAACAACACCGCGTCCAACAATCGTTTCGTTTGCTTTTGCGTGTCCAAGAGATTCTCCTAAATTTTTTCGATCGTCACCTGCGTCGACTTGAAATAGGGCACGCGCGTCACGGGATCCACGACGACCCGGACCAGATCCTTGACCGGAGGCTCATTGAAATGTTCGGGAAACGCGCAGGTTCCCGGCAACATATTGACATCCGCTTGCACCCCCAATTCCAGGCTGCCGGCATCAGAAGTCAGACGAACGCGCCCGCCCTCGGCAAGGCCCAACCGTTCGCATTCTTCCAGGGACATCCGTAACGTTCCGGTATTCGGCGAAATGTCCATCAACCCGGAAGCTTTCGTGGACAATTTACCCGAATGATAAATGAGCTGGATCAATTTCAATCCGTAGGGCCGGCCTGACTCTTGCGTGCGACCACGTGAGCCATACCGGGCACCCACCGACTCCGCATAGCCGTTCCGAAGGTACGCCGTGGGATCGGCGGCAACGGGCCGGGGTTGACCGAGGTTATAGTAGCCGGGGAGCAGCTTTCGAATTTCCGTTTGAATGTCCTGCGTCGTTTCATAGGGAAGCGCATGCCCCATGCCGTTGGCGAGTCCGACCATGATGTGCCAATCCAACGCGCTCTCACCCAACGGGTCCAACGCCGGCCTGACGAATTGCACCATCCCTTCCTGGTTGGTGACGGTGCCGTCCTTTTCCGCAAACGTACACGCCGGGAACACCACGTGCGCATGCTGCGCCGTCTCCGTCATGAAGGGATCCTGACAAATCAACAATTCCAATTGGCTCAGGGCCTCCTCCACGCCGAATGATTTCGGAAGCGTGCCCAACGGATTTTCCCCTACTACGTAGAGGGCTTTGATCTTGCCGGTGCGGCAATCCTCCAAAATTTCGACGAGGGATTTGCCGGCCTGTGCGTCCGGCAACGTCGCGTCCCACGCTTCGGAAAATTGTTGCCGTGCCGTGGCGTGTCCATAGGGCGCCGGTCCCGGGAGGAATTCGGGCGCCACGCCCATATCCACGGCCCCTTGCTCGTTCCCTTCTTCGGCGAACGTGTTGATGCCACACCCGGGCTTGTTCAATTTTCCCGTCACCCAGGCCAGGTCGATCAGCGACAACGTATGGTCATAGCCGTCCTGCTGGCGTAGAATGCCCTCTCCACACACGATGACGGAGCGCGGGGCTTCCGCAAACACCCTGGCAGCCTCCTGAATCATCTCGACCTGGACCCCCGTTTCCCCGGCCACGGTCTCGAGGGACACCGCATGGGCGGCGGCTTTCAAAGCAGCCAACGCCTGAGGATCCTGAGAGGCGAGGTCCGGATCGATGAGATCCTGCTCCAGGACCGATTTGACCAATCCCTTGACGAAAGTTCCCTCCGTTCCCGGTTTGACCATCGCCGGATGCGACGCCAACTTGGCCAGGTTCGTTTGCATGGAATCCACCACGATGGCCGATGCCTGATAGGTGCAGATCGCGGCCTTCACCCGCAGGCTGGCCACGGGATTCGTTTCCGTCACGTTCGCCCCCACCACCAGGATGGCCTTGGCTCTTGTAATGTCCGCGGAGGTGTTCATCATCCGGTTGATTCCGAGGGCGTGATGCACCGCACGCACGAAATTCATATGACCGTATCGTGCGCTGCTGTCGAGGTTGTTCGTTCCGAGCACGGTCCGCATGAAGCGTTGGAAGACGTAGAGTTCTTCATTCGTGCACCGCGCCGTGATCAGGCCCGCAATGGCTTCAGAGCCGTATTGACGTTTGACCTGTGCCAGCCGTTCGGCGGTCGTGTCCAGGGCTTCGATCCACGGCGTGGGGACCAGACCCGTCTCTTTTCGAATGAGCGGTTCCTTCAGTCGATCTTGACTGTCGATAAACTGGAAACCGAACCGCCCACGCACGCAGAGCCCGCTATGACCGTTGATCGTATCCCCTCGGTCGCCCCATTTGTTTTTCCAGGACAAGGGAGAGGTCACCCGCACGACTTCCGTATCCTTGGTTTCCACGTACATTTGACAGCCGTCGCCGCAGTAATTGCAGGTGGTCGTGGTTTTCCGAAGCTGCCAGGGCTTATACACGTATTTCGAAAATTTGTTGGTAATCGCGCCCACGGGACAGACCGCGAGGCAATCGCCGCAAAATTCGCAGTCCAAGGCGTGATCGCCCTTCGCCACAACCTGCGTAAACCCGCCCTTCTTCATGAACTGCAAGGCGTCGATGCGCTGGACGTCCTTGCAGATATTGATGCATTCCCCGCACGCAATGCAGCGGTTCATATTGAAGTCGAGCACCAGGCTGCGCGTATCCTCCGGAATATTTTTCTGTTTGGCGTTGGCCAGATCGGTGACCTGATGCTCGAAGGCCATGTCCTGCAGTTCGCAATGCCCGTCCGCGTCGCAGACCGGACAATCCAGGGGATGCACGGAGAGGTGTTTTTCAACGGCTTTTTTCCGTGCCGCGAACAGATCCTCCCCATCCGTGCGGATGACCATCCCTTCGGTCGCCTTGGCGGTACAGGAACGTACCGGCGACTTTTTCCCTTCCTGCAGGACCAGACACATGCCGCAGGATCCGAAGGGATCGAACGTGTAGTGATAACACATGGCCGGGACGATTTTCCCCATGCTGGAAATCACGTCATACAGCGAAACCCCTTCTTTCGCCGTGATGGTTTCGCCGTCGATATTCAGGGCAATCGTCGCGGCTTCAGTATCGGGTGACGTAACAGGTTTGAGTGCCATTTATTTCTCTCGCATTGTGGATTGTGGATTTTAGATTGTGGATTGTAAATTTTCGTCGTCGTGGCAACCTGTCAGCGGTCGCATTCTCCCATCACGATGTCGTACGACCCGAAAATCGTGACCGCATCGGCGATCATGTACCCTTTGGCCATAAAGTCAAACGCCCCCATGTGGATGAAGGACGGAGACCGGATCTTCAGGCGATACGGGTTCCCTCCTCCCGTACTCACGATATAAAATCCCAGTTCACCTTTATGCGCTTCGGTTCCGCAATAAATCTCCCCGGGCGGCGCGTCGAACCCCTGTGAAAACAGTTTGAACTGCTGGATCATGGATTCGAGATTGGTAAACACCCGGTCCTTGGGCGGCAGCGTGACGCTGGGCACGTCGGCCATCACCGGCCCTTCCTTCGGCATCTGGTCCATACACTGACGAACGATCTTGATGCTCTCGCGCATTTCTTCAATGCGGATCCAATACCGGTCGTAGGTGTCGCCGTTCTTGCCAACCGGCACGCTGAACTCGCACTTGGGATACGCGCCATACGACTCGTATTTGCGCAAGTCGTAATCGACGCCCGACCCCCGCAACGTCGGCCCGCTCAACCCATAACCCAAGGCGTCCTCCGCCGAAATGACCGCCACACCCACGGTCCGAGCCAGCCAAATACGGTTCTTTTCCAGGAACACCACGTATTCATCGATCTTGGGAGGAAAGTACGCAAGAAAGTCCCGGATCTTGGTCTCCAACGAGGCGGTAAAATCCCGTTCCACCCCGCCGATCCGATACCAACTGGTGGTCAGCCTGGCCCCGCATAGTTCATCGAACCAGTCGAGCAGAATCTCACGGTCACGGAACGTGTAGAAAAACACGGTCATCGCCCCGATATCCAGCGCCTGCGTCCCCAACCAAAACAGATGCCCGATAATTCGTTGGATTTCCGCCACGATAGTGCGCAAATACTCCGCCCGCTCGGGCACGGTCACGTTCATCAGTTTCTCGACGGCCCGGCAATAGGCAAAGTTGTTATACATCGCGCAGACGTAGTCGAGACGATCCGTATGAGGAATAAATTGATGATAGGTCCCGTGTTCGGCGAGTTTTTCCACGCCCCGATGGAGAAAACCCATGACCACCGTGGACTTCGTAATCCGCTCTCCTTCCAGGTCGAGGATCACTTTCAGCACGCCATGCGTCGCGGGATGCTGCGGCCCCATGTTCAACAACAGTTCCTCTGTCCGCAGGATCGGCAGATCCTCGGTCTCCGGATGGGCCGGATCGACTTTATAGATGGTTTCGCGTTGGTCCTCTAAATGCGCCATGGTTGCTTCTCGAAGCGTACCTGCCCGTCAGGGGGTCGCACCCTCATTCAGAAACTCGAACGTATCGCGCCAACCCTTGCCTTGCAGCGGGAAATCCTTTCGCAACGGATAGCCTTCGGGAAAGTCGTCCGGCATCAATATCCGCCGCATGTCCGGGTGGTTGTTGAAACGAATGCCCATCATGTCGAACACTTCCCGCTCCATGAACTCGGCGCCCGGCCAAATATCCGTCAACGAATCCACGAAACAGTCGTGTTCCGGCACCCGCGTTTTCACACGGATGCGATGGCGATGGCGGATGGAATAGACTTCATAGACGACTTCAAAGCGTTCCTCCTCATCCGGCCAATCCACTGAACTGACGAGGACGATGTAATCGCAAGCCATGGACGGATCATCCTTCAGGAACCGGCAGATCGCGTGCAACGCGTCGCGCTTCACCGTCACGGCCAGGTCACCCCGCCATTCCTCGGCGCTCAGGAACCCGTCGGAAAATCGGGCTTGGATGGTTTCGGCAAGAGGATGCATTACCCGCTCACCTTGTCCCGGGGTCTGACTTCCTCGGGTTGTTTGGTGAAGACCCGCTTCTGCATAATCTGATCCTGAAGCTTCAAAATCCCGTCGAACAGGGCTTCGGGGGTCGGCGGACATCCCGGTACGTAAATATCGACCGGCACGAAGCGATCCACGCCTTGGACCACGCTGTAGCTATCGTAAATATTCCCGGACGTGGCGCAGGACCCCATGGAAATGACGTATTTGGGTTCGGGCATCTGGTCGTAGATTTTTCGAATGACCGGAGCCATACGCCGGCACACCGTACCCGCCACGATCATCAAATCGGATTGGCGCGGAGATCCGCGAAACACGCCGGCCCCATACCGGTCGACGTCATACCGGGAGGAGACCGCGGCAATCATCTCAATCGCGCAACACGCCAACCCGAACGTCATCGGCCAAAGCGATCCTTTCCGCGCCCAATTCGCGGCTTTTTCCAGAGACAGCGTGATGACCCCGATATCGCCGTCTTTCTCGTGCTTTTTCCCTATTTGGATCAGTCCCACTCCAACGCGCCCTTTCTCCACGCATACACGTAGGCCACGACAAACAGACCGATAAAAATCATCATTTCAATGAGGCCGATCACGCCGAGTTGGTCAAAGGTGACGGCCCAGGGATAGAGAAAAATGACTTCAATATCGAAAATAACGAACAGCATCGCGATGACGTAATACCGGACGGGAAACGGCATCCGGGAATCGGAAAACGGCTCACTGCCGCATTCATAGACGCTGAGTTTTTCTGCTTCGGGATACTTCGGTTGGACGAGATAACTCAGGAGGAGCGTGACCACCCCGAATCCCAACGCCAGGATAATAAACACGACTATTGGCGAATATTTCGCGAGATAGTCAAAAAACAGATCCAGGCCACCGACCATAAGGATTCGACCTCGCAGGGACTTGCCTCCGATGTCCGGAAGCGGGGGTCAAAAACTTCAATCTTTTCGCACAGTTTTTCATCGTAGCACCCCATTTTTGGACGAATCAAGAGAACAAAAGACCTACCATTCCGTTTCAAAAGCCCCATTGCCGCGTCCACGAGCCGCGGGCAGTGTAATGACAAGAAAATCGCACGTGGAACGTGGTCGTGTTTGCGGGTCCGGGGCTCACTGACGTCGAGGCATTAACCGAGGCGTTGCTCGATTCCGGTAAGCCGGGAGAGATTGCATTTGTCTCTTTCGAACGTTGCGCATGCCCTTTCGTATGAGGCGGTGGTTTTTCTACAAACCAAGGTGTACGGGCGGCCTCGACGCTCCGTCACGTGTGTCAGGTCGCAACGATTCCCGTCAATGATCTGGTGCAGATGCATGCGCCGCTCCTTGTTTAACGGCATGCGGCACTCCCGCTCGACCGGATTTGCCAGGAAACGACTCAGGACTTGACAGTCAGCGCAGTGGCAGGAAACCCTCTCGTCGCGCCGGTAATCCGTGGGCGCCTGCGGTGCCTTTGCGGTTCGCTCCTGCAATTCGCGCCGGCACGTTGATAGCCAGCGTGCAATGGCCTCGCTGGACGGCGACCGCGTTCCAAGCCGAGACTCAAGCTTGAAGATTGCAGCCAGGTGAGTCCTGGTCAATTCATACTTGTCCCGATGGGCCAAGGCGTGATCGATCACTTTCCACAACGGGCCTTCCGCATCGACGTCCAGCATCGCGCTCACCAACGTGCAGAGCAAGGCGGTACGGTCAAGCTCCTGGGCTTGCCCTTGGTCTTCCGGAGCTTGACTGTCAAATCTCTCCAGTGACAGGGCCGCGTGCTCGCACAAGCGGATGCAGAGCGCGAGGTCGTCTGCCTCGTTATCAAGCTGACGGCAAAGCAAGAACAGCAATTCCGCGTTCCTGAGAAGCGTCATTTTCGTAACGACACCGATCACCCTGGCCAACTCTGCCCCGAAGCCGACCAAGCCGTGGCGCCTGCAAAATTTTACGAACTCGGGAGGGAATTTGATACCACCATCGTTCGGTACGACCTCAGACAGGAAACGGCGCATCAGGTCCGGATCGTCCAGCGTGCTCAGCAGCTTGGAGAATACGCTTCGATCTGTTTCACCGTTGCTCTCGTCAAACCACCCACCACGTGGCAGTGTCCAGCTATCGATGATGGCTCTTGCAAATTTCAAACAGTCCGTCCGCTGTGCTGCTCGCTGCGTCCCGGGAGCCCGTTTCAGTGCTTTCACCATCGCTTCCAGGCCACCGATGGCGAACTCTGTTCCGGTGCTGCACAGCACGGAGAAGTGTTGCTCTCGCGGCCAGATCAGGACCGCGGCCCGGTGGTACCAGCGAGCCAGGGTCATGCCCGCATTACCGGTGTAGCCTTCGAATTCTTCCTCGCTTGGATCGTCGGTGTCGAGGGCCGCGTTGGTGACGATTTCATCGTCGTCCAGTTCCATCCTGCCGAACCGACAGGTGTCTCCGTGACGGTCTGACCAGTCATTCGCCGTCAAACTGGTCTCGAAGATTTCACCCATCTCACGTCCGCTGCCGATGTCTCCATCAACGTCATCATTGTCGTAACGCCGGTAATATCGTCCCCGGACCGGATGGAAGTAATCGTCTTCGTCATAGTCGACGGCGCCATACTGCCACAGGGTGACCAGGGCCAGGTGCGCGACGCAGCCAGTCTGCTCCGCCGCCTCGAACAACACCTCTGCACGTGCGCGATCGATGCCCTTGAGTTTGTTCAGCGTGAGCCCGTCCCGCGTGTACCGATGCTCCAGGGTTACGGCGAGCTTTTCCGTTTCTCCCTTCTCGCGCCACGCTCCGAGAAGTTCCGCAACCCTGATGCCCACGTCGACATACAACGGTGCATGGAGACCTTGCCTGCCCGGGGACTTGGCGAGCGTCACGTTGTAGGCCAGGCACAGGCGATAACCGCTGATCAAGGGTTTGACCTCATGCTGGCAGTCGGCGTAAAAGGCCGCGTAACTCAATTCCAGCCCTGAGGCTGCACCAGCAAAAACGATCTCATGTACCCGGCCCTCATGTCGGATAACCAATTCCCCGCCTTCATGCACCGACGGCAAAGCGACAATCAACGTGGCCACCATTCCGTCCAGCTTTTCCCCGTCACGGTGCGGCAGAAAAAAACTCTCCTTCTCGTATACCAGCAGCTTGTACAGGTGTGCGGACAGCTTGCGTTCCTCAAGCCCCAACCGCTGTTGTACTTCATGGAGAATCGACTCGATCAACCGCTCCCACTTCGGGTTGGTCAACTCGAAACACGCTGGATCCATCTCCCAAACGCGACGTACGTCCGTGTCCACCAGCGTTTGCGTACCCTTGCCGTAGGGCGCCTGCACGCATCGCGCTATCAGGGCGCGGGCCTGAGTCTCTGCCAGCGGCAGACGTAGCGTGCCCAGGCCCTCAACCTCCAAACCCGGCATCGTCAGCGGGAGATCGCCAGCCGCACAGACGTCGCCTGGCCGGTCGACTTTGGCAAGGGTTCGAATCAAATCTGCATGCATGAATTCACTCCGGACCAAGACGCCACGGTATCATGGCAGGCAACTCGTATGAACACGTGTAATCACCCATTGCTTAGATCCTTGCTCACCTCTGGGGCTCTTCTTGCGTCGCGCTTGATTGACAAGGATCGAAGGGGGGCGGAAGATTTACGAGTTCCGCATATCCTGCGGTGGGCGTTTCAAGCCTTTGGGAGGTTCAGCTTGCGAACTTTCCCATTCATTCGTCAGGGGAGAGACCGCCTTGGCCTTCTTACGCCGATGGATCTGCGTTTGAATGCGTTTCGGCGCTTTTTCGTCTGCTTGTTTTTCTTTATCCGGCTGAACGCGATTCATGGATTGAATCACCTCCATCAGCGACTCACGGAAACTTTTAGTTTTTGAGGCTATCCGTAATTCTTGCTCCGTAACTTCCTGAATCACCGAGGCCAAAGTGTTACGGATCGTGGTCCGCACGCTCGGTCGGATAACCGCTTTTATTCCGGCAATGGAACTTGACATTGCCCTTTCTTCCGTCAAGACGCCATCTTAAAAGAACGAGATGCGTAAGTCTACCGATGGTACTTGGCTATCACTCCCCCCTTGAGGGGGAGTCGGTGAGCCAAGGGCAAAGCCCGCCGGCGAACCGGTGGGGGGCGTCACCAATCACAAAAAACCGACCAGTGACTACGGAGAAGGCGCGGACCACCGTGGAATACGCGAAGGCTGCTGTTCCAGAGGGCTGGTATCGTACGTCTTTTCATTGCCGGTGAGGCCGTCCTCGTCCGGGTCCGACCACATCTCGCCTTTGCCCGTTTCAAATGCCCCATTCCCGTTGCGATCCAGCCAATAGAACAACGGAGCCCCGACCGTCACGACGACGGGTGTGCCGAATTCATCCAACCAGACCTTGTAGGTTCGCCTGGCGGTCATGTAGTTCACCACGCCGTCCCCGTTCATGTCGAATTCCCGAAAGAACAGATCATTGCGCCAGTCGTAATACGCCTTGACCTCACGATCGTCAAACTCTTCGGGCTCTTCCGGAAGAGGAGAAAAATCCCGCAAATGCGTTTCCCCGGAAGATTGGGAAGGCGAAGGACTCGGGAGCGAGGTCGGCGCCTCTTCCTGTCCATACACCGGCCAAGGCAGCATGCCTGCCATCCCGACAAACGCCCAAAGCATCACGAGGAGCACACCGTTCCCTGTTCTCTTGTTGATCATGACCGGTAATCCGCGTAGGGAACAACGATCGTTGTTCCCTACCCCACGAAATTCAGATTTTTTCTCAGAACCTGCTTCCCTTTCGTTGTGAGGGCGCCCATCCTTTGGCACAATAGCCGATATGCCACCATCCTATGCCGACGTTGTCTTTCCTCCCAGGACCTCTCAATCGTTTACGTACCGTATTCCCCAGTCGTGGCGTTCCAATCCTAAAATAGGGCAATGGGTGCTGGCGCCGTTCGGGCCGCGTGTCAAGCCCGGGATTATTGTCTCTCTTGCCGGGAACGCGAAGCAACCCCCCGTTGCTCCGGGCCGTATTCGCGACCTGCATCTCCTCACCTCCGCGCACTGGGACCCGGACCCCACGCTCATCGCCTTGGCGCAATGGATAGCCGACTATTACCTGGCACCAACGGGAACCTGCCTGGGGCTTGTCCAACCGCCGGACGTCCCCTTTCGCAGCAGTACCCGTTGGACTATTACCCCGCAAGGCCGACAACACCTGGAAACCACCCGCGCCGGTACCTCCACGCACAGACTCCTTGCCGCTCTCGCCAAACGTTCCAAAGGCCTGGCACGCTCAACCATTGACACGCTGCTGGATAACCCCTCCACTGTCCTGCAACGGCTCAAACGGCACCAGTGGATTCAGGACCGGCAAGACTGGACCGAACTGCCGTTTCACCACGTTCCTCCACCAACGTCCCCTGTACAGGGCTTTCTCGAAGTCCCGGATGAAAGCCCCGGCCTCCCCTCGTGGTGGGGCAATTTTCAGCAACACCTGCAAGCCGAACGATTCGGGGAAGTGCTGACCACTGAATCGACATTTCCGCACTCCCTGTTGGGCAACGTCATACGAGAAACCACGGCCCGGGCACGCACGGTCCTGGTGATCGCCCCGAGTATCAACCAGTCAGCGCGCCTGATCGCGCATCTCCGGCACTCGCTCAAATGTCCGATAGCCGAGTTTCACAGCGGCCTTTCAGACAAACAGCGTTTTCAACACTGGCAAGCCATCAAACAAGGGCACTATCCCGTGGTCGTGGGGACCAGGTCCGCGCTGTTCCTTCCTCTCCCTGCCCTGGGCTGCGTGTGGGTCGAACATGAAGAGGACAGCGCCTACAAGGAAGATCCGAGTCCGCACTATCACGCCCGAGAGGTCGCACGAAAAAGAGCCGAATTGGACGACGCCGTGCTGGTGCTTCACACGCCGTACCCCACGCTGGAGAGCGTCCATCGCCTTGCGAACGACGAGAAGTCCCATCGGACTTTCGCCGGCCGGAGCACACCACATCCGATTCAGATCATCAGCCTTCAAGAAACTCCGTTCGGCACGATCTTCTCGGATGCGATGCAAAACGACATCGAGCAGGCCATGGCACAAGGTGGCGGGGTCGTCGTCTATCACAATCGAAAAGGGTTTTCTTCGTCCGTCACCTGCCGGGATTGTGGAACGGCGCCGCAATGCCCGCGCTGCCGGATTGCCTTGAGTCTCCGGCAATCACAACTGCGGTGCTCCTATTGTGGGCAGGCCGAGCCCATACCAACCGCGTGTCCAGCCTGTTCCGGCATTCGCTTGGAACCGGTGGGATTCGGCACCGAACGCCTTGAAGAAGAGTTACAACGGCTGTACCCCCACGCCGCCGTCGGACGGTATGACGGCAACACGATCCGGAGCGAATCCATTGCACGCCGCGTCAGAGAGCAATTTTCACAAGGACAGATGCAGATCATCGTCGGGACGCAACTGCTTTTTCAGGCCTCCCCCTTCACGCCGGTGCGATGCGTCGTCATCCCCTACGCGGACGCCGACCTGCACGTGCCGGACTTTCGATCGTCGGAACGCGTGTTTCACCATCTCCAGCAAGCCGTCGATCTGTTAACCCCCGGCCTCTCCGGGTCCGCGATCATTCAAACGCGCCTGCCGTCGCATCCGGTGATGCACGCCGTCGGCCAACAACAGCCCAAGCTCTTCTACGACCATGAATTGGCCTTTCGCCGGCTGGTGGGGTACCCTCCCTTCGGGCAGCTCATCCAGTTGCACGTCTCGGGCCAGGCAGCAACCGAAGCCGAGGAAGCCGCAAACATATGGCGGCAGCATCTCACGAATGGCCTCGCCGACATGATCGCGCGAGGAGACACACAACGGCATGAACAGGACGCCATCCTGGGTCCCCTCGCCTCACATGGGGCCAAGCCCCGAGGGCTTTCCCACTATCATCTGTTGGTCAAAGTCGCTGACGGCACCGCCGGGCGAACCCTCGTCCAACGGACGCTCGAGTTGATGACGAGGGAAAAAGCCTATCGACGCCTGAAATTCGTGGTGAACGTGGATCCACTCGACGTGAAGTAGCAGGAAGGACTTCTCGAATACTAAACAAGGCGGGTGAACATCATGGCCAAGAAATTGAAGCCACAGAAGCCAGACAAAACGCTATCAATGGGATCTCCTGCCATGGCACGTCTTGGAAAAAACATTATCTATAAGTCCAATTGGCAAGATGGGGAATTTGAAAAATTCCAAAAACATCTAGTCGAAGAGCATCCAAAGATTGTCGGAGACATCAATATGCTAGTCACCGAAATCGCGGATCTCATCAAGGTGCTACCCCCAGAAAAACTCCTACATCGTGCTTGGTGGGAAATGGCGATGGCGCATGTAAGAATTGAGGCGGAAGTCGAAATTGGCGAAAAAGAAGGTGCCTCATTGCGCATGATTGACTATGTTCAAAGCGTCATTGCAGCAGTCCCACCGGCAAAAAATCAAAGAGACGACGTAACGAATGAAGAGTGGGATAACCTCAGGTCTAAAATTGAAGAGCTATTTACTAAGATAAACTTGGACTACCAGATTTGCCGTACGGCAAAGAATAGAACCGACGATCCCCATTTTGACAAAAACTTCGAGGAGTTTCAGTTCAAAGCTCAACTTTTCTGGTGCAATGTAAGGGGTCGTAGGTATCAAGTCCACGAACCAGCCTATCTAGAAGATATGTTCCACCCACATACTGGCATTCTTCAAGAGCTCTTCGGAATCTCTGGTGAGCAGTTCGTCACAGAAATTACGAAAATCTGGCATGCTTTGTCGTTTGGCATCCAGGACCGCTTCGATGACCTCAAACAATTCCAGAGCGACACGATGGACGCTGTCGACAAAAAAGTCATTGATTTATCTTCGGATTCCAACCCAAATCTTTCTGATCTAATAGCCACGGTTATTAAAGAAAATACTTGGGAAGATCGCCATGCTGATATTGGGGGTCGATTATTAGGCATGAATCTATTCGATGTCCAAAAAATTACTGCTCTTCCAGAGAAACTCTTAGTAGAACTGAGTTGGCGGACAGGTGAGGAGAAAGATTTCTTTGCTGAAGGTGAATTCCGTGGCTGGCCATTGCGCATTTGGCCAGTATTCAAGCGCCCATTTATTCGGCTGGAAGATCAATGTTATTGCTTTGACCTCTACAGCCTGTTCGACAATATATACCGCGTCATGCAGCGTGTTATCCTGCGCCTGAAACCTGATTATCAGGAGACTTGGAATACAATCCAGCGCAGTCAATCAGAGGATCTACCCTTCAAATATCTTAAACGTCTACTGCCGGGCGCTAAAGTGCTGAAGAACGTTTACTATCGTGGCAAGACTGACTCGGGTGCGACTGAGTGGTGTGAAGCCGACGGTCTCTTGATTTACGACGCTCATCTATTTGTCATTGAAGCGCGAGGCGGTGCTTTCACATACACACCCCCATCAAGTGACTTTCCCGCATACATCATTTCACTTAAGAATCTCGTCTTGAAACCAGCAATGCAGGGGCGAAGATTCCTCGATTATTTGAAGACTGCCGAAAGTGTTCCATTATTCGATAGCAATCATAGTCAGATTGATAAACTTCGCAAGTCCGATTTTCGGCATATCACGATTTGCCCTGTTACTTTGGATCCGTTCACGGAACTTGCGGCACAAATTCAACATCTCCGAAAGATCGGCGTCGACGTTGGTGCATCACCTGTTTGGGCGATATCTTTAGACGATTTGCGAGTTTATGCAGACATTTTCGAAAATCCTTTGGTCTTTCTCCATTATATCGAACAGCGCATGCAGGCTTTCGATTCGGATGTCATCCAATGTAACGATGAATTGGATCATCTCGGTCTTTATCTCGATCATAATCATTACAGTACCCACGCCAAGGGGGTGCAAGGCGACTCAGACGCTCCAATCGATTTCATCGGCTACCGTTCGAAGGTTGACAAATTCTTTCACGAACGTATGTTTGATTCCAATGCACCCTGTTCGCTAAAGCAGGGTATACCAGCACGTCTTCAGAAAATCATCGAAGTTCTGTCTCAGAACAACAAACCTGGGCGAGCAGCGGTCGTAGCCTACATACTCGATATCGGAGGCGATTGGCGAACAAAGATTGACACCGACATCATTGAAGAATTGACACGCCAACCTACCACAAAGCGACCCAAGCCTTTTTCAACGCATGGCAATGTTAAATTAACGATCTACTGTTGGACTGAACATTCAGGACCAAGAAAAGCAGCTTGGGGACTTGATCACGCCCAAACGCTCGTCGTCATGCATAGCGAGTCGCGTCGGCTCCTGATGGAACTCAGCTATTCAGCGACTGGTGAACTTCAAGAAGTCGATTGGAAATGGGTCGGGTTGGCCAATATCCCGCCTGACCAGTTACCAAGGTTGCGTTTGAAAACGAAGGGCTTGCGCCAGAAGCGACTCTCCAACGCCATAACTGAAAGTCGAAAAATCAGACGCAACGAATTCTGTCCCTGCGGAAGTGGCAAGAAGTACAAGAGGTGCTGCTGGGACCGCTGACGGATTCGAATGAACTCGATCTTGAAGCGGACTTATTCACGAAAATAACGAGCAAAACAGATCCTTGCTCACATGAAACCTCGAGATGCTTATAATCCGTAGACTATTAGACATCAAATAACAATACTCATCGGCATAAATGCTGACAATCTTCTTGAGAAATTCGGCGAACGCGTACGGAAACTCCGAAAGTCTCAGGGATATTCGCAAGAATCGTTCGCGTTTGACTGTGGACTCGACAGAACTTACCTTGGTGGAATCAAGCGTGGCGAAAGCAACGTTGCTTTAAAGAACAAACAGGTGATCGCAAAATCTCTCGGGGTTTCTGTTTCCGAACTGACAAAGGAAATGTGTGAGCCTGTTAGATTGACAGTCTACTGAATGTACATGATTGCTAATGCTCTTTGGTTTCGCCTCTGGAGTTTTGAATGACCGGGACAGATGATTATCTCAAACACCTGTTAAACAACCTCCGCACCTTACGTGAGAAAGCAGGGCTTTCACCAGAGGAGATAGAAGACCGGCTGATCTTGGGACCAGGCTGGATCACACGCTTTGAAGAAGGTGAAACAACCCCGAACATCGACATGCTTCTCGCGATTCTTCATGAAACTGGATCAACACTGAGTGATCTGCTGGTGGATCTTCCTGATTACCCGGGCACAGCCGGAATTGAACGGTTCATCTTTGCGGAGCAGGTTGGGACCGATATCAGAATCCATTTTCGTTACGCAAAGTTTGATGCCACCTATACTCTTGAAAATGCGACGGCCGATGAATTTGAAGCAATCATAAAAACACTGCGTGACGGTCTCGCTCAGCTTGCAGTTGTCGAAGAAGAATTAAGCGAAGCGATCAAGGCCGACTCGGTCTCACGGGCCTTCCTCAAGGCCGTTGAGACATGGCCGGATGCGAATCCTTCTGACTTGTGGTGGTTCATCATCTATCGAGCCTACTGTGATCCTTTCAACCACCCAGCCCAGTTCGCCCGTCTCGACTTCACACAAAGTTGGAAACGAACTAGCGGTTGGGCATTAGAAAAGATACTGGTACAGCATTACGGCCCCTTTCTGGCTAAGCATGGAGTAAAGCTCTTCATCGCTGATGGGGCCACGAAGCAGGCGATCGTGAAAGAACTTGATGTGGAAGACCGTTTAGAAGCCGACAAAATCGATGTGGTGCTGAGAGGAGGAGTGGACGAGCGATTCTTTGGGGTTGTACATGTCAAGGCGAGTTTTGCTGAGCGCCGTACTGATGATGTGCCCATGAGCGTAGCGCTAATGCGGGCAGGATACACATCGCCCCTTTGGACGATGGATTGTAAAAGCACGCCTGCGAAACTGCCTAGAAACCGGGGTGAACTCGGGACACCTCAAGGTCTGAGAAGCGCGAAGACATAGAAGATGAGAGATATTTTACCGGATGCTTTTCGTACAATCGAAATACCCAACCAAGTGCAGAAAACCTAGCCCCGGACCGACGGGTATATGTTTGTGACTTTAGATGTCCGGATGACGCCTTCTCGCGATTCATCCTTGAGCGGTGGCGAAAACGCCGGCCTGTCTGAGCAACGGCACATCGTTTTCCAGGACATCTTCGAGGCGCTGGTTGGACGCGACAACTTGATCGTGGTCGATCTCAAAGCCGATGTAAGAGCAATTCAACTTCAAAGCTGCCAAGCCGGTCGTGCCGGAGCCTGAAAAAGGATCAAAAATCACCACATCCTGACCAGCTTTGCCATATGCTTCTATGCACCGTCGAGGCAGTTCCTCCGGAAAGCGGGAGAAATGAGCCGGACCGTCAATTTTCTCGTTTGGAAACTCCCACACACTGCCAACAGGAGGCGACACACGAAAAAGATGGCATTCATCACGGGTTAGGAGAAAGATGGGTTCATGTTGGCGGTGCGGGCGACGGCAGCGGCCTTCTGGCATAGGATTTTTCTTTCGCCATATGACCTCGCCTCTGTAGAGGTAACCGTTGTCGCAAAGAGAGATTACGAGCCTGTTGGGGAGGGCGAGCAAGTTGCCATAAGTGAGCCAGTCAGCGTGCTTATCGATAAAGGATTTTCTCTTGGCCCGAGGCTTTATGTAAGCAGAGTTATTGTTCGCCAGTCCGTTTTTTCTTGGGCCCAGAGAACTATACTTGTGGTCATCCATCTTCCAATTTACAGGGGTATTGTAGGAATCCCCCAAGTTGATCCACATAAGTCCGTGTTTCTTGAGCTTAGGCATAAAGGCTGTAAAGGTATCGGTCAGGAATTTCAAATAGTCCCTAGGATCTTCTTCCGTGCGTTCCGTTAGAGACTCTTTGTCCCCAATACGGAGGACTGGTAACAAGGACATCTATGCTTTCGTCCTCTAGCCTAGGAATTAGATCGCGACAATCACCTTCAATAACTGTATTTATGTGAAACAAGCCTATTTTTGTACTTGTAGACACAGATAACTCCTGTAATTTTCAAAGGTGATCACAGGTATATATAGCCTGTGTATGTAGCCCCCATATTTTACGCGCTCAGCAATTTTACAAAGCCAATGAAATTAGGTCTTCTTCCTGAAGGCGTATAACGTTCAGTCAAGTCAAAAAGCATTTCAACTTGTTTCGTACCCATCATTACTCGATATTTCCGAATTGTTCTTCCAGAAGTTCCCTTATCGCATCTGCCATTTTAATGCCTTGTCGTGCACACCCTGCCTTGATATTGGCATGCAAAGAAGCTGGAACGTCAATCGTCAAACGTTTCGTTTCCCCAGGATTTACTCCGAACACAGGAGACTCCTCACGCACCACCCATTTACGAGATTTGTTTGCTGAATCGTATTTCATGATTTACGATTTTACAGAAAACAGACTGCCCAGTCAAGATGTAAGGAAGTGCGTTACCGTTGCTTTTTCCGCTTGGCTTTGGCCTGATTCTGGGTTAACGGAGCAGACGGGTCTTCGGTTTTGGGTTGGATCCGGCGATACAGTCCGTAGGCAAACGTCAGCCAGAAGATGCCGGAAAACACCCCGAACAACACCGCCGTAAAAACCTTGCTCATCTCTTCGAGCGGCGGTTCGGGACCGAATTGCCGGAGTTCGCCCAACATGAGGAACGGCCACGCCAGGCTTTCAAGCCCCAGCAGCAGGGTGGACCACATCCAGACCTGGGCGACGCCGGGGCAGGTCTTCGCCAACACCACCATGAGCCCCACCACCACCACAACGGTCGCGCCCAGGGAGAGGCCTCCTTGAAGAAACCAAAGCCCTCCCGTGACGGCCATGGCTCCAAGCACCGCGTTGACTAACAGGCGGACACGCAGGTCCGCCCCTACAGCATCGTCCGGCATAGACGCCACCATAGCATATTACTTCGAAGGCCCGCACGGCAGCATGGCCGGAATGCGGGGCGTCACGGAAGGCCGGTGATCGTGGAAACGCCGGTTCCCCACGCTCTCGATACACGCATCCCTGCTTCCGGAATAACGAACCCAAACCTTGGGGGGAAGAGCGGGACACCCTTAAAGGGAATCGAAAGACGGGTTGTCTCCCGTCTCGGAATGAGAAGAAGAGAGGCGCATGATCGAGGAGAATTCGTTGCGATGGATTAGGGTCACACAATCTTCGGCAACCGGATCCTTATGAAACAACGCGTAGATGGAAAACATCTGGGGCGGCTCTTCGCCTTGTGTCGAGGGAAACACGACCGGTACTTCAACCCACGGCCCCGACGTGCCCTGACCGGCCATTCGCAAACGAACCGCCAACAACATATCGCGGACGCGGAGGTCCCATTCATGCGGGTCGAGATCAAGGGATTTCGTGATGTTCCGGTCCCACAAAGACTTCGTGATCCCGACCGCCACGTCAAAGCCGATACGTTTGGCCTTCTTGGTGACGTCGACCAGTAACCCGGCCTCGATGGCTTCCTGGCGGGAAGGCGCGTGACGGGCCGTTGCCGGGTCACCTGCGTTTTGCTCACCGGACAAGCGCGCCGGCCCCATCGCCTCAGAAAACAAGGTTTCCGGGGTTTCGAACACCTTGGCGGCTTCCCGGTCGGCACGGTCCGAGTCAAACGCATCCACCGCATACCCTCGGGCCGTCAGAATGCCGTCATACACGGCCCGGGCAGCCTGCGACCACGAGGCATCGAAGGCTCGGCCCCGGTAGGCCGCTTCCGCGGCTTTTTTCTCATCATGGGTTAAGGGACGCAACTGCTTCATACTAAAATTGTTAATGCTCAAATGGGAACAAGTCAAGAGAGCCGCAAACTTCCACTTGACAGAATCCATGACGATTTGTCAGGGACCCAGAGCCAACTGGGACGCCGAGTGCCCCCCGGTCGTGTGTTGAATGAGCGCCGTGACACTCGCGTCCATCACGTTGAGGAACGGCGCGGGATACAACCCCACCCACAACACGATCACCACCAGGGGGATCATCGTAGCCGTCTCCCGCCAGTTCAGATCGGGAAGCCGTGAGGCAACCGGCGTTCGAGCCTGTCCCAGCACCACGCGTTGCAACATCCAAAGCGTGTACGCAGCAGCCAGCACAATACCCGCCATGGCCAGCAGCACTTTTACGAAACTATCGGAGGACGTACCCACGAGTACCAGAAATTCACCGATGAAATTACACGTGCCCGGCAGGCCGAAGGATGCCACGGAGAAGAGACAAAACAGCGCGACGAACCGGGGCATGGGTTTGTGAAGCCCACCATAGTCTTGGATGGACCGGCTGTGCGTGCGGTCGTACAATTGCCCGACTGCCAAGAACAAGGCGCCGGTGGTGATACCGTGGTTGAACATCTGGAGAATCGCACCCTGGATGCCTTGGCTGTTGAAGACGAAAATGCCCAGGGTCACGAATCCCATGTGGGAAATGGAAGAATACGCCACCAGCTTCTTGAGATCGGACTGCGCCAATGCCATGTATCCGCCGTAGACAATGGCCAACACGGACAGCCACAAAATAAATGGAGCAAACTGCGCGGAGGCGTCAGGAAAGATCGGCAGGCAAAATCGCAAGAACCCATATCCCCCCATTTTCAGCAGCACCCCGGCCAGAATGACGCTGCCGGCCGTCGGCGCCTCGGAATGAGCGTCAGGCAACCACGTGTGGAAAGGAACCATGGGCATTTTAATGGCAAAAGCCAAAAAGAACGCGAGAAACAACCAGAATTGCGTGGTGGAGGAATAGGTTTGTTCGCTGAGAACCAACAGATCGTAGGTGTGCCCGCCTTCCAGGTAAAGACCAAGGATGCCCACTAACAACAACAAGCTGCCGGTGAGACTGTACAAGGCAAATTTCAGGCCCGCGGCAATGCGACCGGGACCGCCCCAGAGAATAATCATGAAATACATGGGAATCATGGTGAGTTCCCACAGCATGAAGAAGAGAAACAGATCGAGCGCGGTAAAGACGACGATCATGGCTCCTTCAACCAGCAAGATCAGCGACATGTACGCTCGCACTCGCGTGGCAACGGCCGTCCAGGAACAGAGGACGCACAGCGGACACAGCAAGGTGGTGAGCAACACCAAGAGGATACTGATCCCATCGACACCCACGGCATACTGAATGTTGAACGTCGGCATCCACTCCACGCGCTCGACGAATTGCATGCCCTGTCGGGTGAAATCAAAATTCCCCCACAGAAAAAGCGAGAGCGCCAATTCCACCATGGTCGCGCCAAAAGCGATCCGACGAATCCATTCCTGGTCGCGGACAAACGCCATGGTCGCAATTCCCAGGAAAGGAACGGCAATCATCCAACTGATGAAATGATCCATCAGGACAGCCATGACCTCGACTTCTCCATGCTCCCGTCGTCAAACCTGCCCGGCCGCAGGCCGGTCCTCGTGAAGGCTTTCAACGTCATCTTCCAGACCCAAACCAAAGTTCCGGGGATCATCAGACCAACAGATATAAGGTCCCGGTCGCCAAAACCAACCAAAGGATCATGACCAATAATTGATGTTGGATAGTGCGAGCTTCAGCCTCCTGCAGGAATGATCCGGCCACGTCAACCCGGCTTCCCTCTTGATCGGCTTTTTGTTCCAGCCATCCAACGCCAACCACCTGCCACAGCCAACGACTCAGCCCGACGCTCTGTTGGCCAATGCCGACGACGATCCGATCAATGCCTTTGATATCCACAATTCTCCATAGCCATTGCGCAAAGAGAACGGAATGGGAGGCGACTGAATGAATGGCCCGGTCAATCAGCCTCATATCAATAACCCGCCAGAGCCAATGGGCCAATTGAATGTTGGGGTTCACCAGATAGGCATCGTAGAATTCATCGAAATAACCTTTATTCCAGAAGAGGACATACAGCCACGTCTTCTTGCGGTCCGATGCGGATCCCTCCGGTCGAGGGCGAATATGCAATGAATACGCATAAACCCAACCCGCAAAGGCGACGCCGAGCGCCACCGGAATCCAAACCGGGGAACCGGCTTCAGTGCCTCCCGCACCCGAAGAAGCACCGGGAGGGATGACCGCCGGGGCGAGGAATCCGGCGAACCAACTCCAGAACAAGGCCAACGTCACCCCCACCAGAACCGTTGCCAGGACCAGGCCGCCCAGGATCGGACCGTCCACAAACCGGGGGTGAATGGAACGTTCTTCCAAGGCCGGTTGCCCTGACGTGGTCCAATAGGTCCTCGGGGCGTGAACAAACAACGACGTCACGCTGCGGAAGAGATACACGGACGTCACGAACACCGTGACCAAGCCAATGATCCAGAACCCGACCGTGGCAGAGGCGAATCCCGTGACGCCCCACAGGGATTCATACGATCCGGAAAACAGGATGAACGGAGGCAGGCACGCCAATAGGAAGGCCCCGCCGTACAAGGGCCACGTGCCACGGGACGCGGGATGGGTCTCCCCATGTCCGCGAGCCGCCTGTACGGATTGCAGGGCATTGCCGGTGGAAAGAAAAAAGAACGCTTTATAACAGCCGTGAGCCAGCAGGTGAAAAATCGCCACGACGAACGCACCCAAGCCACACGCCATGATCATGAAGCCGATTTGACTGATCGTGGAATAAGCCAGAATCTTTTTGATATCGGATTGCGTCAGCGAGACGAGGCCCGCGAACAGTGCGGTGGCCGCCCCGATGATCGCAATCGCCGTCATCGCAACGGGAGAAAGCATGATGAGCGGGCTCAATCGCACCAACAGGAACGGTCCGGCATTCACCATGGTCGCCGCGTGAATCAACGCCGACACGGGAGTCGGAGCCTCCATCGCATAGGGCAACCAGACGTGAAACGGGATTTGCGCGGACTTGCCCATGGCCCCGATAAAAAACAACAACGGAATGACCGTGACCGGATGGATTTGAAGATCCCACCCAAGCCATCCCGCCAGATTGACGGTATGACTCTGCATGCCTTCCGCCTGCGCCAGGATCGTCTGGATATCGAGCGTGCCGAACGTGACAAAGGTCAGGATGATTCCGAAACTGAAACCGATATCCGCCACGGCGTTGACCAGAAACGCCTTGGTCGCCGCGGCACAGGCCGCTGTTCGCTCAGACCAATGTGCAATCAGAAGATACGAACACAGGCCCATGACTTCCCAACTGATCAGCAACACCAGGAGATTGCCGCTCATCACCAACGCCACCATGCTGAACGTAAACAACGCGATCACGGCACAGAAGCGGTTGTATCGCGGATCCCCGATCATGTACCGGGAGGAATAGACGTGGACGATACCGCTGACCCCCGTCACGAGCAGCAGAAGAAGAACGGTGAGTTGATCCACGTAGAAATTGATATCAACGACCAATGATCCGGACTGAAAGAGCCGATAAAAAGAAAGGGAGAAAGGCCCGTTGTTCAACACTTCAAGGAACGCGAAGACGGACAAACCGAACGAGAGCCATATGGCGGGAATCCCGATCCGATGACCATATTCACCCCACCGTCTTCCTCCAAGGACAAGAAGGACGGACGCGCAGAGTGGAAGCAGGGGAATCAGAACAAAGAGAGTCATGAGATGCTTCAAAGCGTCGGCGGCAACGCCTGGTTCAATATCCACTGGACAATGGGATCGCTGAAAAGGCCCAACATCACAATCGATGCCGTCGTCACCCCCAAACTCAGTTTGCAGGAAAGAGGAAGCTCACTCTGCAGGATGTCCGACCGGGGTGGCCTTTGGCGAAACATGGCCTCGAACAGTTTCACGAAATAGGCCAGCGTGAGTAGAGTCGAAAGCAAGACAGCGGCGACGGCGACGTAATTGTGCGCTTCAAGCGCACCAAGAATGATATACCACTTTCCGAAAAATCCGCCCGTCGGCGGAAGACCGACCATACCCAGGGCGATCACAATCAGGGCTCCGGTGAGCCAGGGGACTCGTTTGCCGATTTGCCCCAGGTCCTGCACCGTGCGGACCCCATACTGGAAAACCAGGGCCCCCGCCAGAAAAAACAACGCCCCCTGCATGACGGCATCGTTCAACAAATAGAAGACGCCGCCCGCAAAACCCGTCTTGTTTCCCTGAGTGACCCCAATGAGGATGATGCCGATGTGCGAAATCCCTCCATAGGCAAACATCGTCTTGATATTCCGGGCCATCAGTGCAAGAACGGCGCCGATCACCGCCGCCAGCGTTCCGAGTACCCCCACGAGCAAAAGAACGGGAATGTCGTAAATAATGACTTTGGCGCCGAGGACCCAATAGATGATTCTGATCCACCCCAACAGTGCGACTTTGGTGACCAGCGCCGCCAATATAGGAGAGATGGATTCAGGGGCATGGGTATAGGCATCCGGCAGCCAAACATGAAACGGCACCAAGGCCATCTTGATTCCCAATCCGATAAACATAAAGAGAAGACCGCCGACGACCGCTTTGGAGGTCAACAAATGAGGCAATTGTTCAGCCATATCGGCCATATTGAGTGTTCCACTCGCGGCGTAGAAATAACTCACGCCCAACAAATAGAGAGAGGCCCCGAGCGTGCCAAGCAGAAGATAGCGAAAGGCGGCAAACAAGGCTTTCCCCCCGGCGACGCCCACGAGACCATAACTCGCGATAGCCGCGACCTCCAGAAAGACGAAAAGATTGAACAAGTCCCCGGCAAAGGCAATGCCGGTCAGCGCCGCAATAAGCAACAGGATCAAGACATAGAAATGCACGACACGGCCGCCCAGATCTCTTGGAGCGGTCGGTCCGGCAAAAACCAACGCGAGCAACCCCAAGACGCTCAAGGCCACCAGGACGACACTGGCCAAACCGTCGGCGACCCACTCGATGCCCAAGGGCGGCGCCCACCCGCTGAAAGCATACCGGACCTCTCCGTATCGAATGACGCTGTTGAGATTCAGTACGGAGACCACGACCATCGCCGAGAGCACGGTGAGGGAGATGGGGCGACTCCATTCCCGATGCTTCAGGCACACCACCGGCATCGCAATCGCGGCAAACAACGGAAGAAGGAACAGAACGGCGGGCAGGTGCTCGTTCATTGCAGTTTTTTCAGAACTTCTTCCTCGTCAAGGGTGCCATATTGCCGGTAGATCGCGGCACACAAGGCCAAGGCGACTCCCAGCGTGGCAACCCCGACCACAATCGCCGTCAACGTCAGCACGTGAGGCAACGGATTGACGTAGTCGGCGGCCCGGACGGGATCCGTCGTGTTCAGGAGGACGGGGACCGTCGCACCTTTCTTCCCGCTGATGGACACCAGGAAAAAAAGCACGCTGGTTTGGACAAGGTACATCCCGACAAGTTTCTTCACGAGGTTGTACCGCGTGAGCATGATGTAAAAGCCCCAAAGAAAAATGACGACGAAGGTCAGGAAGTTGGGACGCTGGAAGAGCGCTAAAACGGCATCAACCATTCAATGAATCCTCAATGATCTCCTCGGCGGATAAGCTGAACACAATGGACACGGCCGTGACGGCCACGTCCACGGCCACGCCGAGTTGCGTGAGCACGATACCCAATGAGCGGCGGGAAGCCGTCTCCAGACCGGGGATCTCGAAATCGGCAAAATTGAGAAATTCGCCGCCGCCGATCATGCACAGGCCGCCGACGCCGGCATAAATCAACATGCCGACCCCGTCGCCATGCAACACCTTCTTGGCGAGTTGGCTGCGAGAGGCATCATGCCCGAAAGCCAGAACGGAAAAAATCATGCTGGTTCCCAAAATCACCCCGCCGACAAACCCGCCCCCCGGACCGTATTGGCCGAAAAACAACACGTAGAGGCCGAACATTTGGGTCACGGGAATAAGAAAACGGCCCAAGGACTGAACGATGATACTGTCATGGGGTCGAATCATGACGAATGTCTCCGCAGCAACAGGGCACAGGCAATGCCCGCCGTAAAGATCACAACCGTTTCGATCATTGTGTCGAGAGACCGATAGTCCATGAGAATGGACGTGACCACATTGGGGGTATGGGTATCCTGGTAACTCTGTTCAAGATAGGTCGGCGAAATGTGCGTGCTGGGCGGGGATTGAGGATCTCCGAATTGAGGGAGATCATTCGCGGCATAGAGCAACAGAAGCCCCAAAAGAGGAAGGCTGACCAATGCCGCCATGGGAGGAGGCGGCAGCCGAAGACGGCTGACTTTCGGCGCCGTTCCAAAGAGAGTCAGCAGAAAAAGCACCGTGGCCAAACCCGCGCCCACGACGGCTTCCACGAACGCCACGTCCACGGCGCCCAACCAGGCCCACACCAGCGCCAGGAAAAAGCTATAGGAGCCCAGAAGCAGGATCGCGCTGATCAGGTCTTCGACCAACACGGCACCCACCGCAGTCACAAGGAGAAGCAGGAGCAGGGGAATTTCAAATGAAAAGGTCATGAAGGTCTCCGTCGCCACGGCTTCAGGCCGGCCCGGAGAGCCGCCCGAATCGTGGCATGCGTGATGACCGGATTCTGGATATAGAGTAATGCCAACACGGCAATAATTTTCAGGTTGTTCTTGCTCAGCCCCTCATGGAGCGCAAGGCCGACCAACATCAGAAATGCGCCCAACGAGTCCGTTAACGAAACCGCATGAGCACGACTGAAGACGTCCGGCAAACGTATGACGCCGATCGCCGCCACGATCAGAAAAAACAATCCTGCCAGGATAAAGAGAACGGACAGAATGTCCATGCTACGGAAGGCCCTTTTGTTCCAGGTACTTGGCGACTGCGAGCGCCCCCACGAGATTCAGTAACGCGTAGCCGGTCGAGATGTCGATGAACATGTCGACCCGTTCAAACACGGTTCCCATCAGCACGAGTAAAATAATCGCTTTGGTCGAGATGCCGTTGAGGCCCAACAGGCGATCAAAAATCGTGGGACCCTGGAGAACACGGTACAGATACGCGCCAATCAGAATGGCCAGAACCAACAGGACAAGGAAAAAAAAGGTCTTCACAAACTTCGCTCTTCGTTCTTGAAGACTTCCGCTATTTTGGCTTCCAGCCTCCCGCTCGTCACGTCCCTTGCCGATGTCTCATCAATGGCATGCACCAGGAGAGCATCGGGATCGGCTTCACCAATGAGGGTTTCGGGAACGACATCGTGATCGACTTCAGCCGTGATGGTTCCGGGGGTTAACGTGATGGAATTCCCAAGAAGCACGACGGCCGACCGATGACCCAGTTTTGGCTCCACGCGAATCAACCGGGGATCAATCGGAAGATCAGGATTGAGGATGAGCTTTGACATGTGAAGGCTGCCTTCGACGATCCTGAGAAAGAGCCAGGGGAGATACAGAAGAATGTTGCCCCACAGGCGGAATTTGGGAACAAAGGGCGAATGACCGGAGTTGATCCAAGCCACGGTAAAGGACAGAACGCCGCCCAGGACAAGATGGACCCAATCGAAACTCCCGGACAACAGGACCCACAACACGAACAATGCCGTGGCTTTCAGGACTAGAAATTCTGAAGAAACCGGTCTCATGTATCAGCTTTATCGAAAGAAACGTGGTTGTCTGTGGCCTGACGTGCCATTTGCAAGCGCTCCAATCAATAAAAAAGCCAACCGGACGCCTCAAATGCGTGATTCGAACAGCTTCTGGTTGGCTTGTACTGTGCCCACCCTTTTCCGCCAAGTGGTCACCCTACCGGCCACGGGCACATGCAATCGGTTCAGGGGGTTCTCACCCACGACCGACCGGTATGAAGTCACGGCCCTTATACCAATATTGAGGCGCGGACACAACAGATTTGGCGCATCAGTTATCTTCCGCCAAGCGACAGAAACAGCATCGAGCGGCCTCGTCTCAGGAGAACCAGCACCGAATCGTCTTCCTCGAGCCAGCCGGTGACGCGATCGAAGTCGTCCACGTCCTTGATGGTCATCCGGTTGATTTCCAGTATGACGTCATCCTTGCGAATGCCGGCCCGGTCGGCACGGCTGTCTGGCTCGACTTTCAGGACGCGCACCCCTCTATCATCGGAAGCAGACCCGGAAGCCACCGACTCGACCGTCATTCCCGACAGGACATGACGCACGCCGACCGTACCCGCGTCGCCGGGCCCGGCCATATCCTTGGGCATTTGGCCGATGACCACGGTCAGGCGCTTCTTCTTGCCCTCGCGAAGAATCCTCACGTCCACCTTGGTCTCGGGCGGAGTCTCGGCCACGTAGGTGCGTAATTTGGTCGAATTCTCCACCAGTCGTCCGTCAAATTCCCGAATAATGTCACCCCGCCTGAACCGGGCGTCTTCCGCGGGACTCCCTTCGACCACGTCGGTCACCAAGGCGCCTTTGGTGTCCGCGGCCTCGAACTGTTTTGCCAGATCCGGAGTCAGGTCCTGGATGGACACCCCGAGCCAGCCCCGGACCACTTTGCCGTGCGCTTCCAAACTGCGCGCCACCCCTTTGGCCATATCACTCGGGATGGCAAACCCGATGCCCATGTACCCGCCGCTTCTGGTGAAGATGGCCGTGTTGATCCCGATGAGTTCCCCTCGCAAATTCACCAGGGCCCCGCCGGAATTCCCAGGGTTGATGGCCGCATCGGTTTGGATAAAGTCCTCGTAATCGGCAAGCCCCACGCCGGCCCGTCCCACGGCGCTGATAATGCCCATGGTCACGGTCTGGTTCAAGCCGAAGGGGTTCCCCACGGCCACGACCATCTCCCCGACCTCCAACGTGCTGGAATCGCCCCACGACAGAAACGGCAAACCCGACGCCTCAATTTTCACAATGGCCAAGTCGGTCTTGGGATCGGTGCCGATCAGTTTCGCCTCGAATTTCCGTTGATCCCCCAATACCACCTGGATTTCATCGCCCTCGGCCACCACGTGATTATTGGTGACGATATAGCCATCGGGATTGACGATGACCCCGGACCCCATGCCCTGCTGCCGGCGTCTGGGCTCCTGGCGGCGTTCCTCCCTGAACCTGTCTCCGAAAAATTTCCGAAAGAAGGGGTCGTCAAAGAACGGCGAATGCGGAAACGGGGAACTTCGCGGGCTGCTCGTCTTGACGATGGAGATATTGACCACCGCGGGCTTGACCTTTTTCGCAATCGCGATGAGATGCTGGTTGAACCGCAGCAGGTCTTCGCTCGTGGAGGAAAGAGCAAAGGCGGCCGGTTGAACAACGGCCGGCTGAACCGATGGCGCGACCTGCTCCTCCGAAGCCTGAGTGACCGTGGACGGCTGGAAGAACGTCGCACTTGCGCCTAACGCCAAGCACACGCAGATAAAACTCCCGATCGCCAGGACGACGGGGTTTTTCAAGACAGGAGTCAGGGACCGCTGAACTCGCATCGTACCTTCCTTAGCTGAAAATCATGGCCGACGACGAAATTATACCATGCCTGCAACGCCGCCGAATGCCCCGTTACCCCAGCCTTCTCTCATCCAATCCGTTCCCACGTAGCGTCGGGAAGATAGCGATGAAACTCCAAGGTGTAAGGATCGATGGCCACCAGATTGAGCCATTGGTTATGGAAGAGTTGCTGCAGGATCGCATGCTTCTGAATGATGGCCGAGATCCGGTCCGGCGGCGCCTCAATCATGCCCAGAAGCCGCATCGGCTCGTGATAGTGGACCTCGCCGTCGTTCACCGTCTGCAAGGGGAACCCGATCTGTAAATCACTGCCGCTGCCCAGCATCACCCCCACGCCCGACACGACGTTGTGGATCACCTTGCTCCCGCTCCCATAGTGCCACGGATCAACGGAGGAGAAGTAATACCCGGTATTGATCCACTCGCCGACGATCAAGGGGGCCGTCATGATTTTTTCGAGATTGGTGCCATTCGGGTCGGCAATCGGGTCATAGGAGTGCAGGAAGACACGGCCTTCCAGATCCAGACCCTTGGTCAGCGTGCGCCGCCCGATCAAAAAGGCCGCATTGCCGGACAATCCCCATTCCGGACGGGGATTCGCCCAGTCACGGCTGCGTTCCTCCACGTGCGCAAACGCCCGTTCCGGAGAAATGTCAGCCGGCGCGCTCGGGATGCGACGACAGCGTTCCAGCGCCTGGCTCATGCCCGCCCGCTCCAGATCCCGGATCAACGCCTCCAGATCCTCCGTATGGGTCTCGGGCAAATCGTCCAGGTCGTAGAATGTAAACTGGTCCGTGGTGGTATTGTGCTTGGCCGGCAGAAACCAGGTATCCTCGGGAATGGGCAGTCCATTCGCACGCACGATGTACCGGACGTCAGAATCGTTGGCCATAGCCGCGAACACCCGTGCGTTGGCGTCACCGTGGTTTCCCCCGCAGGCCCCGCAATCCAGGGCCGCGTAATACGGATTGTTGTCAGTCTGGCTCCCATGCCCGCAGAGCACCACCAGCCGGCTGAAGTTCCGGGGCAACCCCATCACCCGGAGCCCGGTCTCGATGAACGTGGCCCGTTCCTGAAGCGTGAACCCCTGCGCGAGACAATCGGGAATCCCTTCGGGTTTCGTCTCGGCCCATTGGGGATAGTCCGGATCCGCCGGCGCGGCCACGGCCATCCGCGTCGGCACCGTGCGGTCAGACCAGGCCTGGAGTTTCGAGCGGACCGCATGGAACGCTTTGGGAAGCAGCGTCTTGCCCAGCAACCCCAGACTGAAGAAAAACCCCAGCACGTCGATCAGCATCATCGACCCGACGGGGTGATGTTTCAGGTCGTGAAAAACATGCTGCCCCAGGTGACGCCAGCGCGTCCCTGTCGCATACTCCCGCAAGGCGCCTTCCTCGTTGAGACGTGGGATTTCCGTCACCGCGTGCTTGGGCGATAGCAACACCGGGCACAAAGCGTCCCGCTCCTCGCTGTCAAAGGGTTGATGACTCAGGGGAATCCCGAAGAATCCCGCGAACCCGAACGTTTCATACGGACCTTGGGCCTCCACGTGTCGCCGGATCGATTCCGAACGCACGTCGATACAGAGCACCAGTTGCGCCTGGGGGCGAGTATCGAGCGGCGGCACGGTTCCCCGGTGTGCCGAGAGTTTCCGGATGATCTCGGCCCGGAAGGCCTCCTCATACGCTTCAAGCCACACCTGTCCGTGTTGGTCCGGAGGAAAGGCATCCAGCCATCTCAGCAACGTCCGCGCATCATCCGAGGAAAGATCGGCCAGCTCGGTCAGGGACAACTCCAGCACCTGCGCCAGGTGAAACAGCCGCCAGGCGTCCCGGCAGACGGCCCGCGTGCCGGCGTCAACCGCATGGGCGCCCCCGTCCATCTTTGTCTCGTATTCGTCGGACCGCTCTTGCCAATAGGCGACCAGCGCCGAAACGGTGGCGTCAATCCCCCACTCCCGTTGGCAGGCCGCCTGCGTCAATTCGGCTTCGTAGACCAACCGCACTGCCAGATACTGGACCGCATCGACCGGATGTTTGCGTTGCGCGTGATACGCGGGATTCGTCTCCAGCCAGCGAACGAACCGGGTCCAGCCCGGCAATTGGGACATCTGGCGGGCGAGGTAATCGCTCCAACGCTCCTCGGGCACGCCCAGACGATGCAGGCTCGACGCAATCGCATCCTCGGGCTCCGGCGGCAGATCGCTCACGGCCTGCTCGAACGCGGGAATGCCCCCAAGACGGAGAGACCGGTCATGAGGCGCCAAGTCCCGCCAGGCCGCATAGAACCCCCCGTGCCGGCCCGGCATTTCCCATCCGGCCAATCCTTCATCCGCGAATGCCGACAACCATTTGATGAGTTGGTTGTTGATCTGCTCGACGAGACTCGTACCGGTCAGCGCGTCCACCCAATCGCTGATCGTCCGGCCGGCCGGCAAGGCCACGTCGATGGAGGCGCGCAATTCCTCCGGCGCGCCGGGGTGCGCAGATCCGCCGTGCTCGCCGGACAACGCCTCGGACAACCCCAAGACAGACAAGATGACCTGCCACGAGTTGGTCACATACGCCGCCTCGGGATGATGCTTGCATTGCTCGCATTCCCGCAGTGTGCGGTCGATGATCCGTTGTCTGGATTCTTCAGGAAGGTCCCGCCGGAACCGCTTCGTGGCGGCCTGATGATCCAGTTCCCAAGCCAATAGACGGGGCTCCAAGGCCTCACAGCCGAACGCGAGGTGCAAAAACCACACGTCCTCAGCCGTGATCCGGCGACTCCCGAGCGTGATCGCCACATCGTGGTCTGGTCGGGGACCGAGGCGCGCCAACGCCCGCTTCAGAATGTCGCCGGTGATCCGTCCCTCTCGATAGAACGCACGATACTCTGCATTGGGCAGGTACCCGCGACCGCCGAGCAGGTGTTGGCCTTTCCGCACGGCTTGATCGAAGGGCAGATACTCCAAGCCGTGCATGGGATTTTGGGACACCATGATCTGCATGGGCCAAAACGGGGGGGTCGGTTCGCTGGCTTGGGCAACCGTCGCTCGGACCCGATCCCGTTCTTCCCGGGAAAGCGCTTGTATCGACGTGAGGCTCATAATGCGGCTCGTATGGGGCATAAAAAAGCCAACCCGTCAGGTTGGCTTGTACTGTACCGGCCCTACACCGTAGAAGGCAGGCACCCTACCGGCCACGGAACGGCTCTTTCTTCCGTTGAGATCTTTATACCAACGTTCGACACGCGGTACAACTGCTATCTGCTCGACGGCAAGAAAATCACCTGAAGACTTTTTCTGTCGCGGCTTCGGAAATGGCCATGACGGCCGGATGATCTAAACGGCGTTCAACGGTAATGCCATAGAACAGTTGCTTGACGCCCGTGATTTGTCCCACTTTTCGGACTTGATTCTGCCGGGCGATTTCCGACTCAACGACCGAAGAGCCGGGAAACAACCCGTGCCCTTCCCGGGCGAACGCTTGCATCGTGGCCCCGTCTTCAAACTCGCCGACAATGAAAGGCTCAATGCCGTGTTTTCGAAACCAATCATCCAAGCCCCGTCTCAGCACGGAATTGGGCGCGGGCAACAAAAACGGCGCCCCATCCAATGACCGTGGAAACTTCCGCTGATAGTGAGAAGCCAAGTGTTCGGGTCCGAAGAGTGTCACTCCCGATTCCCCGAGCAGATGGGCATGAGCTTCGATACTGACGCTGGGCGGGACCGGAGTGTCCGTCAAGACAATGTCCAGTGCGTGCAGAGCCAGTTCCCCCAACAACCTTTCCAGGCGACCTTCCCAGCACACGATTTTCATATGCTCGAACTGTTTGTACGCCGCCTTCAGCAGTTTATAGGCCACCATCTTGGGGACGACTTCCGCAATGCCGACTACCAGCCGAATCGGGCGTTGAGTTCCATAGCCTTTCAACGTGCTGGTTAATTCTCTGCCGAGCGAAAAAATTTCATCCGCGTAACGGTAGACCACTTTTCCGACGTCCGTCAGAACCAGTTTGCGGCCTACGCGAGAAAACAGTTTTTCACCGATCGCGTCCTCGAGCGCGCGCAATTGAGCACTCAGGGCGGGCTGCGACAACGTCAACACTTCGCGGGCTTTCTTAATGGATCCTTCCCGGGCAATCACCCAGAAATAGAGCAGATGATGGTAGTTGAGCCAATCCACGGCATGAAATTATACATCCATATTTTGGATAACTCAATTCATAATTATTTATTTGTTTTATTTATTTTTATGGGTATTAATAAATTAACGGTTGATGAACAATGAACAAGAAAGGAGGTTGACATGAAAACCTTCACCTCTGTGATTCCAACGTTCGTGCTGTGTGTGGGACTCACGCTACCCGCATTTGCCGCGGATGGCGCCGTTTCCAACGGACCCTTCGCAGAAGAGGCCATGGCGCAATCCGTCGAATCTCACAAGACCGCCATTCAGCAACACCAGGACAAAGCAGCCGTGCTTGAACAAAAAATCCAAAACTTGGAAAACCGGCTGGACATGTTCAAGAACTCCTACCGGGATCCCAAAGGATTTCGACAAGCCAGTTGGAAGAGAATGGTTGCGACGTGGCGCGGGGAATTAAGGGACATTCGGCAACGCATTGTCTGGCATGAAGAACAACTGGCTCAGTTGAAAACATGAAACAAAGCGACTGGCAACCAGAAACCCAACCGGCGTCATAACAAACGTCCGGCTGGCAGGCATGGGAGGGAGACCGGGACCACGTCCCGGTCTCCCTCTTTTTTTTATGGGGCGGCCCGCAGCATTTCACGGGCCTGCTTCATGGATTCTGCCCCGGCAATCACCCGGAAATAGCGCGCATGATGTTCGTTGAGCCGGTCCATGGGCATGCAATCATATATCCAATATTTGGATGAAGAAGGTCAGGAAGATGTATTTGTCCAATTCATGTTTCGGGCCGTTAATGAAATTAAGAGCTGATGAACAAAGAACATGAAAGGAGGACGACATGAAACCCTTCACTTCTGTGGTTCCAAGTACCTTGCGTTCTGCGGCCCCCCTCTTTCTTTAAGGCGTCCCATTGTCGCGTTCATCCTTATGGCGGGTCTGCTGGCGGTTGCGGTGGGGGCGGCGGTAGTTCCGCCATGGTGATGAACTGTCCTCCCATGGTCGATGACATTCAAGCGACCATCTCACAAATGCCGGGTCGGCCGATTCACTATTGGCCAGCGACGTCTTGGCCAGCGTTCCCGTCGGCGGACAAATGATGCCGTTTCGCTTTGACACGACATGCGCAGCAGATTCGTGCACGGCACACTACAACGGGAAGGAACATGTACGTGTGTCTGCATCCGATTTGGATGCCCTTTTGCCTGGCAACGGACCGCCTCGCAGCAAGGCGTCCCCATTGCCGAAGGACGCGGAGAACTGACAGGACCGGGGACTTCCGAGGACGTGACGTTGTTGGGCGGCTGGGTGGATCACAATTTTTTTGCCGTCCAACTTGAAGGGGTCACGCACGAGACAAGTGACGGAGTCGACGTGGCCGGCTTAGAGGCGGGGTATGCGTACTCAATCGGCCATGCCACAGGCACAAACCCGGTCTTGTCCGGCAATGCCACCTGGAGGGGCGGCATGGTCGGTGGTTCTGTCGGATCCGACAGGGATCTTGTCCGGGGGGATGCGACGCTGACGCTCGATATGGATCAAATGGCGATGGATGTGGCCTTTACCAATATCCATGACATGGTCACAGAACAATCTCGGGATGACATGATGTGGGACGGTTTGGCCCTGACGAACGGCACGTTCGGGACAGGCAGTCACGGAAATTCCATTCAAGGCCAGTTCTACGGCCCGAATCATGAAGAAGTCGGCGGGATTTTCGAGCGTGACCACATTATCGATGCATTCGGTGCCGGTCGATAGCCTTTTCACCCTGGGCAGGAGGAAGGGTTGCGAGATCCTTCCTCCTGCTCAGGACAACTCCTCTTCCCTTCGTCGTCAGCGAAACGAATTGTCGAGGTCGTATTCGAGGGTGAAGACGATCATCCGTTCGCCGCTGTGCGTTTCGATGTCCGTAAACAGGCCCGTGACTTCGACTCCGGTGATGGCGGAAATCTGGCTGCAGAGGCGTTCCCGTCCTTGGGAGATGAGGTTCTGCCGCATGCGTTTGACCATATCCACGCCCTCGGCGTTCTTGGCGAGTTGACGTTCGGCCGGAGTCAGGACGCCCTTGAGCCGCACCAAAACCATGTCGCGCAGAATGAACGCCTTGACCTCCGTGGGCCCGCGTCCCATGAATTCCTGTTCGAATTTGATGACGGCATTGCGGATGGCCGTCTCAGACTCACCTTTGGTTAGACCGTTCTTCATGGGAGGAAGGACTTTCTACTCGTCAAGGATTTTGTGCACTCCTGAGCCGCAAGCATAAGCTCGCCATGGTATAAGCCATTCCCTGGGAGAGGTCAAGATGAGTCTCATGGGACTTATATGCTGGATTGACGGGCAAGGCCTGAGCAGATACGATGCGCCGGACCGAAAGGATCAGTATAGTTTAGTATAGCGTCGCGCAAAACAAACAGGGCGGGTGTCTCCATCCAACCACTACGAAACTCACCACCGCGCTCTAACACAGGAAAGCCCGTATTTTCGTGTTTCGCTCGACCAAGGAGGTAGGGTATGGGCCATGCTCCCGGACCCGCTCGCCGTCGTCACCCCTATAGTCCCGCTGTCATTGCCAAAGTCTGGAGGCGCGGCAAACCCCTCACAAACCAGTGGTCGAGTAAACGGGCTATCAAGGATCCCGACGAGTGGCGACGCGATTTCTTTGGCTATCCGATTCGCTTTGGAGCCTATGGTGATCGTGACTCTTTGTATGGCTGGGAGATCACGCCGCTGGTCATCCGGTCGCGTGACGGCATGAAAACCACGACCCTCTTACAGCCGTTGCATTGGCTGTCGATCCTCAAACTGATCTAAGAAAGGAGGCCCGATAAGTGTCGAAGATGACAGGAAAAGAAAAGGCACCGGATCCCCGATCGGGCCGGGGATTGTAGATGTTCACTAATTCGTTGACAGAATGTAGGGTGACTCATCCTATCACCTGGAGGCGAAGCCATGCGACCCAAGACCCAAGACCCAAGACCCAAGACAAGACCCTCTACCGCAATTATGTCCGGAAATGGAAATTCCTGATCCAGGAGTACGAGTTGGTCAAACAGAAACGCCACCCCAAATTCCGGTTTGTG
>MKWU01001214.1_pt1 | contig 46279 bp, 41 predicted proteins | sample 809101 | NCBI WGS metagenome assembly MKWU01 (sample SAMN05860141, study PRJNA318959) | sponge metagenome | host: Aplysina aerophoba | place: Slovenia: Piran, Adriatic Sea, Gulf of Piran | collected 2013-05-07 | reverse complement strand
CGTACCCGCTCCAGGTGCGCGATACAGGCGTGCTGGTCGGGAAAACTCTTGAAAACTGACACGATGTTCATGTCCTTATTGTGGCATGAATGGGCTCAAAAGTCAAGCCCGTAACCGCTCATTCCGTTGTATAATCTCAAGTCTCACACAAAGTCCGACAGGCTGCTAGCCCACCTACACCGTCATCGTCGGGGAGCAGGTGGCCGTGGTACTCCGAGAGCGAAAGAACGGTCAGGTTCTCGGCCCAGGCTAGCCCACCTGCGAGCGCGAGGCCTAGTAGCAGGCTGAGTAGGATGCGGTCCTGTCTTTTCATCGGTCTCCTCCTTCTAGGTAACGACTACCGGGTCTCGCCAGCGAGGAGCGCTTCCACCTCGGCCTGCGCAGCCTCGAGGGCCTCCTGCGCGGTGTCCTCCTGAAGCACCGCCCTCACTACGGCCTGGCCGAGGATCTCGAAGCGGATCTGCCCCCACTCGGCCAGATTGGGCTCGAATTGGGTCGTGGCGAGTTGATCTACGATGGCATAGAAGTCGGGGTTCTCGTCTAGGTAGGCGAGGAATTCGGGCAGGTTGGCGGCCTCGTCGCCGATGGGGGCGTATCCGGTGGAGACCGCGAACACCGCATTGGTCGCTGGCGCGATCATGAAATTGATGTACTCCGCTGCCGCCTCCTGATCCTCCGTGGAAGCCGTGTTGAACACCAGGATGTTGGTGCCCTGGAAGACGCTGGCGCCATGGGTGCCCGCGCTGCCGCCGGGGATGGGGGCCAGCCCCACGTCGAAGTTCGCTGCGCCAAGGTAGAAGCGGTAGGCGGCGCTGGTGTCGAAGGCGAAGCCGAACACCCCGGTGCCGAAGTTCTGGTTGATGAAGCTGCCGTCGGTGATCGCCCGCGCGACCCCCCTGTCATGAGTTAGTTCGACCAGCTGCTTAAGCGCTTGGACCCCGATCTCGCTGTTAACGACCAGGTCACCACCGTCGTCGTAGTAGCTGCCGCCCATGGTCCAGAACCAGTCCTCGTAGGTGGCCAGATCGGCGGGGCGGAACCAGTAGACAGGCTCAGCGTAGATGGCGGTCAGGGCACCCGCTGCTGCGATCAGCTCATCAAGCGTAGTGGGCACCCGAACGCTGTCCTCATTCAGGGGGATGCCCAGCTCCGCTAGGTCGTCGTCGTGGAGCAGGAGCAGGTCGCGGTTGTAGAAGAGCAAGTGGACCGACTTGTTCAGGGGCACGCCGTAGAGGGTGCCGTCCCAGGTGACCGCCTGGAGGAAGTTCTGGTACAGGCCAGCCGGATTCACGCCGACCGCCTCGAGGTCGGCCACCACGCCCGCCTTCAGGTAGGTGGCGATGTTGTTCTCATACCCCTGGGCGAGGACCGGCAACTCCCCGGCGGCCGAGGCGGCCAGGATCTTGGTGGAGAGGTCGCCGTAGCCCCCCTGGCTGATGGGCCGGACGCACACCCGACCTTCGTTCAGGCGGTTGTACTCGAGCGTCAGGTTCTCGAGTGTCTCGCGCGGTGCACCGCCCCGGAAACCGTGCCAGAACTCGAGTATCTGTGGGCTGGCCGCACAGAGGGCGTCGATCTCCTCTTCGGCCGTCTGGGCGAGTGCGCTTGAGGTCAGTGCTCCGAGGACGAGCAGGCCTGCGATGATCCCAATCCGTCTCAACATGATCCCTCCTTGGCTTCGCCTGGATTCGCTCCCGACAGGGCGGTTGTTACTCAGTATTCATCATACCCTCGAAACGCGAGCCGTTTTGAAGACCTCCTCAGTACTCCGCGTCTTGCGGCACATGCTCTTGCATCACCTCGGAAAGCTGCTTGGCAGTTGTAATCTTGCCAGTCCCGGCATCTTGGGTTCGCAAAGAGACAGAGTCGGTCCAAAGGATCGCCGCGACCGCCAACGATTAAGAACCGCACCGATCACGAGACAGCCAGATGGAGTGCCTTCTCCGCTTCCGCGTACGATGGCTTCTTCTACTCAACAGCATACAATCGGACGACGGCCATCGACTCACTAATCCGGCGTGTCCACCAGTACGAACGAGAGACGATAGTCTACTGCCGCACCCTCGACGGTCAATCGGAAATCACGACGACCAGCATTTATTACGGCGGGGCGGCAATCATGCTATTTCTTGCGGAGCGATTCGGAGAAGGGATCCATGTCGAGCTGTTTACAACACCTCTTGAGGATCTGCTCGAGCAACGGGGAATGACTGTTGAAGAGACATTTGCTGAACTGCAAGCGTGGTTTGATCAGCGGGCTCGAGCTCTGTACTTGCGTTGAACCAAGCGGGGGTTCCCTCAGCCTGATTTGCGTCGTCGAGTTGCACCCGCCGTAGCATTCTTGCAGCCGTCCGCGTGAGTCATCCTGACTCGTGCTGCTGCGTAATCTGCCTACTTCCGGTACCTCAACCTCGCCACCGCCCCGAGATCGGACAAGGACGGCTTCGTTGGAGCTTCGGGTCTACTAGCAAGCTCGGCGGTATCCCGGCGTTCGTGATACCAGGAGTTTGTCAGCAGCGTTCCACGGACTCGGAGTAGGGTTCTACTTGAGCCCCGAGCGGGCGATTCCCTGGATAAACTGCTTTTGCACGAAGAAGAAGCCGATGATGATTGGCAAGATGGCCATGGTGGAGGCGGCCATCATCGGGCCGAAGTCCGTGCCGGTCTCCTCGACAAAGAAGCGCAGCCCCACCTGGATGGTGCGCATGTCGTCACTGTTGGTTACGATCAGCGGCCAGAGGAGGGCGTTCCAGGACCCCAGGAACGCAAACAGCGCGTAGGTCAGCAGCCCGGGAAGGGCCAGCGGGATTGCGATCTGCCACAGTTGGGTGAGCCACCCGGCCCCGTCGATGCGGGCTGCGTCGAAGAGTTCCTGGGGGAGCGTCAGGAAGAACTGCCTGAGCAGGAAGATGCCGAAGGCGCTGGCGATGAACGGCACGATCAGAGCAAAGTAGGTGTTGATCCAGCTAAGCCGCGCCAGTACCACGAAGTTGGGGATGAGCAGCACCTCGCCCGGGACCATCAGCGTCCCCAGGATGAGGACGAACACCACCTCGCGTCCCCAGAAGGGGATGCGGGCTAGCGCAAAGGCGGCCAGACTGGCGACCGTGAGACCCGCCAGCACCTGCACTATGGCGGTGAAGGCGGAGTTGAAGAAGTAGCGGCCGAACGGGGCGGCCTGCCAGGCAGCTACATAGTTCCGGAACAGGTAGCCGACCGCCCCTGGTGCGATGTCGGCGTACTCCACGCGGTTAAACCTTCTGGAACTGCGCAGCCCGTCCGGTGCCAGGGTACTGGAGAGGAGAGTCGCCCCCTTCGGGATGCGCACCTCGAGTGGAATCCGACTGTAGGCGCTCTCCCCCTGGTTGGTCAGCGTGACCCGGTACAGGCTCCCCCCCTCCCCTGGGTTGGTCGGGGTGCCCCGGTCCCGCCCCCCCCCCTCCGGGCCCTCCGATACCAGCCTGGTTTCGATGAGGGTATCGTCTCCTAGCGGGAACGAGAGGACTCCGAGCGGCTTCGGGATGATGGCCTCGACCTCCCCGCCGCTGGTGTTCGCGAGGGTAAGATCGAGGCTCACGCTACGCCCCGGTCGGAACCCGCCGAGCAACCCGCCGAGGAGGCCGGGGCGCCCCTGTCGGCCCAGTTGGAAGGAGGCCACCCAGTTCCGCAGGCGCATCTGCTCTGGGATCAGCACCGGTGTGCTAGAGGCCGTCTCCTGCCGATTCTGAAAAGAGGTCGCGACCATCCAGTAGAAGGGGAATATCATCAGGGCCGCGCCGACGGTGAGGACGAGGTAGATGATGGTGCGTCCAACCGACCATCGAAAGTTCATCTCGTCTCTGCCTCTCCGCCGAAGAGGCGATTAAAGAGACGGCGCTGCAGCAGGGTTAGGAGCAGAGTGATCACGAACAGGATGAAGGCCAGGGCCGAGGCGTAGCCGAAGTCGAAGTCGCGGAAGCCCTTGAAGTACAGGTACATCACGACCGAGAGGGTGTCATTGAGCACCCCCCCCTCTGGTGTGAGGATGAGGATCTGCGTGAACACGTTCAGCGAACCGATCAGGCTGATGATCAATACGAAGAAGGTGGTCGGTGCCAGGAGTGGCCAGGTGATATAGCGGACCTGCTGGTGCCAGTTTGTGCCGTCGATGCGCGCCGCCTCGTAGTACTCCTTCGGAATGGACTGGAGTCCGGCAAGGAAGATGACCACGTTGTAGCCGAGGAAGTGCCACACGCTCATGATCATGATGGCGATGAGAGCAACGCTCGGCCCCACGACCAGCCCCGATAGCTCGACACCGAAAGGCGACAGGATCAGTTCGAACAGGCCATTGGGGTTGGCCAGCCAGCGGAAGTCGCCGAGGCCGAGCAGCCAGTTCAGCAGACCGGCGTTAGGGTTGTAGATCCAGCGCCACACTGCAGCGGCGGCCGTCAGGGCCGTGATGTAGGGAAGGAAGTAGGCCACGCGGTAGAGACTCAGGCCGCGGATGCGCTCGTTCAGCAGGATTGCGGTGAGCATGCCCAGGAAGATGCTGAGCGGTACCGTCCCGACCACATACCAGGTGGTGTTGGCTAGTGACTTCAGGAAGCGAGGATCGCGCAGAGCGATCCGGTAATTCTCCAGCCCCACGAACTCGGCTGCGCCGAGGTAGTTAAAGTCCTTAAAAAGACTAATCCAGAGGGCGTAGATGGCCGGGAAGTAGACCCAGAGCATCATCAGGACTAGGGCCGGTATCACGAGCAGCCAGCCGCTCAGTTGGTTGATGGTTCTCTCCGATAATTGCGCACGTGAGCGGATATATAAGAGGAGCAGTCCGCCTATGAGAGCGAGTCCGGGCCAGACGATTCCGAACAGGGGCAGACTCCCGGCGATGGGGAGAAGCCCTGCGGTTACGATCCCGGAGGCTGTTCCGATCCAGCGCGTCCGGTCGCCGAGGTAGAAGCTCAAGGCGACCTGAGTTGTTGCGGCCACCGCCAGCAGGCCGATTGTGATTCCGCCGACTGAGCCTGCCGCGTCGGGCCCGAGCAGTTCGAGTCGGTGGAATCCCGCCCCGGCGAGCCCGGCGGCACCTGTCAGCAGCGCTGCGAGCCACAGGCGCGGCTGCCAGCGCTCGTCGAGGGCCCGCCGGGATCCGCTGAGCGAGAATACCTGTTGCTCTTGGGCCACGCGTCAGAATCAATAATAGCGTGGAACTCAGGTCTCATCTTCGGCGTACCGCAGGTCGGTCCGGTTTCGCGAATGAGTAGGGGAGACTTGCTACCGAGCCGCTGAAATGCCCAAGCAGGTATCTGGGCCGAATTCGGTGCGGGTGTAGGCTTCGGCAAGACCTGTCATGTTCATCTGGTAGATTGGTTCCCATACATCGTGCCAAGTCCGAGGATTGGCTGCCTGACCGAGAAGGTACAGCACTTAGGCGGTCGCTCGGCTTATGGAACAGACTCTGAGAGGTCCTCGACTGAATTCATGCGTGGGAGGTGCTTAGGGTCAGTAGCTCGGGCCGAGGATGGTCCCTCGCATCTCCATCGGTTGGGCCAACACCAGCAGCGCTAGGCTGGCGAAGGCCAGTACAAAGAGGAGTACTGGCCAGATGGCCAGTACTCCACGCCGGTCAAAGTCCCGCAGCCCGATCCAGATCGTGACATAGCTTGCCAGCAGGGTATAGGCAACGGTGAAGGAGGCTGTTATCGGGAAGAGCCAGCGCGTCGGCACCATCTGGGCTAGACGCCAGTTTGGGTCGACAGCGAAGCCCCTGTACTCGAAGAAGTGCGCGAAGACCGGCGCTGCCGACAGCGCTCCGGTGAGGAAGTGGAACAGGTAGTGGGCGCCCCAGAAGCCGACCCCAAGGGCGAGGGTGACGTACCCCCACCGCTGGAGGGCGCGCCACGGGTGGAAGCCCGCCCCACCGAGAAGATCGGCCACCGTGGAGATTGCCATAGAGGTGAGGAGCCCCACTGCGGTGACTAGCAGGAAGAGCGCACCAAGGACAACCAGTTCGCTCTCGCTCGAGAGCGCGCGCGAGATGCTCTGGGCTAGGTCAAAGAATGGCCCGACCATAGCCGCTGCGTTGAGGAGCCCCCAGTAGGTGAGAAGCACCGCGAAGGCCATCACTGCCAACCGCCCCCGCTGCTGCCAGGGGGCCCGTGTAAGCTCCCACCAGGGTGCCCGCACGGTCAGCGCCACGTTGTCGTAGGGGCAGGCCCGCACGCAGTTGAAGCAGTTGGTGCAGTCCATGTTGGACTGGATTGCGGGGACGAACAGGTTGGTTTCGCAGCCGGGGAAGTAGCCCTCGCTGTTCGCGTGAGTGATCTCGGCTAGTGGGATGAAGGCTGCGCGCCCGGTTCCCGCCCCCTCCGCCCGTGTCTCGCGCCCGTGGAGGCACGGCTTATGCTTGCACTGCCGACACAGGTCGTGGTCTATGGCGGTGATCATTGTCGGAGAGGCACTCGACAGCGCGAAATTGAAGTTGCCCAGCGGGCATACGAAGCGACAGAAGGTTCCGTCCGGGAACAGGGCATCGACCACGAGCGCCGCTCCGAAATAGCCGACGGCAAGCCAGGCCGTCAAGTAGGGGCTTGCCCAGAGGTCGAAGTACTCATAGCTGAACAGGTAGATCAGGGTGAGGCTTCCGACAAACCACTTATTCTGCAGAGCCCGGGGCCATTCGATGTCGGGTAGGATCCGCTTCAATCGGTTGGTGGCGCCCCGCGTCAACATCAGGGGGCAGGCGGCGCAGAAGGCGTTTCCGAAGAGCGCCAGCGCGAGCACCACCAATCCACGGTAGTGCAGCCACACGCTGGTAGTGGCCACATTTCTCGGGGCCAGCTGGCGGCCCGTGAAGCCGTCGATGATGACGAGTAGCGCCAGGATCAGCAGGGGTAGCTGGAAGGCGAAGCGGGCGTACTTCCAGCGGACTAAGTGTCTGATGCCCGGGAGCCGGAACAGGTCGAAGCCTCTGGGCTGTTCGGTGATGGGGCCGAGGGTAGGGAGTTCGGCCCTCGGGGCGGGGGTGGAGGGCAGGATGTGATCTGCCATGAGGGTTCTTGTGCTGTTTCCTTCCTGCCTTACGGGTGCGGAAGCGGACTCGTCGTGAGCGTGCCGGTCGTGATCAGGATCGCTGTGAGCAAGACGGCCTCGGTGCGGACGAGGATTCCGAAACGGCGCGTCAGTCCGGGCGATCCCGACCTCTGTTCGTCCCGGAACCGGGGTGCGAACCAGAGTCGGTTTACCGCCGCGACGCTAACGGTCAAGAGGACGAAGATCACCTTGATGATCAGCGTATGACCGTAGGGAGAGTTCGTGAGGACGGTAGGTGACCAGATGTGCAGAAGTCCGGCGTAGACGCCTGTGGCGAACAGTCCAACTACGCTGACTAGGCCCAACTTTGAGTGGCGTTCGACGGAAGCGATCAGTTCCGGGTTGCGGGTTCGCCAGTAGGGGAGCGTGGCCAGGTAGAGCATGGAACCGCCCCAGGCTGCGGCTGCTCCGAAATGGATCAGATCGGCGACCATTGGGACCTGGCCCTGCATAACAACCGCATGGCTGGTCCAGCTGAAGGTTGCCAGGAGGGCCACTCCGGCTGCGACGAAGATAGCCTTCGTCGCGGTGTGGACCCAAAATTTTGGGTGACTTCTCCCCGAGAGGGAGAGGATCGCCACGATCAGGATCAGGCCGATACGGATGGTGATCGCCCTCCCGTGCCTCGTGAACCGGATGTATTCGCTCACCAGTTCTGTGTCGAGGAAACCCAGAGTGGTACGGATGGTCAGTGCAATGTCCAGAGAGCTTGCAACCAACAGGGTTACAGCTCCGAGCAGTACCCCTAGCCCTAGGGAGCCCCTCCGCACCGCCGAAGCACCGGAGATCAGGCCTGGGCCGACAAAATGCGCGAACACTCCGGCACCGACCAGCAAGATGGTGCCCAAGTAGAGCAGGGACTTGACCGCCGCAAGCACCCTAGTCCCCGGCGGCTGCCAGGTTGTGATCTACATCCGATTCCCCCGCCGGTAGCTGTTCTGGATCGAAGGTGAAGATTATAAATCCTTCCGTGGTATGGCCATCGATCGACAGAGCTCGCCACATCACCAGATACGAGCCTGGCTCGAGATCCTCACGCAACGACAGTGTGATCGTGGGCGTCGTCCGCTCTTCGGTCACGACACCCGTATCCACCCGAGCCTCGTCGTCGTCACGGAGCTCGAGCACCTCCTCTATCAGCGCCTCCGCAGCCGCTGTCAGTTCGCGCCGACTCAGTTCCGGGCTCGTCTCCAGCGGATACACCTTAAAGATGCTGAATCGCACCTCCACTGCCTCTTTCATTTCCAACGTCACCTCGCTCGGTGCCTCGGCGAGGGTGCTACCATTCTCTGGCGTAGAGCTCTTAAGGAAAGTGTGAGCCGCAGCAGCACCTATGAGAGTGAGTGCCGCTAGGGCAGAGAGGGGTCTTGCAAGTAGAGTCATTAGAGCAACCGCCAATCTGGGTTCAGGTCACTGCACTTCGAATAGGAGTGAGACTGTCTCCGGGGTTTCCCATGATGGTGATAGTCGGGTACCTGCTATGCCGAACTGCAGTGTGGAGGTGTACGTCTTGGGTGTGAGCCCGTCGGCACTGTATGCGTCTTCGAAGTGATCGTGAACTGGGTAGACACGCTCCTCTCTCCGGTCCATGCTCGCCAGGGGTTGATTGGGCACGAACCGGGCATGAATGTCCATGGCTGTATGATCGCGTCTATACTCTTGGTGTGAGCCACTCGGAGCACTAGTGCCAATGCCGGTGCAGTGCGCGCGGAGCTTGCGAGCCATATGGTTTTTCCTCCTGAAGGGCTGAATCATCAGATCCAGCCGACCGTCCTGGCTGCCGATTCCATCTCCTCTCTCGGTGTCCTGGAAAGTACCGGCTTAGGATTGTTGGGGGAGCACGGGTGAGGTTGGATCGGAACAGCCGATGCAGCGGTCGAACTGGAGAGACCCTGTTGCGAAGCAGGGGTGTGCTGAGAGTGTGGATAACCGCCGTTGCAGGTTGGGGTGGAGGGTGCGGTGAGACGGGGAGGCCACTGATGGAGTGGGGTGGGGTCGTTTCCGCATGGCTGTGACCGGAGTCTGTGGCGGCTATGAAAGGGCCTGTGAAGAGGCCGGAGGTGAGCAGCAGAGCGACGAGAGCAGATAGGTCGTGGACCCCAGGGTCGAGAGGGCACCGCTTCATGCTACCTCTGGACGCTCAGCGGCAGGATCTTGCTGACCCTCTTGCCATCGCTGAGTACGACCTCAGCTGTTAGGAACCAGTCCCCTGCCATGGTGAATTCGAAGGTGTCGGCACGATACAATCCCGGCTCGACCTCGACGGCCTTGCGGATCACAGGGATCATGCCCGCGTGAGTCATGTCACCTGTGATCTCAACCGAGGCTCCAGCCACCGCTCGTCCTTCCTGAACGACGCGAACGGAGACGGGTGTTATTCCGATGTCCGGCTTCAGATCGACCTCGATTTCCATCTGTAGCGCATCCGACGTGCCGCCACCAGAGACCTCGTTGGTTGGCAGTCTACAGGCTACACACACGAGGGCGAGGATGAGCAGGGAACCCACGGGCCACATGTTGACGGCATGGTAGCACGGTCGGAGGAGGGGTAAATTCCCTATTGATCACCGGTTAGGGGGCGAGGTTCGCCCGCATCCGAACGTGGTGTTCCGCACCCTCTGGCCGCAACCGACTCTCTATCAGGGCGACCTCGGTCGCGGTCCAGCGTACGGATTTCGGACTGGACAGTGTCAGCGCTGCGGCGACCCGCTCCCGTGTTCCCCCCTCCAGCCTCCGGACCCGGCCTAGGGTGAAATGGGAGGTGAAGCGCCCCTTCGGCTTGGTAGAACTCAACCCTGTGAGTAAGAAGGAGAGGTGACGCTCCAAGGCGGAGAGTTCCCCGAGGTCGCCTGCCACCCCCAGCCATAGGATGCTCGGCCGCGCCACCCTGGGGAACGTACCGAAGCCTGCAGTCTTGAGGTCGATGGGCCGTGAGTGCCGACACGCCCCTTGGACGGCCCTTGCTACGGCGGGCAGGTCGTGCTCTGGCACGTTGCCTAGGAAGTGCAGGGTCAGATGGGCTTGGCCAGGGTGTTGCCAGCGGATCGGTTCTCCCGCGAGCTCCCGTCGCAGCGTTGCTTGAGCCTCACGAATAGTGTTTAGGACCTCGGCTGCGGGTTCGATGGCGGCGAATAGCCGTGGCATCTCAGTTGCCGATCAGGCGTCCCCTCTGCTCGAGGTAGGTGATGATGCCAGCGGCGAGCGCCTCTGCGGGTCGGCTGGGGTCCTCGAGGAATGACCGATCTTCGTAGTTGGATATGTAACCGAGCTCTACGATCAGGCCCGGCGTCGTCCGGCGCACGCTATGGTGATAGCGTCGGTGATTGAAGGCGTAGTAGTTGAACATGCTTCTGGTCACATTCTCGTGGTCGTCCGGGAGCCCACTCATCGCAAGGTAGGTTCCATCTACTGCACGTTTGAGTTCGGGTTCGGCTCGGTTGCGGGCGGGGATAAAGTGCGCACTCTTGTACCCGCGCCTCTCTAGGTCGTCACTGGCGTCAGCGTGGATAGAAAGGACTAGGTCAGCCCGGTAGCGGGGTGGGATGGTGGCGGGGAGCAGGTCCACCTCGATGCCGCGGGCCTCCAGGATAGTCTTCAGCTCCCTGGCGACGGCCCGATTCAGGGCGACCTCGTGAAGGCCCTCGACCGAGCCTCCCGTGTTCTTGCGCAACGCTGCCAGCTCCTTGGGGTGGTTGTGGACTTCGAAGTGGCCGATCTGGAGGCCGACCCTCGGCACTCCTGGGAAGATGCGAGAGAGCACCCGTGGCAGGCTGATCCCCTGTGGGGCGCTGACGATCCCGATCCTGTTGATGGGAAGGTAGAGGCTGATGAGCACGAAAAGGGCACCAGCGAGTAGCGCCAATCTCTGCACCCGCCTGACTACTCTCCCTTTTCGCTTCGGAGTCGGGGTGGATGGGGTCACAGCGCTCAGCCTAGCTAATAGAGGCACCTCCGCGCGAGAGGTATTTGACGCGATGGGGTAGTGGTTGGTGTCGGCACTAAAGCCGCACGCCCGTGAGCCAGAAGATGATGTGTTCGTCGACGTTCTCGATATGGTCTCCGAACCTCTCGAGGTAGCGACCGATGCTTAGCAGTTGGGTCGAGACGCTTATGGTGTGGGGGTCCTCGATCATATAGGTGAGTAGCTCACGCTCGATCTGCTGGTAGAGATCGTCGATCTCATTGTCCATGGCCCACGCCTGCTTGGCGACCTCGATATCGGACTCGGCTAGGGCCTTAATGGTCACCTCGATCATCGTGCTGATCACGGTGAGGATTCGCTCCATGTCGAGGTACTTCTTTAGCGGCGGCTTCTGGGCCAGGGCCCTGGCGGCGCGTGCCACCCGCACCGCATAATCCCCCGCCCGTTCGATGTCTGCGAGGGAGCGATAGATGGCCCCCAGGAAGCGCAGGTCTCTGGCAGCCGGCTGTCGTCGGGCGATGATGATCAGGATCTGTTTCTCGAGCTGTCTCATAAGTTTGTCGATGGCGTCGTCGCCTTCGATGCATTTTTGCGCAGCCTCAAGGTCAGCCTGGATGAGAGCCTGCTGAGCGAGGCCCGCCGCCTCTCGAACCTGGCTGAGCATGCGGACCGTGGAAGCGTTGATCTCCAGGAGGTCCTGATTGAGGGTGTCCATAGCCGTCGAGCGTACCATAGCCCACGAGTATGTCATTTCGCTGTCAGGTCTCCGTCAGCTGTGTGATGGGGGACGTTATGGACAGCCGTTTCCCCTGACGGAGACCTGACGGCGACCGAGATACAATGACTCGGATGGGTGCGAGTCAGGGCAACCGAAGGAACCTGGTAGTCGCATGAACAGGGGAGGGCGGGTGCTGGTCCTTGAGGACGACGCCGCTGTTCGGGAGCTGGTCGGCTTCCACCTTAGACGAGCCGGTTTCCAGGTGATTGAGGCCGACTCTGCAACCTCTGCTTGGCCTTCTGTCGGTAACGCCGACCTGGTGGTGTTGGACTGGATGCTTCCGGATGAGCCTGGACTGGTGTTCCTTCGAAGGCTGCGCGATCAGAATTCGGGGGCGGAGGTTCCAGTCCTGATGTTGACGGCCCGCGCCACGGAGATGGATCGCATCGAGGGCCTCGAGTCTGGAGCCGACGACTATCTGGTCAAACCCTTCAGTGTCGCGGAGTTGGTGGCACGGGTACGCGCCCTGCTTAGGCGCATTCAACCTGCTGACAGGGTGCAGATCGGGCCGTTGCTGGTGGACAGCCGGCAGGGGCGGGTGAGCCTGGGGGGGATTCCTAAGGAGTTGACGCGACGGGAGTTCGAGTTGATCCGCTTCCTAGCTGTCCATCCGGGGCGGGTGTTCTCCCGATCCGAACTCCTCGATCGCGTGTGGGGAGAGGATTTCATCGGCACGGAGCGGACGGTGGATCAGCACGTGGCGCAGCTACGATCCCAACTCGGCAGTGGGCTGATTGAGACCGTGCGCGGACGGGGGTACCGGCTTGTCGACGGTGAACCGTTCTGAACCCTGGTTCGACGATCTCGCTGAGGGAGTTGTCCTGGTCGATCAGGCACGGGTGATCGCCCTCAATCGGGCGGCGGCTGAACTCCTCAAGGTAGACCTCCAGACGGTCCCAGGGCAGCCACTTATCGCCGTGCTGCGCGACCATCGGCTCGAGCGCGCCTACATCGAGGGTCGTCCGATCGAGGTCGCAACTCGCGGTCGCTTGGTTCTGGCGACGCCGATTCGAGGTGGCCTGTCACTTAGAGATGTCACTGAGGTCAAAACCAGCCAGGAGGGTGCCCGGGAACTCCTAGCGGTACTTTCGCATGAGCTCCGGACCCCGACCACCTCAATTCGTGTTGCTCTCGAGACCCTGCGACTCGAGCTCGACGGTGAGACGCGAGACCGATTCCTTGGGCGGGCTGTGGAGGAGTGTACCCGCCTCACCCGCCTTATTGAGGATCTCACTGTCGACGTGACACCTCCCAAGGTGCGCAGGGTGGTTCTGAGCGAGATCCTCGGGCGGGCCCAGAGCGTCTTGCTCCAGACGCTCGACGAGCACGGGGTACGCCTTGCCGCCGAGGTACCCAACCTGACCGTCTGGGCAGACGCCGACAAGCTCCTTCAAGTCATTATCAACTTAGTTGAGAACGCCGCCATTCACGGTCCCGACTTCGCGACCGTGGAGGTTGCTGCAGCGGTCGACCCCAATGCCCCCGACTTCGTACGTGTGACCGTGCGGGATCGGGGCAGGCCGCTTGAGCCGGGCCACCTCGAAACGCTGTTCGAACTCCACTCCCGCGGCCCCTCACCCAAGGTCAGAGGGACCGGCTTAGGACTTTATATCGTGCGCTCGATCACCAGCGCTTGGGGAGGGAGGGCTTGGGCAGAGCCGGTGGAGGGTGGAAACACGTTCGCCTTCACAGTGCCACGGGAGGCCGCGACCGATCCTGGCAACCTCAGGAGGGAGCAGGTTCTGAGAGCAGGAGATTGACTCAGCGAGTATGGCACCGGGTTATTGAGACGTGTTGGTGGTGAGGTGGAGGGGGTGAAGCAGAGTCCGTGCTGCTCCCTAGAAAATGGGTAGTGGGGCGGTTGTTGGCGTCGGTGATCGAGGCGGCTGGTGTGAGAGTTGCCAGGAGTCAAGCGTTCTACAGGAACGGTGTAATACGCTCCGGTACAGGTCAGAGTGTGCGCTCTCAGTTGCCCCTGTCTAGGGTTGATCCAAACGGGCTCTGGTCGAAGCGCCGGGTGCGAAACATAGTGCTGATGGTTCGGTAGGTGCTGCGGGTTTCACCCCGCACAGCGATCGTCGCCCGTAGCTGCGCTTCGCCCCGCACGGCCAGTTGGTGTAGCCACCGGAACCAGGGGGGGCGGTATCGTTGCGAGATTCGCATGCCGCCACGGTACCCCTCGACAAGGAAGCGGGCAGAGTTGGGCGTCGAGCTGCCGCCGAGGTGAGTTACCTCGGTCGAGACGAGGAGACAGCGGAAACCCGCCTGTCTAAGTCGGAAGCACCACTCGATATCGTCGTTGTAGAAGCGTAGGCTGGAATCCATTCCACCAACGGAGCCGACTGCACTTCTCCTGACTAGTTGCAGGGCGCCCGACAGCCAGGAGACCGGCAACTGCCCGTTCGGTTGGAGTCGCAGGTAGTTCAGTCGATAGAGTGGACCGTGGTGCTGCCGCCGGCCCTGTCCGGTGACGAACAGCGGACCCGTCATCGCCACGCTAGGGTCACCGAAGGGCCGTTTCAGATGAGCGAAGGTCTCGGCCTCCACGAAGACGTCGGCATTCATCTGCGCGATGAGGGGGGTATCGAGATGCCTGAGCCCGGCGTTGACCGCAGCGGCGTAGCTGTGGTTAGCAACCCTGAGGATGTCGATCTCCCGGTACCGATCTTGCAACCTAGCTAGGAAGGTGCTGTCCGGCGCGGTGTCCACTACCACCACCGGGTACCGGGGATAGTAGCGCTCTAGGCGCTCGAGGCAGCTCTCGAGGAGATCGGGAACGCGGTGGTGTATGATCGCGACCCCGAGGAGAGGGCTCATCACCGCTCCAGTCTGACATGTTCCGGTCTGAGATGGGATTGAGCGGCTTGAGGGTGGACGAATCGCGCGGGGTCGACGGTCGTCTCATGAGACCCGCGTTTGAGGTACTCTCAGGGCTTGGGGTCCTGGGGTCATTGATTGGGAATTGACATGAGTCTCAGTCTTGCACCAACTCCTCCAGGGACCCTCTTGGTTAATCCCAGGGTCGATACCAGTGGCGCCCTTGCTCGGTGAGCATGGTGTAGGCGGCCTTCGGACCTAGGCTCCCCGCCGAGTAGAAGTGGGGTTCCTCGAGCTCTAGGTCCAGGTGGTCGATGAGCGGCATTACCACTCGCCACTGACTCTCGACCTCGTCTGCCCGCATGAACAGGGTGGCGTCCCCCAGCATGACGTCGAGGAGCAGTGTCTCGTAGGCATCTGGAATCGGTCGATTGAACCGGCTGCCGTAGGAGAAGTTGAGGCTGATGCGGTCGAGATCGATCCCTTGACCGGGAACTTTGCCGTTGAAGCGAATCGTGATCCCTTCATTTGGGACCAATCTCAGGATCAGTCGGTCGGGCTTCAGGTCGCGGTCAAGCGTGAACGGGATGTGGGGCGGGACCTTGAACTGCAGCACGATCTGACTAGCCTTGCCCTCGAGTCGCTTCCCCGAGCGGACGAAGAATGGAACCCCAGACCAGCGCCAGTTGAGGATGTCGAAGTGAACTGCGGCGAAGGTCGCCTGTCGTGAGTCGGGCGCTACCCCCTTCTCCTCTCGGTACCCCGGCATGCCGTTCGAGGCAACGTACTGGCCCAGTACCGCACGATCAGGTTTCAGCGGGGCCATGGCATCGAAGACCTTCACCTTCTCATTGCGAACGCTCGTCGCGTCGTAGTTGGAGGGGGGCTCCATCGCAATGAGAGCAACGAGTTGGAGCAGGTGGTTTTGGAACACGTCCCGGATCACTCCGGCCTGCTCATAAAACTCGCCTCGGCCTTCCATGCCCATGGGTTCAGCCATGGTGATCTGGATATTGTCGACTGAACGGTTCGACCAGATCGGTTCGAACAGGGTGTTCGCGAACCGCAGGACCGCCAGGTTCTGGGCGGTCTCCTTCGCCAGGTAGTGGTCGATGCGATATAGCTGCTCTTCGTTGAAACACTGAAGGAGCGTCCGATTCAGCTCCCTTGCGCTCTCCAGATCGGTACCGAACGGCTTCTCAATCACCAGCCGAGTGAAACCCTCCGAGCGATTCAGTCCAACCCCGACGATGCCCAGGGCGATGCTCTCGTAGACCTCGGGTGGGGTGGCTGTATACAGGATTCGGCTCTCAAGGCCGGTGCCCTTCAGGTGGTTGTGGAGGGTGGCGAAGCCAGCGGCGTCTGCGTAGCCACCTCTGATGTAGTGGATTCGCGGGGCGAGGTGTGCCCAACTCTTCCTGTCGAAGTCCGGGACGAACCGTTCCAGGGATTTCTCGAGCTTCGCCCGGAGGCTCCCATCGGTGTGGTCACTCCGTGCGTATCCGATGATGGCAGTCTCAGGATGGAGCCGCCCGTTACGGTGGAGCGCGTAGAGGGCGGGAAGTAGCTTGCGGGCTCCGAGGTCTCCGGTGATGCCAAAGATGATGAAGGCACAGCGCTGGGCGCGGTCCATTTTAGCCCTCCTCGATTTCTCGGACCCCGTGTCCGCAGCTGAGTGCTGCTGTATCCCTGGTGGTGGAGTTGTCCTCCTGCTGGGATTTGAAGTGAGCGAAGGGGTGTTTCCGCTCATCCACGGGTTGGCGCTGGCAGTTCGGTCTAGAGGGTAGGCGATCAGGGACCCCTCCCTCTCTGCTTCGGGACGTGCTTGATGTCGATTTGGCTCATCTTATTTGTCGGCGCTGGCTTAAGGAGTGCAAGTCCCTCCTCGCTCTCGTCGGTAGTGACGTGAGATTATCTCGCACCTCTACCAGATCCAGCGAATCCGTCCTTTGGGGATGCGTACCAGACCTTGGCGGAACCCGTAGTTTTGGAATTGGTGCCGGTATGGGGGTGATAATGAGGAGTGAAGGGGAGGTTCTCGAATAGGCCTCACCGAATTTACCCGTACCAGGGGAAGGAAGAATAATCGAGAAATCGCCTTCCAGACGGGGGCAGCTTCATTTCAGAGACCAGCTTGGAGGGGGCATGAGACAATCTTGCGTTACGATCATATTGCGTTGAACTACCACTTTTACAAGAGGTCTGTTGCACATTAGCGCGCAGGAGGGATCTGAGCTCTAGAACCGGGTAGGTCAGAAGACCGGTCCGATTCGGAAGGAGAATACGCCGCTCGGGTTGCGCTGGCTGAAGCCGTAGTCGAGCCGCAAGGCTGGGAGGAGCACGCCGCCGAAGCCGAGGTTCACCTGGACGCCGATGCCTGCCCCGGCGAAGATCGGGGCGCCATAATCAGGGAAGTCGGGCACGCTCGAGGCGTAGCCGAAATCTAGGAAGGCGATCCCGATCACGGTCTGGGTAGCGAAGGTGTCGAGACCGAAATCGTAGCGATACTCGACTGACCCTGTAGCGTAGGTCCGTGAGAGGTTGAAGTCGATGAGGGTGTAGCCCCGAATGAGGGTGGCCTCGCTGCTCGTGCGGCCGACCCGGAAGTGGCGGTTCGCTGGAAAGTCGTTGCCAAACTGATGGCCGAGGTTGACCCTGAAGGCGAGCACGTGGTTGGGACTCCGGACCACGCCAGGGGCGATGTTCTGGAGCAGGATGTAGGTCTTGATGCCGAACTCGACCTGCTGGAACAGGTAGCTCTTGCGCTCCCCTTGGGCGTTGCGGAAGTCGTTGCCGAAGCCGATGCCTATCCGGCCGGTGGCGGCGACCCCGGCGCGCGGGAAGTCAGGGTTGTCACGGTCGTCGTAGGTCACACGGGTGCTGAGGAAGGAGGATAGCCCCCCCTGTGGCAGGAACTGGGCTGCGTCCTCGGATGGGAGGGAGCAGGTCCCTCCATTCTCCACATTGCCGCTATTATCGAAAATGCACTTCACACTGGGCGGCTCGAGCTTGTGCTCGCTCACGCTCCCGAAGGCGCTAAACAGCAGGTTGGTATTCTCGAGAATTGACCGTCCCACACTGAAACTGATCCCTGTGTTTCGGGTCGTGTACTCGCCTATCCGGACCCGATTGGCCTCAGTGTTGGGTAGGCCGGGGTAACCGACTCGGATACTACCTCCGGCGGTTAGCGGGATGTTGACTTCTGGCTGACTGAAGAGGGAGACCGACACGGAGGTGGGTACCTCCCGGAAGTCGAGCACATCTACGTAGATCCAGGGGATAGAGTAGCTGATCTGGGCGCCCAGCTCTAGCCCTAGGCCAGAGCTTCGTCCGTCAAGGTCAGCGCTCAGACGGTGCCCTCTCCCGAGGAAGTTTCCTTCGCTGTAGGCGGCGGCGGCGGAGAAGCCCGAATCGGTCGCGTAGCGTGCGGAGGGGGTGAACCGACCCGTGGCGGTCTCCTCAACCACGAGATTCACGATCACTGCGTCGGGGGCGTCGGTCGCGATGAACTCGCGACCGAGAGGCCGCACCGCGCCCAGCCTGGCCACCTCTCTGAGACCGGCGAGGATGTCGAACTCGTTCACCACCGATCCCACCGGTGGCATGTAGCGTGTGACGAGGAAATCCTGGCTGTTGTCACGCCCCCCCCGGAAGGTGACCTGATACCCGGCTACCTTCAACTCGGTGATCCGCTGGACGTAGGTACCATCGAGGTAGTTGAAATTTGGCTGATTGAGGATGAGATACCCCTTGTCAGCGTAGTATTGACGCACCTTGAGGAAGTCCTCCTGGGCGAGGACCGATGCGAAGGTGTCACCTATGCTGAGTTCAAGGAGTTCGAGAAGCTCCTCGGTCGGCACGACGGTGTTGCCTTCGATGCGCACCTCAACCACAGGTCCAGCGGTCTCGGGTGGTCCTAGTTCGAACGAGATCCTGACCTCGCCCGTGGTCGGCAGGATCCGGGGCACTAAACGAACATCTCCACTTCGGCCCTTGGCGAGACGCCTAATGTCCTCCAGGAGCAGGTCGAAGTTGAATAGATCGCCGACCGCTAGGCTCAACTCCGAGGCGTCCACGCCGATGGCCGTGGTGTTGATACTGACGATGCGAAGTTCGCGGAGCCGGATCGCGAGGACCCCGTTGACAAGCTCTGTGGTTGCGAGATTGACTCCGCTCTGCCGGTAGCCGAGTTGACTGTACTCGTCTGCTACCGCCTCGACTGCTGTCCTGTAGAGGGTCAGATCGAAACCCTCCTCATTCTGCCTGAGCGGGTGGAAGAGCGTCCTTAGCTTCGACTCCTCGAGCACTGTGGCTCCCTCGAAGGTTATCTCGTCGACGGGTTCGTTCTCGCTGACCGTGTAGCGGAGCCGGACCGGGGGCTCGGCTCCTCCCTCAGCCTCCTCAAGGATCGGCTCCACGGTGAGGACGGTGGGGACATCGAAGGGGAAACCCGCCTGACGGTAGGCTTCCTGGAGGGTGCCGATCGCCTCCTCAGCTCGGGTGGTATTGTAGACAGCCCCCGCCTCCACGAGGTTCTGCTGGCGCAGAAAATCCACAAGTAGCGCAGACTGCAGCGCCCGGGTCCCGTCCAGCACCACCTCAAAGATTGCCGGGTTCTCCTTAACCCGAATGACCAGGATCGGGCCAGCTCCCCGATCTTCGAGACTGACGGAGGCCTCCTTAAAGGTGCCAAGGGAGTACACCCGATTGCGCTCGGCCTCAAGGTCGATACGTTCGACCGGGATTCCGGGACGGGCACTGATGATCACCTTGACCAGATCCGCGTACCCAGTCGTGCCTTCGACCAACACCTCGGTGAGGCCCCCTCGAAGCTCCTGTGCGACTGCGCTGGACAGTAGAAGAGCGATCACTAGGACGGCTCGGCGAATAGGCATACGGATAGTCTATCCTGTATTCGGGTGAGAACATCTCGAACGCGAGGTAAGAAGGGTGAGCCGGTCCGCAGGAGCGGTTATGATGCCCTCATGCACCCTACTGAACGCTTCAGTCACGCCGGTGGATACCTTGCCGAGGCTGTCGAGGCGGTCCGCACCGTAAGCGACTTCGAACCTGAGGTGGCCATAGTGCTCGGCTCTGGACTCGGTCCCCTGGCAGACGAGGTGGATCAGGTCACTAGCATTCGGTACGGGGATCTGCCGGGGTTTGTTCCCAGCACTGCGCCAGAACATGCGGGCCGCCTGATCCTCGGCCGACTAGCCGGGCGAAGGGTCGTGGCGATGCAGGGCCGCCTCCACCTCTACGAGGGAATCTCCTCCCAACAGGTGGCGTTTCCCGTGCGCCTCCTAAACGCCTTGGGAGCCGACCGGTTGCTCGTAAGCAATGCCTGCGGAGGCCTGAATCCTGCTTGGGAGGCCGGCGACCTGATGCTCCAACTCGACTTTATCGACGCCACCGGTGCCAACCCCCTTGTGGGCTACAACGACGAGGTGCTCGGGCCTCGCTTCCCGGTGATGTTCGACTGTTACGATCTGGAGTACCTCGAGATCGCCCGCCAGACAGCTCGGAGGGAGAACATCCGACTCAGGGAGGGGGTGTACCTTGCCATCTCCGGGCCTAGCTTCGCCACCCGTGCCGAACTCCGGGCCTACCGTACTATTGGGGCCGATGCTATTGGCATGTCGACTGTGCACGAGGTCACCGTCGCCCGACACCAGGGGATGCGCGTGCTCGGCCTTTCATCGGTGACGGATATGGCAATAGCAGATCGCCACCAACACGCGACCGCCAACGACATTCTGGCCATGGCTGAGAGGGCGGGGGCGACCTTCCGCAGGCTTGTCAAAGCCATCTTACCCCAGCTCTAGCGGTCCGGGTTCCGAACCGACGACTCACCTATGCTTCCCAGTATCCTAGAGCGGATGTCCGCAGCCGCCCATCGGGTGGGGCGCGACCCCACCGAGACTGCTCTGGTGGCCGTCACGAAAGGTCGGACTGTGGGGGAGATTGAGAGCGAGGTCCTGAGATATGGCCACCACATCCTGGGGGAAAACCGGGTGCAGGAGTGGCGCAAGAAGGCATTTGAGCTTGAGGGGGTGGAGTGGCACCTGATCGGCAATTTGCAGAGGAACAAGGTCAAGTACTGTACAGGCGCTCACCTGATCCACTCGCTGAACTCGAAGCGCCTCGCCGACGCGCTGGAGGCCTATGGTGAGAAGCGTGATCACCTCTTCCGAACGTTGATCGAGGTCAACGTCTCAGGCGAGGTGAGCAAGCAGGGGGTCGATCCCGAAGGGGCACCGGAGCTACTCCGCTACGTTCGTTCCCTCGACCACGTCACAGTCGAAGGGCTCATGTGCATGGCGCCGTATCATCCCGATCCAGAGGCTGCCCGCCCGAGTTTTCGGACACTCCGGGTTTTGGGTGAGAGGCTGAAGCTCGATGTTCTGTCGATGGGGATGAGCAGTGACTTCGAGGTTGCAATTGAAGAGGGGTCCACGCTCGTTCGTGTCGGCTCTGCTCTCTTCGAGTGATATCTTCGACCGTCGACAGGGGTGTTGGTGAGACATGAGTCTATCGACATCCATTGTGCAGTCCTCGGCGCGGGGGTCGCCGGTTGCCATAAGAGTCGGGTGCGGAACTCCCTTGTGTAGGTCTCGACCGGACCACGATGAGGATGCTTCGCAGGGTTCGGGTGCAGAGCGCCTAAAGGCAGCGGCGCGTCCTCTAGGAGCTATGGTCTACGACCGGAGCCTCGGCAATATTCCGGTGGGTAGTTGAACAGGCCGAAAGAGGCTAGGGGCTTAAGTGTTAGGAGCTGGAAAGGCACCAAACCGTCACCTTACAGCAACACCGGACCAGTCATCCCTGGTAGACCCGAGTTCAGCCCAATTCCCTTTTGGTCTCCCCCTCCAGCCTCGCTAGGGTTCGGAGGACTTGTTCAAGAGTTGTCCACGGTAGCGTAGCGCACTTGACGCGCGCGTGGAGTTTGCTGACGCCCTGCAGAAGGCGCAGGTCGCCGAGCTCTTCGGCGGGGGGGGCACCGTGGATCATGGCCTTGAACTTCTGGCTCAGTTCGAGCGCTCCCTCGACCGTCCTTTCCCGGACCGCCTCGGTCATCATCGATGTGCTCGCCTGGCTGATGGCACAACCTTCGCCGATGAACCGGATCTTACAGATGACACCACCTTCGATCTGGAGGTAGAGCTCCAGTTCGTCGCCGCAGGAGGGGTTGGTACCCTCTTGGATCACCGTGGCCTCCTCGAGCACGCCTCGATTGCGAGGCCTCTTGTAGTGCTCGAGGATCATCTCCTTGTAGAGGGTGTTGAGCATGAACATGGTGGACCCCTGGTTGTGGGTCAGGCGAAGGCCGCGAAGAATTCGCGCGCCTTCGCTACCGCATCCACCAGGCGGTCGATCTCCCCTTCGGTATTGTAGAAGTAGAAGCTGGCCCGGGCCATGGCCTGGGCATTGAGGGTGCGCATAAGCGGCTGGGCGCAGTGATGGCCCGCCCGGACCGCGATTCCCTCCTGATCAAGGGCCGTGGCGACGTCATGAGGATGGATGCCGTCGATGTTGAAGGCCAAGATCCCGCCCCGGTCGTCCCCCTCGGGCCCGTACAGGGTGACGCCCTGGAGCGCTTGCAACCGCTCCAGGGCGTAGCGCACTAGTGCCTGGTCGTGCTCGAAGATCGCATCCAATCCGATCGTCTCGAGGTAGTCTACGGCAGCTCCCAGCCCGATCACCTCGGCGATGTTGGGAGTGCCGGCTTCGAAGCGCATAGGGATGTCGGCATAGGTACTAGAATCTAGGAAGACCTTGCGGATCATCTCTCCGCCGCCCAGAAACGGCGGCATCTCCCGGAGGATCTCGGGGCGTGCCCAGAGCGCTCCCGCGCCGGTCGGGCCGCACATCTTGTGGCCACTTATGGCGTAGAAGTCGGCCCCAAGGGCCTCTACATCGACCGGTAGGTGGGGGGCTGCCTGGGCTCCATCCACCAGCAGCAGAGCCCCAACCCGGTGGGCGAGTTCGGCGATCCGGGCGATAGGGTTGATAACCCCTAGGACGTTCGACATATGCCAAGTGGAGACGAGCCGGGTCCGTTCGCCCACGACCTCCTCAAGCTCGTCGAGGTCGACTCGGTGGTCGGGACGAAGGCCCACGCCCCGAACTGCGACGCCACGCTCGGCAGCGAGCAGGTGCCAGGGCACCAGGTTGGCGTGGTGCTCGGCGGCGGTGACGACGATCTCATCCCCCGGTTCCAGGACGCTTCGGGCCCAGCTATGCGCGACGAGATTCATCGCCTCCGTAGTGTTGCGGGTGAATATGACGGAGGCAGGATCGGCCGCCCCTAGAAACCGGGCCACCTTGCGGCGGACCCCCTCATACATCTCAGTGGCTTCGACTGAGAGAGTGTGAGCCCCACGGTGAACGTTGGCATGATGGTTGAAGTAATACTCGGTCATCGCCTCGATCACCTGCCTCGGCTTCTGCGACGAGGCAGCGTTGTCGAAGTAGACGAGCGGTTTGCCGTTCACCTCGCGTCTGAGGATGGGGAAGTCTCCGCGCAGAACATGGGGATCGAGGCCCATGGGTCGAGTCTAGCATAAGTTCGGAATCGTTCCGAAAAATCTGCATACGCTATTTCGATCAAAACTTTGTTAAGTGTCCTGTAGGGATCGGAGCGATCTGCAAACGGTGTAGGGTGGCTCGATCACCCCGTGGCGAATCCGTGCAGCTGTGGACTTGGGCTGTGGTAGGTGTGGAACCCTCTGAGTGGGGTAGGAGAGGTGCCCCGCTCAGCGAGTCTCTCGATGCCGACTGGGCGGTAGACTGTCGGGGTGCGACTCCACACTCTCTCGCTACTGAACTTTCGCAACTTGGTCACCCCAGCACTCTCCTTCTCTGAAGGGATCACCGCCGTTGTGGGTCCGAATGCGGCGGGTAAGTCTAATCTGCTCCACGCGGCCTACCTCGGCCTTACCGGAGAGCTCCCCGGAGGTAGGATCGCCGAGTCAGTCCGGTTGGGTCAGGAGGAGGGCTACGTCGCCACTGAGGTGGAACACCACCAGGGCAGGAACCGCGTTGAGGTCGGGTTGGCACCAGGGCGGAAGGCTCTTAAGCTCAACGGCCAGTTTGTGCGAGCCTACGACATCTCTCGGGTTAGCACGGCGGTGCTCATTACTCCCGAGGACACCGATCTGATCCATGGTCCCCCCTCAGGTCGTAGGGGTTATCTCGACAGCGTCCTTTCGAAGCTCTCGGTCCGCTACGCCGCCATTTTGCGCGAGTATAATCGTGTCGTGGAGCAGCGGAACGCCTGCCTCAAAGTGTTGGGAGGGGATCCGACCCTCGAGGTCTGGACAGATCGATTCCTCGAACTCGGTCTGGAGGTGGAGGCGCTGAGGGTTAGGGCCGTCACTCGTATCGGGGAATTGGCCGACGAGGTCTATCGCAAAATCGCAGGTCCTCTGAAGTCGCTCGATGTTCTCCTGCGTCGTCCTGGGGGTGAGGCCTCGCTTCCAGAGGCCCTTGCCAACAGTCGCCTCGAAGAGCAGGCGCGCGGAACCACTGTAGTCGGCCCCCACCGTGACGACATCGAGCTAGTCCTCGACGGAAACCGCCTACAGGCGTACGGATCACGGGGTGAGGCCCGGACTGCGGCCTTGGCCCTGCGGGTGGCGGAGTACCGGCTGCTTTGTGAAAAGCATAGAGAGGCTCCGGTCCTGCTCTTAGACGACTTCACCGCAGAGCTCGATGCCGCCCGTAGCGGGTACCTGTTGGGACTGGCGGGCGACACGCCACAGGCTCTGGTTAGCGGCACCGAACCACCATCTGTTGCAGGTGCCGCACTACGCATCGACGGAGGCGTGGTTCTTGTCGCGTGACTCAGGGCATGTGGCCGACCTATTGGCCAAGGTGTTCAAGTGGGGCGGCATGAAACGCGCGGTCCGGCGGGCCGAGGCGGTGCTGCTTTGGCCCCAGGTGGCTGGACCGGAACTTGCAGCGTTTACAAGGGGCCGATCGCTCAAGGACGGCATCCTCTACGTCGATGTGCCCGACAGCGAGACCTCAATGCATCTGTCGCTGCAGAGAGGACGGTTCCTCGAGGCCTATAGGAACCGCTTTGGCATCCGGGATGTTCGGGATGTGCGCTTCCGGGCCGGACGTGGTGCATTCGGTGGTCGTGAGGACGTGGGGGGATCAGAGGTCCGGGAGGTCGCTGTGGATCCCCAAGCCCTCTCCCGGCTGGCCCATAGGATCGGCGAACTCGACCTCCCGGAGGAGTTGGTGAGGCCTGCGATGCAGGCCGCCCGTTCCATGCTCGCCTACCGTGCCCGCAAGGAGGCTGAGGGGTGGGTTCCTTGCCCCCTGTGCGATTCTCTCTCGGAGATGCCGGAACTGTGCGAGACCTGCCAGCGTTACGCCGGCGAGGTACGGGTGCAGCGGGCCAGTAAGGTGCTCATGGTCGATCCCGACAGCCCCACCCCACACCTGAGTGACGAGGAGTGCGCCGTCGCCCGATATCTGGCCCAGGCCGACCTCGAGGATCGACTGACCGAATTGCTTCCCCAGGCCCTCGCCGATCCGACCTTCAAGCCTCACCTTGAGGCGGCAGCACGCTGCTTCCTCGCATTCCAACTTGACAGGTTGCTAGCCGATATAGGATCCGACGACTATGATCGGCTCCCACCCCGTATCGCCCGGGCCCTGGGGAGGTGGGGATAGCTGGCGAAGGCCAGCCTGTCCCTCTGGCCGGTCGTATCCTATCGGAGGAGAGCATGCCCAGACCTATTGCCCTGATTATCCTAGACGGCTTCGGTTTGGCGCCGGACAGCCCGGGAAACGCCGTCTCCAGAGCGGCCACACACTACTTCGACCGTTACCGAGAGTCCTTTCCCACTACGTGGCTGCAGGCCTCAGGGCGAGCCGTGGGACTCCCGGAAGGCCAGATCGGCAACAGTGAGGTAGGCCACCTCAACATCGGTGCAGGGCGAGTAGTGCTGCAGAGCCTGAGCTTCATACGGGAGCAGGTCGCGACAGGAGCCTTCTTCGAAAACAAAGTACTGAATGACACCTTCGGCGCCGCAGGCGGAACTGTTCACTTGATCGGCTTGGTGAGTCGGGGTGGGGTCCACAGCGACCTCGAGCACCTGTTTGCCCTGTTAGAGCTAGCAAGGCGCAAAGGGGCCGGTCCCGTCTACGTCCACGCCTTTACCGACGGCCGCGATACCCCGCCGGATAGCGGACTGGGCCACATCAGAGAGCTCCAGCAGCACATCGAAGGTCTGGGCCACGACATCCACATTGCCAGTGTGAGCGGCCGCTATTTCGCTATGGACCGAGATCACCGCTGGACTCGGACCAAGAAGGCCTTCGACGCGGTGGTATGCGGCCGGGCTGACTATAGGGCGCTTACGGGCGTCGAGGCGGTCGAGGCGGGCTATATCCGCGGCGAGACGGACGAATTCCTTGAGCCAACCGTCATCGTTCGAGCTGGCGCTCCGGTCGGTCCGATCAGGGATGGTGACACCGTCTTATGCTTCAACTTCCGTGCCGACCGTGCTCGGCAACTCACCTATGCGCTACTCGGGGACGCCTCCTGGGGTGAATTCCGGCGCTGCCGTAAGCCGGAGATTCGCTTCACCTCACTGATGCAGATCGATACCGAACTCTCCGCCCCATACGCTTTTGAGCACCCCTCCATCCACAACGGTTTGGCCGAGATCCTCAGTCTTGCGGCGCTCCGACAGTGCCACGCTGCCGAGACCGAGAAGTATGCCCATGTCACCTACTTCTTTAATGCACAGCGTGAAGAACCCTTTCCCGGCGAGGACCGGCACCTTGTGCCCTCTCCTAGGGTGGCAACGTACGACCTGAAACCGGAGATGAGCGCCCCTGGGTTGGCCGAATCCATGGTCGAACGGATTCGCAGCGTCAACGACGACTTCATTCTGGTCAACTTCGCAAACCCCGATATGGTGGGACACACAGGCATCCTCGACGCAACCATCAAGGCCTGTGAGGCTACTGATGAGGGCATGGGAAAGATCGTGGAGGCGGTGCGTGCTAAGGGTGGAACCGCCGTCATCATTGCCGATCATGGTAACGCCGAGGCGATGATCGCTGAGGATGGGGGACCGCATACCGCTCACACCACCAATCCGGTCCCCTGCATCGTGGTGAGCGACGATCGGAAGCTGCGTCTTCGTAAGGGGGGTGTTCTGGGAGACGTGGCCCCTACGGTGCTCGAGCTTCTTGGGTTGAGTCAGCCCAAGGAGATGACGGGACGGTCGTTGCTAGGGCCCTGAGCGGGGCGCGTCCGCTCCTCTTGGCTCGAGGCTCAGCAGAGCGTGCAGCCTGCCAAGTTTGCATACATGTCCAGCCTGAGGACTTCTGGAACCGGAGGCTGTAACCAGCCTGGGCCAGCGTATCTAGCCGATGCGCTGAAGGGTGTCGGGGTCCCTGTAGGGGTTGGCGTGCAGTGCCGGGTTTGATCACGGCGTGCCCGAGGCACTCGCTGGGTGTAGGCGACCGATATCCTACACTGTTTGGGGGTATGAGATTCGGGGCCTCTCCATCCGGCATAAGGGGTAGGGAGCGGCTCCGCTGAAGCCGCTCCCTAGGACTAGGATCGTGGAGCCCATCCGGTGGTGCTCAGAAATCCATGCCGCCCATGTCAGGGGGACCGCCGGCAGGAGGGGCCGGCTCCTTCTCGGGCTTGTCCGCGATCACCGCCTCGGTGGTCAGCAGCAGGCTACCGATCGAGGCAGCGTTCTGCAACGCGATCCTCGTCACCTTGGCAGGGTCGACGATTCCAGCAGAGAACATGTCGTCGACGTAGGCGTCGGCGGCCGCGTCGTACCCGTACCTGCCATTGTTGGTGCCCATGATGGTGTTGACCACGACCGAGCCTTCGGCACCGGCATTTGCTGCGATCTGCCGAGCCGGCTCCTCGAGCGCTCTCACTAGGATCAGGGCACCCGTGCGCTCGTCACCGTCGAGATCGTCGATAATGCCTTTGACGGCATCGGTGGTGTGAATGAGGGTCACGCCGCCGCCAGCCACAATGCCCTCCTCGACGGCCGAGCGGGCGGTCGAAAGGGCGTCCTCGAAACGGTGCTTCTTCTCCTTGAGTTCGGTCTCCGTGGCGGCCCCGACTCGGATCACCGCGACGCCGCCGGCCAGCTTCGCGAGGCGCTCCTGAAGCTTCTCGCGAGCGTAGTCGCTATCGGTGGTTTCGATCTCACTCTTGATACCTCTGACCCGCGCTTCGATCGATCCGGTGTCTCCCAAGCCCTCAATAATGGTGGTCTCTTCCTTGGAGATCCGGATCCTCTTGGCACGACCGAGTTGGCGCAGGGCCACGTTCTCGAGTTTGTGACCGAGCTCCTCGCTGATCATCTCGCCGCCGGTCACAGCGGAGATATCCTTGAGCATCTCCTTGCGGCGGTCGCCGAAGCCGGGGGCCTTGACCGCGGCCACATTCAGGGTGCCGCGCAGCTTGTTGACCACCATCGTGGCGAGCGCCTCGCCCTCGATGTCCTCGGCGATGACTAGGAACGGCTTGCCGGTCTGGACGACCTGCTCAAGGACGGGGAGAAGGTCTTTTAGAGCACTGATCTTCTTCTCGTGGATCAGGATGTAGGGATCTTCGAGGATCGCCTCCATGGCGTCGGAGTCGGTGATGAAGTAGGGGCTCAGGTAACCCTTGTCGAACTGCATTCCCTCGACCACATCGAGTTCGGTGTCGAGGCCCTTGGACTCCTCTACAGTGATGACACCGTCGCGACCGACCTTGTCCATCGCCTCGGCGATCGTGTCGCCGACCTCCTGTTCGTTGGCGCTGATGGCGGCGACTTCGGCGACCGACTTGCTATCCTCGACCGCCTGAGACATCTCCTCGATGCTGGTGACGGCGGCGCTGACGGCCTTGTCGATGCCCCGCTTGAGTGCTAGCGGGTTGGCACCGGCGGCCACATTTCGGAGGCCCTCCCTGACGATGGACTGGCCGAGGACGGTAGCTGTGGTGGTACCGTCACCGGTGATGTCATTGGTCTTGCTAGCGATCTCGATCAGCAGCTTCGCGCCGACATTCTCGATGTGATCGGCCAGTTCGATATCCTTGGCGACGGTAACGCCATCCTTGGTTATGGTGGGGCTGCCGAACTTCTTCTCGAGCACCACGTTGCGGCCCTTGGGGCCGAGGGTGACCTTGACAGCGTTGGCGACCGCGTTAACACCACGCTCGAGGCTGCGGCGGGCTTCTTCTTTGAAAATCAGCTCTTTGGCCATTGTTCGCTCCCGTTACTGGACGATGGCGTGAATGTCACGCTCGGAGAGGATCATCAGTTCCTTGCCGTCGATATTGACTTCGGTGCCACCGTACTTGGCGAAGACTACAGTGTCACCTTCCTGCACCTCGAGAGCGACCCTCTCGCCGCTCTCAAGGACCTTCCCGCTCCCCACGGCAAGGACCTTGCCACGCTGGCTCTTCTCCTGCGCCGAATCGGGCAGGACGATGCCGCTCGACGTAGTCTGAGCTTCCTCGACAACCTCGACTACAACCTTGTCACCAAGGGGCCTTAAAGTCATGTGTTTCCTCCTGCTAATTGGATTTCTGACTGGTAGCCCAGTCACGATTTTAGCACTCGCCTCTCGGGAGTGCTAGTGCCCCTCATCGTAAGGTATGGTAGAAGGCGATGTCAAGTACCTTGAGTCTGAAATGCTCAGGTTGGCGTGGCTTCACCACGATCTTCTGGAGACCCGTAGGCCGGCAGGTGGGCCGGACCCACACCGCAGGTAGCTACGATGCCCCGATGCAGGGTCGTGCCGGGTCGGGGTTCGAATCGGCTATCCCCTCCGCAGCCCAAGCACCAAGCCGGGCACGAATGCTGCGGCGAAGGTGATATTGAAAGTAAGAATCTTCACCAGCGACTGCCACGCCTGGGACAACGATTCCGGTTTGAAGAGGGGGTTGAGGATGTGCTCGACCTTGATCCAGTTGATGGCTACGAAGTTGAAGTAGGCCAGCAACTGAATGGTGACGAACAGAAGACCGAACGCGATGGCGATCAGCTTTCCCAGCTTCTTTAGCGCATACCCGGTAGCGAATCCTGCGATTAGGCCGAAACCCAGTTGCTCCAGGTAGGGTGCCACCTGCTCCAGGCCCGGGGGCTCCACGGCTAGAAGTCTAGCACACTACCGCTCAGGGGTCTTTGAGTATTCCGAATACCATTGGTCGGCGGCTCATGTATGCGCCAACAGGTGAGGTATCATGACCCTGTGACTCTGCGGATCGCCCCGACCGTGTGCCAAGCCCTGCGAATGGGACGGCCAGTTGTGGCGTTGGAGTCCGCCCTAATCACCCACGGATTGCCTTGGCCTCGCAACCTCGAGCTGGCGCACCACCTTGAGGAGACGGTGTGTGGAGCGGGTGCCGTGCCTGCCACCGTCGGGATTCTCCAGGGCGTGCCGGTGGTGGGACTTAGCTGCGACGAACTTGCCGTTCTCGCTAACGGAGGTGCTGATAAGGTGAGCCTATGGAACCTGCCGACGCTGCTTGGCCGAGACGCGGGTACCACGGTGGCAGCGACGTTGCAGATCGCCCAACTGGCTGGGATCAGAGTATTCGCTACGGGCGGGATCGGTGGCGTTCACCACGACTCCCATGACGTGTCGGCCGACCTGTCGGCGCTGGCCCGCTTCCCCCTGCTCACCGTTTGCTCTGGACCTAAGAGCATCCTTAATGTTGAAGCTACACTCGAGAGGCTCGAGAGCTACGGTGTACCGACGATCGGGTATCGCTCCTCCCGGCTCGCTGGCTTCCACCTTCCTGAGACCGACCTGCCCCTTCCTGTCCGTCTCGACACTCCCGAAGCGGTCGCCCATGCTTTCATCAATCACCTACTTCTAGGTGGACCCGGGTTTGTCGTCAGCAATCCCGTCTCCGAAGGCCTTGCCCGGGGCGAACTTGAAAATTACCTGAACGGAGCACGCCGCGACGCTGCAGCGGCCGGAGTTTACGGCAAGGATACGACTCCCTTCCTCTTAGCTCGACTTGCGGACCTCTCTGGAGGGCGGACGGTTGAGGTCAATCTGCGGTTGCTCGTGGAGAATGCTGCACTGGCCGCCCGAATTGCCACCTCGCTAGCCGAGCGCGCGGGAGAGGGTACCCTGGTTTCTGGAGTTCTCCATGAGTGAACTGCATCCCTCTAGCGACAGCCGCTCCCACAGCCTAGGTGACCTGCTCCGCAGCGCCCGCGACCGCCAAGGGCTCGATCTCACCGACATCGCAGGGGCTACCAACGTCCGGCGCGAATACCTCGCAGCCCTGGAGGAGGGGCGATACGACGAGTTGCCGGGAGAGATCTACACCCGAAACTTCCTGAGGTTGTATGCGAAGGCCGTTAATGAAGATCCTCAGAGACTGCTCGAGGTCTATGTCTTTGAGCGGGATAGAGGCAACATGATGTCCCTCATAGAGGGCCAGAAAGAGGTTGCCGAGCAGAGGCGTGGGGGCGGAGGAGGGTCCCCGCGCACGCGATCACGCCTGGGTCTCTGGTTCTCGTCCATTCTCCTGATCATCGCGGTGGTGCTGCTCGCCCTGTGGGGTTTCAACTCCCTCCTGTTCTCTACTCCTCAGGACACGGGTGTGGTGGAGACAGGACCTATCGAAGGGGATACGACCGTCGAGGAGGATACGGTCGAACCGGAGCCGGTTGGACCCACCACCACTTTCCTCACTATCATCACCGACCCACCAGGGGCCGTTGTCAGTATCGACGCCTTCGCTCTAGCTGGTGTTACCCCCATTGAGGACGCCCCGGTCACAGCCCTCGATTCGAGGCTTCTACAGATCTCCCTCGAGGGGTTCAAAACCTATGAGGAGCGGCTCGATCTCACCACTAACCAGCGACTTGAGGTCGCTCTGGACCCGCTGGACTCCTCTGTTCTGGACACAGAAGAGTCTCTGGACACAGAAGAGTCATCCGTATCCTCTTCAGGGGGAACCATCGTTGTGACCATTACCGAAACCACATGGCTAGAGGTCTACCAGAGCGAGGCCCGTAATGAAGGGGAGCGCCTCATCTATGATACCGTCGAGCCGGGCGAGCGTTACGAGTTCGATCTCCCGGTCTATATTCATGCCGGTAACGGCGTAGGTGTGCAGCTGTCGATAAACGATCAGGACGCAGGAACTCTAGGGAACCCAGGCGAGGTTCTGGGTCGAGCCTTCCCCTGATCCCGTTGCGATAGGGTCCTCCTTACGGGAACTGCAAGCTCGGGATGACAATGAGGTAGCAGTCAGTGCAACCCGCGAGCCGCATTCTGTCCAGACCCCAACTGGGTGAGAGTTTTCACTCAGGTCTCCTCAGGTCGGACTGAACCCCTCGATCAATGCTCGGTCGAGTCGCGTGTTGCGTGGGTTGAGCATTCAGGTTGTAGCGTGAGATTATCTCCACTCCCACTCAGATAAGTAGGTGGTGGCGTGAGGTTATCCCGCCCCCCGATCAGAGCGATCAGAGGAGGTGTGTGCCAGAGCTTGGCGGAACCCGTGGTTCTGGAATTGGTGCCGGTAGGGGGCCACGATGGAGTGTGAAGGGGCGGTTCTCGAATAGGCTTCACCGAGTTTTGCCCATACCAGGGGGGAATAGTCGAGAGGTCGCGTTTTAGACGGGGATAATTCACTATAAACGGCTTGAAGGGGGTAAGAGATGATCTCACGTTACGACTAGCGGTCTCCAGATAGGCTCCGATTCATAATGTTGAAGCGGTACGATGTTCGCCATGCCGACCCCCGGATTGGTCTGGGTCTATCTGGTGCTCATTGTCGCAATCTTGGCGGTAACCCTGGCAGCCATCTTCGTCCGCCTTGCAGACGCTCCGGGGGTGGTGGTGGCGGCTTACCGGATGGCGCTCGCGAGCTTGGTGCTGATTCCGATCAGCGCCCGGGGTCTCCGCTCGACACCTCTTACTGCCCAGACGCTACTTTTTAGCGCTCTGGCAGGGCTCTTTCTCGGAGCACACTTTGCGACCTGGATCACATCACTGTCCTACACTACGGTGGCTGCCAGCACAACCTTGGTCTCGACGACGCCGCTCTGGATCACACTCTTTTCCTGGCTGTTCCTAAGAACGGTGCCCTCCCTCTCAGTTCTGCTCGGCGTGCTCGTAGCCGTGGCGGGTGGGGCCATGATCGGCTTCGGCGACCTGCGTGGTGGGAACGCACCCCTGCTGGGTGACGCCCTAGCTTTATCGGGAGCGATCTTCCTTACAGGATACTTCCTGCTAGGTCGCTCCGCACAGCGGCACGGTTTGAGACTCGACGCGTATGCAGGCCTCGCTTACGGTGTAGCTGCAGCGGTTCTTTTGCCACTCCCTGCCATCGCCGGGCTTCCCTACATCGATTACCGACTCGATACCTTTCTGTGGATCGCCCTGCTGGCTTTGATTCCTCAACTCGTCGGGCATACGGGAATCAATTTCGCTATGAAACGTCTCGACCCGACCTTTGTCGCCACCGTAGCCCTCCTCGATCCCGTGGGTTCCACGATGCTCGCCTTCCTATTCTTCCGTGAGGTGCCGTCTTCGCTCACACTCGTGGGGGCCCTGGTACTTCTTCTGGGCATCGCAATCACGGCCCGCGCAAGTGGCTTCGGCCTTCGAGTTCCACCCGTCTGTGACTCCGATGCCGATGAGTGAGATGGATCTTGTGAACCCGTGCACGATGCGCCGAACTCTGTTACAATAGGCTGCGTGGTCGTGCTACGGGGTCAACGTCAGACGGACCGAAAAGCACGTACCTTTTACAAGAAGAAGAGGTAGCTTACTCTGAAAACACCGCTGCACGGCGTGCAGTAGGTTGTCTTTTGAATCTGGAAGGAGCAGGAATTGAAAGACACTCCTAAGAGCTTCAAGAGTGGCGACCAGGTTGTCCTCCCCCCCTACGGAGTTGGTGTGGTCTCTGGGATGACGACTAAGACCGTTGCCGGGACCGATCATCAGTATTACCAGGTGGACTTCCCCAACGGTACTTCCCGCGCTTTCGTACCGGTCAAAGCTCCCCAAGAGGCCGGCCTCCGTCCTGCCCTCACCCGGGATGAAGTTCAGAGTGTCCTCGAGCGTCTGCAGAATGGACGAATCACCCTGCCCAAGCAGTGGGCCGCTCGCCATCGCAAGGTAACGGATATCCTTACTAGTGGCGATCCCTATCAGATCGCCACGCTGGCCAGTGAGTTGCGTCGCTGGGATCTCGAGCGCGGCCTTCCCGACCTTGATCGTCAGGCATACCGCCGAGCACTCCGTCTCCTAGCTGGCGAGTTCGGCGCCGTCATGGGGCTGAACACCGCCGAGGCAAGGGCGCTGATGGATATCACGGAACACGATAACCTGAACTGACCCCGCAGTCTTACTTGACTCTATAGAGGGTTGCGCAGTGCCTCAGAAGCCTTCGCTTGCATGTGCATTGCCTCCTGCATCTGCCTCTCGCTTGAGGAACCGTAGTGCGATGGCGTACGCTGCGTAGTCATCTACCGCTCGAGGGGGGAACCTGAGCCCCCGCGGCAACAGTTTAGCTAGGCCCTTCGGTGGGTGATCGCGGAAGAAGAGTTCGCGGGCCTCGAGGGAGGTGCCCGCCTCTTCCACCACCGCAAAGCTGAGGCCCTGCTCGCGGAGAATCCCCTGGACCCGGTCGCTACCGGTGCCGTTCCCGATAACGATCGTAACGCTTGGGAGGGGGTTGAGACTCCTCAAGTCATTGAGGGTAATGATGTTGAGGTGGCGCACCGTACCATCGAGGCACACCATAGCGATACCGATGTTGAGACCGGGGTCGAGGGCGAGGATCACCAGGGAGAGCATAACAACCGACGGCATCGGTAAGAGCGGCCCCCACTCTAAGGAGGCTCGCTAGGCTTCGGGTTGCTGCCTCGACTCCACAGGGGGGTGGGAAGCCAGCGTGGTGCTAGCCTCCGCCTGCCGGTGCCTTTCGAGCATGTTCTCGTCTACTACCTGGGTCGCCCGGATCGCCTTAAGTCCGGTCCCGGCGGGGATCAACCGACCCAGGATGACATTCTCCTTGAGACCCACTAACCTGTCCGTCTTGGCAGACACGGCTGCCTCGGTGAGCACGTGAGTGGTGTGCTGGAAGCTGGCGGCCGACAGCCAGGACCTGGTGGACAGGCTAGCCTTGGTGATGCCGAGCAGGACTGGCTTCCAGCTCGCTGGCTCCTTATCCCCCTCGAGGGGGGCATTGTTGGCCTCTTCAATATCGAACTTCTCGACTATCTGTCCCTCGAGGAGTTTGCTGTCCCCAGGGTTCAAGATCTCAACGTACTTGAGCATCTGCCGGACGACCACCTCTATGTGCTTGTCGTGCACGCTCACTCCCTGCCCGCGGTACACCCTCTGGATCTCTTCCACCAGGTACCTCTGAACAGCGTCGGGGCCGCGAGACTCGAGCAGGTCGTGCGGGTTGATGGCTCCACGAGTCAGCTGGTCGCCGGCTTCGACCGTATCACCCTCGCGAACCAGCAGGCGCACGTTGCGGTCGATGCGGTAGGTCTTGCTGAAGGCCCCGTCCTCGCTGGTGACAGTGAGCCGGACCCGCTCATCATCCTCTTCGGCAGTGACTACCCCGTCGAGATCTGAAATCACCGCTCGCGCCTTAGGCTTACGAGCCTCGACCAGTTCGATGACCCGTGGCAGGCCCTGGGTGATGTCGCCGCCAGTCGCGATCCCGCCGGTGTGGAAGGTGCGCATGGTGAGTTGGGTTCCGGGCTCACCGATCGACTCCGCTGCGATGACGCCAACCGCCTCACCGAGGCTAACCTTGCGCATGGTGGACATGTCCATGCCGTAGCAGGTGCGGCACACGCCAGCCCGGGTCTGGCAGGTGAGCGGACTGCGCACCTCGATGGAGGTGACCTCAGAGTGGTCGGAGAGTCGGGCATAGATCTGATCGAGTTCCTGCCTGCTTAGAAGGCTCTCGGCTGGGAAGGTAAGCTCGCCGATCCTGAAGTCGAATGCCAAGTGGCGACCGTAGAGGCTCATCTCGGTCTGGCCCTTGGACCGCAGGCGCCCTTCTGGAGTGTAGAAGTCGACGGTGATGAACTCTGCGGTGCCGCAGTCGTCCTCGCGTACCACCAACTCATGGGCCACGTCGACCAGTTTCCGGGTCAGATAGCCCGAATCCGCCGTCCTGAGGGCCGTATCCGCTCCACCCTTTCGAGCTCCATGCGTGGAGATGAAGTACTCGAGGACATCGAGACCTTCACGGAAATTCGCCCGAATGGGGAGTTCGATGGTTTCGCCCGATGGCTTCGCCATCAGCCCGCGCATGCCAGCTAGCTGCTTGATCTGCTGCGGGTTTCCCCTGGCGCCGGATTGGGCCATGATGTAGAGGGGATTGAAAGGGAGGTTGCTTTCAAAGTTCTCGAAGACGGCCTCTTTAACATTCTCTGTCGTGTCGTTCCAGAGGCGGACCACCTGTTGAAACCGCTCCTGATCGGTGACGAAACCACGTTCGTAGGCGGCGTTGATCCTCGTGAGTTTCTCCTGGGCCTGTTCGAGCAGGTCCCGCTTCGCTTTGGGAATCACAACGTCGTCTATACCGATCGTGATGCCGCTCGTGGTTGACAGTTCGAAGCCAGATCTCTTAAGCCCGTCGAGTAATTTCGCCGTGCGATCGATACCTAGCATCTTGAAGGATTCGGTGATCAGGTCCCTTAGGGCGTTTCTCTCATAGGCGATGTCGTAGCGGATCATTGAAGCAGGCAGTTCCGCGCCGTCCTCGGCCAGGGTCTCCCTGACCATGCGGGAGAAGAGCATGCGACCGGGGCTGGTATGGATCAGTTCACCGTCGATCTGGACAGTGACCACGTCTTGCATGTCGATCTCACCGCGGTCCACAGCCAGCAGCGCCTCGTCGACCGTGCTGAAACGGTACTTGAGACAGCCGATATTGGTCTCGGCGCCATCTACAGTGATGGTCGAGTTGAGATCCAGCTTTCCCTTGTCGAAGTCCTTCAGAGCCGCTTCGATGCTCTTGTAGGTGTTGCCCGTGCCCCTTTGGCCGGTATGCACCTGGGTGAGGACGAACAGACCTAAGATGATATCACGGCTTGCGGCCACGTTGGGATTGCCGTGTGCTGGCGAGAGTAGGTTGTGGGAGCTGAGCATCTGGAGTCGGGCCTCGGCCTGGGCGTAGACCGAGAGCGGGACGTGGATGGCCATCTGATCGCCGTCAAAGTCGGCGTTGAAAGCCTCGCACACCAGCGGGTGCAATTGAATGGCCTGTCCCTCCACAAGGACGGGCTCAAAAGCCTGGATGCCCAGCCGGTGGAGTGTAGGTGCCCGATTCAGAAGCACGGCCCGGTCCTGAATCACCTCCTCGAGGGTGTCCCAGATCTCGTCGCGGGTATCGCGGTAGCGCTCGAGCAACTTGCGGGCGCTCTTGATGTTGCTCACGATACCGCGCTCCTCGAGTTTCTTGAACAGGAAGGGTTTGAACAGCTCCAGCGCCATACGCTTGGGCACGCCACACTGGTGTAGCTTGAGTTGCGGGCCCACGACGATGACGCTGCGTCCAGAGTAATCTACGCGCTTGCCGAGAAGGTTCTGGCGGAAGCGGCCCTGTTTACCGCCGAGCAGGTCGGTGAGCGAACGCAGAGGCCGGTCGTTGCCAGGATGGACCACAGAGGATCCTCGGCGTCCATTATCGATCAGTGCGTCTACCGCCTCCTGCAACATTCTCTTCTCGTTGCGGATGATCATCTCCGGCGCCTCTTGGGCTATGAGCTTTTTGAGTCGATTGTTCCGGTTGATCAGCCGGCGATAGAGATCGTTGAGGTCGCTGGTGGCGAAGCGACCGCCCTCAACCTGCACCATGGGGCGCAGGTTGGGTGGCATGATCGGTACTGCCTCGAGGATCATCCAGCCAGGCTTGTTGCCGGAACGAAGGAAGTGCCGCACGATCTCGAGTCGTTTACGTGCCTTCGACCGCTTGTGGCGGCTGGGGCTGCTCATCTCCTCGACTAGTTCGGCCTCGAGTTTCGCTAGGTCGAGCGAATCGAGGAGGTCCTTGACTGCCTCGGCTCCCATCTTGGCTTCGAAGTCGTAGCTCTCGACGACCCGGACCTGTTTCCGAACTAGGTCGATCTCGACCCGGCCCGAAAAGTCGGCCTTGATGGTTCCGTTGTCAGCGAGATCGTCACCGGGTCTCACGCGATCTCCATTCACCACGAGCGGCTCGTCCCGGTAGTCGTAGACCCGCGCCCTCGACACTACGATACTGGCAGGTTCGGACAGGCGGACCACACCGTCAGCGGCTGCTGTGATCTCCTGTGCGGCATCGATGGCACCAACAACCTTCTCACCAGCGCTCACCCTGGAACCGTCGCCCACCAACACGTGCATGGTGGGGTTGATCTCATGGCTCTCGCAGCGGGCCCATTCGACCCGCAGAGTCAGAGTAGTCTCCTTATTTTTGGTCGTGCTGGCCAGCACCTGGGCACTAGCCTCCTTCGGCAGCGTCAGGGTGGTCCCCTCGACCGCCCGCGCAAGTTCGGACCCAGCCTCAACGAATTCGCCGTCCCCGATGACAACCTCCACTCCAACGGGGATCAGGTAGCTAGCGATTACTTCGTCCTCGTCGGGGTCGCGAAGATTCAGGACGCCGCCGTCGCTGCCGACCGGCAGGACTTCGACTACGCCCTCGTCGCCGGCGGTCAGGATCAGATCCGAATCGATTTCGGCGAAGGGCTGACCTCCGACGTAACGCTCCTCCTCAATCCAGGAGCGCTTCGGCACCAAGAAGCGGACCTCGCGCGACTCGGCGTAGTCGAAGGAGACCTTCCTGGAGAATCGGTACTGGGCGACACCGTTCAGCTTCGACTTGACGCCCTTCGCAAGTTGCTGCCCCTCCTCGACCGCTTCACCGTCACCGACCACCGCATCCTCACCGAGTTGCACAGTATAGGTTTCCTGGTGGCCATCGCGGAGCTTGCGGTACTCATTGTCGGTCAGCAAGTCCCCACGACGCAGAGGTTTACCGTCCTTAACAGCTCCCTCCGGTCGGGTGACGATGTACTTCGCGAAGTAGAGGACCTGCTCGAGTTGGCTGGTTGAGAGGTTCAGCAGCGAACCGATCTTGCTGGGGATATCCCTCACGTACCAGATGTGGGCACAGGGGGTGGCCAGTTCGACGTGGCCCATCCTGTAGCGCCGTACCGTCGACTTGGTGATTTCAACCCCGCAGCGCTCGCACTGCTTGCCTGCGAACCGCTGGCCGCGATACTTGCCGCACGCGCACTCCCAATCCTTCTCCGGGCCAAACACCCGCTCGTCGAACAGGCCATCCCGCTCGGGTTTAAGGGTTCGGTAGTTGATCGTCTCAGGCTTGGTAATCTCGCCGTAGCTCCAGCCACGGATGCGCTCTGGAGAGGCGATCGAGATCTGGACGCGTGAGAATTCCCTGTCCTTCATGTACAACCTCGCTTACCAGTGACGGCCTAGTTCGTCGAAGATGGTCACAGGCTTTTCGGCGTCATCGAGGACCTTGACGTCAAGGCCCAGTGAGTGGAGTTCTTTGACCAGAACCTTGAACGACTCTGGGATGGTGGGCTCGAGCACGTCGTTGCCCTTGACGATGGCCTCGTAGGCGGCATTGCGCCCATCGATATCGTCAGACTTGATGGTAAGCATTTCCTGCAGGGTGTAGGATGCTCCGTGCGCCTGCAGCGCCCAGCACTCCATCTCGCCGAGCCGCTGACCGCCGAATTGGGCCTTGCCGCCCAGCGGCTGCTGTGTGATAAGTGAGTAGGGGCCGGTGGAGCGGGCGTGCATCTTGTCCTCGACCATGTGATAGAGCTTCATGACGTACATGATTCCGACGACGATCGGTGCGTCGATAGCCTTGCCCGTACGCCCATCGTAAAGTACAGCCTTTCCAGCCTTCAGCAGGGCCCTCTGCGAGTCGCCTAAGTCAAGATTCCCAGGGATAATTCCGAGCTTCACAGCTCTACGCATCACCTCGAGTTCGCGTTTGTCCGCCATGTACCCGGACTCTGCTTTCTCAGCAATAGCATGGTCGGCGGCATCGACCAGTAGCGCTTTAATCTCCTCCTCGCTGGCACCATCAAAAACCGGAGTCACGAACGAGACACCGTGCTTGTACGCGGCAAGACCGAGGTGAGTCTCAAGGATCTGACCGAGGTTCATGCGTGACGGGACGCCCAGCGGGTTGAACACAAGATCCACCGGGGTACCGTCCTCGAGATAGGGCATGTCCTCTGGCGGCAAGATCTTGGCAACCACCCCCTTGTTACCGTGGCGGTTGGCCAGCTTGTCACCTTCGATCAGACGACGCTTCTGCGCAACGTAGACACGGATCATCTCCTGCACGCCGGGCTTAAGCTCGACGCCGGGGTCGCCGCGCCGAAACCGGACCGTGCGGAGCACGATGCCCCCATCGCCCGGCGGTACCCTGAGCGAGGTGTCCTTCACCTCGCGGGCTTTCTCCCCGAAGATCGAACGGAGGAGTCGCTCCTCCGGCGTGGGATCCTTCTCACCCTTGAAACTGGTGTGTCCAACTAGGATGTCGCCCTGCTTGACCTCGGCGCCGATGCGGACTACACCGTCCTCGTCGAGATCTCTCAGCGCGGCCTCAGAGAGGCCAGGGATGTCACGCGTGATTTTCTCAGGTCCGAGCTTGGTGTCGCGCGCCTCTTTCTCGAACTTCTCGATGTGCATCGAGGTGTAGACGTCGGTCCGGACCAGGTTCTCGGAGAGGACGATAGCGTCTTCGAAGTTGTAGCCGTCGAACGGCATGATGGCAATGAGGATGTTCTGGCCGAGTGCGAGGCGTCCATTCTGTGAGGCTGGACCGTCGGCGATCACCTGATCTGCCTTGACCTTCGCGCCGATGGATATGATCGGACGCTGGTCGAGATTGGTATTCTGATTGGATCGCTGGAAGCGGATAAGGGGATAGGTCCTCTCGCCCCCCTTATCGCTCTTAATGACGATCTTGTTGGCGTCGACAAACGTGACCGTCCCAGCCTCCTCGGCAAGCACCACGGTCCCCGAATCGTGAGAGACACGCTCCTCGACCCCGGTCCCGACGTACGGTGCTTCGGTCTGGATCAGCGGAACGGCCTGCGACTGCATGTTCGATCCCATCAGTGCCCGGTTGGCGTCATCGTGCTCCAAGAAGGGGATGAGTGACGTCGGTACCGAGATGATCTGTTTTGGGGAGACATCCATGAAATCGACCTGTGCAGGTGAGGCGAAGACCGGGTCGCCCAGTCTGCGAGCCACGATGGTGTCGGTCGCGAACCCCCCCTTCTTGTCGAGCGGCGTATTCGCCTGAGCGATGATGTAGTCATCCTCCTCGTGGGCCGTCATATAGACCACCTCGTCGGTGACCTTGTCCTTCGAGACCCTGCGATAGGGGGCCTCGATGAATCCCAGTTCGTTGACGCGGGCGTACGAGGCTAGCGACGTGATCAGCCCGATGTTGGCCCCTTCCGGGGTCTCAATGGGGCAGATCCTCCCATAGTGGGTCCGGTGGACATCGCGCACGTCGAACCCGGCGCGCTCCCGGGTGAGCCCTCCCGGACCGAGGGCAGAGATGCGGCGCTTATGCTTTAGTTCGGAGAGCGGGTTGACCTGATCCTTGAACTGGCTCAACTGACTCCGTCCGAAGAACTCTCGGAGCGCTGCCACGATAGGCCGATTGTTCACCAGCTTCTGAGGCGTCGCTGCATCAGGGTTGCCGAGGAGCATCCGCTCTCGGACCCCGCGGGCCATACGGCCAAGGCCCACCCTGATCTGATCACCGACCAACTCCCCGACGGTCCGGATCCGGCGGTTGCCAAGGTGGTCGATGTCGTCTTCGGTGTAACCCTCTTCACCCGCCCGGATCTTGACTAGGTACTGGATCGTGGGTACGAGGCCATAGTCGACGAACTGACCATCCTCATACCCGAGCAGTGTGCTCGCTTCGTAATTGAGGCCGAGCTTGCTATTCATCTTGAACCGCCCAGCCTCCCCAAGGTCGTAACGTCGCGGGTCGGCCAGCAGGCTGAACAGGTAGCTAGCGGCCTTGTCGACCTTGGGCGGATCGCCAGGGCGAAGGATCGTGAATAGCCTCAGGAGCGCCTCGTCGGGGGTGATGCCCGAGGCTTTCTCACCCTCGAGGGTCGGGTCGACGAGTTCCTCGTTTTCAGCGAACAGTTCGCGGATCTGCTCGTCACCGTACCCGAGGATCTGGAGCAATAGGGTAAATGGGAACTTGCGCTTGTTCACCCTCATCCATAGCACGTCCGAACTGTCGAACTCGATCTCGATCCACGGCCCCCGCTTGGGCATAGGGATGATGCTAGCGGTGAGACTTCGGGTCATTCCCTTCCATGCAGCTGTGAAATAGACGCCAGGCGAGCGGTGGATTTGGGAGACGATCACCCGATCAGCACCGTTGATGACGAAAGAGCCATCGTCGGTCATGAGGGGCAGATCACCGAGGAACACCTGATCCTCTTTGATGAGACCGGTGTCCTTGTGAACAAGCTGGAGTTTCCCAAATAGACCGGCGTGATAGGTCAGATCCTTCTCTCGGCACTCTTCCGGAGAGTACTCGGGCTCGTCGAGCGCGTACTCTAGAAAGTCGAGTACCAGGCCGGTCTGCCGCCCCCGCTCGGTCTCGTTGATCGGGAATACCTCTTTGAAAGCGGCCTGCAAACCCACGTTCTCTCGCTGGGCAGCAGCAACACCGAGTTGCAAAAACTGCTTGTATGACGCAATCTGAATGTTGGTGAGATTCGGCAGGTTGACGACCTCACGGATGCTGCCGAATGCCCGGACCTCGCGCATCTTCACCTCTCACTTCTTGCAACACCGAACACACCCTCTCGCACCGGCACTACACTGAATTGCGAAGTGCCCCGAATGCCTGCACTCGGCGACTCGAATCGGGCCGATTTCAGGACACCCCCACCGGCTGCTGGATGCTGACATCCGGCAGGTCTTTATCTATAGTTGTGCGTCTGCAACTGCTGTTTCCTGAAAGAGGGTTCTGTAGTCTAATGATGAGGCTTGGGGTTCCACTAGGATTCGCGCAACTCTCCATTCTCCTCCCTAGCCTTGCAAGTCCTCGATGACCAGAGTCACGAAGAGACAAACAATCACTCTAGCGCAAACTCCGCAGGGAGGGGGTAAGACAGCTTACGCTGGCCCCCGACCAGAGTGCACTCGGAGAACTATCTGACGTCGACAGTTGCTCCCGCAGCCTCGAGCTTCGCCTTGATCTCCTCGGCCTCTTCTTTGCCGATATCCTCCCGGACGACTCCGTTGGATTCGACCAGATCCTTCGCCTCTTTGAGGCCCAGGCCGGATACGATTTCGCGTACTGCCTTGATGACCTGAAGTTTCTTCTCCCCAACGCTCTGAATGCTGACAGTAAACTCCGTCTGCTCCTCTGTGGCGTCGCCACTATCCGACCCGCTGTCGGGAGTCGCCACGGCTCCAACCGACATCACGGCTGTAGCCTCGACGCCCCACTTCTCTTTGAGCGACTCTACCAGATCTACCAGCTCGAGAACGGTCAGCCCACTGAGCTGTTCAACCATTGCGTCTTTGTCAAATGCCATCCTATGCCTCCTCGATCTTCTCTAAATAGTTGGTCACGACGCCAACCAGGTTCCTCTGCGGTCCCTCAAGGGCCCCAACGAGTTGCTGCATCGGAGCCTGAAGGACCCCCACCAACTCGCTCAGAAGCTGGACTCTGCCAGGTAGCTTAGCGATGCGGTCGATTGCCTCACCCGCGACCACGACTCCCTGGAGCAGGCCGCCCTTGGGCATAGGCAGATCCTTGTTGTGGCCCTTCGCGAACTCGCTTAGCACCTTAGCGGGGCCGACGGGGTCATCGTCGACCAGTACCAACGCTGTGGGACCCTTGAGAGTCTCTGCAAGCCCCTCTATGCCGCTGTCTTTGAGAACCACATTGATGAGTGTGTTCTTGGTGACTAGAATCCGCCCGCCCGCTTTGCGCACCTTGGCGCGTAGCACGTTGAGCTCGCCAGCGGTGAGACCCTGGTAGTCCACTAGAAAGAAGGTCTTCGCCTCGGCGAGTACCCCCTTGAGCATCGATACCGCTGCATCATTCTTTTGGCTGGCCATCGTCACCTTCATCCTTGAGTTGACTTAGACTGAACGCTCGTCTCTCGATTAGGTGCAGCCGTGAAGCGTAACGCGGACGCTTCGGCAGGATCTTTAAGCCTGGCAAGCCCCTGCTGTCTCCAACGCCATTATGGCGCTGCTGGGTGGCTCCGCATGTAGGGGGACGCACCACTGCTATGCACCGGGTGGGGTGTCTCAATCGATTAGACCGCTACCCTCACGCTCGGCCCCATAGTCGAGGTGAGATAGGTGCTACGCACGAAGGTGCCTCGCGCGGCCTCCGGCCTCGCAGCTTCGAGTGCTGTTTTGAATGTCTGCAAGTTTTCGGCAAGCTTCTCGGACTCGAAACTAGCCTTCCCGATCGGCGTATGGACCACGCCGGTCTTGTCGCTGCGAAATTCGATTCGCCCCGCCTTGAGTTGACCTACGATCTCTCCGATGTTCATGCCGACTGTGCCGGACTTGGGGTTGGGAAGGAGCCCACGCGGCCCCAGGGTCCGGCCTAGCTTGCTACCGACCTGTCCCATCATGTTCGGGGTGGCCACCACAGCATCGAACTCCATCCAGCCACCGAGAATCCTCTCGATGACCTCTTCGTCACCCACCTCGTCAGCTCCTGCCTCTCTGGCCTCTGCTGCCTTATCCCCTTGAGCGATCGCGAGCACCCGGATATTCTTACCAGTCCCGTGAGGGAGGGTCACGGTGCCCCGGACGTTCTGATCCGACTTGCGCGGGTCGATCCCGAGCCGGAAGTGAGCCTCGACCGTCTCGTCAAACTTGGCTGTTGCAAGCTCCTTGACTAGGACGACAGCCTCGTTCGGGCTGTAGGCCTTTGTGCGGTCGATTCGCGCACGGAGTTCACGGTACCGTTTTCCATGTCTAGGCATCGGGTGCCCCCTCCACGACGACGCCCATCGAACGGGCGGTGCCAGCGATGATTCGTGCCGCAGCAACCTCATCGTTGGCGTTGAGATCGGCCATCTTCTGCTTTCCGATTTCGATGCACTGATCCCATTGGAGTGTTCCGACCTTATCCCGGTTTGGCTCGCCTGAGCCCTTTGGGATCCCGGCCTCTTTGCGAATCAGGTAGCTAGCTGGTGGAGTCTTGGTGATGAAGCTGAACGATCGATCGGCATAGATCGTGATCTCGACCGGGATGATTGCGTCGCCATGGGATGCAGTCGCAGCGTTGTACTCCTTGACGAATTGCATAATGTTTGCCCCGAACTGGCCTAGTGCGGGACCGACGGGTGGGGCGGGCGTCGCTCCACCTGCCGGCAGTTGCAACTTCACTAGCCCTGCAATCTTCTTCGCCATCGTGCCTCCTTATAACTCCCCTGCCAGACGTGGCGCTCGTGGCGGGGGCCAGACGCCAACTTCAGATCGCTGCCATCAGGTCCTTACAACCTGAGAGAAATCGAGTTCGACAGGCGTCTCCCGCCCGAAGATGGAGACCAAAACCTTGACCTTCCCCCGCTCCGGATTCGCCTCTGAGACCACCCCGATGAAGTCGGCAAACGGTCCAGATATGACCTGAACCATGTCACCCACCGAGAAGGTGCTCTTGATTTTGGGGATCCCCTTCGATCCGGTAATGCCTATAGTGCCGAGCATGCGCTGCTCCTCTTCACGCGAGAGAGGGATAGCCTGGGTGGCCGTACCTACAAAGCCGGTCACGCCCGGGGTGTAGCGCACCACCTCCCAGGATTCATTGGGTTCGTCGGGATTATCCCCCAAGTCCATCTGTATAAAGATGTAGCCCGGAAATAGTTTCCGGTTGACGACCTCCTTCTTGCTGCTGCTGGCGTGCTCGACGGTCTCTTCGGTGGGGACCACGACCTGATAGATACGGTCGGCAATGCCCAGAGACTTAGCGCGGTTAAGGATATTCTCCCTGACCTTCTCCTCGTGACCGACATAGGTGTGAACCGCATACCACTCGATACTCATGGTTCTCCCAAATTCCCTGGATGTGGGGGGTCAGGTGACAAGCCCAATGAGGTTGCCGAGGGTAGTGTCCGCGATCAGCAGGAAGAATACCGTCAGGAGCACAAACACCAGGGTAGCTTGGGTCGACTGAATCACTTCGTTTCGGGTCGGCCAAGTCACCCGACTCAGTTCCGCTCGGGAGTTGCGAAGATACTGAAGGATTCGGTTCATCCTAAACCTTTATCTCTCGGTGCAAGGTGTGCTTCCGGCCCCAAGGGCAATACTTGCGTAGCTCGAGTTTCCCCTGGGTGTTGCGTCGGTTCTTGTGCGTCGCGTAGTTGCGGTGCTTGCACTCGGAGCACTCGAGCAGCAATTTAATTCGTACGTCGCTTGCCATGGCACCTCCCAATCGGAGCATCATAGCAGACGCGAATGCGGACGCGCGGCTGCTCAGAGACCATCAGGAACGTTTGCAGCCGAACGTGGCGGAAGGGTCCTACTTAGCGACTTGGGTAACGACACCGGCACCGACAGTACGACCACCCTCACGAATTGCGAAGCGTAACCCTTCCTCCATCGCGATCGGCTTGATCAGACTGACCGACAACTCCACCGTGTCCCCA
>MKWU01001210.1_pt1 | contig 46347 bp, 44 predicted proteins | sample 809101 | NCBI WGS metagenome assembly MKWU01 (sample SAMN05860141, study PRJNA318959) | sponge metagenome | host: Aplysina aerophoba | place: Slovenia: Piran, Adriatic Sea, Gulf of Piran | collected 2013-05-07 | reverse complement strand
GCCGCGGGCGAAGCGGCGACGGGGCGCGAAGCCCAAGCGGCTCCCGCCGTGCCGGACACCGCTGCTCAGTCGCCGGCGCCCGCTTCGAAGAGCTCCTTCATCCCGAGCTTTCGCACCTTGCCCGTCGTGGTGAGCGGCAACTCTTCGGCCGCGCCCAGCCGATAGCGGCGCGGCCGCTTGTACGCGGCGAGCGCCCCCGCGCTGTGCTCGCGCAGGGTCGCCTCGTCGACGCCGGAGCCCTCCCGCGGCACGACCGCCGCCACCACGATCTCGTCGCGCTCGGCGTCGGGCAGCCCGACGACGAACGCCTGCTCCACACCCGGGTGCGACATCAGGACTTCCTCCACCTCGACCGGCGCGACGTTGATGCCGCCCGTCTTGATCATCTCCTTGAGGCGCCCGCGATAGTGGAGGCGCCCGGAGTCGTCCAGGTAGCCGAGGTCACCGGTCAGGAACCAGCCCTCGTCGTCGAACGCCTCCCGGTTCCTGTCCTCGTCCCGGTAGTAGCCGCAGGTGACGTAGCCGCGGGCCTTGATCTCGCCGACCTCGCCGGCCGGCAGGGACCGCCGGGTCTTCGGATCCACGATGGCGAGCTCGAAACCCGGGAGCGGCCGTCCCACCGACGCGGCGCGCACCTCCATGGGGTCTTGCGCGTCGGTGACCGTGCAGTTTCCGTACGTCTCGGTGAGCCCGTACACGTTGCAGATCTCGGACGCGCCGAGATCGGCGAGGAGGCGCACCTGCTCCGGGGTGCCGATGGTGACCCCGGTGCGAAGCGACGCGAGGCGCTCGCGCCGGTACCCGGGGTGCTCGGCGAGCGCCCGCACCATGTTCGGGGTGGCGTAGACCACGGTGCAGCGCTCGCGCTCGATGAGGTCGATCGCCTCGCCGGCCTCGAATCTCTCCTGGAGGACGATGGTGCCGGCGTGGGTCATGAGGGCGAACAGGGCGTTCTCGCAGCCGAGCCCCCAGAAGAGCGAGACCGCGAGCCACAGCCGGTCGCCCGCGCGAAGACGCTGGCGCTCGCCGATGTGCCACATGTTCTCGATGAGGGCGAAGTGCTGGAGCTGGACCCCCTTCGGCGTCGAGGTCGAGCCCGAGGTGTAGAGGATGCAGCCGACGTCGGCCGGCTCGATCGCGTCCTCGGCCGCGTCGACCGTGCTCTCGGGAACCGCCATGCCGGCCTGCAGCGCCGCCTCCCACGACACCCCGCCCGGAAGCGTGCGCCCATCCGGGGCGAGCCGCACGATGTGGCGAAGCCTCGGGAGGCCCGCGGCCGCACCGATCTCCTGAAGCGCCGCCGTGTAGTCCTGACCGAGGAAGCGGTCCACCGTCACGAGCACGCTCGTGTCGGAGTGGTCGAGCATGTACGCAAGCTCGCGGCGCGTCGCCCAGGTGTTGAGCGAGACCATGACCGCGCCGAGGGAGAGGATCGCGAAGTACGCGATCAGCCATTCCGGCCGGTTGCCCATCAGGATCGCGACCTTGTCGCCACGGCGCACCCCGAGGGCGTGCAGGGCGCACGCGAAGCGGCGCGCCTCGTCGCGGAACTCCGGATAGCGAAGGCGCCGGCCCGCGCCGACGATGAACTCGACGTCGGGGTGACCCTCCGCGAGCTCGCCGAGCAGAGCGGGCACCGTGCGGGCCCGCGGCATCGAAGGCGCGGCCCGGCCGGGCGGCGGACCCGAACCGGCGACGACGGCGACGCTCATGCCGGCCGGACCCGCAAGCGCGTCGCGCCCGCATCCGCGCCCCGGCCGCACCGCCGGCGGCCGGACGAGTCCCGCCGAAGCCGGCCGGTCCGAGCGAACGAACCGCCGGGACCGCCTCCCTTCATCACTCCTCCCGTCGAACCGTCAGGCCGTCATGTGGCTCCCGCCCTCTTTGGGGTTCCGGGTTTCCCGCCGGCGGCCGTCGACGCCCGCACGCTCTGATGCCACTCCGCCCCGACCGCTCGCGCCTCCTCCTCGGTATCGAAGTCACGGGCAAGCGACAGGGAATCGGGGAGGATCGGCACCAGGACCTGCCGCCGCGGATAACGGCGCCGGTGACCATAGCTCACCGTCACCCTGCGAACGGCGCGCCCGAGCCGCCCGCAGGTCATGTTCCCGGACTTGAGCCCCATCGCCACCGCCGCGCCGTCGGCGACGAGGGCGGCGGTGAGGTCCGGCAGGCCGAGGGTGAAGAGCTGGCGCAGGTCCTCGCGCAGGGCATGCATGAGGATCCCGCGGAACATCGTGTAGCTGCGCTCACCGATCGGCCGGTTCCGGGTGCGATAGCTGAGGGCCAGCAACCGGTACACGAGCCCGATGCGAAGGGCGTCCGGATCGGCGATGATGAGATGTCCGGGCAGTATGGTGCTCGGCTCGGAGCGCTCGTCGCGACGAATGCGGTAGCGCGGCTTCCAGGAGGAAGGGCCGAGCATCGCCGGATCGTCGGGCACTTCCGCGAGCGGAAAGAACACGTCGCAGGGGGCCTCGTCGAAGTAGCGATCCATCGTCGTGCGGAGGGTCTTCACGTCCGGCAGTATGTCCCCGGCGAGAAAGGCGATGGGGCCATGGGGGTGGTCTTCGCGCACCGCCTCGAAAGCGGCGCGAAGGTTTCCCTCGAGCCGCCCGTTGCAGTCGACGAGCCGGGCGCCGGACACGAGGCCGGAATAGACCTTCGCGGGTCCCGCCACGTAAAGGTCGGAGAAGCGGTCGGAGGCGGCCAGGCGGTCGAGAATGCAGCTCACGAGGGGCTGCCCGTCGATCCGGAGGAACGCGGACTTGTAGCCGTTGAGGGCGCGATAGCCCTGCCCTTCGTCGGTCAGCCGGGCCGGGCGAGAGTCGCTGCCGGCGAGCACCACGAGCGGCGGCACGAGGCCCCGGCTCCTTTCGGATCCGGGGTGCGGCGCGGTGGGGCGATCACCCTCCATCATTCCCCCGCTCCGGTCGCGACGGACGCAGGCGCGAGCCACGCCAATCGGTCGCGGGGGCGATTGAGGAATTCGCCCGCCCCCGGGCGAAGCGCGGCGACGGGCGGGCATCGAAGGGAATCGGCTCGCACATGCGTTGAACTTTTACCATTTTTCGGCGGCTCCGGAAAATCGGGTCCGCGGCCGCGCTCCGCGATGGCGGAAACGGTGTCCACTCCCGACCGGCAAGGGTTTCGCACGGAGCGAGGGAGCGCCCCGGGCCCGCAAGCCGGGATCGGCACGCCGTCCCCCGACCGCGATCGCCGCATTCTAATCCGCTCGTCCCGCCAACCTCCCGCTGCTCCGACCGTGGCGCCCTCGCCCCGAAGATCGATGCGTTGCGCCGGTGGGCGCCGTCTTCATCTTCGCATCCGTCGCGATGGATTGGAGGCCGGGCGGCGGGTTACATTCCCTCGCGGCACCTTGAGGAGTTAACCGCCCGATGTCCATCCAGTTTCATGATCCGCGCGCCGAATCCTCGCGGCCGGTCGAGACCTACGGGCTCGCGGCCGCGCTCGACGGTCCGATCGCCATCGGTCTGCTCGCGAACGGATTCCCGGATTCGGTCGAGTTTCTGGAGGCCGTGGAGGAGGCGCTCGGCGAGTCGCTTCCCGAGGCTTCCTTCACCCGCTACGACAAGGGCGGACCCTCGGTTCCGGTCACCGCCCACCTCGTGGACGACATCGTCGAACGCTGCGACGCCGTCGTCGCCGCCTACGGGCATTGAGGAAGCTGCACTTCCGGCACCGTGCGTGACGGGATCGAGCTTGCGCGGCGCGGAATCCCCGCCGTCGCGCTCATTACCGAGGCGTTCTGGCCGCAGGCGGAGTTCGTGGCGCGGGCGGCCGGAATGCCCGGCGCGCCCCGCATCCGGCTTCCGCATCCGGTGGCGGGAACCGGACGGGCCAGCATGGCGGCCGTCGCGCGTTCGATCCGGCCGGCGATCCTGGCCGGACTCGCGGGCAGCGGGTAGCTGCCCCGCAGGCACGCGCCCGCCACAGGACCGTGAACGGCCACCGACCGACATGACCATCCCGAACCTGCTGAGCACGCCGGACGAACCGGCCGCCGTCGAGCTGCTGCACGGGCTGGAATGCACGGACGGGCTGCCGGTCGTCTTGCCGACACCGGAGCGCGTGGACCGCATGGTCCTCGCGACCGGTCTCGACCCCGACCTCGTGGTGGGAGAGATGGGCCCCCAGGGCGGCGCAGCGACGGTGCACAAGATCGCGATCAATGCGGTCATGGCCGGCTGCCTCCCCGACCACGTCCCCGTCGTCCTCGCCGCCATCGGCGCGATGTGCAAGCCGGAGTTCGACCTTGGCGAGATGCAGGGCACCACCCACTGCACCGCCCCCCTCCTCATCGTCAACGGCCCGGCTCGCGAGGCGTGCGGGGGCATCGCGTCGGGATTCGGCGCGCTCGGGCCGGGACACCGCGCGAACGCGTGCATCGGACGTGCGGTCCGGCTCGCGATGACGAACATCGGCGGCGCCCGCCCCGGGCGCTCCGACATGGCCCTGCTCGGCCATCCGGGGAAGTTCGCGTACTGTCTCGCCGAGGCGGAGGAGGCTTCGCCCCTGCCGCCCTTTCACACGTCGCTCGGGTATTCGCCGGACGCGAGCGTGGTGACGGTGGTGGGGGCGGAAGCGCCGCACTCGGTCATCCATTCGCCGGACGGCGACGACCCGCGCGCCGACGACCCCCTCCTCGACACCCTCGCCGCCGTCATCGCGAACCAGGGCAGCAACAACATGCACCTCGGCGGCGGCGGCGCGGTTACCGTGGTCCTCAACCCCGATCACGCGGCGGTGCTCGCGGGGGCCGGTCACGACCGGGCCTCGATCCGGGAAGCGCTGGCGGAGCGGGCAGCCCACCCGCGCCGGGCCATGCGCGCCCTCAACCCCAAGATGGTCCCGGCGGGCGACGACGACGACCTGCTGCACGCGGTGCGCGACCCGGCGAACGTCCTCGTCGTGGTGGGCGGGGCGGGCGGGCTCTATTCGATGGTCATGCCGTCGTGGTGCGGAGGCCCGCACGCCCACGTCGCGGGGCACGCCGCGTTCGAGCCGAACCCCTTGTGCGAGGTCCCCTGAGGGCTGCGCGACGGTCGCGAACGGGACCCACGGCCCTTCCCCTCTCCGGACCGCAAAGGAGCATTCAATGGCCGAGAACCGACACGCTTCGCTGATCCGTCACCAGGACGACATCGGTGCGTACGTACCGCCGGATCACCAGGGCACGGTCAACGTCCGGCTCGTCGACGGTGCGTTCTGCGGCCGGTTCGAGATGAACCTCGGAACCGTGCAGCCGGGCGGCGAGGCGGAGCCGCACTTCCACGAGACCGAGCACCAGGTCATGTACGTGATGGAGGGCGCGTGCGAAGTCACCCTCGGCGACGATCGCCCGGTCAGGTGCGGGCCGGGGACGGTGGTCCGGATCCCGCCGAAGCTCCTCCACCGCGTGGTGGCGGTCGGCGAGAGTCCGATGCGGGCCCTCGTCCTCTACAGCCCTCCCCTCGGCCCGCGGGACGAAGTTCCAGTCGATGCGTCCTGAGCGCGGCCCGGGAACCTTCTCCGGGGCGCCGCCGCAACATCGAACGCGATCCGGCAAGGTGGCGATGCGGCCGCTGCCTCCGGAGCCCGCTCTAATCGGCCGGGCCTCGAGCCGCCGGCAAGGAGTGACAGCATGAGCACCGCCCTAGAAGGCATCCGCGTCATCGACATGACCCACAACCAGGCGGGACCCGCCTGCACCCAGATCCTGGCCTGGCTGGGGGCCGACGTGATCAAGCTCGAGACGCCGGGCGCCGGCGACGTCGCGCGCACCAACATGGCCGACGAGCACGGCGAGAGCCTGTTCTTCCTGGTCCTCAACGCCAACAAGCGAAGCCTCACCCTCAACCTCAAGACCGACGAAGGCAAGGACCTGTTCAGGAAGCTCATGAGCCGTTCCGACGTGCTCGTGGAAAACTTCTCGCCGGGGGCGCTCGACCGGCTCGGCCTCGGCTACGAGATGCTGAAGGAGGTCAATCCGCGCCTCGTCTACGCAACCGTGAAGGGATTCGGGACGTACGGCCCGTACAGCGGCTTCAAGAGCTTCGAGCCCATCGCGCAGGCCATGGGCGGGGCAATGTGCGTGACCGGCTGGCCGGACGGTCCGCCGACCCTGACCTGGGCCGCCATCGGGGATTCCGGCACCGGCATGCACGCGGCGATCGGCATTCTCGCCGCTCTCCAGCAGCGGCACCGGACGGGGCGCGGCCAGCACGTGGAAGTCTCCATGCAGGACGCGGTGGCGAACATCCTTCGCGTGAGCCTGCGCGACCATCAACGGCTCGGCGGGGTGCAGGCCCGCACCGGCAACCAGCTCGGAAGGACGGTGCCGGGCTCGACCTACGCTTGCGCGCCGGGCGGCCCGAACGACCATGTCTTCATCTTCGCGCAGGCGCAGATGTGGCCTGCGTTCGTCGAGACGCTGGACATCGACGAGCTGCGCAACGACCCCCGCTTCGCCACCCGGGAGGCACGCTGGGAGAACCGCGACGCGTTGAACCCGATCATCGAGAGCTGGACCCGGCGGCGCACCAAGCACGAGGTGATGCGCCTTCTCGGCGAAGCGGGAGTTCCGTGCGGGGCGTGTCAGGACACCGGCGAGGTGCTGGATGACCCCCACCTCGCGGCGCGGGACATGATCGTCGAGCTCGATTACCCCGAGCGCGAGGGCACCTACCGCACGGTCGGCTGCCCGGTGAAGCTCTCCGACTCGCCGGTAGAGGTCACCCGGCCCCCAACCCTGGGCGAGCATACCGGGGACCTCCTCGAGGAGCTCTGCGGCGCCTCGCCGGAGGACCTCGAACGGCTGCGCGGGCAGGGAGTGGCATAGATTCGCCCTTGGCCGCCGCGCGCTATGGTGACTGCGCGCGCGTTGCGGCGGACACGGCATCGAGGGCGGTGACGGTCAGCGTGACGTCGCCGTTGACGAATGACCCTTGAGTGCCGGCGCAGGGCGGCGTCACGACCCCGGCCATGACGACCGGCCAGGTGGTGGCGCCGCTCACCGCCACGAGGGCCCAAACCCGGCGCCACCCCAGTCGGCTCAGTAGAGGAACTGGCCGCCGTTGACATGCAGGGTCTGTCCGGTGATGTGGGCGGACTCGCCGGAGAGGAGGAACACCGCGAGCGAGGCGACGTCCTCCGGGGACCCGATCCGACCGAGGGGGAGGGTCGGCCCGAGGGCTGCGAGCTCTTCCTCGCTCATCCCGTACCGCGGCTGGGCCGTATCCACGGTGCCGGGGGCGATCGCGTTCACCCGGATGCGGTGCGGGGCGAGGTCGAGGGCAGTGGCGCGGGTCAAGCCGATGACCCCCGCCTTCGACGCCGCGTAGTGCACCCCGTTTGGCGAGCAGCGGAACGCGGCCACGGACGCGAGGTTCACGACCGACCCACCGTTCCCGCCCTCGATCATGGCCTTCGCGGCGGCCTGGGAACAGCGGAACGTGCCCTTGAGGTTCACGTCGTGGACCGCGTCCCAGTCGTCGTCGGCGAGCTCAAGGAAGGGAACGCGGGGAAAGATCCCGGCGTTGTTGACGAAGCCGGTCAGCCCGCTCGAGCCGCCGAGCTCGACTCCCGCCTCGACGATCTTGCGCACCGCCTCCCAATCAGTGACGCTCCCGGGGACGAGGACCGCCCGGGCTCCGGCCGCCGCCACGTCGTCCGCGACCGCGCGGGCCTGCGACTCGTCGTCGAGCCAGTTGACGACCACGTTCGCGCCCTCCCGGGCGACCGCACGTGCGATCCCGGCGCCAATGCCCTGCTGGGCACCGGTGATCGCGACCGTCATTCCCTCAAGTCGCATGCTCCCCCTCCGTCGAACTGAACCGGCAACGATCCCGATACCCGACCCGGTACGGTCAGGCGGGCTCGCGGGCGAGGCGGGTCTCGACGAGGCGCGCGAAGAAGCTCGCCCCAAGGGGAAGCGCCCCGTCGTTGAAGTCGTAGCCGGGGTTGTGCACCTCGCACGAGCCCTCGTCGCCGCCGTTTCCGAGGTTGATGTAGCAACCCGGGACCCGTTCGAGCATGAACGAGAAGTCCTCCGACGCCATGATGAGAGGGGGATTTCGCTCCACGTTCTCCGCGCCGACGATCTCGGCGCAGATCGAGGCCGCGAACTCCGCCTCCGCCGGCGCGTTGATGGTCGGGCTGAAGATGGGGCGGAAGTCGAGGCGCGCCCGCGCCCCGAAGCTCTCCCCGACGCCCTTCACGATGCGCTCGAGGGACCGCTCGACGAGCTCCATCACCTCGACCGAGAACGCACGTACCGTGCCCCCGAGACGGGCGGACTGGGGGATCACGTTGTAGGCGTCGCCCGCGTGCAGCCGGGTGACCGATACCACCGCGGTCTCGGTCGGCGGGACGTTGCGGGCGACCACGGACTGGATCGCGCCGACGAGGTGCGAGGCGGCGACGACCGGGTCCACGCTCGACTCCGGGCGCGCGCCGTGCGCCCCGACGCCCTCGACCTCGATGTCGAAGAACGCCCCGCCCGCCATCATCGGCCCGGATCGGACCGCGAACTTGCCGACGTCGAGCTTCGGCCGGTTGTGGATGCCGAAGATCGCGTCGCACGGAAACTGGTCGAACAGTCCGTCCTCGATCATCGCCTGGGCGCCGCCGAGCCCCTCCTCGGCCGGCTGGAAGATGAAGAACACCTGGCCCTCGAAGTCCCGGGTCTCGGCGAGGTAGCGGGCCGCGCCGAGGAGCATCGCGGTGTGCCCGTCGTGCCCGCAGGCGTGCATCCGCCCGTCATTGCGGGAGCTGTACTCGAGGCCCGTCGCCTCCTGGATCGGAAGCGCGTCCATGTCCGCCCGAAGCCCCACCGAGCGGGGCGAGTTTCCGGATCGAAGCGCGCCCACCACCCCGGTGCGGCCGATGCCGCGGTAGACCTCGAGCCCGAACTCCTCGAGCCGCTTCGCCACCAGATCGGAGGTCCGATGCTCCTCGAAGCCGAGCTCGGGGTGGGCGTGGATGTCGCGCCGCCAGGCGGTCATCTCGTCGTGGTACGCGTCGATGCGCTCGACTGCGGACATGGTCAGGTCTCCTCGTTCGCAAGCAGGGATTCGAGCTCGTGGCGCTGCACCTTTCCGGAGGCGCTCCGCGGGAAATCGTCGAAATCGAGGAAGCGGATCCCCTTCGGCTGCTTGTAGCCGGCGAGCTCGGCGCGGCAGCGGCGGAAAAGGTCCGCGTCCTCGAGAGGCTCACCGTCGCGGCGCGCGACGAACGCGACCGGGACCTCGCCCCAGCGCGGGTCGGTCCGCCGCACCACCGCGGCCTCCGCGACCCGCGGATCGGCGAGAAGCACCTGCTCGATCTCGGCCGGATAGATGTTCTCCCCGCCGGACTTGATCATGTACTTCGCGCGGTCGACGAAGTCGAAGGTCCCGTCGGCGTGGCGCACCATGAGGTCGCCGAGGTGGAACCAGCCGTTCCGAAAGTCCTTGCCGTTGGTCTCGTCGTTGCGCCAGTAGCCGCTGAAGAGGGTGGGACCGCGGACCGCCACTTCGCCCGGGGTCTCGTCCGGGACGTCCTGGTCGTCGGCATCGACCAGGCGCACCTCGCAGAGGGGGCTCAGGGTCTTCGAGAGCCGCTCCGGAACCACTCCGGGGGGCAGTGAGCTCCCCGAGCAGGGCGGGCTCCCGGTCTCGGTCGAGCCGAAGGTGTTCGGGTACGGAGCGTTCAGCAGGCTCGTCAGCTCCGCGATTTCGGCCCGCGGCACCAGATCCGGCATGACCCCGACCGCCCGCACCCGCATCGGCGGGGACGGCTCCGCCTTGAGGGCGGCGATCATCCGCTCCGTCGTCCCCGGCATGGTGACGAGCCAGCCGAGCGGCTCGCGGGCTGCGATGCGCGCGATTCGGGGGGCGTCGAAGGCTTCCAGCACGATGACCTTGCCGCCGCCGAGCAGGGTCCCGAGGACCTGGTCCGCCCCGCCCATGTGGTAGAGCGGCATCCAGTCCACCATCGTGTCTCCGGGGAGGACGCCGAAGGAGAGGTGCCAGACGACGTTGCGGACGAGCTCCGCCCGGTGGCTGATCGCGGCCCCCTTGGGGAGCCCGGTGGTGCCGCTCGTGTAGAGGATGAGGAGGATCGCCTCGGGGTCGATGTCGTCGGAGGCGGACGGCGCCGGTGGCTCCGCCTCCGACCAGCGCGCGGCGAGCCCGTCGTCGAGCCGGTGTCGTTCGCCGGCCCCGTCGCCGCCGGGGCCGTCCACCTCGTCGAGCAGGGTCGCGAAGCGATCCGAGACCAGGGTCATCTTCGGTTGGACGAGCGAGATGCAGTGGCGAAGCTCGCGGGCCGTCAGCCGCCAGTTCTGGCACGCGAGGATGCAGCCGGTGCGGGCCGCGGCAAGCATCAGGGCGACATAGGCGGTGCTGTTTTCGGAGAGGATCGCGACCCGGTCCCCGCGCCCGATTCCGTTCGCGGCGAGCCACCCCGCCGCGCCGTCCACCAGCCGGTCGAGCTCGCGGTAGGTGAGCGCCCGCTCCCCTTCCTCGACGGCGGTCCGTTCCGGCCACGTGCGGACGGTGCTCCGGAACACGCCGTCGAGGTTGGCACGGCTCCCCGGCGGGCAGCGCGGTTCGGGCGCGGCGAGTGCGAGCGGGAGCGGCTGGCTGGGGCAGGGAGGGGCTGTGACCGGGACCAGTCCGGCGAGGTTGGCATGGCTCGCGGCCGCGACGAGCGTTTGGGGCGAGCCGGCGTTCACGGCCGCGGGACGATTGGGCACGAGGCGTTCACGCGCGGAAGTATAGCGACAGACATGGCCAGTCCCACCGCCGCGGCGGCCCCCGCCCTCCCATCGGCGCGTCGCACGTTCGGACCCCAAGCGCCTCGGAGAACCGGCACCCGGTCAACCGCGGGTGTTCGGACGAGGGTCCGGACGCCGGGCTTCGGGCGCACGCGAACCGCAACGAGACAGCACCTGCGCGCCCGGGTGTCGTCAAGCATTTCCGCCCTTGGGCGTCGACCAAGGAGAATGTGTCGTCTGTCTTGAACCGCAAGAGTTACCTTACGCGTCGAGTAATGACCGGCGCCGCAGTCGCCCTCCCCTCTCCGCGGCCCTTGAGCGGCCGATCCCGGCGGGGCCTGCACCCCGGGATGTCCCGAAACGCGACAGAATGTGAATTCGGGAACATCATCGCTACTGACACGAGGACTCGTTCACTCGCAGGTATCTCGCGATGAATCTGTCGAGAAGTTCTGAAACCGTTCGGAGAACGGAGGTGCCATCGCGCCCGTGCGTTCCCAACACACGATCAACCCACGTGTCAGCGAGGCCGCGCGTACCACTCGCAGGATCGTGTAGCCACTTGCCGAACCGCAAGGTGCTGCTGAAGGCGGGGCCGAGGACATGGACATCGACGTGCAGGGAGCGAGGGGGCATAACGTCGTAGAGAACACCCCTTCGCAGTAGGGAGTGGAAATCCGAGTCCGAACTCTCAGTGGCGTAGAGCCGGGCTGCACGCAACCGCGATTCGACCGCTGCCTTCAAGCTCTCCGAAGTCAGGCCAATCTTTTCCGCGTCGCCGTCCACGTTGACAAAGAAATCCATCGGCTGGCAACCGCTCCACAACTCGAACCGTCCGTCCGAGCTCAACGGAGGCGGCGGTTTCCGCTCTGGGCCGCACGATTCGCGCACGGCGCCAAACGCCTTGTACCCCCACCGACTCCCGCCACCCCCCCGCTTTGCGGCGCAAAGTTTGCGGGCGGCCTCTCGGATGATGGTTTCGGCCTCGGCTTCGGCCTCGGAGAACTTGGGTCGATCCGAGAAGTCGATGTAAGGCACCTCCTCCGAGGCATGCAATGGCGCACCCGACACCAAGAGCGCGAGCAACGGGGCCACCCCGCGGATGAACAATGCCCTGCAACGAGACATGCGTATCGCGCTCGAACGGCTTGGCCTCGCCGGCCGACCGGCCGACACCAGGCAGTCCACGATACGCAGGGCATTCGGCAGATCGACCGCGTCGATCAACGTGACCCGGTCCGCCATCCCTTCCTCCTTCCATGCCCTCAGCAGGAGGACATGGATGAAGTGCTGCTGAACCGCCGCGAGTTGAAGGCGAAGGACGCGGCTGAAGCTCCGGAGATCCGCGTCGTTCATCCGTCCCTCCCGTGCAGCGTCCCCGAGCCCGGCCGGCGTCGTCTCGGGACGCTCCGATCATTGATCATCATATGGTGGAAACCAGTCTTGGAGAGTCCTCTGAAGCTCGTTGAAGGCGGGGTCGTGGCAACCTTCAAACCCGATAGAAGCCGCCAACTCCTTGAACAGGGCTGAAGACAAGACCCTTCTTTTGCATTGGAGGGCCTGCCTCGTTGCCTCCTTCGGATTGGTCGGCTTGGACTGCCGGCCGAGCCAAAGGCCCTGCTCCTCGAGCCACGCCCGAACTTGGTCGAAGTCGCGACCCCATCCCAGCGCATGAGCCGTCTCTGCGGACGGGCTCCAGATCCAAGAATCCAGCTTGGGCGCGATGACAATGGCCTTCGAACGACCCTGCCAACCATTGCGTTCGAGCTGTAATTCGACTACCTGCTGGACCTCCTCCCGCGGAGCCTTGCTGCCACATCCTTCATGATCGAACACGACGAGCGCACACCGATACTGGTTGATCAACGGGCGCAGGAACTCGACTGCCTTGGTTCGACAACCCGGATCGGATTCCGGGTGTCGGCGGACATCGAACGAAATCGGGCGTATGCCCAAATCGGCCCGGCGCAGCTCGATCAGGACTTCCAGGGAGGCGGCGATGTGCTTGTCCGCCGCCAACACGATGAGCTTCGAGGGGTCAACGTCGGCTTTCACCAAGGACGCCCGCTGCAAAGAACACGCTCAGGTTCGGATCCCCTTGCCAGTCCCTGAGCCCAGGGTGCGCTCGGGCCGGAATGACGTCCGTGGCTCCCTCCGTGTCCTTCGCAAAACACAGCACATGCTCCAGATCCGCATGGCTAAGAAAGATCGGGGAGTGGGTGGCCAGCAGCACCTGCGAGTCGTAGACCGATGACAAGGCGTCGTACACGTCCTGCATCACACCGGGATGCAACCCGTTTTCCGGCTCTTCCATCAGGTAGACCTTGTCCGAATCGAGGAGATAGGCCGGCAGGGTCAACGCCAACAGGCGCAGGGTTCCGTCTGAAACTCGCCATGAAGGCACCTCCACCCCGGTCCCGTACCGAAGCACTAGGTAACAATGGCGATCGTCCTCGCGCTCGACCACGCGCAGGTCTTCGATCTCGGGCAGTGCAGCGCGAACGTGGGCGATCCAGCCCTTGAACACGCTCTCTTTCTCTTCCCGAAGCTGACGGATGACCCGTGGGAGGTTCGAGCCATCGGGCGCAAAGACCTCCCGCCGACGGGAGGGAGGACTGGGTCGGCGCATTCGGGCACTGTCCAAGAACAGTCTCTGCAGGCCAGTTTCCAGCAACCGCTTGACGCGGGTGGAGACCGGAAATCGATTGGGAGACTCCGGAAGGTTTCCCAACGTGGACCGAACCGGACCGAACGAAATGCTCGTCGCCCAGCCCTTCCCTGCCCGTTCCGATACCTCGACGTTGAAGTTGTCGCGTGCCGATCCGGACTTGCTCAGGATCGTCCTCGACCTCGGTCGCCCACCGCCGACCAGGATGGTTTCGGGGCCATCATGGGGTGCGGGAAACTCCAATACCTCCTGACGAGGGCGATCGACTCCGCGGGGCATCAGGAGACCCCGTTCGGAATCGATGCGTATACCGTCCCCGTCCTCTCTGATCGCGACTTCGTAGCGAAACAGCTCGAAGCTCTTCTCCCCGGGGAGCTGCCCCTTTACGTCGCCTGGAATGTCGAATTCCACCGCGAGCTCGAATCCGAGCTCCCCCGCGGGCCGTCTCCAGACCAGATCCTGAAAGTTCCGGGTACGTTTCTCCACGGCCTCCTCGAGGCCACCGGAGACCATGTCGCCCAGGAACGCGACGACGTCGAGCAGCGTGCTCTTGCCGCTCGCGTTGGGGCCGACCAGAACGTGAAAGCGGTCCAGAGAAACGTCCACGTAACGCAGACAGCAATAGTTCCGGGCTTGGATGCGACGAATCATGGGGCAAGGCTACACCAGCAACTCCTAGCGCGGGGCAGGAGCGGATCGGCAGTGGATTCGCGACGGATCGCCGCCTTTCTTCCTACGAGCACCGTGTTCACTCCAGGTGCGAACGGCGGACCAAAACTAGCCCATGTCCGGACCACCCGGGAGAGGAATGCGCCCCCGCCACGGGCAGGATCGAGCACCCGAAACGCGACAGAATGTAGATTCTGTAACACCACCAAGGGCCAAACGCCACCCGCATTCCGTTCCAACAGCTGACGGTCACGATCAGCGGCGGGGGTCGTAGACGAAACTGTCGATGAGAGCCGCCCGCATCGACCACAGCCCGCGCTCTCTCTTCGACCGGACCCGACCGTCCGCGTACCACGGAAGTTCGTACAACCTTTCCAGCAGGCGACGGTGGTTTTGGGGCTTTCCGAGCGTCGTTCGCGCAAGCCCGAACGACTCGCTCAGCCCATGTCGTGACCCGTCATTAACCGACACAAGCCTGTCCGGACGCGCCAGCGCCAGCAATCGCGTTACCACACCGGGACCGAAACCGGCCAATCCCCCCGCCCGTCCGGCATAGGTCCTCGAGCATCTCGACGGCCACGTCGACAATTTCGTCGTCACCGGCCTTTATCACGCGATCCACAGACCGCCGTAACCGCCTCAGGACTCGCCGATGGTCCGGCTCGCGCGAGTGCAGGAACACCTGCTTCGCGGTTCCCGCCGCGCCCAACGATCCGAGCAGCCCCCAAGCCCCTTCCCGGTCGTCACGCAATCCCAGCAACATTGCCGCGCGTTGCGCCAACAATCCGATCCAGCGTTCTGACCGAGCGACGGACCCGGCCTCGGCGATCGTGTGCACGTAGCTGTGCGTCTCCCCGAGCACCGACCATCGATATCCTTCGTCGAGCCAGGACTCGTTGCACGCTTCGAGCGCCGCCACGTAGCCCTTCCATCCATCCGCGCTGCGAAGAAGGGCAAGTCGCTTCTTCGTCCCTTGGTTGGCACGTCCGACCACACCCGTCAGACCGCGCAATACGCCTTGGCTGCGGCGCCGCTCTCGGTACTTGTCGATCGCGTCCGGTGCCAGCCGACCGCACGCCCTCCAGCGACGCGCGAACCATTCCGCCGCACCGGCCACATCGTCGGTCTCGTGCACCGCCTCCTCGTTGCGGGCGAATCCCGCACCGGTGAAGTTCGCGCTGCCAATCCACGCGCAGGACTCGGCGGACCCGTGGAATATGTAGATCTTCGGATGAAAAATCGGCCCATTGTCCTTGGCCAGGCGAAGCGTTCCGATCTTGCACAAACGTTCGAGCGCCTCCGGGTGCGTCGCGTTGCCGTAGGTGCCGACGATCGCGCGAACGTCCACACCTCGGACGTCTGCCGCCTTGCAGAGCAGATCGAGCGCCGCTCCCTCCGTTGCCCATGCCGTCGCGATTTCGACCCGGTTCGATCGGGCTAGATTCGTCTCGAACCGTGTCTTCAACGCGCTTGTGGTAAGAAACATGGTCTCCTACCGGTTGCCCTTCTTGGCCCCTCGCAAGCGGACCGTGCCAAGCCTGTCCATCGAGACTTCATGGTTCTTCTTCCTCCGCGTCGGCTCATGCCGCTCGCACCTGATTGTGACCCGAACTCCCGCCCGACGCCCGCAGCCTTCTGGACGCTTCCTCTGGTAGTTTTTCTCGAAGAGCCTCCGAGACCGTGCGGGGGGCCCTCACGGCGAAGATGACGAACCGTCTGCCGGCTCCCGTAGAACGGATGCTCCAGGTACAGCTCGTCGAGCCGGCGCTTCAGCGCCTTGTCCTCGGCGCTCGCCCCGCGGGGCGTGTAGTACACCGACGAGCGACTCAAGCCAAGCAGCTCGCTCTGACGCCGCACGCTCAACCGACCCCCGCGTTCGACCATCGCCAAGCGCTCCGCGCGACTCAGCTCCCCAACCCACGCAGAAAAAATCTGCGTTCCACCGCCAGCTCACCGATTCTTGCGTGCAGCGCGCGGATCGTCTCCTCATACTCCGAACGACCCTTCGACCGCGAACCCGAAAACACCGCGTCCAGGCCCTCCACCGCCTGGCGCTTCCAGGCGCTGACCTGGTTCGGAGGAACCTGGTGCTTCGCCGCGATCGCCTGAACCGGCTGATCCCCCCGTAGCGTTTCGAGCGCCACTCGCTTCTTGAAGGCCGCCGTGAATCGACGCCGTCTCGTCGCCATACCCTTGCCCTCCTGCAGGCTCCGAGTACACCTTGGCGACCGGTCCAATTTTCCGGGACCACCTCAGCAGCCTGAATCCGCAAGGTCGGGCTCGCCGCACGCTTACGCCGGCCAGGTGTCGTACTCCTCCTCTCCGGTGGCGCCTGTGCGCAAGTCGTGCCAACACCTTCCCGGCAATCATGCATCCGATGGCGCTGGTCGTGACCTGCTCGACGCAACCTGAACGCGCAACGGCGGACGCTCCGAACGCCCAATGACCCCGAGCTTGACCGCTGTACTTGTTCTCGGTGCATCGCTCGCGAGCTGGGCGCTCCTGCTCGTCGTGAGCCGCGTGACCCTGCTCGCCCTGCGGCTCGATCCGTGGCTGTTCACCTTCATCCAGATGATGGCGGGCGGAGCGTTCCTGCTCGTGGTCGGCGGGCGCTCCGGGGGGCTCGTGGAGGCTTTGCGCGATCCCGGTACCTGGATCTATGGCGTGCTGCGGGTTGCCACTGCCGCGTTCTTCACGGCTGCCCTGATGCATACCACCACGGCCAACGCCGCTTTCCTTGGCATCGTGTCCGTGCCGATCAGCATGATGGTTCTGTGGCTCGTCCTGTCGCGCACGCCCTCTCGGCGCGAGCTGCCGGGACATGCGGTGATCCTTGTGGGACTTGCCCTTCTTGCACAAACCCTGGGAGAAGGCTGGCGCAATCCCGCCATCGTTCTGATGGTCCTGTCCGAGCTCTGCGTCGTTGCCTCGACGCTGATTGGCGAACTGCATCCACTCAACCTGACCGACGATCCTCGCCAACGGGCGGGGCTGACCGGGATCATGCTGTTGGCGAGCGCCTTGTTCATGTTCCTGGCCGCGCTCGGGCTGGGTCTTCTCGTGCAGTGGCTGCCGTCCGTCCGCACGGCGGTGTCCGGTAGCTTGACCTGGATGGCCAATCCTGCGCTGGCGCTCGATTTGCGCCTTTGGGTTTCGGCGGTTCTGGTCGGAATTCTGCTGCGCGGACCTTCGCTGTATCTTTCCCTGAAGGCCATCCATCGCGTCCGTACCGAGAACTACATCGCCGCGATGGCAGCGCTTGCGTTCTTGAGCCTCGCCTTCGAGTTGGCAGCGGCAACCCTTGACCTGCTCGAGCTGCCCGCGGCGTTGACCTCGACAACCCTGTTCGGCGCGATGATGGTACTCGGCTCGCTCTTCGTGCTATGGGCCCGATCGAGAAGCGGCGCGGGAAGAACCGACCCAAGAATTGTCAGGGGATGAACCTGCCTTTCCTGCGCGGATACCTAATCGAACACGACGAACTGGTGCAGATCGTGGGCCAAGCAACGAGGTGGCTCGCCTCGTCGTCTTGAACGGCCCGAGGCTCGTACAGTTCGAGTAGCCCATCGCGGAAGCTGCTGGAGAAGCTGGCGGACTACCGCGTCGGCGAGCGGTTCCAATCCGGCAGCGGCGCGACGTGAGCCGCCTAGGGAAGTCTTGGCGTCCGCCCCTGGCGCCAAGCCACGTGCCGACGTGGATCCTGCGGGAGCCGGTCCACGAACGTGTTCCAGAATGTGCATTCGGTAACACTGTCCTCAACGCAACATATTTGTTGACTTTCGGCCGTTTTCGTCGGTACCGTCTCGGCCATCGTGAGCTGTGCTTGAGGGTTGGCCCGCGACACCAGTACCTCGAACCCCCAGAGAACAAAGAATCAATCAGGAGAGCCAACATGAACCCGATCCACCGACTCTTGCATCGCAGGACACCCGATGAACGCAAACGAACCTCGCCGTTGGCTGAAGAAGCGCGGCTGCACCTTTCATTCCCACAAGGGCGGTAGTGGACACCTTTCGGTTCCGCTCGGCGAGCGGACGTCACAACTGCCGATCCACGGCTCACGGCGCGAGCTCGGGACCAAGCTCGTTGTCAAGATCAAGAAGGACCTGGGACTGCGGTGATGTTGTCCTATCCGATTAACCTCGAGGCGGACGACGCAACGGTGTTGGCCACGTCTCCCGACTATCCGGAACTCAGCACCTTCGGCGAGGATCGAACCGAGGCGCTCGCTCGCGCCGCAGACGCCCTCGAGGAAGCGATTGCGGCCCGCATCCACCGCGGTGAGGGGATCCCCTCCCCTTCTGCCGGTGATGATCGGGCGGTGGTGCCGACCCTGACTGCCATCAAGGTGATTCTCTATCAGGGCATGCGCGAGCAGGGAATCGGCAAAGCGGAGCTTGCGCGTCGTCTCGGGTGGCATCTTCCGCAGGTCGACCGCGTCCTCGATGTCCGGCATCGTTCGCGGCTTGATCGGATGGATGCGGCGCTCGGGGCTATCGGGCGGCACCTCGAGGTGAGCGCGAAAGAAGACTCCTCACTGGCGGCGTAAACAACAGCCGGTCGCGCCCGAGCCGGAGCGCGCGGTTCCCGGCCGAGCCACCATCCGGCAGGGCGGTTCCTTGCCGGCCCGGTGGGGGATCGCTACGATTCAATCGCATTCAGAAAAGGGGAACGAGCATGCGGGCACATTTGAAGGTCATGGCGGGCGCCCTCGCGGCCGCTCTCGCGCTTGCGGCCGGGTCGGTACAGGCGCAGACCGTACGCCTCGGGGCGGACGTCGATGCGGGCACGATGGACCCGCGGGTCATGCGGGACACGACCGCCTACCGGGTCAACAACCTGCTCTACGACGGGCTGGTCCAGCTCGATGCGAACCTCCAGCCGGTCCCGGACCTCGCCGCGAGCTGGGAGAACCCGGAGCCGACGGTGTGGATCTTCAACTTGCGCGAAGGGGTCTCGTTCCACGACGGCTCGACCCTGACCGCCGACGACGTGGTGTACACGTTCGAGACCATCCTCGACCCGGACCTCAAGGCCCGGTTCCGCTCCCTCTTCACGCCCATCGAAGTCATCGAGGCGGTGGACCCCCTGACGGTCCGCATCGTGCTCAAGGAGCCCTACGCGCCGCTTCTGAGCTACCTCGACATGGGCATCGTGCCGAAGGCCTACGTCGAAGGGGGCGGCGACCTGTCCTCCGCGCCGGTCGGAACCGGGCCGCTCAAGCTCGACTCCTGGGAGCGTGGCGCGAAGATCGTCCTCGTCCCGTTCGAGGGCTACTTCGCCGGGCCGCCGGCCATCGATCGTTTCGAGTTCGTGGTGGTCGGGGACAACACCGCGCGGGCCCAGGCGTTCGAGGCGGGCGACCTCGACATCATCCAGTCGCCCCTTTCCCCGCAGGACATCAGCCGGCTCGCGGCCGACGACCGGTTCGCAAGCTCGATCTCGGGCGGGCTCGGCATCACCTACCTCAACATGAACGTGTCGGACCCGCTCATCTCGGACCCGGCCCTTCGCCGGGCCCTCGCCGCCCTCGTCGACCAGGACACCATCGTCAACACCATCTACGAGGGGGTCGACCAGGTCGCGGGCTCGATCCTGCTGCCGTCCTCCTGGGCCTACGACGCGGGGATCACGCAGCCCGCGTTCGACCCGGCGGCGGCCGCCGCGGCCTTCGCCGAGGCGGGGTGGAGCGACACGGACGGCGACGGCGTCCTCGACAAGGACGGCGCGGCGTTGCGCCTGACGCTCTCCACCCACAGCGAGGACCCGAACCGCATCCAGGCCCTCGAGTACATCCAGGCCATCTTCAAGCAGAACGGGGTCGACGCCGCGATCAGCATCGCCGACTGGCCGGCCTTCTCGGCGGCCGTTCGCGGCGGCCAGCACCAGATCGCGCTCCTCGGCTGGCTCAACATCGTGGACCCGGACCGGCTCATGTTCGGCCAGTTCCATTCCGCCGGGACCCTCAACTGGGGCAAGTACGCCAACGCGGAAGTGGACGGGCTGCTCGAGACGGGCCGCGCCACCATCGACGCGGCGGGCCGCACCGATGCCTATCGGGCGGCGGCCCGCATCATCGCCAGCGAGCTTCCGTACTACGTGATCGCCTACCAGGGTTACCAGGTGTTCCACACCGATGCGGTGAGCCTCACCCCGGATGCCCGCGGCATGATGCGCTCGGCGATCGGAATGCAGTGATTCATCGGGACTGAGCGCCCCGGCCGGCCGGACCTCCCCCCGGCCGACCGGGGCGCGCTCCGCGCTTCGCACCGGCGCGCGCCATGATCGCGTACACCCTGCGGCGGCTCGCGCTCTTCGTGCCCATGGTGGCCGGTATCGTCGCGGTCACCTTCGCGATCATGCTCCTGCTGCCCGGAGACCCGGCCGTGGTGCTCCTCGGCGAGGACGCGACGGACGAGGCGGTGCGCGACATCCGGCGGGCTCTCGGCCTTGACCGGCCCTGGTACGTACGGCTCGGCTCCTACTATGCCGACCTCCTTCGGGGCGACATGGGGATGTCGATCTTCCAGAACCAGCCGGTCGCGGACGCGATCGGGCAGCGCCTCGGGGCGACCCTCGAGGTCGCGGTCGTCGCCCTGCTCCTTTCCATCGTGCTCGGGGTGCTGCTCGGGATCGCGGCCGCCATCTGGCGCGGAACCGTGATCGACGGCGGCTGCATGCTGTTCGCGCAGCTCGGCGTCTCCATGCCCGTCTTCTGGTTCGGCATCCTCCTCATGTACCTGCTCGCCATTCGCCTCGACGTGCTGCCGTCCATCGGCCGGGGCGATCCGCTCCTGTTCGCCCTGGGGGACCTGCTGCGCGGCCGGCCGGGGCCCCTCCTCGACTCCCTCGCCCACATCGCGATGCCGGCCCTCACCCTCGGCCTCACCAACGCCGCGGTCATCTCCCGGCTCATGCGCTCGTCGATGCTCGAGACCCTCGGCCAGGACTTCATCCGCACCGCCCACGCCAAGGGCCTGCTGCCGCCGCGCATCACCTTCGTGCACGCGCTCCGCAACGCGCTTCTCCCGGTGGTCAGCATCATCGGCCTTCGCTTCGGTGCGCTGCTCGGGGGCGCCGTCCTCACCGAGAGCATCTTCGGCTGGCCGGGGCTCGGCCAGCTCGCGGTCGCGGCCATCTCGCAGCGCGACATCCCCCTCGTGCAGGGGGTCGTGCTCTCGTTCGCGATCGCCTTCGCGCTCGTCAACCTGCTGGTCGACCTCATGTACTCGTTCATCGACCCCCGGATCCGGTTCGAGTAGGCCGTGGCCAGGCCGCGGATCGCCGGAAACCTATCGCTCGTGGTCGGGGGCGCGATTGTGCTCGCGATCCTGCTCTTCGCCCTCCTCGGCCCCACCCTGTCCGGCTACTCCGTCGAAGGGATGGACATGCGCAGCCGCTTCGCGACGCCGACGGCCGATCACTGGCTCGGGACCGACAACTTCGGGCGCGACCTCTGGACCCGCATGTCGGTCGGGGCCCGGGTCTCGGTGAGCATCGCGCTCATGTCGGTCGGGATCGCGGTGCTCGTCGGGGCGACCGTCGGGCTCGTCTGCGGCTACCTCGGGGGGTGGGTCGACCTCGTCGTCATGCGGGTGGTGGACGTGTTCCTCGGGTTCCCGCCGATCGTGCTCGCGCTCGCCATCGTGGCGGCGCTCGGCCCGGGGGTCGTCAACCTCACCATCTCGCTCGCCGCGGTGTTCTGGACCGAGTACGCCCGGGTGGTCCGCTCCGTCACCCTCGCGCAGCGCGAGATGGACTACGTGACCGCCGCGGTCGCCCTCGGCGCCTCCAGCGCGCGCATCGTGTTCCTCGAGATCCTGCCGAACGCCATCGGTCCGGTGATCGTGCTCGCGACCCTCGGACTCGGGACCGCGATCATCGCCGAGTCGGGCTTGAGCTTCCTCGGGTTCGGCGTCGAGCCGCCGACCCCGACCTGGGGCTGGACCCTCGCCTACGGGACCCGGTACCTGCGCTCGGACCCATGGCTCTCCACCGTCGCGGGGCTCGCAATCATGGTCACGGTCCTTGGATTCAACCTGTTCGGGGACGGGCTCCGGGACATCCTGGACCCGCGTGGGGTGGCGCAGCGGGTCCGCCGCACCCCGACCCAATGATATGCACGCATTCGTCACCGATCTTCGTCGCTTGCCCGAACGATCGTGCGAATGTTCCGGGCTCGGGGGAAGGATTGCGCGCGCAGGCGCGAGATTGCGCGGTCTTCGCGCCGGCGCAAGCGATTCGGCGTCCGCCGGCCAAGAAATCAAGGGAAAGGGCACGCATTTAGGGATGGAAACACCATGAATCGGCACGAAAGCTACCGGCACGAGTTCACCACTTTCGCGGACGGCTCCGACGCGTCCCTCACCCTGCACCGGATCACGGGGGGGCGGGACGGGCCGACGGTCGGAATCTCGGGGGCGGTGCACGGCAACGAGAACACCGGGTCGCAGACCATCCGGGAGCTCTTCCCGGTGCTCCGGGACTCGGCCCTTTCGGGCAGCGTCCTGCTCCTCCCGGTCGCGAACCCGCGCGCCTTCGCGGCCAACAAGCGCTACACCCCGGTGGACGAGATGAACCTCAACCGGGTGTTTCCGGGAACGACCGGCGGCTGGTTCTCCGAGCACCTCGCGCACGCGATCACGGGGGAGTTCCTCGAGAAGATCGACATCCACGTCGACCTCCATTCGGGGACCGACCGGCCGACGGTCGACTATGTCTACATCATGAACGCCGAGCCGCTCTCGCGCGCCTTCGGCTCGCGCGTGCTCTACCGCCCCCGGCCGGACACGGGGGGGACCTCGTACTCGGGGACCACCAAGGACGTCACGGTCGCAAGGCGCGGCATCCCGTCGGTGGTGGTGGAGCTCGGCGGCGGGATCGTGGACCAGGGGCCCTACGTTCGGCGCAGCGTCGCCGGGGTGCTCAACATCCTGCGGGCGGCGGGGGTGCTGGCCGGCGACCCCGCGCCGCCGCCCGCGCAGACCGTGGTCGGGGGGATCGAGATCATCCGCCCGACCCACGGCGGCTGGCTCGAGACGGAGGCGCCGCCCCTCGGCGAGCCCATCGCGGGAGAGGCGGTGCTCGGGCGGGTGGTCAGCCCCTACACCTTCGAGGAGCTCGAGGTCATCCGATCTCCGGTGGCGCGGGGGATCATGATTCTGAGCCACCTCACCCGCAATCTCGTGGAGCCGGGCGACTACGGCTACATGGTGGGCGACCTCGATGCCGCGGCGCACTGACCGGCGCCGGGTCCGCCCCGCGGCCGGCGGGGCGGCGACGGGGTGCTGATGCGGGGCGGAGACGGGGGACCGGCGCGACGGCGGGACGGGATCCCGCGGGCCGGCTCGCCGTCGAGGGGCGGGATCCGGTGAGGGACGAGCGGGCTGCCGGGAGGGAGGCCGCGAGCCTGCTCGAAGTCGAGGGGCTGACGACGGTCCTCCATCTTCCCGGGGGCGCGGCGGGGGGGGGGTGCGCGGGGGCGCGCGCGGGGGGGGCGCGGCGCGGGTCGTTCGCAACGTGAGCTTCGAGGTCGCGAGCGGGGAGACCCTCGGAATCGTCGGCGAGTCCGGCTGCGGCAAGACGATGCTCGCCCTCTCCCTCATCGGCATGGCGCCCCATCCCCCCGCGGGAGTCGTCGCGGGGGCCGCGCGGTTCCGGGGCGACGACCTCCTCGCCCTTCCCGTCCGGGCCCTCCGCGAGGTCCGCGGCCGGGACATCGGCATGATCTTCCAGGAGCCGATGACCGCGCTCAACCCGCTGATGACGGTCGGCGAGCAGATCGCGGAGGTGGCGCGCCGCCATCTCGATCTTTCGCCGCGGGCGGCGCGGGGGCATTCCATCGAGATGCTCGAGCGGGTGCGGGTGCCGGACCCCGATCGGCGGGCGCGGAGCTATCCGCACGAGCTCTCGGGCGGCATGCGTCAGCGGGCCATGATCGCGGCCGCCCTCGTGTGCGACCCGGCGATCCTCATTGCGGACGAGCCGACGACCGCGCTCGACGTGACCATCCAGTCCCAGATCCTCTCCCTCATCGCCGACCTCCAGGAACGGCTCGGCATGGGCGTCATCCTGATCACCCACGACCTCGGGGTGATCGCGGAGACCGCAGACCGGGTCATGGTGATGTACGCCGGGCGCAAGGTGGAGGAGGCGCCGGTCGCGGAGCTGTTCGCCGACCCGCGCCACCCCTACACCCGCGGGCTCGTCGAATCGGTCCCGATCGTCGGCCGCGGTCGGGACCTCCCCCTTGCCGAGATCGCGGGCACGGTGCCGGAGGCGGGAGAGGAGCCGGCGGGATGCGCGTTCGCAAGCCGCTGCGGCAGGGTCGAGGAGCGGTGCCGGCGCGAGGCGCCCCGCTTCGCCGAGCGGCGCGGCGGGCCGGGGAGCCGGGGGCGGCGCGGGTGGCGGGGGACGGCCTGCCACAACCCGTGGGGCGGAACGGCGTGAACCCGGGACCGGACGGAGCGGCGGGCGGCGGCCGGCCGCAACCTTCGGGGCAGGGCGTCGGGACTCCCGAACCGGAAGCGGCGACGGTCCTCGAGGGTTCCGGTCTCAGGAAGCACTTCCGCATCGCGGGGATGCTCTCCCGGGACCGGCACAAGGTGGTGCGGGCGGTCGACGGGGTCGATCTCGCGATCCGGCGCGGCTCGACCCTGGGCCTGGTGGGCGAGAGCGGCTGCGGCAAGTCCACGGTGGGCCGGCTGCTCCTCCGGCTCCTCGAGCCGAGCGCAGGGATCATCCGTCTCGGGGGCGAGGACATCACGGCGGCGCGCGGCCGGGAGCTGAGATCCCTGCGGGCGCGGATGCAGATCGTCTTCCAGGACCCCTTCGCCTCCCTCAACGGGCGCTGGCGGGTCGGCGACATCCTCGCCGCGCCCTTCCGCATCCATGGCTCCGTCGAGAAGGGCGAGGTGCGGTCGCGGGTGTCGGAGCTGCTCCGCCGGGTCGGGTTGAGCGAAGCCGATGCCCGCAAGTTCCCGCACGAGTTCTCCGGCGGCCAGCGCCAGCGGATCGGCATCGCCCGCGCCCTTGCGCTGGAACCCGAGGTGATCGTCTGCGACGAGCCGGTGTCGGCCCTCGACGTCTCGGTGCAGGCGCAGGTAATCAACCTGCTCCGGGATCTGCAGCGCGAGCTCGGCGTCTCCTATCTCTTCATCTCCCACGACCTCGCGGTCGTCGAGAACATCAGCCGCGAAGTCGCGGTGATGTACCTCGGGCGCATCGTCGAGCAGGCGCCGCGCGACCGGCTCTTCGACTCGCCCCGGCACCCCTACACGCAGGCCCTGCTCGAGGCGGTGCCGAGGACGGATGCGGCGCGCCGCGACCGCCGGCACCGGCCGCGGATCGCGGGGGAGGTGCCGAGCGCCGTCGACCCGCCGGGCGGCTGCCCGTTCCACCCGCGCTGCTCCATCGCGGAGCCCGAGTGCCGCACCGTGCCGCCGCCCCTCGGCCCGCGGCCCGACGGGCGCATCCTCGCCTGCCACCTGCGCTGAGCGCGCCGCGCACCCGGAGTCCCGGCGCCGGGCGGGGGGCGGGCCGTGCACCGGCCCGGGCGGCGCGGGGAACCCTGCCCCCCCCGCCGCCCCTCGGCCCGCGGCCCGACGGGCGCATCCTCGCCTGCCACCTGCGCTGAGCGCGCCGCGCACCCGGAGTCCCGGCGCCGGGCGGGGAGCGGGCCGTGCACCGGCTCGGGCGACGCGGATAAACTTCCCCACCCAGCCCCGCACCGCGCGAATCCCGAGGAATCCCTGCCGCGATGAGCCAGACAGCCGATGCCACGATTGAAGCGTTCGACCGCGACCCCGCCGCCGTCGTCGACACCCTCGTCCGACGCGGGCGCGCGGCCATGGCGGCGTTCGCCGACGCGGATCAGTGCCGGGTGGACGAGGCGGTGACCGCGCTCGCGTGGGCGCTCTACAAGCCGGAACACGCCGAGGACCTCGCGCGGATGGCGGTCGAGGACACCGGCATCGGCAACGCCCCCGACAAGGTCACCAAGAACCAGCGCAAGACCTTCGGCACTCTCCGCGATCTGATGCGGGTGAAGAGCGTCGGGGTCATCGAGGAGAACCCGGCGCTCGGGCTCGTCAAGTACGCGAAGCCGGTCGGAGTGGTGGGGGCGGTGACGCCGTCCACGAACCCCGCCGCAACCCCCGTCAACAAGGCGATGATGGCGGTCAAGGGACGCAACGCGATCGTCATCGCCCCGTCGCCGGCCGGACTCGCGACGACGACCCGCACGGTGGGGCTGATGCGCGCGGAGCTCGAGAAGATCGGCGCGCCGGCGGACCTCGTCCAGGTGCTGCCGCCTCCGGTGGACAAGGCGAGCACCCGGGCGCTGATGGCGGCCTGCGACCTCGTGGTGGTCACCGGCTCGCAGAACAACGTCCGCGAGGCGTACCGCAGCGGCACCCCGGCGATCGGGGTGGGGGCGGGCAACGTCCCCGTAATCATCGACGCGAGCGCGCGGCTCGACGAGGCAGCCGACAAGATCATGCGCTCCAAGTGCTTCGACAACGCGACGTCGTGCTCGTCGGAGAACTCGATCGTCATCCTCGACGAGGTGTACGAGGCGGCCATCGCCGCTCTCGAGCGCGCCGGCGGCTACCTCGCCGATCCGGCCGAGAAGGCGGCCATCGAGGACACCCTCTGGGTGAACGGCAAGCTCAACCGGGCGGTGATCGCGAAGGACCCGGATGTGTTCGCAGGGGCCTGCGGCCTCGGGGGGCGGGCGTTCGAATCGCGGTTCTTGATGGTCGAGGAGACCGGGGTCGGGCGAGACCACCCGTTCTCGGACGAGAAGCTCGCCCTCGTCCTCACCGTCTACCGCGCGAGGACCTTCGACGACGCGGTCGCGCGGGTCCGCGAGATCATGGAATTCAAGGGCAAGGGGCACTCGGTCGGCATCCACACCGAGGAGATGGCGCACGCCCGACGGCTCGCCGAGGAGCTCGACACCGCCCGGGTCCTCGTCAACATGGCGCACACCTTCGGGAACGGGGGCGGCTTCGACAGCGGGCTCAACTTCACCCTGTCCATGGGCTGCGGGACGTGGCAGGGCAACAGCATCAGCGAGAACCTCAACTACCGCCACTTCCTCAACATCACCCACCTCGCGGTGCCGATCCCGGAGGACCGGCCGAGCGAGGAAGCGCTCTTCGGCACGCACTGGGCGAAGTACGGGAAGTAGGGACGGAGACGGGAACGGGAACAGGCATGCCGATCCGGTCCGCCGCCGCCACCGAGTCGGGCACCGGCGCGGGCAGCGCACCGCCCCCCGTTCCGGAATGCCTGGATCTCTCGGCGGAGGCCGCGGCGGGGAGTCGGCTGACCGATCCCAAGGACGGATCCACGGCCTGGCTCGGCGCGGACGTCGACCCGAGCACCTGCGTCGTGCGGCTCGGCGACGACGCGCTCGACGAGATCCGGGCGCTCGCGGAGCGGTTCCGGGCCGCACCGCACCCCGTGTTCCTCCGGTCGCCGGACGACCACCCGCTCGATGCCGTCCGCGAGGTCTACCGCCGGGTGGAGTCATTTCTCGACCACGGCCTCGGCGTCGCGGTCATCGACCGGCTGCCCCTCGACGAGATCGGCGACGACGGCGAGACGGCGCGCGCCGTCTTCTGGACGATCGGCCGCATCCTCGCCCGACCGGTCGCCCAGAAGTGGGACGGCACGATGCTCTACGACGTGACCGACACCGGGCGAAACTTCGGCTACGGGGTGCGGGGCTCGTGGACGAATGTCGAGCTCGTCTTTCACGTCGACAACGCGTTCGGCGCTGCGGTGCCCCGTTACGTCGGGCTCATGTGCATCCGTCCCGCCCGGGAAGGGGGGACCAGCCGGTTCCTCAATCTTCACTCCCTCCACGACCGGCTGCTGGAGCGCCATCCGCGCGCGCTCGAACGTCTCTGGCGCCCGTTGCTCTTCGACCGGCAGGCCGAGCACGCGCCGCACGCCCCCCGGGTCGCTTGGGCACCGGTGTTCTCGCTCGACGGGGGCCGGCTCCGCGCCCGCACCAACCCGAACATCATCCGCAAGGGATACGACGTCGCGGGGGTGGCGATGGACAAGGAGACGCGCACCGCGGTCGAGGCGCTGGAGGAGGCGGTGAGCGACGACGACCTCCGGTTCGAGATGCCCCTCGAGCGAGGTCAGATCCAGTACCTCGAGAACCAGCGGGTCGCCCACTACCGGAGCACGTTCACCGACGGCGACGATCCGGCCGCGAAGCGCATGCTCGTTCGCATGTGGCACCGCGAGGAGGGCCTCCCGACCTACGAGGGATAGCCCCGCCCATCCCACCCGGTTCACGGCGTCCCGGCACCGTGCCGGTATGGCCCCCACTGCCCTTCACGGGGGTTTGCGCGCCTTTCGGAAGCCCAGCCGTGACCAGCTTCGGCAATGTCGTCATGGCGGCAAATTCGCTATGATGATGTCATGATTCGGACTCAAATCCAGTTGACGGAGGAACAGGCCAGGGCGCTCCGGGCCCAAGCGCGAGCGGAAGAACGCTCGATGTCCGAGCTGGTGCGCGAGAGCGTCGCCGAGTACCTGGCGAGGCGGCGCACTCCCGACATCAACGACCTCGCGATTCGCGCCCGCGCCCTCAGGGGGCGCTTTCGCTCGGGCCTCCCCGACCTCGCCGAGGCCCATGATCGCTATCTCGACGACGCCTTCGACTCGTGAGTCTCTTCGTCGATACGTCGGCGCTTCTCGCGTTTCTGGACGCGGACGAGCCTCGGCACGGCGACGTAATCGACACATTGGATCGATCGGTTTCCGAAGCGAGGCCCCTCGTTACTTCGAACTATGTGCTGGTCGAGTCGTTCGCGCTCGTACAGCGCCGCCTCGGCCTGGAACCGTTGCGAGCCTTGTCCGACATCCTCGTTCCGATGATTCGGCCAATCTGGGTCGACGAAGAACTGCACGCGGCGGCGGTAGCCGCGCTGCTCGCCGCCAACCGCAGAAGGCTGTCGCTGGTCGATTGCACGAGCTTCGAGTTGATGCGCCGCCACGGTCTCACGGACGCCCTCGCACTGGATGATGACTTCACCCGTCAGGGATTTCGCCTGCATCCGGAGCCTCGGCCCGGATAAACGCACTCGACGGTGATGGCCCGCGACGAACAGATCCGGCCGCTTCATCGGCTGGCGACCGCCGCCCCCGAACGCCACGACCTCCCGCCCGGCGCCGAGGCGCACCTCGTCAGCGTCTCGGAGAACGCCATCTATCGCGTCGATTCACCCGACGGGGACGGGAAGTGGGCCCTCCGCGTCCACCGCGAGGGCTATCGCCGCCGGAACGGGATCGCCTCCTGGCTCGCGTGGCTCGCCGCCCTTCGCGAAGACGGCGCGGTGGTCACCCCGAGAATCGAGGCACTGTTCGCGAGCACCGTCGAGGTCCTCTGCCGCCGCCTCGAGGACTTCGGCAAGTCGGCCGAACGGTTCAACCTGATCCACGGCGACACGCGGCTCGCCAATCTCCTCATCGACGGCCCGATCACGAGGGTGATCGACTTCGACGACTGCGGCTTTGGCTGGCTCATGTACGACTGTGCGACGACGGTATCGTTCTTCGAGCACAAGCCCGAGGTTCCGGAGCTCATCGCGGCATGGCTGCGCGGGTATCGCAAGGTCGTCGACCTTCCGCGCGCCGACGCGGAGGAGATCCCGACGTTCGTGATGCTGCGCCGGCTCCTCCTCGTCGCCTGGATCGGCTCCCATGCGGAGACGGAGTTCGCCCGGTCGTTGGGAGTCGGATACACCGAAGGCAGCGTGCCGCTGTGCGAGGACTACCTCGCGCGATTCGGGCAGACCGCCAAGCCCGCCTCCGGCCAGCCGGACCGGCTCGAGCGCTTGGACGCTGCCAAAGCGCCGCATTGGCTCCATCATTCAGGGGCACGGCGCCGATCCGCGCCTGACGTCAGGGCGCGTGAAGGAAGAGCGGGCGGTTCGCCCGCGCCCCGCCTCGCGCGGCCGCGGCGCTTCAGTCGGACGCGTGGAGGCGCAGATCCGGTTCGAGGGAGGTGTCCAGCACCAGGCGGGCGTTGACGAGGTCGTTCTCCTCGGTCTTCCGCTTCGCCTCCGCCGGCGGGAATCCGTGACCCAGCCAGCGATCCATCAGGCGCCGCCGGAGCTCGTCCACGGGAACATCGAGGAACACGGAGAAGTGGAGCCGGGACCGGGCTTCGCGCCACCTGTCGTCGTCCAGCAGGAGGTAGTTCCCCTCCGTGATCACGACGCAGTGGTGCGGCTCGACGACCGCCGCGGCGGCCCGCGAGAGCTCGAGGTCCCGATCAAAGACCGGGACCGCGACTGCTTCGCGGGAGGGCTCCGCGAGCCGCTCCAGCATCGCCGCGTAGCCTGCCGCGTCGAAGGTAAACGGGGCGCCCTTGCGGGGCCGGTGCCCTCGTGCATCGAGCACCGCATCGTCGAAGTGGAAGCCGTCGAGGGCTGCGATGGTCGCAACCTCGCCCTCCCCGCTTCCGGGACATCGGCCTCCGTTCAGCGCCTCGCGCAGGACTGCGGCAAGGGTGGACTTGCCCGAAGCGGGCGGCCCCGCGATGCCGAGTATGAGCCGCCGTTCTCGGGTTGCCGCATCGGGCGGGAGCGAAGCGAGCACCCGCTCGACCGCCGTCTCGATGTCCCTTGGAATGGGGCTTGCCATTTCGGACTCGAGTTACTCCGCGTTCGATTGGATGCCCGGGACAGTGATTCCCGCGCCGATTCCGGAACGCGACCGAATCATCCGCTTCCCGGCTTCCATCGCGCGGAATCGAACGCGGATGCCCGCACGGCCCGCTTCACCGGCTTGGGTCGATGCCCACCCGGCAGCGGGCTACAGCGGGAGACCCGCCGTGGCCGCGTGCTTGTGCAGGAACGGAAGCCCCACGTCGATGACCTCCGCGGGCTCCTCGGCCACCGGCCGCCAGACCGCGAGCCCGGCCGCGATGTCCGGGTCGAGGTGGACGAAGCTCTCGAGCACCACCGGCCCCTCGAACTCCGCCTCCGCGAGACCCTGGCAAAGGCCCGCCCAATCGAGGGTGCCGCGGCCCGGCACCCCCCGGTTTGCCTCGGAGGCATGGACGTAGCCGAGGTGGGCGCCCGCGTCCGCGATCCCGCGCGCCATGCCCACCTCCTCGATGTTCATGTGGTAGCTGTCGGGGTGCACGAAGACGTTCTCCGCCCCGACCCGCTCGACGACCTCCACCCCGTCCGCGATGGTGTTGACGAGATGGGTCTCGTAGCGGTTGCAGGGCTCGACCCCGAAGCGAAGGCCGCGCTCGCGGGCCGCGCGGGCACCGCCCTCGACGACCCGTGCCACCGCGTCCCGCTCCGCGACGGTCGGGGGCGCCCCCGATGTGCGCCCGATCGTGCCGTAGGTCACCCCGGAGAGCGCGATGGCGTCGATGCGCGCGGTGACCTCGAGCGCCCGGGTGAGGAAGGCGATCGCCGAGTCGGGGTCGCCCGTCGAGTCGATGTAGCCGGGCAGGCCGAGCGAGCAGGAGAGCTGGATGTCGAACTCGCGGGCCACCGCCCGCGTCCCCGCGACGTCGATCTCCTCCGGGCGAAGGAGCGGCACCTCCATCAGCCCGACCCCGTACTCCTTGAGCCACGGCAGGAACCCGCGGGCCGCGGCCGGGGTCCAGGCCGGCGCCACGGCCAGGGTATGCACGCCCAGTATCGCCATCGTCTCGATCTCCCTGGAGTTGCTCGTCGTGTCGCGCACGCCCCGAGCGCGACGAGATTGATCGGCCGGCATCTGCCCGGGACCGATCGCGGCGTGGAGCGAACCCCATCGAGTCCGCCACGCTCGAACCGGGCCGCACCCTAACGCAGACGCCGCTCGCCCACAACGCGCCGCCTTACTCTGCCGTACTCTGCGGGCGACCGCTTGCCCCGGACCAGGCTCATCCCGGGTGGATGCCGATCAGGTACGGTAGCATCGTGCTTGCGGAATGAGTTCGATACGTGTCCCCGATGTCGCACCGACGACCCTGTGGGCGCTGAAGCGCCTGGCCCGCAGCAATCGAGGTTCGCTGCAGGGCGAACTGTTGGCCATCCCCGATCGCGCGGCGAGCATGGCCCCGCCCGATCCACCTGTTTCACCTCTCAACTTGGTGACGGTGAGGACCGGACGCACCACGCCGCGGAACCGGGAAGAGATGTATGGGCCTTCCGGCCGGTGAGATTCTGTTCGTCGACGAATATGTCCGTTTCCTTGTAGGCGCGGGTGCTCTCGAGCGAGACCGGCCGACCGCGCGCGCCGAGAGCTGGCCTCTCAACTCCTTGTCGCGCTCACGCCCGGTTCTGCAGGCGGGCGAGCTGTGCCGCGCCGCTGCGCCGCGCCAGCTGCCGCTCGCGATAGCGGTTGACCATCGCGGGCGATTTCCACCGACCGGCGTCGAGGATCGCCAGCATTTCGATGCCGGCCGCGATCATGTCCTGGGCCGCGCCGATCCGGGCGCTGTTCCCCGACAGGCCCTTGACCACCGCCTCGGGCAGGCCGGCGTTGCGCGCCATGGCCTTGAAGATCCGGGGCACGTGGCTCGGATCGAGCCGCTCGCCGACCACGCCGCCCTTGCGGACCGAGCGGAACAAGGACCCCTGTTCGATCCGGGCCCGCGCCAGCCACGCGCGCACCAGCCGGACGGTCTCGGGCGCAATCCAGACGATCTCGCCCGCGTCTTCGTCGTCGGTCCTGCCGCCGCGCACCACAAGCGTTCCGTCGCCCGCCATTTCGACGAACAGGTCGGACGCTTGCAGCGATACGAGCTCCGAACGTCGCAGCATCGTGTCGTAGGCGACGGCGAGCAGCGCGCAGTTGCGAAGGTCGATCAGGCGCATGCCCGATGCCTCGAGCATGCGCCGTCGCAGGGGCGAGGTCAGGGGGTGAGCGTGGGGCTGGCGGCGACCCTTGCGCCGGTGCATGCGTTTGAGCGCGAGCCGGACCGGGGGGCTCTTCAGGGTCTTCTCCATGCCGATCGCGCGGTGTGCGCTGGTGATGCTGGCGACATAGCGGCGCACCGTGGCGGGCGCCCGGCGCTCGGCCATGGCATCGACGAAGGCGGCGACGGTCTCGGCCTCGGCGGGAAGCGAAGCCTCGCCGTGCTCGTCGCACCATCGCGCGAATATGCGAAGGTCGGATTTCACCGCCCGCTCGGTGTTCTCGCTGATGCGCACGGATGGCGGGAGGTTCATGACCGCGATACTTGCCCTCCGGTCGACAGGGCGCGGGACGCGCTCCGCGCCCGCACCTGCGGGGTCGCTGCGTTGCCGGTGGCGAGGGTGGCGGTTGGCGCACCGGGTGGTTGCGATTGTATGAAAAGTGGTATGAACTGAGTCTGAATTATTGGTCTATGAACATGAATTTCCCGAGAATGGTCACCGTTCGTGCGGCCGGCTCGGCCCAACCGGAACCTGGTCGGGGAAGAGGCATGACGCGATGAGCGAGCGCGACGAACACGAGGCCGGCCCCAAAGCCGCCGACACTCGGCCTTCGGGCCTGGCCGCGGCGCTGCTGCGCACCGGCGCGAGCCTCGACCTGGAGACGGTGCTGAACGAGGTGGTGGAAAGCGCCCGCGCACTCAGCGGGGCGCGCTACGGCGCCATCACCACCATCGACGAGACCGGCGCGCCGCAGGACTTCGTCACCTCGGGCTTTACCGAGGAGGAACACCGCAACATGGCGGAATGGTCCGACGGGCCGAAGCTCTTCGCGTGCATCCGCGACCTCGAGGGGCCGCTGCGTATACCCGACCTGCCCGCCCATGCGCGCGCGCTCGGCTTCTCGGCCGATCTTCTGCTCGGGAAGGCTTTCCTGGGCACGCCGATGCGCCACCGGGGGGTGCATGTCGGCAATTTCTATCTCGCCGAGAAGGAAGGCGGGGCGGCGTTCACCGATGGCGACGAGGAGGTGCTGGTGCTGTTTGCCGCCCAGGCCGCGGCGGCGATCGCCCATGCGCGCGCCTATCGCGACGAGCGCCGCGCGCGCGCCGACCTCGAGGCGCTGGTCGAGACCTCGCCGGCCGGGGTCGCGGTGTTCGATGCGGGCTCCGGCGCAGTGCTGTCGTTCAACCGGGAGGCGCAGCGCATCGTGGAGGGTCTGCGCGATCCCGGGCAGGCGCCCGAGGACCTGTTGCAGGTGCTGATCTGCCGCCACGCGGACGGGCGCGAGATCGCGCTCGGCGAGCTCCCGATCGCGGCGGTGCTGAGCAATGCGGAGACGGTGCGCGCCGAGGAGATCGAGCTCTCGGTGGCGGACGGGCGCAGCGTGACGGTGCTGGTCAACGCCACCCCGATCCGTGCCGAGGACGGCACGGTCGCTTCGGTGGTGGTCGCGATGCAGGATCTGGCGCCGCTCCAGGAGCTCGAACGCATGCGCGCGGCGTTCCTCGGCATGGTGAGCCACGAGCTGCGCGCGCCGCTGGCCGCGATCAAGGGCTCGGCCACGACGGTGCTCGGCCGTTCGCGGGTCTACGCCGTGGCGGAGATGGAGCAGTTCTTCCGCATCATCGAGGAGCAGGCCGACCGCATGGAGGGCCTCATCGGCGACCTGCTCGACGCCGGACGCATCGAGGCGGGCATGCTCACGGTCGCGCCGGAGCGCGCGGAGGTGGCGGACCTCGCGGATCGGGCCCGTGCGACCTTCCTGTCCGGCGGCGGGCGCCACCGAATCGTCGTCGACCTGCCGCCGGATCTGGCGCGGGTGATGGCCGATCGCGAGCGTGTCGTGCAGGTGCTGAACAACCTGCTCGGCAACGCCGCCCGGCATGCACCCGCCTCGTCGTCCATCCGCATCGAGGGCGCGCACGAGGGCACGCATGTCGCGATTGCGGTCGTGGACGAGGGCCGGGGGATCGCGCCGGAGCGCCTGGCGCAGCTATTCCGCAAGTACGCCCCCGAGGGCGACGGGGGCCGGGGAGTCGGCGGCGGGCTCGGCCTTGCCATCTGCAAGGGGCTGGTCGAGGCGCACGGGGGGCGCATCCGCGCCGAGAGCGGCGGGCCGGGCCGAGGCGCGCGCTTCACCTTCACGCTTCCGGCGGCCGATGAGTCGGTCACCGGACCGGGTGGGTCCGCGCGAAGCCGGGCGGCGGCGGACCGCGACGACGCGCAACGGCCGCCCATCCTCACCGTCGACGACGACCCGGAGATGCTGCGCCTGGTCCGCGACGCGCTGAGCGATGCGGGCTACGCCGCGCTCGGGACGGGCGACCCGGGGGAGCTCGCGCACCTCCTCGCGACCGAGAGACCCGCGCTGGTGCTGCTCGACCTGGTGCTTCCGGGGACCGACGGCATCGAGCTCATGTGCCAGGTGCCCGGGCTCGCGGAGGTGCCGGTGCTCTTCATCTCGGGCTACGGGCGCGACGAGACGGTGGCGCGCGCGCTCGAGGCGGGCGCGGAGGACTACATCGTCAAGCCCTTCTCGGCGACCGAGCTGGTGGCGCGGGTGCGCGCGGCGCTGCGCCGGCGGGCGGGCCCCCCAACCGTCGTGCTGGGCGAGCGCGCGATCGGCTACCACCGCCCGCGGGGGCGGCCGGCGGGCGGCCCCCGACCCGTTCGTGCGGGGCGAGCTCGCGATCGACTACGACCGCCGGCGGGTGACGCTGGCGGGGCGCCCTGTCGAGCTCACCGCCACGGAGTACAAGCTGCTGCGCGCGCTGTCGCTCAATGCGGGACGGGTCTCGACCTACGACACACTGCTGCGCCAGGTCTGGGGCGGCCGCATCGGGGCCGAGGCGAACATCGTGCGGGCCTACGTCAAGCGATTGCGCAAGAGGATCGGCGACGACGCGAGGCGTCCGCTCTACATCCACACGGAGCTCCGCGTCGGCTACCGCATGCCCCGGCCTGGGGACGCTTGACGGCCCGATCCGCGCCGCTCGGTGTCGGGCAAGCGCGCCTGCACGACCGCGCGGACAGGGATGACGGTCGCGGGGCGAGCGGGACCGCCCCGGCGCATGCGGTAGGCCCCGCGGGCGGTGACGGTGGGCGTGCGCGGTCGGATGGAGAGCGCGGAGACGTTTGAGAAGCGCACGGGAAGCGGTGGCTCGGCCGTGTTGCACGGAGGCGGCCGTTCAGGGTTCGAAGCAGTGCGTGAAACCAGGCGGGCGTGTGGATTGCCCGGCGGTTGGACTCCGAACCTGCCGAAGTCCTTAGACGCGCGATAACCGAAGGACATCAGGCTTCGGGAGCGGTTCCATGGACTCGAGGGGCTCCGCATGCGCGTAGGCAGGCCGGGTCACCCCTCGGAGACGAACCCCGGACGGTGCGTGCGGGCCGGAACCGATGCGACGCCGGCGCCGAGGACGCGCGCGCGGCGCTGAGCGGCAACACCGAGCGCGCCATGCGCTCGGACCTCGCCATCTACCGCGCCTGGCGCGACAGCGCATGCCCCGCCGCAAAGGCAAACGCCGGGCGCAGCAGGCCGACGGGCTGACCGCCACGCTGAGCCAGCGCCTGCTCGACGCCCCGGGGGGGAGTGGCCTGACCGACACTCGCAACCGCACGCTGCTCTGGAGCGGCGAGCGGGTCGCGCTGCAAGCCGCCGACATCATGGAGGATGGGGGCGGCGCAGGACACGGTCGCCGAAGGCATCGGCAGGGCGGTCATTCTGCACGCGGTCGGTGCAAGACCACCGCGATGGTCAATCGCCATGGCAAGCGCCTCCTCGCTCGGTGCAGCGGCGCGGCTTGCCCGCTTGCAGCATGGTGAGCAAGGGCGCGGAGGCGTGCCTTGCGGTGTGCACGCGGCGGCGCGCGCCGCCCTCCTGCCGACGGGGTTCGTGTCGATCGCGACGAGTGTCTGTGAATAGTTATCGGGCGAAAATAGCGCTCGGAAGGCGGGGCTGGCACCCGGGCGTGGGAGAGCGTCGTGGCGCAAACCCCACCCACTTGTATGAGAAAATAGGCGATAATGCAAGATAGTTTGTCCCATTTTGGTGTTTCCTGGTACCTCCCACGCGTGACGGGATCGCCCTGCGGTCACCGCCGAAGGAGATTCTGGTAGCGTAATTCTGCAAATAACACCATTATCGCACGTCAATACAAGAAGTCGGCGATGGGATTTCCCCGGTTCGGACGACCGGCGGGCGGGGTCGCGAAGAACCCATGAGGGATGGGCAGGTGAGGAGGAGTTGGGAGGCGATGAGAGCAATGGAAGCGGGGTCGCGGAATGCTTTCGCCGACCCTGGAGGGTTCGGGGTGACGGTCCCCGGGTCGGTTGGGGTGGTGACGCCGTACACGGGGATGACGCTCGGCGGGGGCGCAAGCCGCACGGTGCGCGCCGGTGCGCGTTGGCAGATGGGTGCGGATGCGCGGCTGGGGGCCGAGGGCGCCCGCGCCGAGCGCGACGGAGAGGAGGCGGTGCACGACGTGATGCTGCGCCTGCGGGTGGAGTTCTGACGGGGCGTGTCCGGCACGCGCACGCGCAAGGTCGACGACGAGCGCAGCCGCGCGCCCACCCGGAAGCGCTCGGTTCGTTTGGTTCGAGAGGGCATCGGGGGGATACGGCGAACGCCCGCAGGCAACGCGGCGGGGTCCGGATGACGGCGAACGGGACGGTGGGCAGCACAGCGCGGAACCATGGCGCGGGCCGGGTCGCACCCGGGCTCGCGGTCGAAGGGGTGGCGGGGCCGGGTACGGTCGGCGGCGAATACGGCGCCGTGGGCATGGGCGTGAGCGGGCGTTGGAGAATGCCCGCGCCGATTGCGAAGCGAATCGCCCGCCAAAGCGCACGGGTCATGCGCGCGATATCGCGTTCGATTGCGCAGCCGGCGGCGCGGCCCCCCGATGCGTTCTTTCCCGCTCACCTCTCGGTCGCGCTCATCGACGCGGTCTCCGGGGCGCGGACGGAGGCCATCGATGGGGGTTCGCCCGCGCAACGCTACTGCCGGCACTTCGCGATAGCGCGCCGGCGTGCGGGGCGCTGGTGGTTGCCGCCGGTGTGCGCGCAGGAGCCCCTGAGCGATCTGGTCACCCGCTACGAGCGCCTCGGGGTGGAGACGATGGCGGCGGCGGTCTTTCGGGGCCCTGCCCGGCCTGCGGGCACCGGGCACGCCGGGGCGGCGACCGTCCTTGGGCTTGCGCGGGCGCTGCGGCGGCTCGGCATCGAGACGCTCCAGGACCTGGGAGCGCGGCGCCCCCGCGCGCTCGACGCCGCGCTACGGGCCGAGGCCGGGTTCGATGCGCGGACGGTGCGGTTGCTGTTGAGCTACGGCGGCGCCGACGACTTCGTGTGGGGGGACGCCGCGGTGCGCGGATTCGTCGCGCGCGCGCTCGGACGCGAGTCGGTGTCGGCGGCCCGGGCGGAGCTGCTGGTGCGCCGGGCCGCGTACGAGCTCATCCTCTCGCCGCGCCATGTGGACTACCGGATCTGGAGTCGCGCGTACGTTGCGCCGGGATGAACGCGATGCGCCAAGGCAAGCGCGCGGCCGAGCGGATCGCGCCGATGGGGCCGGGATGCGTATTCCGGAGCAGACTGGACACCGATTCCGGTGGAAACCGATCACCCATTCCAGTCCAAACCGATCACTGATTCCGTTCCAAGCCGATCACTCATTCCGGTCGATGCCGATCACTGATTCCAGTCTCATGCCGATTAGGCTTGGGGTCGGCACTGGAACGGTGGGAGGGGTCTGAGCAACGGAGCGAAACGACGCGGGACAACCGGCCGCGCGTGTGATCCTCCCGGCCTTTCGGGAGGGGATCGCGGTGGCACAGAGGAGGTTGTCGATGCGTAGGATTCAAGAGGTGCTGTGTCTGCACTACGACGCAGGACTGGGCATTCGGGCGATTTCTCGCAGTGTGAAGGCGTCGCCGTCGACGGTGAGGGAGCACCTCATCCGGGCGAAGGTGCAAGGCCTGAGCTGGCCGCTGGCGGAGTCGCTCTACGATGCGAGGCTGCTCCGGCGGCTGTATCCGCTGCCGGCGCATAGCGCGAGCCGGTTCCCGCCCCCGGAGTAGAGCAAGGTGCACCGCGACTTGCGTCGCAAGGGGGTGACGCTCGCGCTGGTGTGGGAGGAGTACAAGGCGGTTCATCCCCAGGGGATGCAGTACCGCTGGTACTGCAGGCAGCACCGGGCGCAGGCCGCGAAGGTGGACGTGGTGATGCGCCAGGAGCACACCGACGCGGTGCCGGCGAGAAGCTGTTCGTCGATTACGCCGGGCACACGGTCGGTGTGGTCGACCGCGACACCGGGGAGCTTCGCGAGGCGCAGATCTTCGTCGCGGTGCTGGGGTGTCGAACTACACCTGCGCCAGCGTCAACTGTGCCTGGACCACAGGCTGCACGGAAAGCGGCTCCATGACGCAAACGTCGTCGCCACGATGCTCACCCACGAGCTTCGCATTCTGGTCACTCGAAATGCAGCCGATTTCTCGCCATTCGACGAGGTCGAGGTCATCGACGTGGACGAGGCCGCCGCCCATCGGTGAGCTTGCGACCGGGTCGCCGGTTTTTCCTACGCGCGTGGAGAACGGCGGCCCGGGATCGGCCGACCGCACGATCTCGCCCGACCCCATTCGAGCAGGAACCGGCTTCAAGGCTCGAGGCTGCGAGCTATTGCGAGATGTCGGCCAAGTTCCATTAGACTCATGTGGTCCGATCGGAGACTCGCGTGGTCCGACCGGAACAACACCCGTAAGATACCGAGGAGAGAACCTTGAAATCACCTTCTTCGTTGACTCGCCGCACGTTACTTGGCGCGGCTGCCGTGCTCGGGGTGGCCCTCGTCGCCGGCCCCGCCAACGCCGAGACGCCCCGGATGGGGGTGGTCGTCAAGATCGGGGGGATCCCCTGGTTCAACGCCATGGAGGTCGGCATCAAGGCGCGGGGCGAGGAGCTCGGCTGGGATGCGTGGATGGTGGGCCCGACGAGCGCCGACCCGGCCCTCCAGGTACGCGCGGTCGAAGACCTCATCGCGCAGGGCGTCGAAGCGATCGGCGTGGTCCCGAACGACGCCGAGGTGCTGGAGCCGGTCCTCGCCAAGGCGCGCGAGCAGGGCATCCTCGTCATCACCCACGAGTCCCCTGACCAGCAGAATGTGGACTGGAACTTCGAGCTCGCCTCCTCGACCGGATTCGGCGAGGCGCACGCGAAGATGCTGTCCGAGAAGATGGGCGGCGAGGGCAAGTACGCGGTCTACGTCGGGTCGCTCACCGTGCCCCTGCACAACGCGTGGGCGGATGCGGCCATCGCGTGGCTCGCCGCGAACCATCCCGGGATGGTCAAGGTCGCGGACCGCTTCGGCGTCGCCGAGAGCGTGGACGACTCCCGGTCGACCGCCCTCGACCTCATGCGCGCCCATCCGGACCTCGGCGGCTTCCTCGCGTTCGGCAGCCAGGGGCCGATCGGCGCCGGGCGGGCCGTGCAGGAGCGCCGCAAGACCGGTGAGGTGCACGTCCTCGGACCGTTCTCGCCGGGACAGGGGCGACGCCTCGTGCACGACGGCGTGCTGACCGGCGGCTTCATGTGGAATCCGATGGAGGCCGGGCGCGTCTTCGTCACCATGGCCGACCACCTGAAGAAGGGCATGGCGGTCGAGAAGGGGACCATGATCGAAGGTCTCGGCAAGGTCGATCCCGATTTCGACACGAACAACATCATCGTCGACCAGCTCGTCGCCCTCAACAAGGACACGGTCGACGGACTGGCCGACATGGGCCTCTAGAGCCCATTTCGAGGATTCACCGGAAGGTGAATCGCAAAGCCGCGGTTCGAGAGCCGATCCGCCCGGATCGGCTCTCGGGCCTCGGCTTGGCGGCGGCGGTGCGCATTTCGACCCCGATTCGTTCGGACCGGTGGTGACCGCGGGCGGCGCGACCGCCGCGGGGCCGGACCGGCCCGCCGCCGGACCCCGAGGCGAGGACCCGGGGTCATCGGCCGCGGCCGCGGCCGCCCCTCCTCCCGCCCTCCGCCTCGCCGGCATCTCCAAGAACTTCGGCGGGGTCGACGCCCTCGTCGACGTCGACTTCGAGGTCTCGCCGGGCGAGATCCACTGCCTCGCGGGCGAGAACGGCTCCGGGAAGAGCACCCTCATCAAGATCGTGAGCGGGGTCTACCAGCCGAACCCGGGCGGGGTGATCGAGTTCGGCGGGCAGCGCTACGAGGGCCTCACCCCCGGCATGGCACGCCGCCTCGGGGTCCAGGTCATCTGGCAGGACCTCTCCCTCTTCCCGCACCTCGGGGTCGCCGAGAACATCGCCTTCGAGCAGAACCTCGGCCTCCTGCCGCGGCCCTCGCGCCGGTCGGCGATGCGCCGCACCGCGCGCGAGATGCTGGGGCGCCTCGGCTTCGAGCTCGACCTCGACCAGCCCGTCCGGACCCTCTCGATCGCCAACCGCCAGGTGGTCGCGATCTGCCGCGCCCTCGTCGCGGAGGCGTCCATCGTCTTCATGGACGAACCGACCGCCTCGCTCACCCAGTCCGAGACCGGTTCGCTCCTCGAAGTGGTGCGCCGGCTCTCGGCGGCCGGCATCGCGGTCGTGTTCGTCAGCCACCGGCTCGTCGAGCTCATCGAGATCGCCAAGCGAATCACCGTGCTCCGCGACAGCCGGCGGGTCGGCGTCTTCGAGGCCGGCACCATCACCCACCACCGGCTCGCCGAGCTCATGACCGGGCGGGCCATCGACACGACGGTGCACGCGCGCGACCGCAGCGGCGAGGACGCGGTGCTCGAGGTGCGGGGCTTGCGCCGCGAGGGCGAGTACGAGGACATCTCGTGCGCCGTCCACCGGGGCGAGATCCTCGGGATGACGGGGCTTCTCGGGGCCGGCCGCACCGAGCTTGCGCTCACCCTCTTCGGCATGACCCGCCCCGACGCGGGCGAGGTCCGCCTCGACGGGGCGCGGCTCGCCCTGCGCTCGAACCGCGACGCGATCGACGCCGGAATCGCCTACGTCTCGGAGGACCGGCTCACCCTCGGCCTCGTGCAGGCGCAGTCGATCGCGGACAACGTGGTGGTAACGGTGCTCGAGCGGCTGCGGCGCCTTCGCTGGTTCATCGACTCCGACGCCAAGGCGCGGGCGGTCGGTGACTGGGTCCGCCACCTCGCGATCCGGGTCGGGACCCCGGAGGACCCGGTGACGACGCTCTCGGGCGGCAACCAGCAGCGGGTGGTGCTCGCGAAGTGGCTCGCCACCACCCCACGGGTGCTCATCCTCGACTCGCCGACGGTGGGGGTGGACGTCGGGGCGCGCGCCGCCATCTTCGAGATCGTGCGCGACCTTGCGGAGCGGGGGATGGCGATCCTCCTCATCTCCGACGAGGTGCCGGAGGTCTACCACAACGCGGACCGGATCCTGCACATGCGCGGCGGGCGCATCGCCGGCGAGTACCGTCCGGACGAAACGAGCCTCGACACTCTCGAAGAGGTGATCTATGACTGAGCACGTGCCGGGCGCGGGCGGCGGCGCGGGCGGCAGCGGACCGGGGTCCGGAGCCGGATCCCGATCCGATTCCGCGTCCGGGGGCTCCTGCTCCGATTCGGGTTCCGGTTCCGGATATCGCCGCAGCGGCGGTCCCGGCCACGGCCGCGAGCGCGACCACCCGCGCCGCCGGCGCGGGCTGCCGATGCCCGCCTCGACGGAGGGGTGGCTCCTCGTCGTCATCGTCGTCATCTGCGCGGCGCTCGGGCTCGCCACCGACACCTTCCTCACCCTCGTCAACGTGTTCGACCTCCTCAACATCAGCGCCATCAACCTCATCTTCGCGGCGGGGCTCCTCGTGGTCCTCGTCGCGGGCGGGATCGACATCTCGTTCGCGGTCGGCGCGTCGGTCGTCCAGTACCTGACCGCGCTCGCGGTCATGTCCCTCCTCGGGGGCGGGAGCTGGGTGTCCGGAATCGCGTTCGCGATGGCCTTCGGCTTCCTCCTCGGCGCGTTCAACGCAGCCCTCATCCACCACTTCCGGATCATCTCGATCGTGGTGACCATCGCCACCTTCAACGTGTTCTTCGGCTTCCTCATGTTCTTCACCCGGGGGGTCTCGATCTACGACCTCCCGGACTGGTGGCTCGACCGGGTGATCCTCTTCGAGTACGAGACCGCGAGCGGGGACTTCGCGGAGATCACCCTCCCGGTCGTCGCGACGGTGGCCGTCGTGCTCGCGACCTGGGTGCTGCTCCGGCGGCTCAACGTCGGGCGGCAGCTCTTCGCGCTCGGGGACAACCCCGAGGGCGCGCGCCGCATCGGGGTCAATATCGCCGCGATGCACTACCTCGCGTACGGGTGGCTCGGTATCTGCGCCGGCATCGCGGGGCTCATGCAGGCGCACTACGTCCAGGAAGTGGTGCCGAACGCGCTCTACGGGCGCGAGCTCGACGTGCTCGCCGCCGTCGTCCTCGGCGGCGCCCGGCTCGGGGGCGGACGCGGGACGATCCTCGGGGTCATCCTCGGGGTGCTCCTCATCGCGATCACCCAGAACGGGCTCAACCTCCTCGGGATCTCCCCCTACGCGTTCCAGATGCTCATCGGGGTCGTGCTCCTCGCCGCGATCACGACGACCAACGTCTCGTGGGAAGCGCTCCTCGGCCGCGGCGGCGTGATGCGGCGGAGCCGGGGCCGGGTGTGAGCGGACCGGAGTCGAGCGGGCGGAACGCGGCCGGGACCGGCGCGGCCGCGCCGCGCGGGCTCAACCTCGCCGCGCTCCTTCGCACCGGGCGCGGAGAGTACGTCGGGCTCGGGTTCCTCCTCGTCGCGGTGCTCGTCCTCTTCGGCTGGACGACCCCGCGCTTCCTCTCCCTCGCGACGTTCCAGTCGATCGCGTTCCAGATGCCGGAGCTCGGAATCCTGACCCTCGCGATGCTCATCCCGATCCTCTCGGGGGGCCTCAACCTCGCGGTCACCTTCTCGGCCAACATCTGCGGGCTCGCCGCAGCGTGGATCCTCCAGTCCCTCGGCGGCCCGGACGCAGGCGTCGTCGCCTTCGCCCTCGCCCTCGCGGGCGCCCTCGCCCTCGGCACCTTCATCGGGTGGACGATGGGGATCATCGTCGCCTACGTCGGCGCCCATCCCATCCTGGTCTCGCTCGCCTACATGATCTTCCTTCGCGGGGTGGGCGAGTTCCTCACCCGCGGCGGCGACATCTCGGGGTTCCCGGAGTTCGTCGGGGACATCGGCCACGGCACCGCGCTCGGCATCCCCATCCCCTTCCTCATCTTCGCGGGGTGCGCGGCGTGGTGGCACGTGCTCCTCGGCCGCGCGCCGCTCGGTTTCTCCATCTACATGGTGGGGTCGAACATCGAGGCGACCCGCTACTCCGGGGTCGACACGCGGCGCACCCTTACCCTCATCTACACCCTCTCCGGGCTCATGTGCGCGGTCGCGGGGGTGGTGATGCTGACCCGGTTCAACTCCGTCCGGGTCGGGCACGGCGAGGCATACCTCCTCATCACCGTGCTCGCCTGCTTCCTCGGCGGGGTGGATCCCTTCGGCGGGTTCGGGAGGACCGCATCGGTGGTGCTCGCCCTCGTCATCCTCCAGGTCATCTCGTCGGGGCTCAACCTCCTCGGCGCGAACCAGCACCTCGCGACCGCCCTGTGGGGGAGCTTCCTCGTGGTGGTGATGGTCGCCCGCTTCATCGTCCTGCGCATCCGGGCCGGGCCGAACCGCGACTCATGACGTCGGGCCGGGGCCGGGACCGCCGGCCGGCGACTCCGGCGGTGGCGGCCGGCGCCGCAGCGTCTCCGGCACCAGCCACGCGGAGACCGCGGCCCCCGCGAAGCCGACCGCGCCCGCGAGCCCGAGGGTTGCGCCGAGAGCGAAGACGCCGGTCACCGCGCTGAAGACGAAGGGGCCGGCCGCGTGGCCCCTGTCGCCGGGGAGGAGCCACACCCCCCCGAACTTCCCGCGGCTCGTGCGCCGAGACAGCTCCGCGCCCCCGGGGGTTGCGCCGAGAGCGAAGACGCCGGTCGCCGCGCTGAAGACGAAGGGGCCGGCCGCGTGGCCCGTGTCGCCGAGGAGGCGCCACACCCCCAGGAACTCCCCGCGGTTCGTGCGCGGAGACAGATCCGCCCCCAGGGCCATGATGATCCCGGTACCGAACCCGTTTCCGATCCCGGCGAGGAGCGCGACTGCAAGATAGGTCCAGAAGGTGGAGGTGAACGGCATCAGGGCGAGGCTCGCGCCAAGAATTGCGAGCGACGGCACGAGGCTCCACTTTCGCCCCCGGAAGTCCATCAGCCGCCCCGCCGGATAGAACATCGCGGCATCGACGGCGGACGAGAGACCGAAGACGAGCCCGATGCTCGCCGCGTCGAGCCCGATCGCCTCCCCCCAGAGCGGGATGAGCACCTGGCGGGCGGAGCGCACGAACTGCATCGAGACCGACGCGATTCCGCCGCGCGTGAACTCGCGCCGATGGTCGCGGAGGATCCGGGCGATGACTGCGCCGTGCGGCTGGGAGCCGCCCCGCGCGCGCACCCGCGAGCGCCGCACGAAGATGGCGATGAGCACCAGGCCGGCCACGTTGAGCAGCGCGGCGGCGACAAACGCGACGGGATATCCGTACACCTCGGCGACGAGGCCGCCCGCCGCCGGGCCGACGAAGAGCCCCACCCGCTGAATGCCGGCGAGCAGGGTGATCGCGCGCCCCCGGTACGCGACCGGGCACTGCCGCGCCACGTAGTTGAGCCGCCCCAGCATGAGGGCGCCGAAGCCCGCCCCGAGGACGAGGGCGAACGCGCCGAGCATCCAGGGCGTCCCGGCAAGGGCGATGCCGGTGCAGGCGACGGCGACGAGCACGATCCCCGCCACCATCGTGATCTTGTCCCCGAGGCGGGTGACCGCGACGCCGGACGGCAGGTCGGAGATCATGGTGCCGATGCCGCGCATGCCGAGCACCGCGGCGGCGGCGGCCGGACCGCCCCCGACCTCGAGCACGAGGAGCGGCAGCAGGATGAGAGTCGCCTGGTACCCGATCGCGATGCAGACGGCCGGCGCGTAGACGGAGAAGGTCAGGCGCCGGAAGGCGGCCCGCGCTCCCGATGGCATCGGTCGGGCCAGGTCAACGCCTCCCGATCCGGCGCCCTGGAGAGCGACTCGAGCGCGGGCGGCGCAGCAATCGGCGAGGCCCGAAGTTCATGTCCTGGGAACGCCGGCTACTTCGGCGGCAATCGTGCCAATGGCGGCGAGCGCCGCGCCCCCCCGGCCGGGGGGGCGGAGCCCGCCGGTGCCGGCGGGCCGGAACCGGCTCTAGCGGGGGCTCAATCGGCGGCGCTCTTGCGGGCCGCCGCGAGCGCGTCGAAGGTC
>MKWU01001209.1_pt1 | contig 46353 bp, 44 predicted proteins | sample 809101 | NCBI WGS metagenome assembly MKWU01 (sample SAMN05860141, study PRJNA318959) | sponge metagenome | host: Aplysina aerophoba | place: Slovenia: Piran, Adriatic Sea, Gulf of Piran | collected 2013-05-07 | reverse complement strand
ACTCGCCATCGCCATCGCCATAGGAGCCGAACTTGCTGATGAACTGCCCGTCCTTGGTCATCCTCTGCACGCGGTGATTGCGATGGTCAACCACAAGCAGATTGTCGTCCGCATCGAACGCCAACCCGGAAGGCCCATCGAACTCACCGTTGCCGAATCCCACCTTGCCCCACTTGGAAACGAAGTTGCCGTCTGCATCGTAAATCGTAACCCGCTGCAGAAAGTCGTCTGCCATGTACAGGTTGTTATTCTTGTCCAGTGCAACGGCGGAAGGCCATATCATCTGCCCATCGCCCCTGCCATAGCCGTAAAGCTGACCGAAGAACTGGTGGTCAACCGCTGCCATCTGTATGCCCACGATGTCCAGGGCGGTTGTATTGCTCCGACTCGCGACGAATATCCTGCCGTCGTCGCGTATGACCATGTCAGTGGGCAGATGGAATCCCCTGCCGCCCTGGTCCGCCACGAACCCAATCGTGTCCACGTACTTCAGAGTGAAGGGCTTTGTAACTGTCTGTGTAGCCATCCTACCGTCCCCTATTCAAGTTTGGTTGGTAATAAGCAGTAGATTACTACGCCAACTGGTACTCCTGCGTAGTTACCGCCATCTGAAGCATCGTAACTATCTTCTGTTCGGCAAATTCGGCAGCATCGTCAGAATCGAACGACAAATCGCCCCACTTCGCGGCATAGTCGATCAACCCCTGCCGCGTGCTGTCCAGCACAGGCATCGGCCCAATCACATCGAAGCAGGCATCCACCAGTGTCTCTGCATCTATTGCGCCGCCACCTGCGTAGCCCCGCACATCGTCTATCAGCATTCGCAGACCTGGCTTGTTCGGATTCCCGAGCACCTTGCTGGCAAAGTTGACCCGATGCACATACGAGCCTGTGTTGATCCATTCGGCGCCGCCCTGCCAGCCCTCAACGCTCGGCGGAGCATACAGCGCCTGCCCCATCTGCGAGCATACGCCGGCAGCCGCGTAAGTCTCCATCGAAGGAAGCTCAAGCCCGCCCGCGAGTCGCAGAGTGCCGACCACCATCTCGGCGGGACTCTTGATCCTGCCGAAGCGAACGGCCTCCTCCTTGAAGAAGTCGGAATTGAACATTACGCGCAGCATCTCAGATATGTCGTAGCCCGAATCGAAGTACGCCTGCGTCATAGTATCTATGGCTTCAGGGTCCTTCGGGTCTTCGTAGGGCCACTGCGGAACCGGCGATTCGTCTGCTACGAAGAAGTGATACAGATGGCGAGCGATGAATCGCGCCGTCGCTTCCTGCTTGCAGATGATGTCAACAACATCCTCGCCGTTGAAATTGCCCCTCTCGCCGAGGAAGAGCTTCTCCTCCTCGTCATGGTCAGCTTCGTCGTAGTTGAACTGCCACGCGATATAGCCGTAAGGACGCGCCGTGTTGTTGCGCATCTTGATGGACATATAGTCGGGATTGACCACACTCCAGCCCGTAAACGCCCTGGAGCACTCCTTGATGTCCTCTTCGGTGTAGTTGCCCACGCCCATCGAGAACAGTTCCAGAATCTCCCTGCCGTAGTTCTCGTTGATCTGGTCCTTGTGATTGTCCTGGTTGTCCAGCCACATCAGCATGCCCGGATCCCGCGACAGCTGCACCAGCAGGTCTCGGAAGTTTCCCATGCCATAATTGCGGAACATCTCCACCTGGTTGACAACCATCCGCGCCTGAATCAACTTCGTAGCGGCAGTAGCGAAGATGCGGTGCCAGAATAGCGCCATCTTCTCTTCCAGCGGATTCGGGGTGGTCGCCATACGATACACCCAGTGTGCGCCCGCGGCCTGACCATTACGCAGGTCTGACTGGTCAACATGGTAACGGCGGATGATGTCTTCAGGCATCGAGAAAGCCTTCGACCGCGACAGCAGGTCTTCGACCGTCGCTTCGTAGCCCATTTCCAGCCGTTCCTCGACCTCTCGCTTCGTAGCGCCGAAGGAAGCCCTTCGCAGCAGATGCGCCATCAAGGCGACATCTTGTTTCGACTGCACAGTGGTCATTTGCACCCTCCATATCATTAGCCGGTCCCGGAAGCCGAAGGCCCTATTTGCACTGGAAAACCAGTGTCAAACACGCCCCCAGAGCGTTCCACAGAGTTTATCAGTACGCCTATTCTCAGTCAACGACATCAGGGGTGGCCGGCAGTGCTTCCTCACCGACCAGATCAGGCTCTTCTCGCTCCTCCCGCACCCACAGCAGCAGCGCCAGACCGCCCACCAGGAACAGCGAAACCAGCAGCATCGCGATCCTATACCGCCAGTCGCCCAGCCCTACCAGTGCCGTCGTCGTCACCCCCCACAGCGCAGGTCCAACGACAGCGGACAGTCTGCCCGACATCTGGAACAGCCCAAAGAACTCCCCGAGCTGCCCTTCAGGCGCAAGCCTCGTCAGCATCACCCTGTCCGCAATCTGCGGCCCGCCCCAGAAGCATCCCGTCACCGCGCCGACAACCCAGAACATCCAGGTCTCGCTTACCAGTGCCGCCGCAATCACCACCGACGCCCAGCCGACCAGCGCGACGCCCAGAACTTTCTTTGAACCGAACTTGCTTACCATGAATCCGGCGATCACAGACGAGAAAACCGCTATCATGATGAGCCTGATTATCATGTCCACCGCTTCGTCCTGGGTGAAATCGCTCACACTTACCAGGTAGATTACATAGAAGGACGAGACGGTGTTGATTGCCTCCATATAGAGGAATCGCGCCATTATGAAGCGGAATAGGTTCTTGTGCTGTCTCGCGTTGCGGAACGTAGTATAAAGCTGTCTGTACGACTGGGTGACAAGGCGCATTGATATGGGACGCATCCGCCCAACATCCTTGACGATAAGGAGCAGAGGCAGCGCAAATAGCACATACAGCGCAGCCGTCGGCAGGAAAGCCCACTGGTTGCCGTGCTCTCTGACCTGCGGGTCGAGAAGCAGGAACGCCACAAACAGACCTATGTAGCCCGCACCGACTCCGATTCCGGAGACTATCCCCCGCTTCGACTCAGAGCTCACATTGCGGATCAAGGAGTTGTAGAATACCAGCCCGGTCTGGTATAGGAAGTTGGCAAGGAAGAACAGCCCAAGCCCCCAGCTCAGCCCCCCGAACGCGCCAATGAGTCCTGTGCATGTCGCGCACAGGATTACGCATACCGCAAGCATTGGCACGCGCCTGTTCATCTGATCAGACAACGCCCCGGACAACGGCGCCGTAATCGCCACAAGCAGCGCGGACAACGATAGCGCGAAGGCGAAGTATGCGTCAGTGCCACCGGCATCCTGTGTTACCCACAGCGGGAAGTAGAATGTCAGGAGGCTTGCCGAGAATATCGTGTCCGAGAAGTCGTACAATATCCACGACGGAGTGGACAATTTCTCCCGCAGAGTCCGATTCGGAGGCTCCGCTATCGTTCCGGTTTTGTCGCTGTCGTGATCAGTCAAGTCGTACATCCGGTTAATGATCTTTTGATCTTTCGCGTTTCGGCGTCAGACGGGAAGCGACGCCTCAAGGTGCTCGTCCAACTCTATTCCCAGCGAGCCGAGCACCGCATTCAGCATCGCATAGTAGCCGATGACCACCACAAGCTCCACCGCCCCCTCCGGCCCCAGCAGATGCTCGATCGCCTGGAATGTGCGCTCGCTCAGCGCTCCGTTCCGCACGTACTCCTTGCCCGCCTGCGCGAACACGCCCTCTTTGGGAGGCAATCCCATCGGCGCCCTGCCGCTGCGAATGGATTCGATAACCTCCGGCCTCACCCCCACATCGCGCGCAATCGGCTCGTGGTGCGCCCAAACATACTGGCTGTCCAGCGCCCGCGCCACTCCGAGTATCGCCGTCTCCCTGAAAGCGGGGTGCAGCGTAGAACCGAGGCGGATGTGCTCGCCCAGCACGCCGACCGCTTCGGCGGCATCGGGCGCGTTCATCAGCAGTCTAAACGAGTTCGGCATGCCCTTGCCGTCAATTCCGCCCCGCGTCTCCGCGATATGGTCGTATATGGACTGCTTATCTGCAGCCAGGTCTTCTTTTGTTACATAAGGAATCCGCGCCATTCTCACACCTCAAGCAATTTTTCGGTCCACACAATCAGTTGGAATCTGGCATCCTCTTGATAATCGCCTGCCGCGCGCTCCGCTGGCGGCCCTGAAGATTGTCACTGACGGCGACAGGATACTCGTCAGGCATTTGGATACGCCGGCACCCTGCCGGAAGTCGTTCCAACTCTCGGGAGCATCGCCGCCGCAGTTCGTCCAGTGAACAGGTTCCGATAGTTCGTATCCCGTCCCTCATTACCTCTGTCAGCAGAGTGATAGCACCGTCCGGGACAGGCTCATCGACGCCCCCTATTACATCTCCGGCGTACATCCCTGCCGCATCCACATGACGAACCACCTGCTTTGGTCCCACCAAGGTTTCCTTGCCCTCACTGAGTTTCATCGAAGGCTTGCCGTCATACTCCACGAGCTTGTAAACGCAGTCAAGCCACGGATAGTCCGCGGACGTGCCCACATTCGTCCCCACGCCGAAGCCGTCAATCGCCGCTCCTGATTCTATAAGAGCCTCAATCTGAAACTCGTCCAGACCTCCACTCGCCAGCACCAGTACATCCGGCAGCCCTGCCTCGTCCAGCATCGCGCGCGCCTCTACTGAGAGAGACAGCAAGTCCCCGCTGTCCAGCCTGATGGCATTCAAATCATGCCTCTGCTCTCTCATTCGCTTCGCAACGGTGATTGCATTTTGGACACCTTCAATAGTGTCATAGGTGTCAACGAGAAGTGTGGAGTTGCCCGGAAAGGACTTTGCATAGGCATCAAACGCCTCCAACTCATTGTCGAACGAGGTAATGAACGAGTGCGCCATCGTGCCCATCGCCGGTATGCCATACCTGAGCGCGGCCAGCACATTGCTCGTCCCTCCGAATCCTCCAATGTACGCCGAGCGCGCAAACTTGATCGCCGAGTCTATGCCCTGCGTGCGCCGCGCAGCGAAGTCCACTACGGACCTGCCGCCTGCCACCTCCACCACGCGCGCGGCCTTCGTCGCCAGCATGGTCTGCACATTGAAAAGGTTGAGCAGCAAAGTCTCGACAACCTGCGCTTCTATCACCGGCGCGGTCACTTCCATCACCGGCTCGTTAGCAAAGAAGACGGTCGCCTCTTGCATGGCGCGCGCGCTGCCGGTGAAGCGCAAGGCAGCAAGGTATTCTAGGAATCCGTCATCGAACAGCCCCAATGACCGCAGCCCCGCGATGTCATCCTCACCGAATCGCAGCCCGCTCAGGGCATCCAGCATGTCCTCGAGTCCCGCGAACACGAGGTACCCGCGGTCAGTAGGCAGACGCCGCACGAATAAGCTGAAGCACGCCTCCGCCGTAACGCCCGCCTGCCAGTACGCCTGTGCCATTGTCAGTTCATACAAGTCGGTAAACAGGCTCAGCGAAGTGTCCCGGAATGCCCCCATAGATAAACCTTCACTCATTTCCGACCGCACGCAACAACCTTTTCGCCGAATCAAGCATCATACTTATTGAAGGCTGTAGTATGCAGTCGAACCTTGTCGGCTATGCTACATTATCCAACTAGGAAAAGTCACAGAGCCGACCTAACTCATGGGGCCTATTAGACTGGCAACATATGGAGGCACCCTCACAGCAATGCACCTGAATTTCAAGAACGCACTCATCGGAGCGGCACTCGCCTCAATCGCCATTGTCATTTTGGCATGCGGAGGAGACGCGCCCGCCGAGCAGCCCGCGCCCACCGCACCCGTTGCTACCACAGCACCCACATCGACAGCGACCACCGCTCCTGTCGTGGCACGTGTTGATACGCCGGCGCCGCCATCTCCGACCACCGAACCTGCCCCAACAATGCAGGCGCCAACACCTGAACCGGTGGAAGAGCCAGCGGAGACTGCTACATCTGCTCCAATTGCAACACTTACAACAACCCAGCCCACTCAGGCACCAGCCGACACACCTACGGCAGAGCCACCTCCGCCTACTGAAACGCCTGAACCCACCGCTCAACCAACAGCGACACCTGTTCCACCCACAGCAACTGTCGTGCCAACGTCCACGCCGGAGCCGACGGCGGCCTCCTCACCTCAGGTCGGAGCTAATGTCAGCGACCTCGCGCCGGGCTTCTCGCTGCAGAGCGCGCGCAGCGGTGAATACGCCCTTGATTCATTCAGAGGCGACAAGAATGTGGTGCTCGTCTTCTACCGCGCATTTTGGTGACCGTTCTGCCGCCAGCAGCTCGTCGAGCTGACAGAATACTACGCAGCGATACAGAAGGAAGACGCCATCATCCTCGCGGTCAGTGCGGACGACCTGAAAGGAGCCGAGGGAGCCGCACACCAATGGGGCGCGCCATTCCCAATCCTTTCCGACTCCGATAGGGCAACAATCAACGCCTACGATGTGCTTGCTGGCAACAATATCGCCAAGCCCTCCACATTCATTATCGACAAGGACGGCATCATTCGCTGGAAGTATGTTGGCAGCACCGGCGACCGCCCTTCACCACAAATTGTGTTGCAGGAACTGAAGGCTATCGAAGGCTAGCGCACTCGACATTTCAGCATCAAATGCTCCTGTTCAAGACCCGCCGGCACTCCGGGCTTTTGGGCCGTTCGTTTCGCTGGGTTTTAGGCCCTTTCAAGCAATTATGCAAATAGCCTAAGGCAGTCTAACAGCGCGTAAACCTCTGTTTTCTGCTCTCTCATTCCAGCTCTCAAATGAGACTCCCTCAGGGAATGCTCACCTTGACACCTATTGCCATGAACGATACTATTGGGTCATCGGGAGACCTAGATAATCTAGGGTAAATCACATAAGGGAGGTGAGTGAAATGGAAATTGCTATATTCTCCATTCTCGCCGTCCTGATAGGCCTAACAATAGGCGCACTAGGTGGATACTTCGGAAGAGGATTGTTACAAAGTAAGAGCTACGCAGCGGCGCAGTCGGAGGCTGCCCAGATACTGGAAGACGCCGGCGATGAACGCCGCGCTATCATCATCGAAGGTAAGGAGGAAGCCCTAAAGTTCCGCACGGAGGCCGAAGCCGAAATTCGTGAACGCCGCTCCGAGGTTCAGCGCACGGAGCGACGCGTTGCCAACAGGCAGGAAAACGTAGAGCGGCGCGCCAGTAATCTCGAACGCCGCGAGAGGAAGTTGACCGATAGCGAAAAGAAGGTCACCGACCTTGAACGTTCCCTTACTGAGTTAAAGGCAAAGAGAAAGCAGCGCCTCCAGGAAATGAAAACGGAGCACATGCAGCAACAAGAGGTGATGCGCTCCGAGCAGCTCGTTAGACTAGAGGAAATCAGCGGCCTGTCGATTGCCGACGCCCGCAACGAGTTGATGTACAGTGCTGAGCAGGAAATTCAGCACGACCTCGCTATTCGCTACCGCGACCTTGAAGAGCAGGCAAGATTAGAAGGCAACGAAAAGGCCCGCAATATCCTTGCCCTTGCAATTCATCGTTTCGCGGCAGACGTGGTTTCCGAAGCCACAGTCACCACAGTGCAACTCCCCAGCGACGACATGAAAGGTCGTCTCATAGGCCGTGAAGGACGCAATATACGTGCAATTGAGAAAGCCACAGGTGTGGACCTCATCATAGACGACACCCCGGAGGCGGTAACTCTGTCCTGCTTTGATCCCGTACGCAGGGAGATTGCCCGCCTCGCAGTGACTAGTCTGGTGTCAGACGGCAGAATACATCCTGCCCGCATCGAAGAGATGGTTGGCAGGTCGGAAAAAGAAGTCTCGGACATTATATGGAAATGCGGCGAGGAAGCCGCTCTCGAAGTTGGCGTTCGAGGTTTGCACCCGGACGTCGTACGCCTGCTGGGACGACTGAAGTACCGCTACAGCTACGGTGAGAACGTCCTGCAGCACAGTATCGAAGTGGCGCACATGTCCGGCATGATCGCGTCCGAGATAGGGGCGAATGTAAAGGTAGCCAAGGCCGGCGGACTTCTACATGACCTCGGCAAAGCGCTTTCGCATGAAGTCGAAGGCCCCCACGCTGAGATAGGCGCAGATGTCGCATCCAAGCACAGCGTCGCCAAGGCGGTATGCACCTGCATCGCCGAGCACCATGACGACGTAATGAGCACGACGGAGGCATTCATCGTGTCCGCCGCGGACGCAATCAGCGCAGCGCGGCCCGGTTCACGCCGCGACACCGCGGAAAACTACATCAAGCGCCTTGAAGCCCTAGAGGAAGTCGGGCGCGCATTTGACGGCGTGGAAAAATGCTACGCCATTCAGGCAGGACGCGAAGTCCGCGTCATGGTGAAGCCCCAGTCGGTTGACGACGCCACCGCCGTGAAGATGGCAAACGACATCGTGAAGAAGATCGAGGCAACGCTTGTATATCCCGGCCAGATCAAGGTAACTGTAATCCGAGAGAGCCGGGCCATCAGCTACGCCCGCTAGACTTGCCTTTCGAATTGAAAACCGAGTGACCGTCAAAGGGTTTGATCACAGGCCCTTGGCGGTCATTCTGTCTCGGCGAAAATAGACCTGATCTTGATCCGCATTGCAACTTCATACTGGAGAGATTACCCACTGTGACTATCATTGAAGCAGACCTGCACCTACACACTACCTTTTCGGACGGCACCCTCACGCCAACGCAGCTAGTGGCGCTGTGCGCCGAACGCGGCTTGAAGACCATCTGCATCAGCGACCACGACACAACGAACGGCCTGCAGGAAGCGTTCGATGCCGCAGCCGCCCACCCGGACATTACCGTGATTCCCGGAATCGAGCTAAGCACCGACGTTCCGGGCAGCGAGATTCACATCCTCGGCTACTTCGTTGACCATTCCGACGCATCCCTCCAGGCAATTCTGGAAGATTTCCGCAGCGGCCGCGAAGATCGTGGCATGAAGATGGTCGAAAACCTGAACAACTTGGGACTCGCAATTTCGTGGGAGCGCGTTCAACAGATAGCCGGTGACGCCTCGATCGGAAGACCCCACATCGCGCAGGCACTCGTGGAAGCGGGCTATGTCAAGTATCCGCGCGACGCATTCGACGAATACCTAGGTCGAAACGGCTCCGCGTATGTTGAGCGCCCAAAGCTCCTGCCCGAAGATGCAGTTCGCCTGCTTGTAGAGCACGGCGCATTGCCAGTTATGGCACACCCCACATACTCTGCGTCCAAGTCCGACCGCGAAGGCGTGTCCTCACTGCCCGATATCCTGGGCAAACTGAAGTCGGCAGGACTTGTCGGAATGGAGGTCTATTACGGCGACTACACGCCGGAACAGGTCGAATGGCTGCACGGACTCGCGGACGACTTCGACCTCATCCCCTGCGGCGGCAGCGACTACCACGCGCTCGGCAACCCGGACGAACCCGAACCCGGCACCGTCGGCCCTCCAATGTCCAGCGTCGAAGCTCTATATGCTCTCAGGGCAACAGCTGCAATATGACAATCAGTGATGGCGTCTTCATCGTAGTCGCCTACATGTGGGGCGGCATTCCCACCGCGTATCTTGCCGCCCGCACTTCAGCCGGAATTGACATCCGCAACTACGGCTCTGGAAACGTGGGCGCATCCAACGCGCTGGCGCAGCTTGGCGCAAAGGTCGGAGTCGCGGTCGGATTGTTCGATCTCATAGTCAAGGGCATCCTCCCAGTCATCCTTGCGCGCGCGCTGGATGCGTCCGTAGCCGTGCAGGTCGGCGTGGCGCTCGCAGCCATCGCTGGCCATAACTGGTCGCCATACATCCGCTTCACCGGCGGGCGCGGAGTTGGCACGGCAGGTGGCGCGATTCTTGCGTTCGCGTTGTGGTATGAGGCGGTGATAGCCACAGTGCTGATAGCCGGCATTGGCCGCTTCCTGCTCAAGGATACCGGCTTGCTGACGCTTGTAGCTCTTATTGCACTACCCCTGGCTGCCGTATCATTCGGCGCATTCGGGCTGGCAGACAGGCCGGATACGGTAGTTGCGATGTGCGTGGGCATAGCCATTTTGCTGATGATCAAGCGACTCACAGCGAACTGGGAGCGTCCAACACCCGAGCAACCTATTCTCCAAACGCTGTTATGTCGTATCCTATTGGACAGGGATGTGCCCAAACAGCAAGACTGGAAGGAACGCACTCCAATAACAAACACTTCCGAGGCATCAGAGCAATGACACAGACGCAGTATTGCGAAAGACATCCAAAGACCGAGACCAACATACGCTGCGGCAGGTGCGAGAAGACTATATGTCCGGACTGCCTGGTGCATTCCCCCGTTGGCATGCGCTGCCCTGACTGCGCCCGCGTCAACACAGTTCCCACATACGATGTTCCGATGCCGTTTCTGCTGCGCGGCATTGGAGGTGGCGTGGCGGCGGCTCTTGTGCTCGGCTTCGCCTTCTACTTCGCCGCTCCGATCCTGTTCAGGCTGGTGTTTCTCGACATCGCGCTAATCAACACCATATTGCCATTTCTCTACGTGGCAGTCATGGCACTTATCGGCTACGCCATAGGCGAGGCCGTCAGCCTCGCAACCAACCGCAAGCGTGGGATTAGACTCAAATTCGTAAGCGCCGCCTGTGTATTCGTCGGCTCCTTTGCCATTACGCTCGGCTTCCCTTCCGCCGCCTATGGCCTGACGTACCTGTTCATTGGTCTTGCGCTCGCTACATGGCTTGCAATCCGTCCGTTCTAGCCGGCACCGAGAGAACTTGCTCCTCGACCCCTCAGCACCACGCTATGCGTCATTGACAGCCATTTGGGGCATCGCTAGAATTGCGCAATTATATTCGCGGCAGGAGCGGGCAGAGTGATGGACGAACTAGATGCCAAGATAATTGCTACCCTGCGCCAGGATGGCAGAGCGTCGAACGCGGGCATTGCCCGGATCGCTGGCGTAAGCGAAGGTACGGTGCGCCGCCGCCTGCGCCGCCTGATAGACGAAGAGCGCATATTCGTCGCAGCCATTCCCAACCCCGATATGATGGGAAATCCGTTCGAAGCCCTCATCGGCGTGCGTGTTGACCCTGACAAGGCCGACATTGCGGCCGAACTGATGGCATCGATGGACGAACTATCCTGGGTCACGGTCAGCACCGGTCCCTATGACATTTACGGCTGGGTTACTCTGCCATCGCCCTCGGCACTCAACCAGTTTCTCCGTACCAAGGTCGCCACCATCCCCGGTGTGCAGCGCACCGAAACCTTCGTGCATCTCGAAGTAAAGAAGCGGTCCTACGGCATTCCGACCTAGCCCCTCCTATTCTCCGGTCTGCCCTTAAACCCTGTAATCTCCCGCCCAAGCCTGTATAATTTCTCTACACTTGCGAATTCAAGGGGGCAGATTTGCTTAAGACTATTAGCTGCGGCGACGTGCGCGCCGAACATACTGGCAAGACGGTTACGCTGGCAGGATGGGTCCACCGCCGCCGCGACCACGGTGGCCTTATCTTCATTGACATGCGCGACCGGGAAGGCATCGTTCAGGTCGTCTTCAACCCGGATAACGCGCCGGGCGGCATCCACGCAATCGCCGAATCCCTGCGCAACGAATGGGTAGTTCAGGTAACTGGCACCGTCACAGCCCGGCCGGAAGGCACCGAAAATCCGAACATGCCGACCGGTGAGATCGAAGTTGCCGCCGAGCAGGTTAAAGTGCTCAACGAGTCGAAGACGCCTCCGTTCTACATCAACGAGGAGAGCGAAGTCGACGAGCTGATTCGAATGAAGTACCGCTTCCTCGACCTGCGCCGCCAGTCGATGCGCGATACCATCATTATGCGCCACGAGGTCGTGCGCTTCATCCGCGATTTCCTCAGCGAGCGCGGCTTCCTGGAGGTCGAGACACCCATCCTCATCAAGAGCACGCCAGAGGGTGCGCGCGACTACCTCGTGCCAAGTCGCCTCTATCCGGGGAAGTTCTACGCCCTGCCACAGTCCCCGCAGCAGCTCAAGCAGCTTCTTATGGCAGCAGGTGTCGAGAAGTACTTCCAGATTGCTCGCTGCTTCCGTGACGAAGACCCGCGCGCCGACCGCCAGCCGGAGCACACCCAGCTGGACATGGAAATGAGCTTCGTCGAAGAAGACGATGTCCTGAATCTTATCGAGGAGCTCTACACCAAGCTTGTCGAGACACTATTCCCCGACAAGTGGATTATGCGTCCCTTCCCGCGAATGACTTATGCCGAGGCGATGGCGAGCTATGGTACCGACAAACCAGACCTTCGCTTCGACCTGGACCTCGTGGATCTGTCAGACATTGCGGCGCAGACCGAGTTCCGCGTATTCACCTCTACCGTGGCGAGCGGCGGTATCGTCAAGGGATTCAGCGCGCCAGGCTATGCTTCGCTGCCGCGCCGCCAGCAGGATGCCCTCATAGACTTCGCCAAGGCGAACGGCGCTCTCGGACTCGTTACCATCGCGCTGACCGGTGAAGGTGATGTCGACGACCTGACCGAGGAAGGCTTCCGTTCACCTGCCGCGCGTTTTCTCACAGTCGAACAGGTGAAGGCTATCGCTCATAGGGCCGAAGCCAATATGGGAGACATGGTCCTCATCGTCGCCGGACCCGCCAAGACCACCAACCAAGCACTGAGCGCGCTGCGGAACGAAATAGGCCAGAGGCTGAACCTCGCCGACCCGAACTTGGTCGCCTTCGCCTTCATAACGGATTTCCCCCTGTTCGAGTGGAACGAGGACGACGGCCGCTGGGACGCAATGCACCACGCCTTCTCCATGCCGAAGGATGGGCATGAAGCATACCTCGACAGCGACCCCGGAAAGGTCATCGGGAGGCTGTACGACTTGGTCGCCAACGGCGCTGAACTCGCAAGCGGCAGCATCCGAATCCACAACCGGGAATTGCAGGAGCGCGTCTTTGGCGTGCTAGGCTACACCAAGGAGCAGGTAGCGGAACGCTTCGACCAGCTCTTGACCGCATTCGAGTACGGTACGCCGCCCCACGGAGGCATCGCCCCCGGCATAGACAGGCTGATGATGGTGCTGACCGGACGCGACAACATCAGGGACGTCATCGCATTCCCCAAGACCCAGAGCGGCTTTGATCCCCTGTTCGAGGCGCCAAACGTGGTAGAGCAGTACCACCTGGACGAGCTGCACATTACTGTCGAGGCTGAGGACAGCGTAGAGGTTACATAAGCCGCCCGCAGGTACTCAGAAGCCTAATCAAACTACTTGAACGGAGCGTCACGAGCTTCAAGAAACGCGCGCATGCCATGTTCCTGCTTGATGGCTTCGAGCGCCTCTTTCTCGGGAACACCGGGCTGCATCGCCTCTATCATGCGGATCATGAGGTGGTGTTCGAACGCCTCCGAAAAGCCCATCTTCTCGTAGGTGCCCTTGATGCTGCGCTTCATCATCTGCACGGCATACGGCGGTACATTGGCGATGCGTGTGGCCGCCTTGCGCGCGCTGTCCATCAGCTCGTCGGCAGGCACCACCCAGTTCACCATATTCCACTTCTCTGCCGTCTTAGCGTCAACCGTATCGCCGGTATAGTACAGCCAGTGCAGGTGTCGCAGCGGAATCGTGAACGGCAGCATAATCGCAGGGGAGTGTGCCACAAAGCGAATCTCCGGCTCGCCGAACGTCGCGTGATCCGCGGCGATAACAATGTCCGCCGTCATTGCCAGCACATTACCTGCGGCCAGAGCGTGCCCGTTCACCGCGGCGATAGTCGGCTGCCGCAGGTGCCACAACTTCATCAGCGTGCGGGCGGGCAGGTGTTTCGCGTCCCACGCCGCAGTCGCCGGTATGTCCTGCGCTTCCTGCCCCGGCGAAATATCATACCCTGCTGAGAAGGCCCTGCCTGCGCCCGTCAGTATCAGCACATTCACATCGTGGTCGTTATGCACATCGTCCAGCGCGTCGCTGAACTCCGTCAGCAACCCCGTGCTGAGCGCATTCATCTTCTCAGGACGATTCAGCGTCAGTGTAGCGATGCGGTCTGCTTTATCTAGCTTAATGAACTCGTAACCCATAACTCATCAATCCTGTCATGATCGTCCGGCTCTGACTATTCTTACGACGCCAAAACCGAATATCGCTGCCGCCACAACCACCAGGATAGTTCCCAGGGTCGGGTTGACCTGCAGTCCTACAAATAGTCCGACAAAGAACACCGCTATAGCCGCGAGCGTCCCGGCAAGAAAGAGCAGCACGCGACCAGCCGAAAAATCGCGAGACAGCAGAAGCCACAGCAGGTTCAGTACAAACACAGCCCCTGCTAAAGCCGCCAAAACAATCCCAAATCCGGGCGGCAACCATAGCCTGATAAACACAGCCGCAAAAGCGATGATGAATAGCAGGATATGGATGCCGTTACCGACTCTTGGCAGCCTCATCACTCCATCCTCTGAATGCCCGTTGCCGCTATACGCTGGGCAACGGCGCAGTGTCCCCCGTCTCGTGCTGCCATATGCGTATGCGCGCCGCCATGTCGATAACCCTGTCGCGCTGCGCCGGATCGTCGTACAGGTTATTCCGCTCATACGGGTCGTTATTCAGGTCGTACAGTTCACCCTGGTCTCCCGCGCACAGGTTAAGTTTCCAGCGGTCGGGCGTAATCACCGAGCGCCCCGGCAAAGTCAGCATCCGGTTGACTTCCCTGCTTCCAAGGAACCTGTCCGGCAGTTCGTCGCTGGTGCCGTTCCACTGCACGAACACGTCCCGCTCAAGCGCCTGCTCACCCTTGAGCACCGGCACTAGGCTCGTGCCCTGCAGCGAGTCCGGAACATCGTTCCCGCTCAGTTCCAGCAATGTCGGCACCAGGTCGATGTGCCCTACGCTGCCTTCCACTACCGTCTGCTCATTCGACAGCCACGGGACTGCCATAAGCAGAGGCACCTTCGATGCCTCCTCGTAGAACGACCGCTTCTCCAGCATGCCGTGGTCGCCCATCATGTCGCCGTGCTCACTCGTGAACACGACCACCGTGTTGTCGGCAACGCCTGCCTTCTCCAATGCGTCCGTTATCTTGCCCACCATATCATCAACAAGCGTGATGTTCGCCATGTAATGCGCGCGCAGCGTGCGCCAGCCCATCTCGGTTGTTACATCCTCACGCGCTGCGGCATAGCGCGTCATGTATTCGTCGTCCGCGTGGCTCTTACCCTCCAGCATGAACTGCATAAAGTAGTTGGCGCGCACGCGATTGACGCGAGACGCTCCCTCCGGCACCTCAAGGAAGGCATCGCCGACCGGTAATTCCGCAGGATCGTAAAAGTCCATGTACGGGCCGTTGTAAGGCGAGTGCGGCTCAAAGGTGCTGACATAAAGGATGAACGGGCGGTCCTTATTTTCCTCGATGAACTCAGCCGCGCTGTCACCGAGGTAGTGCGCCATCTGGAACTCTTTGGGAAGGTCCTGTCGCGCATCAGCTGAGAATACGCCCGTTCCATCCCATTGCGTAGAGTCAGGTTCATGACCACTCGCTACCAGGTGATTATGGTACGGTGTCATTTCGTAGCGCAATTCGGCCTTCGTGTATGCCTCTCTGTGGCCGTCCTCAGTCGGATTCCACACATCGAAACCGTGCTGAACCTGCACGTCGTTGCCGAGGTGCCACTTGCCCATATAGCCTTTGAAGTACTCGTCGTCGATCATCTCTGCGATGACGGGCGTATCTGCGGGCAGGTGGATCTTGTTCACAATGGGTCCCGCCGTGTGTGGGTAAAGCCCGGTCATAATCGTGGCGCGCGCCGGCGTGCATACCGGCTGCGCAACATAGGCGTTCTCGAACACAAAGCTGCGATCCGCCAGCGCGTTCAGGTTCGGCACTTTCATGTAGTCCGCACCATAGCAGGCGAGCGTATCGGAGCGCTGCTGGTCGCTCATTATGAATACGATATTCGGTCTATCAGCCATACTTTCACCTCTCGTTAAGCCTGATTTATATGTTGATTAGCTTGCGTGATTTTATGAACAGGCGGGTAGTCTGTCAATGGCGGCCGTGAACGACTCGAACGGCTACAACGACGTTACTTGCTGATGGTATATTACCAACGGATATTATATGCTGTCCAAATGGGAGCATCGCCATGATTCCAACAATTTCCGAGAACACTGCTGAGCTAGATTCGATATGCCGCGAGCGCGGTGTACTTCGCTTGGAACTATTCGGCTCCGCTACAAGCGAACACCGGTTCACCCATGACAGCGATTTAGACTTCCTTGTGGAGTTCCATGAACTGCCTGACGGCGGATATGCCGATGCCTACTTTGGGTTGATGGAAGATCTGGAACACCTCTTCCGGCGGCCCATTGATCTCGTAGTTGATTCTGCCATTAAGAATCCATACTTTCGGCAGTCAGTGAACCGCACAAGGCAACTGCTGTATGGAGATTGAAAGCAAGTCGGTTCTTTATGACATTCAGCAAGCCGTCAATCTCATCAGTCAATTTACTCGCGGCGCTGGATTCACCGACTATGAGGACAACGCCATGATGCGATCCGCCGTTGAGCGCAAATTTGAGATTATTGGCGAGGCTGTGAATCGTCTCTCCGAATTCAACCCAGCACTCGCTCTTCGAATTAGCGAGCGCCGCCGCATTATCAATTTCCGCAATCAACTGATACATGGCTATTCTGTTGTTGATGATCGCGTAGTCTGGGATGTGATTCAAACCAAGCTTCCGATTCTTGCAGAGGAAGTCAGAACAATGTTACAAGAGGCTGGAGGGACAAAATGACCACCGACTTCACCGTAACCCTGCTCGGCACCAGTTCGCCCGCGCCATCCATCGACCGCTTCGGCATGAGCACGCTCGTAGAGGCGGGCGACGAGCGGCTGCTTTTCGACTGCGGGCGCGGCGCAATCCAGAGGCTGCTCCAGCTCGGCCCTGAACATCCGCGCGTGGACAAGTTGTTCCTGACCCACCTGCACTCCGACCATATCGTCGGCATACCCGACCTGTGGCTCACCGCCTGGATTATGGGCCGCAGGACAGCCTTCAAAGTCTGGGGACCGGAAGGTACCACGGATATGATGGCGCATTTGGAAAAAGCATACGAAGCGGACATCCACATCCGCCGCGACCTCGACGAGCTTCTTCCGCAGTCCGGCATCGACATCGAATCGCACGACATCGCCGAGGGCTTCGAGTACACGTTAGGCGATGTGCGCGTTGTCGTATTCGATGTCGACCACCGCCCAGTAACTCCCGCATTCGGCTACCGCATCGAGTACAACGGCAAGGTCGTTGTGCTGTCCGGCGACACACGCCCCTGTGAAAACCTGGTGAAATACGCCCAGGGCGCCGACCTGCTCGTTCACGAAATCATCGCACCGCAGGCATTCCTGAAGCGCGCGACCCAGATGACTGAGCATCACCGGCAGGCCGTCATCGAGCACCACACCACGCCGCAACAGGCAGGCGAAATCTTCAGCAGGATAAACCCGAAGCTCGCCGTCTATTCTCATGTCATCGGCGGACCGATCCCCGGCTACGTCGAAGAGATTCTCGACGGCACAGCATCAACCTACTCCGGCGCTGTCGAAGTTGGCAACGACCTCACGCGCATCGAAGTCGGCGACAAGGTGAAGTCATTCAGAATCGAAGACCAGCCCTGACGGAAGCCTCTGCGCAACCTACGCGATGTAGTTATGCGCACCGAGCGTGGGATACTTACCTCGCAGGTATCGCGGATCAACAGGCCAAGGCATAACCTGGCATCGCCGCGCCCATTCCTCGTATATTTGCGTCATCTGCTGCACACGGTCACCATCGCCTGAAGCAAGGTCGTTTAGCTCCGTGCGATCCTCATCCATGTTGTATAGCTCCCACGGCAAGCCAAACTCAGATACGAGCTTCCATTCGCCGACCCGCACTGCGCGGTTTCCCTCGTGCTCCCAGAATATCGGTACCTCCCTGCTCCACTCTCGGCCTTCCACAATGGGCAGGAAGCTCTCGCCTTCAATGGGAGTTATCTCTCTGCCTCCAAACTCTGTGGGATAGGTCGCACCCGCCGCATCTATACACGTAGCGGTAATGTCCGTGATATACATCGGGCTGTGGTTGATGGCAGGCTGTCTTATCTTGTCAGGCCAGTGGATGATAAACGGCGTGGATATGCCGCCCTCCTGCATCCAGCTCTTGAACAGGCGAAACGGCGCGTTGCTCACATTCGCCCACGGCAGATCATAGCTCATGAATGTCGTATCAGGCCCCGGCCTGAGGCTGGGAATGTTGCCGCAGGTAACACGCCTGCCGTCCACCGTCGGAGTCGAGTAGATGCTTGGCTCCGGAATATCCTTGTCCTCCTGGAACAACTCAGCGCAGCCACCATTGTCCGAAAGGAACAGGAAGAGCGTATTGTCGTATTCGCCAGTCTCACGCAGCCTGTCCATAATGCGCCCGACGCCCTGGTCAACGCGATCAACCTGCGCCGCGTACACCGCCATCCGCAAGTCCTCCCAGTCCTGATGTTGCACATCGTTCCAGTCGGGTGCGTCCTGGTCGCGCCCGCTTATCTGCCACTTCTCGTCGAGCAGTCCCATACCCTTCTGCGACTCGTGGCGCGCTGTCCGTTCAGCATCCCAGCCTTCACGGAACGCACCCTCGTACTTTGCAATGTCCTCCTCCAGCGCGTGCAGCGGCCAGTGCGGCGCTGTGTATGACAAGTACAAGAAGAACGGGTTGTCCGAATCACTACCATCGTCGATCATCTGAAGCGCGTGGTTCGTAATCTCCTCGGTCAGGTAGAAGTCGGGAGTCTCCGCCTTGATGGGCGTGTCGTCCTGCCCCAGCGAGTCCGGATTGAAGAACGAAGTGTAGCCGCCCCATATACCGAAGAAACGGTCAAAGCCCCGCTGCCTCGGCGTAGGATAGCCTTCTTCGCCCGTAGGCCAGCCGAATTCCGGCACGGGTGGATGATAGTTGCCGCCGACATGCCACTTCCCGCTCATCAGCGTGCGATACCCCGCAGTCCGCAGCACCTCCGCAATGGTCACGCACCTGTCGTTCAAATACCCTTGGTAACTGTCGATGCCATAGTCCGCCGTCATATGCCCTACGCCAGCCTGGTGCGGGTTCAGTCCCGTCAACAGCGCAGCCCTTGACGGACAGCAGCGCGCCGAGTTGTACATCTGCGTGCAGCGAATGCCATTCTCCGCAAGCCTGTCAATGTTATGTGTCAGCAGGCGCGAACCGTAGCTCCCCAAATCTGAGAAGCCGAGGTCGTCCACAAGACAGATAATTATATTCGGGCGGTTACCGGGCTGTTCAGACATACATTTCCTCTCCGTCTCAACGACTTGCAACAGGGCATTGCTATGGCTACCCATCGGCGGGCGTCGGCATCGATGGCGCCCCCGCAATATGTGCGTTCCTGCCCATCATCCTGAAGCCGGGAAATACCGGGTTCGCGGGCCATGGCACCACATTCGCTCTGTCCGCCCAGCCCTGCCACAGCGCAGCCATCTGCCTCACCCTGTCAGCATCGCCCGCCGCAAGGTCGTTCAGTTCGGTGCGATCCTCATCCATGTTGTACAGCTCCCACGGCCCGTCGTGTTCGGCTACGAGCTTCCACTCGCCAACACGGACGGCGCGGTTGCCCTCATGCTCCCAGAATATCGGCGCTTCGCGGCTCCATTGCTGCCCGTCCGCAACCGACAGGAAGCTCTCGCCTTCAAGTGGCGTGATGCTGTTACCGTTGTTCTCCGTAGGATATGTTGCGCCTGCCGCGGCGATGCATGTCGCCGTTATATCAGATATGTACGCCGGCGAGTTGATGATGCCGGACTGCTTGATGCGATCGGGCCAGTGCATTATGAACGGCGTGGAGACGCCTCCCTCGTGAATCCACCGCTTGAACAGGCGGAACGGCGTGTTGCTCGCGTTCGCCCACGGCAGGTCGTAGCTCATGAACGTGTCCGCGCCACCGGGCCTCAGATCAGGAATGTTGCCGACTCTCGTCTGTCTGCCATCTACCGTTGGAATGGCAAACACCGACGGCACCGGAATATCCGTGTCCTCCATGAAAAGCTCGGCATCCCCACCATTGTCCGACAAGAACATGAACAGCGTGTTATCCGCCTGCCCTGTCTGCTCCAGCTTGCTCATTATCTGCCCGATTCCCTGGTCAACGCGGTCGATCATCGCCGCATAGACCGCCATACGCAGGTCTTCCCAGTCCTGGTAAGACGCCTCCGGCCAAGGTGGTGCATCCACATCACGTGGGCTAATATCCCATTTGGAGTCCAGTATGCCCATACCCTTCATCTCTTCGTGGCGAGCCGTTCGCAGCGAGTCCCATCCACCGCGATAGACGCCCTCGTACTTGGCAATATCCTCGTCCCGCGCATGCAGCGGCCAGTGCGGAGCGGTGTATGACAGGTAGAGATAGAACGGCTGCTCAGCCGGGGTTTCGTCGATCATCTGCAGCGCGTGATCGGTGACGGCGTCAGTGAAGTAGAAGTCCGCCGTCTCGGCGTTGATAGGCGTGTCGTCCAGCATCATCGAGAACGGGTTGAACAGCGAGCCATAGCCGCCCAGAATGCCAAAGAACCTGTCGAAGCCGCGCTGACGCGGCGTAGGGCGACCCGGCGAACCTGCATCCCAGCCCTCCTCAGGCACAGGCGGGTGGTAGTGGCCACCCACATGCCACTTGCCGCTCATCAGCGTGCGATAGCCAGCCGTGCGCAGCACCTCAGCAACCGTCACGCTGCTGTCACTCAGATACCCTTGGTACCCCGGACTGCCGTAGTTTTGCACCATATGGCCCACACCCGCTTGGTGCGGATACAGCCCCGTCAACAGTGCAGCCCTCGAAGGACAGCAACGCGCGGCATTGTACATCTGTGTGAAGCGCAACCCGTTGTTGCCCATGCGATCGAGGTTGGGCGTGCGGATCTCTGAGCCATAGCATCCAATGTCCGAAAATCCCAGGTCGTCAACAAGGCAGACAATGATATTAGGGCGAGCGTTGGATTGCGTGGTCATTGGTATACTCCCATAACGAATTCAGCCGTCAATTTCGCGTTGAAGGTATGCCAGAACGCTCCGAAATGTCAATGCCGCAAACAGATCGGGGACTGGCATTTTCACCAGCCCCCGACATCTTATTGCTCAGTCCGAATTCTTCAGATCTCCGTTCAGCCGCTCTCCTGCTCCGCCCAGGGATCATAGGAGCCAAGATGCCACAACTGTCCTTCAGGGTCTCGCACTGAGAACAGGCTTCCCCCGTAGTGCTGCTCCTCCAACTCCGAGACGATGTTGGCGCCCGCATCCTTAGCCCGCTCGTAAGCGGCTTCGATTTCGCTGACTACGATGTAAGCGTTCTGCGTCAGTGTTCCATCCGGAGTGGGCGCAACGACAAAGTCATCGGCATTGCCTTGGTCGGAACCGAGCATTATCATCCCGCCGCCGAGCGTAAGCTCAGCGTGCGCCACGCCTCCCTCGCCGTCCGGCACGACCATCCGGCGCTCGAACCCAAGCACTTCGCAAAGCCACTCGATGGCGGCGTGCGCGTCTCGGTAGCGCATACCGGGGATGATGTTTGCCTTATAGCCGTTTTCGCCCACAATGTCCTCCTGAATCGCACTCAGCAACTTCCGCGCCCAGCGCCAACCTGCGTCTCGTCTATCAAGTGCTTACTCCTACAGGTTGAATTGCGCATCCAAATAATCATTAACCTTATTGTAAATCTGCACACGCGCTCGCTGCGTGTCCGCGACTATAAGTCGAGAGTTCGCAACATCGAAGGTAACGCCCGTAGGCATGGCGAAGCGCCACTCAGGTTCTGGCGTATAGACTCGCCGGCGCGCCTTCAGGACATCCGGGTTGGCGTCCACCTGAATCTGGTGCCCCTTCGCCATCTGCTGCGCATCCCCAATGAGACTGGCGATGAATCTGCCGCCCCGCTCAAAGACCTGAACGCGGTCGTTACCCCAGTCGCAGACATAGACATCTCCGTCCGGGTCAACAGCAACATCGCTCGGTCTGTTGAGATGCCTCTTGCCCCTCCCATAACTGCCAAACGATGCGACGAACTCACCATCGGCATCGAACTTCTGCACACGGTGATTCTTATGGTCGGCAATGTACGTATTCCCATCGTCATCCACGGCTACACCCCATGGAGCGTTCAGCTCACCGGGCCCATGGCCGAAACTGCCGAATTGCAGGATGTACTCGCCATCATTCGTAAACTTGCATACGCGGTGATTCACGCTGTCCGAAACATAGACATCATCATTGAGGTCAATGGCCAAGCCCGATGTCCGACCAGGTCCGGCTTCTCGCTGCGTACTCCAACTATTCTGGAAAACACCGGAATTAGAGAATATGGAGATTCGATTCATCCACTCGTCGGCAATGTAGATGTTCTCATCGGAATCGATAGCGATGCCGACAGGCCAGATCAGTTCGCCGTCTCCATCCCCGTACCTGCCGAATGTACCGAGGTACACTTCCGTGCCGGCGATAGATGGCATACTGAACGAACATACTTCCGCGTAGAGTGCTGCCTTGTTCCAGGGCACATCAAGAATCTCTTCAAACTGACGGTTAAGCACATATATTGTATCGCCTGAGCCACAGGCGGAAGCGATGGGTTGGGGCATCTCCAAGCCGCCCACCGCATGGCTGAAATCAAAAACGCGTCCCGCTGCTACCGTTGTAAGCACTTCTGCCCCCCAAATTATGACTAAATGCCAAAGGGACCCACGCATGCTGGTGACACCAGCGATCTCAGCGATCTGTTTTGGACGTTCTTATAGGCCTCACCTCCCTCCATAAACACTACGACCTGCACTCACAGGCAAGATGATCAAAAAATCACCCGTGAATGCAGGTCGTTATTTTGCTTTAGTTGCACACCGTATTACTTGCCTTGCGGTTCCGAGGCGGCAGGAATCCGGTGCGCGGTCTGGCAGCGAATTCCTACAGGTTGAACTGAGCCTCCATGTAGCCGCTCACCTTGGTATATATCTGCAGGCGTCCGCGCTGCGTGTCAGTTACGAGCAGCCTTGACTTCGCCCTGTCGAATGTGATGCCCGTCGGCATGGCAAAGCGCCACTCCGGTTCGAGCGTATAGACTCGCCGCCGCGCCTTGATTACGTCAATGTTCGCGTCCACCTGTTCCTGGTGCCACTTCGCCATCTGCTGCGCGTCCCCGAGTAAGCTTGTGACAAAGGTGCCGTCCGGCGCGTAAATCTGCACCCGGTTGTTGCCCCAGTCGCACGCATACACATCGCCGTCCGGGTCAACTGCGACAGCGCTGGGGCGGTTGAGTTGCCCCCTACCCTTGCCATAGCTGCCGAAAGACAGGACATAGTTGCCGTCCGCATCGAACTTCTGCACGCGGTGGTTCTTGTGGTCCGCGACATACACGTTGTCATCGTCATCGCAGGTAACGCCCCAGGGCGTATCGAATTCGCCCTCGCCATCACCATGTCCGCCGAACTGTGCTATGTACTCGCCGTCCTTGGTGAACTTCTGCACGCGGTGGTTCAGGCTGTCCACGACATAGACGACTCCGCCCGAATCGAGCGCGATACCCGACGGCTTGTTAAGCTCGCCTTCTCCGCTGCCTCCCGATCCCCAGATCTTGAGCAATTCTCCGTCCTTGTTGAAGACGGATACCCTGTTCATCCACTCGTCCGCGATGTACATGTTCTCGTCGGCGTCGAGCGCGATTCCGCTCGGCCAGATAAGCTCGCCTTCGCCGTCACCGTACTTGCTGAAGCGTCCCAGGAACTCTTCGTCCCCTGGGGTCGTCGGTACGGTGAATCGGTTCACCTGCGCGGCGGTAGCAGTCTTGTTCCAAGGAACATCCAGGATCTGCTCGTACTGCCGGCTCAACACATAAACCGTGTCGCCTTCTCCGGCGGCGACGCCGATGGGTTGCGGCATATAAAGGCCGCCAACCGCGTGGCTGAAGTCGTAAGTGCGTCCCTTAGCTACTGTGGTCAGCATATATTCTGCTCCCTACTACTCGGAGATTCAGTCTTCGGTTCGTCAAACCACTTGACTCACCAGACGTGCGACTGCCCTCCTACGATATGACAATCTAGTTGGCGATGAATCCGAGTTTCTCGAACTGCCCGCCTACGATCTCCTTGGAGTCCATCTTCATCCAGTCCTCGACCAGCGTGGAATAGATGCTGCGGAAATCGACATTGGGGACCACATCGCCCTGCTCCAGGTCCTCGGGCCGGAGCGACGGGTACTCGCCGTACTCTCCACCCTTCACATTGTCGCCGATGACCATGACTGCGCCCGCTGCGCCGTGATCGGTGCCCGAGCCGTTGTCATGGGTGCGCCGTCCGAATTCGGAGAAGAGCACCATGACCACATTGTCGGAAGCATCGTGTGCTCGCAGGTCGTCGAAGAAGTCGTTGATCGCGGTCGAGAGATCGTCCCACAGGCCGGCGAGCATGTTCGGCTGACCCGCATGCGAGTCGAAGCTGCCGTGGTCGCAGTAGAAGACGCGCGACCCAAGCCCTGCCATGTGTACCTGCGCGATGCCCTTGAGCTTCTTCGCAAGCGTAGTGTCCGCGTACTCGATGTCTGACGAGTAGCGCTCCGGCGCGACCTTCAGGATGTCCGCGCCCTGCAATGCGTCCAGACCGGTCTGCCCGAGGAACTCCATGACAGGCCCTCGCCCGATTGCCTGCCCGTACAGCCGCGAGAACCTGTTCAGGATCTTCTGCCGCTGCTCCTCGGCGTTGATACCGGGCATCAAGCCATAGTTGTTCAGGTCCTCGACGCATGCAACCGGCACGCCCGGAACCGCCATCGCGCGGAACATGCTCGGCCCGAAGCTCACGCCCGTTACAACATTCTCCTTGTTGGGGTCAATGTTCTGGATGACCTTGCCCAGCCAGCCCTCTGTGCCAACATCGTCCGGCTCGCAGGTGTGCCAGATGTCCATCGAGCGGAAGTGTGAGCGCGGAGAATTCTCGTAGCCCACGCCATGTACGATGGCGACATTGCCCTGATTGTACAGGTCGCGGATGGCGCCCATCTGAGGATGCAGCCCGATCTCGTCGTTGAGGTGAAGCACCTGCTCCTGCGGAATCCCGACCGTCGGGCGATTGTCGTAGTAGATCTCGTTGTTGTACGGAATCACCGTATTCAGGTAGTCGTTACCGCCCGAAAGCTGCACAACCACCACGACCGGGTCTTTCTGCGCTGTCGTCATCTTTAATTCCCCCTAAGTCTCAGCCTGTTATGTCTTAGTCTGTTATGTCTTTGATATGCGCCTGTTTAGGCGTACTGGTAGTCCCTCAGCGATACGATCAGCTGAAGCATCTCGCTGACGCGCATCGTAGCGAATTCGTTCTCCTCGTCACTGCCCCACTTCAGGTCGCCGTCAAGGTCAGCGTGATCGATAAGCTCCTGCCGCGTTGCAGAGGCAAGGTCCAGCGGCCCCATCAGGTCGAGGCATGTGTCCACAAACTCGCCCGTCGAGACATCGCCCGCATCCTGAAGCCTACCGACGATGGACTGAACGCCCGGAAGCGATGTGTCGCCCACCAAGTCAGCAACGAAGTTGATGCGCCGCATCAGCGAACCGCTGTTGATCCACTCACGTCCCGTATGCCAGCCCTCCACACTCGGCGGGTTCAGCACTTCCTGGCCCATATAGCCCATCTGCCTGCCCAGGTTGCCAATACCCGGCGCCGGGAACTCATGCCCGCCCACGAAGCGCAGCGTATTCACCACGACCTCGACGGGACTCTTGATTCGGCTGAAGCGAGCATCCTTGAAGAAGTCGGAGTTGAACAGCACTCGCAGCACTGCCGTCATGTCGTACTCGGAATCAACGAAGGCGTCCGAAAGCGTCTTGATTGCATCCGGATCCACCGGCGGTACATTCTGCCACGCCGGAACCTGCGCCTCATCCGCCACGAAGAAGTTGTACAGGTGGCGCGCGATGAAGCGGGGTGTCGCGGGTTGCTGGCAGATGATGTCGATTATGTCCTCGCCATTGAAGTTACCCGTATAGCCGAGGAAGGACTTCTCGCCCTCGTCATGATCGTCCTCGCGGTACTCGAAGTACCAGTCGAAGCGTCCCATCGGGAAGCGCGGAAGCTTCGGTGTAATCGTCCAGCCTGTAAACGCGCGGGAGCACTCGAATACATCGGTCTCGGTATAGTTGCCCTGCCCCATGCTGAACAGTTCGAGAAGCTCGCGGCCCCAGTTCTCGTTCGGAGCGTCCGCGTGGTTCTCGTTATTGTCCAGCCAGTAGATCATCGCCGGGTCCTGGGCAATCGCCATCAGGATATCCTTGTAGTTGCCCATGCCCTTCTCGCGGAGCATGTCAATCATGTCAAGGATTTCGTCCCAGTGATCCACCTTCGAGACGCCTGTCGCGAAGATGCCGTGCCAGAAGACTGCCATCTTCTCCTGCAGCGGAGCATTCGTGTTGATCATATGATAGAGCCAGGTCGCATGGCCCGTGCCCTGAATCGTCCCCGGCTTCCAGGACCACGGATGGTAGCGCAGCAATTCAAACCTATCCACAGGCTCCTGCGCCTCCGGATGAAGCAGTTCTTCCACGGTCGCCTCATAGCCTTGAGCAACATACTTTTCCAGTTGGTCTCGCGTCGCCCCGAAGCCGGCGCGTCGCATCAAATGTGCCATCAACGCAATGTCATCTTTGTGGGCCATTCAGCTACCTCCTGCCTGATGTGCGTCCATTCCGAAGAGTCATTTAATCGATCGTAATCTACGCTCTTACCAGTCTAATTGCGGTTACGTTTCCACCCCAATTACTCAATGTCAGTATATGAACGGAATTACAGCGTGTCAAACCCCAAATTCTGCGAAAATACCTATTCTGTACATCAATTTCAGCCGCCACTATAATCTTCCCATCACACCGACCAATATGGCTGGAGGTAAAGTACAACATGGCAGATTCACAACGCCGATTAGAGGGCAAAGTTGCCGTTATCACAGGCGCAGGCAGGGGCATCGGACGCGCGATCTCAATTGGCTACGCTGCAGAGGGTGCATCCGTCTGCTGCGCCGCCCGCACGACCACTGAAATCGAGGAAGTTGTCGAGGAAATCAGGAGTGCAGGCGGAAACGCAATCACAGTTCAGACCGACGTGACCAGTTACGACGATGTGGAGCGAATGAACAAGGCAGCAGCCGACGCATTCGGCGGCATCGACATCGTTGTCATAAATGCGGGTGGAAATATAGGAGCCGGTCCCATCGCTGAGAGTGACCCTGAGGGCTGGGTTGCCACCATAGACCTCAACCTGAAGGGCGCATACTTCACAGCCAGGAGCGCTATCCCATATCTCAAGGAGCGCGGCGGCGGAAAGATGATCACCATCGGCTCCGGCATCGGCCACAATGGCCGCCCCAACACCTCCGCATACGCCTGCGCCAAGGCTGGCTCCTGGATGCTTACCCGTGTTCTCGCGCAGGAACTCTGGGAGCACAACATCAGCGTGAACGAACTCGTTCCCGGCCCAGTCTTGACACCAGGCGCAATCGCCTCCTGGGAACGGGAAGGCACCGGCGTCAACACCATCACCAGCGAATGGGTGAAGGAGGCAGAGGATGTCGTTCCTATGGCGCTATTCATAGCCACTCAGCCCGACAAGGGTCCCACTTCACAGAGCTTCAGCATGATGCGCCGCGATACCTAGATGTGTCTGAAATATGCTTAATTCGTTGACTACATGCTGCAACGCACTCATAATTGTGTATCAGATAAGGGGTACCAATGTGTGCCTCCACTTCAGCATATCAAGGAGTTTCGTACATGAATTTCATTCGCGATAGGAAGAAAAGCCTATCTTGGTTATTGCCCTTAGCGGCGATAGCGACAATTGGAGCAATTGCGTGTTCCAGCCCTGCCCCTGTGCAGCAGCCGGCACCGCAACCTGCGGCGGCACCTGCAGTGGCACCCGCTCCGGCACCTGCACAGGCACCCGCAATGCCAGCAGCCCCTGCAATGCCAGCTCCGGCAGCACCTGCCGCGCCTGCAATGGCACAAGCGCTACCCACACCTCAGGCGCCTCAGCTCGCTCCCGTTCCGCAGCAGCAGACACGGCAGCCCGCGATGATGATGTCGTCTGACGAAGCGCAGATGGGTGGAACCCTCCGCATAGTGGCGGCAGGCAGCATTCAATCATTCGACCCGCTCTGGACGACAGCGTCCGGTACCGGTAATGTCTCGAACACCATTCTCGAAGGTCTCTTCGAGTACACCAGCGACTACGGCATCGGCCCATTGATTGTCGAAAGCTGGGAGAGCAGCGACGACAACCTGTCATGGACATTCAAGATCCGCGACGGCATCAAGTTCCACGACGGAACCCCCCTGACCACCGAGCAGGTTCAGGGAACATTGAACCGCCAGAAGGACCGAGCGCCCATTCTCAGGCTGGTCCGCAACGAGTTCGGCGCGGGCGACGGCGAATTTGAAGACTTCTTCACGATTGTTGACGACAAGCACTTCAGCCTTAACCTGAGAGAAGGTACCGGACTCGTCATCGACGCAATTGGCCCACAGGGCTTCGGTCCCCGCCTCGTTACCGCAGACTGGTACGACAACTACACAGCCAACGAATCCGCAGAGGGCCCGCCCAACGGAACCGGCCCCTTCATCTTCGAAGAGTGGCTCCCCGGCGACCGCTGGAGCGCAGTGAGATACGAGGACTACGCCCCGCATCCCAGCCCTGCCAGCGGCACTTCAGGCGGACACACCGCCTATGTTGACAGGATGGTGTACATCGAGGTACCCGACCAGACGACCCGTGTAGCAGCCCTCCAGACGCGTGAGGTTCACATAGTTCAGGAGTTCCCGGCGGAGCTGCTGTCGCGCCTGGAAGCCGACCCAGAGGTCGCCCTGTACGACAACCCGCCGTTCAGGCTACTCGGCCACTTCAACCATGTGCGCCCGCCATTCGACAACAAGCTCGCACGGCAGGCAATGATCAAGGCCTATGACAACCAGAAGGCACTGACCCTCGCGACGGGCGACCCCGCCTTCACGCGCCTATGCCCCTCGCTTCTGCAGTGCGGCACGAAGTGGGAAACAACTTCCGGCTCGGAAGGCAACTACTACGCGCAGAACCTCGAGGAAGCCAAGGCGCTTCTTGAAGAGGCAGGCGTAACCGGCGCGCATGTGCGCCTGATGGACCCTGCCGACAGGCAGCCCGCACACGCCGCCGCACAGGTCAGCCGCGAAGTGCTTGAGGCGCTCGGATTCGATGTTGAGTTCCAGGTAATGGACTGGGCGACGATGGTAGCGCAGCGCGCCCGCCCCGATGATTGGGAGTTCTTCCACACCTGGAGCGGCGTTACCGTGCGCTCCGGCCCCGTTGGACACCTGCTGTTCTCCGAGCTTCAGTACGACGCCTGGTTCAACAACTACCAGGACACGACCGAGAAGCAGCGTGAGATTTATTCCCGCCTGGCACGCGCAACCACGGAAGAAGAGCAGATTGCGCTGAACAACGAGTTCCACGAGCACTTCTACGAGGATGCCATCTTCCTTCAGGTTGGTGAATTCTTCAGCCGCTGGGCAGCCAGCACCAAGGTGCAGGGAATCGTCAACGGCGGATCGGCGCAGCAGAAGCCTTTCGACAAGTGGCTCGTCGAATAACCGAACAGACTTAACTTAATGAATTGATTGGCGGGGGCAGTTTCACACCTGCCCCCGCTGCGTTTATCATTGCGGTTGGGAACGGAACGCGGATTTGCTCTTCTGTTCACTCGCAGATTCTGACAAAGGAGCGTAACGAAGCGGATGTGGCGCTACACACTGGTTCGCATTCTGTCCGCCATACCCGTCATCGCCGTTGTCGGAGTCATCACCTTCTCCATCATCCACATCGCACCTGGCGACCCGGCAGCGATTATCGGCGGCGACGAAGCCACGGTTGAAGACCTGGAGCGCATCAGAGCGCAGTTGGGCACGGACCAACCCATCCACATTCAATTTGTCAGGTGGATCGGACGCCTCGCGCAGGGTGACCTTGGCACTTCGATATTCTCCAAGAAATCCATAACTTCCCTGATGGCTCCACGCCTGCAGCCGACGATTTCGCTTGGCGTTCAGGTAATCGTCCTGTCCACGCTGCTGGGCATTTCCATAGGTGTCATATCGGCGTGGAAAGCGGGGACTGCCGTCGACCGGGGCTTCATGTTCTTCGCCGTGCTGGGCTTTTCCGCTCCCGGATTCTGGCTGGCGTTCATACTGATATGGGTCTTCGCCGTGAACTTGGGATGGTTCCCCGCGCTAGGCTACCGTCCCATCGGAGACGGGTTATTCTCGCACATTCACAGCATGTTCCTGCCGGTGGCGGTCAATAGCATCTTGTCGTCGGCGTTCATATCCAGGATCACCCGCTCGGCGATGCTCGATGTGCTGCGCGAAGATTTTGTAAGGACTGCGCGCGCGAAGGGACTGCGCGAGTTGGCGGTGTACATGCGCCACGCATTCCGTCCCGCCTCGATTCCTGTTGTAACTGTCATCGGCGCATCTATAGCAAGCCTCGCTACCGGCTTCGTGGTAACCGAGTCTATCTTCGCGATACCCGGACTCGGTAGAATGCTGATAGAGGCGATCATCAGGCGAGACTTCCCCATAATTCAGGCGATGATGATGGTCGTAGCAACCGCCTACGTGATGATTAATCTCGTAATCGACATCTTCTACGCATACCTCGACCCCAGGATTCGCTACTAATGGCAACGCAGCAGGAACAGCCATCCATAAGGCTAGCGCCAAGTGCGGGAGCGCGTGTGCGCCGCTTCTTCGACGCGTTCATTGTCATTACGCGCAGCAATCCCAATGTGTTGATTGGCGTGGTGATACTGGCGGCGATACTGCTGATGACCGTGTTCTCACCGGTCATCGTGCGCTCGGATTATACCCAGACCACAACCGATCTGAGGCTGCCACCATCGTCGGAGCACTGGTTCGGCACCGACGCATTTGGAAGAGATGTGTTCGACCGTGTAATAGCGGGAAGCCGTGTATCCCTCTATGTCGGATTCGCGGTTACCTTCATATCGGTTGTTCTCGGACTTGTCATCGCTCTCTTCGCAGGATACTTCCGACTGCTCGACCATATCCTTATGCGCTTCGTAGACGGCTTGCTCGCATTCCCCACGATACTGCTCGCGCTTGCGCTCATAGCGCTGCTCGGTGGGAGCGTGACCAATGTCATCATCGCCCTGTCCGTAACTGGCACGGCAAGCAAAGTGCGCCTCGTGAGAGGCCAGGTGCTGAGCCTGCGCGAAGAGCAGTTCGTCGAAGCCGCGCGGTCGATCGGCGCTCCTGTGTGGCGCATCCTGTTCCTGCACATCGCGCCGAATACCATCGGCGTCGTGCTGGTGCAGGCGACATTCACGCTTGCAACTGCGATCCTCGCCGAGGCAAGCCTGAGCTTCCTCGGCGCGGGCGTGCCTGAGTTCATCCCTACCTGGGGCAATATCGTCGCGACCGGCAAGGGCTACGTGCAGGTCGCCTTCTGGATATCATTCTTCCCCGGCGTGTTCCTGACGCTCACCGTGCTGGCCGTCGTTCTGATAGGTGACGCCCTGCGCGACTACCTCGACCCACGCCTGCGAGGACAATTCCTCTAAGTCGTTATCGTTGCAGCAGCGCTTGCAAGGGCGTCCAAGCCGCTCCATTCGACGGCAACGCCAAATTCGCTGGCGAACTCTCGCGCCAATGCTGGCATCACATCGGAGACGGCCACATCACTCCCCAGTTCCTGTGACATTGAAGTTACGCTAACTCCGGGCATACCGCACGGCACAATATGTTCGAAAAACGACAGGTCCGGGCTGACATTGAGCGCGAATCCGTGCATCGTAACACCGCGACTCACGCGCACCCCAATCGCCGCAATTTTGCTGTCGCCCACCCAAACGCCCGTCGGCTTACCTTCGCTGTGCGCGGCAATGCCAAATTCAGAAAGCGCGCGGATTAAGACCTGTTCCAGCGTCTCCACATACTGACGCACTCCCACGCCTAATCGCCGCAGGTTGACTATCGGGTAGCCGACAAGCTGCCCCGGCCCGTGATAAGTAGTCTCTCCGCCCCTGTCTGCCAGTTGGGTGTCCACGCCAAGCCGCGAAAGCATGTCTTTGGACGCAAGCACATCCGATTCTTGCCCCCTGCGCCCCAGGGTATAAACATGCGGATGCTCAAGCAGAAGAAGCAAGTCGGGAAGTTCACCCGCGACGACCCGCGCATGCAGCAGCCGCTGCAAGTCATAAGCAGTCTGGAAATCAACCAGACCCAACGGTACGACGAGGCAGGTGTTCATGCGTCAGCGCGCCTAGTATATCCCTGTCTCATCCGAAATCGCCTCCAGCCTCCGCTTCACCGCGTTGGTGAATGAGGACGCCTCCGCGCCGTCCATTATGCGATGATCGAATGTAAGGCAGATGTTCATCAATGAACGGATGCCGATGGCGTCTCCAATGACGACAGGACGCTTGACCACGGCCTCGGTCGTCAGAATCGCCGCCTGCGGATGATTGATAATGGGCTGGGAAGCAATCGAGCCAAGCGCGCCAGTATTGTTCAGCGTAAACGTGCCAAATTGCATATCCTCGACTGCAAGCTTGCCCTGCCGCGCGCGCGCAGTCAGATCCGCCGTGCGCACCGCAATCCCAGCAACGCTGAGAGCATCCGCATCGCGCAGCACCGGCACCACCAGTCCGTCCGGTGCGGCAACCGCAATCCCGATATTGATGCGCCGTTTCAGGATGATCGCGTCCTCACCCCACGACGAGTTGAGCAGCGGGTTATCTCGAAGCGACTCCGCAACCGCCTTCACCACGAAGTGCAGATAAGTCAGGTTCACCCCTTCGCGCTGCATGAATTCGTCCTTCAGCGCCCCTCGCCGCCGCACCAGCCCGCTCACATCCACTTCCGTAATTGACCACGCCGTCGGAATTTCCGATGCGCTGCGCTTCATATTCGCCGCGATCATCCGGCGCACGGGAGACAAAGGCAGCCGTTCCTCGTCCTCGCCGTCTGATCTCATTGCAGCCGCCGTAGTTTTTGCATCCACGGGCGAGGCTTGAACCGCTAGAACCTCTGCCTGTGCTTCGACGTATGCAAGCACATCCTTGCGCGTCACACGGCCGTTGATCCCCGTGCCCGCAACCTGCTCCAGGTCAATGCCGCGCTCAGCAGCAAGCCGCTGCACCGCCGGCGAGTAACGCCTCCGCCGACGCCCTCTGACCTGCGAGTCTGACGCCGACGCAATCGCATCCTGGGCTGCAGGAATGACGACATTTCCCGACCCCGTCGGTCCCACCGGCGCCACATCCTTCAGCAGCACGCCAATGCGGTCAACCGGCTGGGCCTGCTCTTGGGCGGGAGGTGGTGTCTCGATCGGCATATCAGGTTCGGCGGCATCTTCAGTCTGTATGTCGGCAATCGGCGCGCCCATCGGCAGCGTCTGCCCTTCCTCCGCAAGTAGCTCCGTGATGACGCCATTTACCGGCGACGGCACTTCCATGCTCACCTTGTCCGTCAGCACTTCCACGAGCGGGTCATACCGCTCCACGCTGTCGCCCACCTGCTTCAGCCATTGGACGATAGTGCCCTCGGTAACCGATTCGCCGACCTGCGGCAGTTCAATTATCATGGACCCATCCTTACCATCACACCAACCCGCTAGTACGCCGCCAACTGCCGTATCGCATCTGCAATCTTCGCAGAGTCAAGCATGTACAGCGCCTCCAGCGGCGGACTGAACGGCATCGCCGGAACTTCAGGCCCGGCAAGCCGGCGCACTGGCGCATCAAGATACTCGAAGGCGTCCTCGGCAATCGTCGCCGCAATCTCGCCGCCGATTCCGCCCACCTTGTTGTCCTCATGCACGACCAGCGCCTTGCCCGTCTTCATCGCGGACTCCAGCACACTCTCCGTGTCCAGAGGCCGCAGAGTTCGCATGTCAACGACCTCCACGCTTATCCCTTCGCCCTCAAGCACCAGCGCGGCTTCCAGGCAGTGATGCACCATCAACCCGTATGTGAACACCGAAACATCGTCGCCTTCGCGCTTAACATCAGCCTTGCCTATCGGAATCGTGTACTCTTCGTCCGGCACTTCACCACGCACTAGCCGGTAAGTACGCTTGTGCTCCAGGAATATCACCGGGTCATCGTCTCGGATCGCGCTCTTCAGCAGCCCCTTAGCATCGTAAGGCGTGGCAGGCGTAATCACCTTGAGACCCGGCGCGTGGCAGAAGTACGCCTCCGCCGACTGCGAGTGGTATAGCGCGCCACGCACACCGCCGCCCTCAGGAGCGCGCAGCACCATTGGCACACTCAGCTTGCCGTTGCTGCCATATCTGGCACGCGCCGCCTCTCCGACAATCTGGTTGAACACCGGCCAGATGAAGTCCGCAAACTGTATCTCAGCTATCGGCCGCATCCCATGCATTGCCGCCCCCAGAGCCATGCCCGCGATGGACGACTCCGCGATGGGCGTGTCTATCACTCGCTCCTCGCCGAACTGGTCAACGAAGCCGTCAGTCGCAAGAAACACGCCGCCACGCACGCCCACATCCTCGCCAAGCACGAAGACGCGCTCATCGCGCACCATCTCCTCGCGCATCGCCTCGCGCACCGCTTCCAGCACATTCAATACAGCCATGCAGAAATCCTACCTGTCCCGCTAATCCGTGCCCGCATATACATGCTCGAAGAAGTCATGCGTCTGCGGATATTCGGCAGCCTCCACCTCGTCCGTAACCGTGTTCACCTCGGCGCGAGCCTCCGCGTACAGCCGCTCGTCGGTCGCGCCGTCCAGTACGCCCATCTCAGTAAGACGCTCACTGAACAGCTTCAGCGGATCGCGCAACCGCGCCTCTTCGATCTCCTCACGCGGTCGATAGCGCGTATCGTCGTCATCGCTCGTGTGCGGCAGGTATCGCTCCACCTGCGCCTCGATGAGAGTTGGCCCTTCGCCACTTCGCGCTCGCGCAGCCGCCTCGGTAACCGCCTCGTACACCGCAATCACATCACAACCGTCAATCGAGATGCCCGGCATCCCGTAACCCTCGGCTCGGCTCGCCACACTGTCGATCGCCATCTGGCGACGCTGCGGCACCGATGTCGCATACTTGTTGTTTTCACACATGAATATGACCGGCAGCTTGTGAATAGCAGCAAAGTTCATGGCCTCGTGCGAGTCCCCGAAGCTCGACGCGCCATCCCCGAAGTAGGAGATGACAATCCCCTCCTCACGACGCATCCGAATCGCCAGCGCCGCCCCCACCGCTTGCGGAAGCTGCGTCGCAATGACATTCGACAGGTTGATGAGCCCAATTTCAGGGTATGCTCCGTGCGTGGGGAACTGCCTCGCGCCACTCAACGGCTCGCCGACTTTCGCCGTGAACCCCAGCATAATCTCACGCGGCGTCATGCCAAGCGTCAGCATTACGGCTAGGTCCCGGTAGTAGATGTAAAACTGGTCGGTGCCGCGCTTCAACGCATACACGCTGCCGATCTGCGCCGCCTCGTGCCCCTGCGAAGACGCCATGATGGCCGCCTTGCCCTGCCGGTTCAGAATCCAGATTCGCTCGTCCAGCGTACGGGAGAGCACCATCTTGCCGTACATCTCCAGCAGAGTGCCTTCGTCCAGCGTCTTGCCTGATTCAGCGTCAGCCATAGTCCACATCCACCGTCAATAGTGATCTGAAGTAAGTTTCCACAATTATAAGAGCCGTCCCGTTATGGCGTCAAAAGACATCGCGTGTCTTATTCGTGCCTTGCAAACCCTCGCATCACGACTTTCGCATGCGAAGAGCGACGGCAGTAACGATAGTGGATGTTGCGAGGCTCAGGCAGCCGCCGATGATAATGTCTATCGGAACGAGAGGCACAGGCCATTTCGCTATCATCACGAATATCGGAACGCTGTATGTGGCATACGCGGCGCAACCCAGAATGAAACTATTCAGCATCGCCTTTCGTAGGCTGTTTTCTCTGAGGGCAGGTTCGATCGCGAGGTGGCTATTCGCCAAGCCCATCAGCAGGAAGAATACGAGAAGCGCCAGGAACTCGAACCCGCCCCAGGTGTCCATTTCCTTGCCGAAACTCCACTCATTGCCCAATCCGCTGGCTTCACGCAGGTTGACATACATCGCAGTGACGAATGGAAACAGATGCCACACTATATCGATTATCGCGTACGTCAGGAACGCCGCTATGAATCTGATGAGCTTGATCATTTTAGTTCCCTCCGCCTTCGTGAATTTCCTAGAATGTGCAGACAATCCGCATAGCAGGTTATAGCATCCATCTGTTTCATGTAAATCTATCCTGTCCCCACTGCCAGTTAGTCTATAATAGGGCGCATCGCAGACCGAGAACAGCACTACGAAAGAGAACGCCATGAAGTTCGCCCTCATCACCCATCTCCCCTGGCCCGAAGACACCGACGCACGCAGCATCGTAGAGCAGACCACCGACGACATCATACTCGGGGAGGAACTGGGATTCCACAGTGCGTGGCTCGCCGAACACCATTTCACGCGCTACGGTATTGGCTCGTCCGCACTCGTTTTCGCAAGCGCAATCGCCGCGCGCACCAACGAGATTCGGCTGGGCACCGCAGTGCTCGTGCCGCCGCTGCACAATCCCATACGCCTCGCCGAGGACACCGCCACGCTCGACCTCATCAGCAACGGCAGATTCGACGCAGGCTTTGGGCGCGGCGCATCAAGGAGCGAGTTCACGCCCTACGGCGTTGACCACAGCGACACGCAGGCGAGCTTTCAGGAATCGGTCAACATGATTCGCGGCATGTGGACGACGCCGGAGTACACGCACAAGGGCAACCATTACAGCGTCCACCAGGCAAACCTCGTGCCTCCACCAGTGCAGCAGCCGCACCCGCCCATCTACATTGCGGCAACGCGCACGCGCGAGACGCTGGAGTTCGCGGTATCTAACGGCTTCCCCACCATGATAGGCCTGACCGTTGACACCGCGCCCGCACTGGAGCTTTGTCACCGCTACGAAGCTATGTCCGCCGAGGCAGGACACAATGTCACGGTCGGAGACATCCCCTTCTTCCGCTACTGCTACCTTGCGGAAACCGAAGAACAGGCGCGCCAAGACGCATACAAGTCGCTGAACTGGGTCATCGACCTGCTGCAATGGCGCGGCACGCTCAACGGCGCAAGCGAAGCGAGCAACAGCATAGACGAATGGCGCAGAACGCGCGGCAATCCTTCTCTCACCTTCGACCATGTGGCTGAGCACCGCTCCATCATTGGCACCCCCGAGCAGTGTGTAGAGAAGATAAAGGCGCTGCAGGCACAGGGCGTCGAGTACTTTGGCTGCAACTTCGCATTCGGCGGCATGCCTCGTGATAAAGTGAAGGCGGCGATGCGGCTGTTCGGCGAAGAAGTAATGCCGCACTTCGACTAGTGCCGTGTTGCCACTACCCCACTCTGCCACTATAATTCGCCCCATACTCACGACCCGCAATAAAACGATGCATAAGATGCACGAAAGGACACCACCATGGCGCTGCCCGACCGAATGAAGTTCGGCATTTTCCTCGGCCCGTTCCACCGCGTGGGCGAGAATCCTACGCTTGCCATCGACCGTGATCTCGAACTCATCCAGTGGCTGGACTACCTCGGCTATGACGAGGCGTGGATCGGGGAGCACCACAGCTCCGGCTGGGAAATTATCTCCTCCCCTGAGATATTCATGGCAGTCGCCGCCGACCGCACCAAGCACATCAAGCTTGGCACCGGCGTCGTCAGCCTGCCATATCACCACCCGTTCAATGTCGCCAACCGCATGGTGCAGATCGACCACATGAGCCACGGCCGCGTGATGTTTGGCGTCGGCCCCGGCGCTCTGCCCGGCGACGCCTACATGATGGGCATCGAGTCAACCACACAGCGCGCCAGGATGGACGAGGCTTTTGGCATCATACTGCGTCTGTTCAATGAGACCGAGCCGATTACATACAAGTCCGACTGGTTTGAGCTGAACGAGGCGATGCTCCAGATTCGCCCCTTCCAGCACCCGCACATGCCCATCGCCGTCGCATCCATCCAGACACCGTCCGGAGTCGCGCTTGCCGGCAAATACGGTGCATCCGTGCTTACCATCACAGTACCTAGAGACCCGACAAGCGCCGATAGGGGCAACCTCAACGACCTGTGGACAATCGCCGAAGAGTCGGCGGCGGAACACAACCAGACCGTTGACCGCAACGAGTGGCGGCTGGTCGTTCCTGTCCACCTCGCCGAGACCCGCAAGCAAGCGCGGGACGAGGCTCGCATGGGCGCAGGTTACTTCCTCCGCGAATACACCGAAGGCACAAACGGCCGCAAGTCCGACTTCGATGGCCCCATCGACAAGGTCATCGACCACATGGCGGACACCGGCGCATGGATTGTCGGCACGCCCGACGACTGCATCGAGGCAATTCACAGGCTCGACGATCTGAGCGGCGGCTTTGGCGGCTTCATGGTGCAGACCATCGACTGGGCTCCGCGCGACCGCATGCTTCACAGCTACGAACTCCTGGCACGCTATGTGATGCCACACTTCCAGGGCAGCGCGATCGCTACCAAGGCGTCACAGGACTGGGCGATCGACCATCAGTCTGAGCTTCTCAGTGGCAGGATGGCAGCCTTAGACCGTGCCCAGAAGACCTACGCCGCCCGCAACAACTAGGCGCCTGCATTCTCCAATCATGTCAGCACTTGAAGACATTGCATAACCTTATTAGCTTCGACATAGACGGCACGCTCGAGGTTGGCGAGCCGCGTGGCAGCATCACGATGGATTTCGTGCGCGCCGTCCAGCGCGGAGGCTATATCATCGGCAGTTGCTCAGACCGGCCGCTCAGCTACCAGCAGAAAATCTGGCAGGAGCACCAGATCACCGTTGATTTCACCGTCCTGAAGCAGAACCTCGACGATGTAAAGGCACGCTTCCAGGCCGCAACCTATACCCACATCGGCGACGGCGCAGCCGACGAGTACTACGCCCTGAAATCAGGCTTCCGCTTCATCGAAATTGATACAATGGAATGGCTCACATGGAGAGAGCACATCTTGAGTATGGATTCAGGTGAGTGGTAATGGGCACATTCCGAGTCGAAATGGGAATTGGTGACCCAGAAGGGCTGCGGTACGAATACGTGGACGCTCTCGTCGATTCAGGCTCGACTTACAATATTCTTCCCGCCTCCCTCCTTCGACGATTGGACGTGCAGGTCCGGCGCAGCGCAACATTTAGGCTCGCAGACGACAGAAGGGTGCAGCGAGAACTCGGGCAAACTTGGGTAAGGCTCAACGGCGAAGAGTACATCGCTCCCGTGGTGTTTGGCGACGACGAAGCGCAGCCACTCTTGGGTGCTGTCACATTGGAAATATTCCAATTGGGCATAGATCCTGTCGGAATGCGCCTCATCCCAGTCGAGGGCCTGATGATGTCCGCTCCCGAGATAATGATTAGCAAGTAGAGAACCGATGCCAAGACCCGACAGCCGCGCAAACGACGAACTGCGCCCCACAAAGATAACCTGCGGCGTGCAAGCCTTTCCGGAAGGCAGCGTCCTCATCGAGACGGGCCTGACCCGCGTCCTCTGCGCCGTCAGCGTCGAGGACAATGTGCCTCGCTTCCTGCGCGGTTCCGGGCAGGGCTGGATTACGGCAGAATACGCCATGCTCCCTCGCGCAACGCTCACACGCACTCCTCGCGAGCGAACCCCACGCGGCAGGACTCAGGAGATTCAACGGCTGATAGGTAGGTCGCTGCGCGCAGCCGTTGATCTGCAACGACTCGGCGAGCGCACCTTCACCGTGGACTGCGATGTACTGCAGGCTGACGCCGGCACCCGCACCGCGGCAATCACCGGCGGATACGTCGCCCTGTACTTGGCAATCGCGGCGCTAGTCGAGGAAGATCAGATACCGGAAATTCCCATACTCGCGGCAGTGGCAGCAACAAGCGTCGGCATCGTCGATGGAGAGGCCCGCCTCGACCTGTGCTACGATGAGGACGCCGCCGCCGAGGTGGATTTCAATATCGTCATGACCTCGGAAGGCGACTTCGTGGAAGTACAGGGGACGGCAGAAGGCATGCCGTTTTCCAAGCATGCCCTCGAAGAAGTGCTATCACTAGCGCAGCAGGGTATCGAAGAACTCTCCGCTTTTCAGCGGAACGCTATCGCCGCCGTGACCGCCTAGTAGTCGTCGTCCGGGATGTCATCATCGTCCTTGCTGGAATTGATGATTCGATGAAATGCCGGAGAGAAGGCTTCATCGTCGCCGGGTTCCGTGTCGTCGTCAGACCAGTCCTTGATGATCCTGCCGCCCAGAGTGTCCGTCTCCGGCTCATCCTCACCATAAGCAAGCACTGTGCCCGACACATAAACACGATAGTCCGCGCCCGCGCGCGATGGGAACGATACCCTTCCAGCCTGCGAGGGATGCTTGTAGGTCTCCCTTATTATGATGGTGAGCTCATTGCTGCTTGCGCTGGTCACGGCAGCCTCATACTGGTTGCCGCCGCGCACCAGCCTCAGAAGGCGCGAGGTCAGCCTGGGCTCCACGCTCCCGATGTAGTCGCCATTGGCATTCGCCACCTTCAGCCGCCGGTCCTCTATCTCGAGGCTCACGCGATGTCCGGGCGCGAGCTTGAGCAGCGTGCTCGGAGGGGCTAGGTTGACGAGTGAAGTTGTTGTCGCCTTGCCGCTCTCCTCGATGAATACCTTAGGCGCTGCCTCTACCGCGCCCTGCGAGCGTGGTCCGTCCTGGTCCCCAAGGCTCAACAGACGGTCGAGATTCTTGCGCGCTATCCCGTTGTGCGGTGAGATTTCCAGCGCCCTCTTGAAGGCATCCCTCGCCTCGCGGTTGCGCCCAAGTTCGCTTAGCGCCTTGCCGAGCCGGTTCTGCGCCTCGAGGTCGTCAGGAAAATCCTTCAGTATCGCGCGATTCATCAGCGCAGCCTCGTCCCAATGGCTGTGCATTGCCAGCGCCACAGCCTTCTTCGCGCGCTCACGCCTTACCTTCTCTCTGTTTTTGTCAGTCATAGTTTGCATTTCCGTGTACCTTGCTTTCCAGATTTATGAATACATGCTTTAAGTTGTATAAAGCCAGATTAACATATTCGAGTTGGAGTTATAAGAGTATTAGAAACAGAATTGTGGCAGATTTAAAGGTGTTTTATGACATTGATTTTCGCCATCGCAGCAAGAATAGCCGCCAGAACGCCTCCATGATAATGCCAAGCGACAGTTTAGACTCCCCATGCGCGCGATCATAGAATGTGATCGGATACTCCATAACGCGGTGCCCCCTGCGCTGGCATGCGTATGCCACCTCCGCCTGGAACCCGAACCCCTTGCAGCGAAACTCGTCGAAGTCAATTGAGTCAAGCGCATTCGCTCTGAATGCCTTAAACCCCGTCGTCGAGTCCTTCACCTTCAACCCAACCACTGCCCGAATTCCATAGTTCGCAAGCGCGCTCAGCGCATGCCTGCGGAATCGCCACTCCTTATCCACATCTCCGCCGTCCGTATATCGCGACCCCACAACCACATCCGCGTTTTCCAGCGCCTTCAGAAACTCAGGAACATACTCCGGCGCGTGGGAAAGGTCCGCATCCATCTGAAGCACGTACTCGGCGCCTTGCTCGATTGCGTGCCGAAAGCCCACCTTGTACGCCGTTCCCAGCCCGTCCTTCGACCGCCGCTCGATCAGGTCAAGGCGATTGTCGTACCGCTCGCTGAGGCTCCTCGCCACTTCGGCAGTTCCATCGGGCGAATTGTCATCCACAACAATCAGCCGCAAATTGGGAACGCCCAGCGAGAAGAGACGCTCCGCCAGCATCGGCAGGTTGTCGGCTTCGTTATAGGTTGGCACGACTATTGCCGCCGCACCCCTTGTCACCGCCTCAGCAGAAGCGCTGCGCCCGGAAACTGGCAGGCTGCCATCGTTTGAATCTCCGGCATCAAACGAGTATCCGCCACGCAAGCTGCGCCAGCGTATAGCCAGCACATCTCGAAGCATATTCAACCCCGCGCTCGCAGGGCTCAACCTGCTGTCGGCATCGTGTCGCCAGTCGATAGGTATCTCCAGCACACGCATCCCGCGCTTGCGCGCCAGGTACAGCAACTCCACATCGAACCCCCACCCCATCGTGCGCTGCATCGAAAACAATGACCTCGCAGCTTCCGCGCTGAAGCACTTGAAGCCGCACTGCGTATCCTGGATTCCGCGCACCGCCAGCATCTGCACCATCTTGTTGAAAGCGCGGCCAAGCAGGTGGCGAAACAGCGGCTCATCGTAGCGCTTCGCGCCCGCAATCTGCCGCGAGCCTATAACTATATCGCTGCCCTGTTTCATATTTCCCAGAAAGTCCGACAGGTGGCTTATCGGCATGGCAAGGTCCGCGTCGCACATGAACCGGTACTCGCCTCTTGCCGCCAGCATCCCGTGCCTGACTGCCGCTCCCTTTCCGCCGTGCTCTATGCGCTCCAGCCTGAAACCGTCCCGTCCTTGAGACCAGTCCTCGACGATTTCCGCCGTCGCATCCTCGCTCCCATCGTCAACCGTGACGACCTCCCAGGTGTAAGGTTGCTCTTGAAGGTACTGCGACACGGCTTCCAACGTGGCGACTATACGCCTCGACTCGTTGTACGCAGGGACAATTACCGAAAGGTAGGGAGCAGGCATGAAGTCGTTCAACTGTCATCAGTCAGCCATCAGGCCAACGACCGTGCGTGAAGCAACGGCTATTCCTGTGGCATATCCAATTGGAAGGCGTCATGAAGTGCGCAGGCAGCATCCGCAACCTGCGATTCGCTGACGAGGCAGGTAATGCGAATCTCCGAAGTGGTGATCGCGTCTATGTTTATGCCCCTTCCCGCCAGGGCGCGGAACATCTGGGAAGCATAGCCCGGTGCATCCTGCATGCCGGAGCCGACGATGCTCAGCTTGGCGAGGCTCTCATCGCTCCTCGTTCCCCTGCTGCCCAGTTCCTTCACAACGGGCTCCACCACCTCAAGCGCGCGCGTCAGGTCTGTGCGCGTAACCGTAAAGGTCATGTCCGTCGTGCCGTCCACGCTCGCATTCTGCACGATGACATCAACGCTGATGTCCGCCTCGGCCAGCGGCTCGAACAGGCTCGCGGCTATGCCGGGCCTGTCGATCACGCCAAGAACCGTAATCTTAGCGACATTCGTGTCCGTTGCGATTCCTCGCACCCGGTTCCGAATCTCGCCCACATTGCTGTTCATATCAATATCTCCGTGAATCAGCGTGCCCTCCGCGTCTGAGAAACTCGACGCCACTAGTATCGGCACGTTGTAGTGCATTCCCATTTCAATTGAGCGCGGGTTCATCTTCGCGCCGTAGCTGGCGAGTTCCAGCATCTCCTCGAAGCCGACCTCATCCAGCTTACGCGCCTTCGGCACAAGCCTCGGATCCGCCGTGTATATGCCGTCAACATCCGTATAGACCTCGCAACGGTCCGCCTCCACCCCGGCAGCGATCGCAACCGCGGTCGTATCCGATCCGCCGCGTCCGAGCGTCGTGATGTCCATGTCCTCGGTGATGCCCTGGAATCCCGCGACTATGACGATGTTGCCCTTATCGACTTCGCTGATAATCCTCTCAGGCGACACGCCGGCAATACGCGCCCTTCCAAAGCTGGAATCGGTCCGTATTCCGGCCTGCGCCCCGCTGAGGCTCACAGACGCATATCCCATCGAGCGCAGCGCCATCGCCATCAGCGTGCAGGACACCAGCTCCCCAGTAGAGAGCAGCACATCCATCTCGCGCGCATCCGGCCGCTCCGTCACCTCGTTCGCCAGGTCAATCAGGTCGTCGGTTGTGTCCCCCATAGCGGACACAACGGCAATAACGCTATTGCCCGCGTTCCTGCTGCGCGCAATTCGCTCCGCAACATTCCTTATCTTGTCGGCATCCGCCAGCGAGCTTCCGCCATATTTCTGTACGATCAGCATTTCTCTCTCAATTGCGCGTCAGTTTTCTGCTCAACATGACGATTAACCGTCCACCACATGCGCCCCAAGCGCAGTAGGCTTAGTAACCTTGATAGCCCCCTCCACACCCGATTTCATCGCCGCATCCGCCATCTCGTAGCCGATGGTGTACTCGCGGTCCCGCGTCAGCGCCAGCACGCTAGAGCCTGCCCCTGAGAGGAACACCCCCAGCGCTCCCGCCGCCATCGCCGCGCGAAAGATGTTCTTCATCGGAAAGAATATCTTCTGGCGCGCAGGCTGGTGCAGCATGTCTTCAGTCGCGATGCCAAGATGCTCCAGGTTCCCGCTCGCCAGCGCATTCACCAGCAGCGCCGTTCTGCCAATATTGAACACCGCATCCTGCCTGTCAATCATCCCTGGCAGGATTCCCCGCGCCTCCTTGGTAGGCATCGGCACATCGGGTACAAACACCACCGCCCTCAGTTCATCCGGCACGGCTATCGACTCGGTCAGGTAGCCGTCCCCAGAACTCACAACAATTCGGCATCCACCCATCACCGCGGCAGCGGCATTGTCAGGATGTCCTTCGATCTCACACGCAAGCTCCAGCAGGCGCTGGCGCGACAGGTTCGCACCACTCAGCTTGCTTCCTGCCAGCAGTCCCCCGGCAACTGCCGCCGAGCTGCTTCCAAGCCCGCGACCGAGCGGAATCTCGTTCTCGCAAAAAATCCGCACATCTGGCACCGGCAATCCCATCCCGTCATAGACCTGCTTGAAGCAGCTATATATCAGGTTGTCGCTACCGGTGGAAAGCTCGTCGCTTCCCTCGCCACTAACGGAAACGATGCCATCATCCGTATCCACACCATCTGTGTCCACGCCGTTCGTTTCTACGCCGTCAGTATCCACAATAATAGTGTTCCAGATGTCCAGTGACATTCCGAGGCAATCGAAGCCCGGCCCCATATTCGCGGTCGTCGCCGGAACCCTTACCGTAACCTTCAATTTCGCAACCCTATCCTGATGAAGAAATGCGCCTGTATCAACGAAAAATCGCGTCAAGATTTCTGCCGCTAATGGCTAGCCTACCAGATGCAAGCACAGGGATAAAGGCACGCAAAGCTATGGTGCAGATTGCCGGCTGGCATGTGTGGGGAACATATCCCTTCTGATGCTCCGACTGAATGTCCCGACATCAAAAGGGATCGTCATTTGGAGGCGTACCGCAGGATGTCAGTTCACAATTCCCGCGGCAGCGTAAGCTGTGCTATGCGGCAACCTTGGTCTTGCGCCTTCGTCCCGGCTTGCCGCGCGTCTTCGCCCAGTCAAAGTTGGTCTTGGGCTCGGGGATAATGTCCTTCGTGTAACCGCACTGGAGACACTCTCTGTAATCACCATACATGTCCCGCGTCAACTTCAAGTCTCCAGTGCACCTGGGACATGCCTTGAACTCTACCATTTCGCTTGTTCCGTCCTTCCTCCGCAGCGATTACGGATTAAGCCTTGCGTAGCTTATATATTCATAACTCGCAATTAAAACTGCTACGCTACATCACTTCAATGAATACTCTTCCCATACGACACAATAATACAACCCTTGCACGATATCTATATGATATGTGCGATAGATAGTATTATTTTGGCGAATACTATGTTGCGTACTGGGACACCGCACAGCTCACCCCTGTTTCCACGCAATTATGCTCAAGCCCTAGGTCGTTTCGCGCGCTCGTTCCTGCAATTCGTACAGCCTGTTTATCGCATCGAGCGGCGTCATGGAAGCGACATCGAGCGCAAGCAACTCATCCACGATCGGCGACGCAAATCCAAGCAGAGGCATCTGCATCGGCGGTGGGCTGCCTCCCTTCCGCCGGGTTGATGCTGCATCTGAATTACTGCTTGCCTCAAGCTCCGCCAGCACATCCCACGCACGGCTTATCACGCTGCTCGGCATTCCCGCCAGACGCGCCACATGCACCCCGTAGCTCCTGTCGGCTCCACCCGGCGCAATGTTCCGCAGGAACACCACCTGCCCCTTGTCTTCTGTCACGACCACATTGTAGTTGTACGCACCCGGCAGTACATCTGCAAGCTGCGTCAGCTCGTGATAGTGCGTGGCAAACAGCGTCTTGCACCCCAGCCTCGGGTTGTTGTGAATATGCTCCGCAACAGCGCGCGCCAGCGCAAGCCCGTCGTATGTGCTTGTCCCGCGCCCGATCTCGTCCAGCACAATCAACGAGCGCGGCGTCGCGTGGTTCAGAATCGCCGCCGTCTCCACCATCTCAACCATGAATGTTGACTGCCCCATCGCTGGGTCGTCCTCCACCCCCCCCCGCGTGAATATCCTGTCGCAGACCCCGACGCGAGCCGATTCCGCCGGCACAAAGCTCCCGATCT